>Ga0129327_10001986_pt1 | contig 11936 bp, 10 predicted proteins | sample CPBDNA_6_FD_111799 | JGI IMG/M metagenome (GOLD analysis project Ga0129327, IMG submission 111799) | Freshwater to marine salinity gradient microbial communities from Chesapeake Bay, USA - CPBay_Spr_31_0.8_DNA | ecosystem: Environmental > Aquatic > Marine > Coastal | place: USA: Chesapeake Bay... | reverse complement strand
TGATTTGTGGTGGTGTGATTCCGCAGCAAGATTATGCCTTTCTAAAAGACGCAGGCGTTAAGGCGATCTTTGGCCCTGGGACAAATATTCCCGACGCGGCCCAAGATATTCTAAAGCTGATCCGCGCCGCGCGCCCCTGATACCGGCTGCGCAGCCCCCATCAGCCGTGTATTACAATGGCGGTGGGGTTTGGGGGGGGGCTCTGGTCTGTGGCTCTGCTTTGGTATGGGGGTGGTGGCGGTCGGGGCTGTCACGCTTGAGGTCCCGCCCATAACCATGCGTGGCGCGGTTGGCACATGCCGCGGTGCTGGCGGACCGGCGTTTTTTGACCCCATCGCTTGGGATAGCTCTGATTTTGCGCCAGGCAGGGCGCGCGACATTAATCAGCGGGCTTTAAACAACCTTATCAAGCAGGGCGTGCTGGCGTTTTGTATCTGGCCCGCTGCGGTGTTTGGGCTTGTGGCGCAGGAGCCGAGGGTCTGTGTGGCATTGGTCTTGAGATTTACGGTGGCACGTTGATGTTTCTGGTTTGGGTATCACCACGCAGCGATGCTGCGGGCTTTTGGGTTTGCGGCAAGCTTTTATCAGACGGTGATGGTGTTGTTATGGGTTGCAGTGGTGCAGTTTTTCCGCTTTCTTTCGGTTTAGTGATTTAGGGGAGAGGCAACATGCAGTTCGACCATCTGGCGGTATCAGCTTACACATTGGCAGAGGCCAGCGACCACATCGAACAGGCGCTTGGGGTGGCGTTGCAAGACGGCGGTCAGCACGGGGTCTTTGGCACCCACAACCGGTTGCTGGGGCTGGCTGATGGGCTTTATTTAGAGGCGATTGCCTGCGATCCGTCAATGCCCAACCCCGGCAGAGCGCGATGGTTTGATCTTGATCGGTTCTCAGGGGCGCCGCGCCTCACCAATTGGATTTGTCGCTGTGATGATATCGTTGAGACGTTGCAGGCCCTGCCAGAGGGGGCGGGTCATCCGGTTGATTTGACCCGCGGTGCGCTGCGCTGGCGGATGGCGGTACCGCAAGATGGCATTCTACCCTTTCACGGGTCATTCCCGGCGTTGATACAGTGGCAGACCACATCGCATCCGGCACAATCACTGGTTCAACGCGGATGTCGACTACAGCGGCTGACCATCAGCCATCCTGACGCCGCCCTATTGCAAGCGCAGCTTTGCGGCTTTTCCGATCAGCGGGTGGTGTTTGAAACTGCGCCCAAGCCTGGCTTTTCAGCCGCCTTTGATACGCCGCACGGAGCCCGCATTCTGGAATGACCCGGAACGCTGGGTATTCCCCCGGAACGCTGGGTATTCCACGGACCGTGTGTTGAGCCAAGTCGCCAGAGTGGATCCAATGACTTGCACGATATTGTTAGCTAGGCAGGTTCTCAAAACGTGCGGCCAAGTCTTGCATCGCTGCCAAATAAGGCCCAGGTTCATAGCTGGCCCTGGCAACGCCCAAGTCGGCAACTTGGGCAATCGTTTCCAAGCCTCCTCGCATCAGAACATTCACGGGCAGACTGCTATTTTTACAGATTTTGGCAATCAATGCAGGGTCCGTGAGGCGGGAATGAAAAATCCGTCGGCGCCTGCCTCGGTAAAGGCTGCAGCCCGTTCAAGGGCTTGATCCACCAGCGCTTCATGATGTTGTGCGGGTTGCGTTTTTAAAAAATATCGGTTCTGGCGTTTAAAAACAGCGGCATACCCTGCTGTTCGGCTGCATGCCGCACGGCTTTGAGCCTTGCAACCTGTTCCGTCAGTGCACAAAGCCCTGTGCCTTTAACGATTTGATCCTCCAAATTGATGCCAATAACGCCAGTGGCGATCACCGCCTTGATATTGGCTTTCAGCGTCTCGGGATCTCGTGCATATCCACCCTCAAAATCAAGGCTGTCGGGAATATCCACGCTTTGGGCGATCTGTTGCGCAGTCTCAAGCGCGCGTTGCAAAGGTATGACTTCGCCATCTGCAAACCCCTGAGATGCGGCAACCGATAGGCAGCCCGTGGCAATTGCGATTGCGCCTTGTTGGGCAAGGCACATGGCGCTACCTGCGTCCCAGATATTATAACCGACAAGTGGGTTTCCCGCGACAAAGAGAGATTTGAAATATTTTGCCTTATCTATTTCTGGCATAATGATGCTTCGCTTTCGGTCACTGTAAAATTAATTTGAATAAGGGGTCCTGTAGACACGGGAATGTGTTGCCCGCAGAGTGCCTGCTGAACACGACATTATAGTATGTCGTGCGCGCGGGAAGTGTAAAATGGGATTTTAATTTCAGTTTACTAATTCGAGTATTTTTGGTTAATACACCCATGTATTTAAATTGTTATATGTTGTTGTTCACAATTCTAAAATTCCCACAAGGCGCTGTGGCGGCATCTCTATCTTGGGAGGTTGTGCGATGAAAATTCGTGAGGCGAAGCCTAGTGACGCGGGGCAAATAGCGACGCTTTGGAACGCTGTCATCACGGACACTTTGTTGACATTTACCAGCGCCACAAAATCTATTCCCGGTCTGTAACAGGATATCACCACGCGTGGATCAGCGTTTTTGGTGTTGGAACAAGATAAAAAAGTACTTGGTTTTGCAACATTTTTTCAGTTTCGGGGTGGGCCGGGATATGCCCGCACAATGGAGCATTCAATTATTCTGGCGCCTGAAGTCCAAGGCACGGGGCAGGGAAAACGCCTAATGACTGTGCTCGAAGCAGAGGCGCGCCGCCGCGCGGTGCATTCCCTTTGGGCTGGTGTCAGCAGCGCAAACCCATCTGGCGTCCAATTCCATCAAAAAATAGGCTTTCAGTTTGTTGCGCGCCTGCCAGAAGTCGGGTTTAAATTTGATCAATGGCTTGATCTTATCCTGCTGCAGAAAATTCTGTGATCGGACGCTGACAACCATCAAAACTTGCGCTAAACTAACCGCATGTCTATTTGGCACAAGATCACCCAAGCTTTGTCGGCCCTCGCATCGGGAGAGGCGTTGTCCGCGATTTTTGATCGTTTGCGCACGCCACCCGAGCGCAGCGTCGCCTTTGCCATCGCCGTGGTGGCACTAGGGGCGAAAATGGCCAAAGCAGACGGCTTGGTGACCCGGGATGAGGTGCGGGCGTTTCGTTCGGTATTTCACATTGCCCCCGAGGATGAAGCTGACGCGGCGCGGGTGTTTAACCTCGCCCGGCAGGATGTTGCGGGTTTTGAGGCCTACGCTGTGCGTATCAAGACCCTGTTTCGCGATCAAGAGGCGGCTCTTGGCGATCTGATGGAAGGTCTGTTTCATATCGCGGTGGCGGATGGGTTTTATCATCCACAAGAAAACGTTTTTTTACACCGCGTGGCCGAGATTTTTGGTTTGCCGCAACGGGATTTTATGACGTTAAGGGCGCGGTTCGTTCCCGATGCAGAACAAGATCCTTATGTGGTGCTTGCGGTGTCCCCCGACGCCCCTCTGTCTGAAATTAAAAAGGCGTGGCGGGGCTTGGTTCAGGCTTGCCATCCTGACGTGATGATGGCGCGTGGCTTGCCGAAAGAAGCGATCAAATTGGCTGAAAAACGGCTAATTGATGTCAACGCAGCGTGGGAAAATATTCAACTGAGGCGGGCTGAGGCAGTTTAAGACAGGTAGGATAAGTTGAGATTAAGAAGGTAAATTTTGCAATGAAACAGATACTCTTAAGCGGCTTTATCGTATTTGCGGGTCTGTCCGCCGCGCAGGCTGAAGAACCGGCCCCCGGTTTGATAGAACGGGGGGCGCAGATGTTTCTGAAAGGCTTGATCCAACAGTTGCAGCCGGCGCTCAGAGATCTTGACGAACTGAGCGGATCACTGGAACCTGCACTGCGCAGCTTTACCACTGAAATGGCGCCTTATTTGCGCGACCTTTTGCAGCAGGTTGATGATTGGAGCGTCTATGAAGCGCCTGAAGTCTTACCAAACGGCGATATCATCTTGCGTAAAAAGATCAGCCCACCAAGTGTGGCGCCACAGCCGGAAAAAATTGATATCTAATCATGGCGCCGTCTGGGAACCACGGGAATACGACTGCGGGACAATTTGTAGGTGGCCTCTGGATGCGGCGGTCGTCCGTCAGTGACTTGCCAGTAGCCGCGGCCGCCGCGGCGCAGCCAGAACGGTAGAGTCAGCGCAAAACCAACCATAAAACCGCCAGCATGGGCCCAATAGGCCACGCCGCCAAGCGTTGGGTCCGACCCGAGGCCGTTGAACAGTTGCAGGGCAAACCAGCCCCCGAGACAGATCCATGCCGGAATTGAGAAAATGCGAAAGAAGATTACGAAGATGAACAAGACGTCTACTCTGGCTTTGGGATAAAGCAGCAGATAGCCGCCCATAATACCTGCAATCGCCCCCGAGGCCCCGACAGTTGGAATGCTTGAAAACGGATCAGAGGCTGCTTGGATCAGTCCGGCGGCAATGCCCGAGGCCAGATAAAACAGCAGATAGCGGCTGTGGCCCATCTCGTCTTCAAGGTTGTCCCCGAAAATATAGAGAAATAGCATGTTGCCCAACAGATGCATCCAACCACCGTGTAAAAACATCGAGGTGAGCAAGCCGTGTAGGTCTTGACCCTCTCTTAAACGGGCAGGAAACAGCGCCCAGCGATCGAACAATGCCGCCAGTGCCGCATGGTTTCCCAACAGCTCGGCATAGCCCAGAAACACAAGGCTGTTCAGAGCAATGAGCACATAGGTGACATAGGGAGTTTTGCCAGATGGGTTGTGATCGCGGATCGGTAACATAGGAGATATGTGGTCATTTGATGTGGTGGCGTCAACTGTCCCCACGTAAAAGGGCGGCGTTTCCACCTGCGGCTGTGGTATCGATACACACATGTTGCTCTAACAAGACATGTGCGCTGTCGGGTTGACCGGTTATCAACGCAACACTGGGTCCAGCACGCACGGCAAGAGCAAGGTCAAACACTCGGGCGGTTGCCTCATCACCCCACCAGATAACCGCGCCAAGAGGGCCGAGATGTGTCAGGTGTCCCGCCTGAATTTGTCCGGTTGCTTTGACTGCGACGCCGCCCAATGCGCTCACCGCTTTGGCCTGTGCATCTGCTGCATGTGCGCCAGGTCCGGCACAGAGTATCGCAGGTTTGGCCAAGGTAGAGCGTGCATTCAGCTCTCCGGTGGGGCCGGGTAAAAGGACATCTGGGCTGTGCACACCGGTGGCGGCGGTTTCCATTATTTTTATCAGCGCCATTTGTGACATAACCTGATCCCATGCCCCAGATGAATTTTGCCGCCCGACCGCGCGAAACCTGCCGAGATAAAACGGTCCCCCGGCTTTGGGTCCGGTGCCTGACAGACCGTGCCCCCCAAAAGGTTGACTGCCGACCACCGCACCGATCTGGTTGCGGTTGACATAGATATTGCCAGCCTTAATGCGTTGCGCAATTTCTTTGGCGCGGTTTGACAGGCGGGTTTGCAGTCCAAAGGTCAGCCCATAGCCTGTGTCATTGATTGCTTCAACCACCGCATTGATCTGGTGGCTGGCAAAGGTCGCAAGATGCAGGACGGGGCCAAAAACCTCTTGTTCCAACGCTTTGATGCCACTGACCTGAATCAGAGTTGGGGAGATATAGTGGCCCTGTGACGGGACGGGTTGCGTCCAAAGTACACGGTTTTGGTCTGCGGCCTCGGCAATATGCTTTGAAATGCGTGCCTGCGCCACAGGATCAATGACCGGACCGAGATCGCTGCTCAGCAGCCATGGGTCACCCAGGGACAACTGCTGCATCGCACCAATAAGCATTGCGATTACCTCAGGGGCAATATCGTCTTGAATATAAACACAGCGCAAGGCCGAGCAGCGCTGCCCCGCAGATTGAAAGGCGCTTTCGATGATGTTGGCAACGGCTTGTTCGGGCAGGGCAGTGCTGTCGACAATCATTGCATTTAGCCCCCCGGTTTCGGCAATAAAAGGGGCTCCGGGGGTTAAGGTTTCGGCCATTTTGACACGGATAGTTTTGGCGGTCTGTGTCGAGCCGGTAAAGGCGACACCGTCCACGCGGGCGCTGCCAGTCAGCGCCGCCCCGACCGTGCCATCGCCCGGTAACAGTTGTAATGCGCTGCGTGGCACGCCGGCTTGATGCAATAGGCAGGTTGCAAAATAGGCAATCAGCGGTGTTTGATTGGCGGGTTTGGCCAGAACGGCGTTGCCAGCCGCCAGAGCGGCAGCAATCTGTCCGGTAAAAATCGCTAGTGGAAAATTCCAAGGCGAGATACAGGTGACCACGCCCAGGGCTGGCGCTTGGTGGATTTCGCCCGCGTAATACCGTAGAAAATCGACTGCTTCACGTAGCTCTGACACCGTATCAGGCAGCGTTTTACCGGCCTCTCGTGTCAACAGTGCAAACAGCTCGCCGTCATTTTTCTCAAACAAATTAGCGGCTCGCTTTAATGTTTCACAACGTTCGAGCGGTGTGGCGGTCCAAGCTGTGGCGGTCTGCAAGGCGAGATCAATATCGGCGACGCTGGCGCTGGCTACTTGTCCAATCACATCGGTGGGGACTGCGGGATTGTTGCAAATTTGGGGGCGTTCTGGGCAGGACAGGCCCGCCAACACAGGCTGTGAGCTCCATTGGGTTTTGTGAAACAAACCGCGTCGGTGCTCTATCGCAGCAAGGATCGGGCCGTCGGACAAGTCATAGCCCCGAGAATTCTGGCGTTGGGGGCTAAACAGCGCTGTGCCTGGCGCCAATGGTCGCTGTTGGCAATCAAAGCTGGTGAAAGGATCGGACGCAACCTGCTCAGGTGGGATCTCATGATCGATAATCTGATTGACAAAACTGCTGTTGGCCCCGTTTTCAAGTAACCGCCTGACCAGATAGGCCAACAGATCACGATGAGCCCCAACGGGGGCATAAATCCGGCATCGCGTTCCATGGCTGGCGCGGATCTGCCCGTGCAGGGCTGCCCCCATGCCGTGGAGGCGTTGAAACTCGAAACACATGTAATCGGGGGCCATATGCAGGATGGCTGCAATGGTATGGGCGTTATGGGTGGCAAACTGCGGATAAATCCGGTCCGTCATGGAAAACAGTTTGCGGGCGTTGGCGATATACGAGATATCGGTGGCTGCTTTGTTGGTAAACACCGGAAACCCGGACAGACCATCCAACTGGGCCTGCTTGATCTCGCTGTCCCAATAGGCGCCTTTCACCAGACGAATTGTAATTGAGCGATCGTGGCGGTTGGCCAGATCGTAAAGGTGGTCAATGACGCCACCGGCGCGTGGCCCATAGGCCTGAACAACCACACCGAAACCGTCCCATCCCGCCAGTTCAGGCGTTGCCAGAACTTGCTCAATCACTGCCAGAGACAAAACCAGACGATTGGCCTCTTCAGCATCGATGCTCAGACCAATCGCTGCGGTTTTTGCCGCGACCGCTAGCGCCCGCAGCTTTGGCACCAATTCGGCGATGACGCGCGTGGTTTTGGCCACCTCATATCGTGGGTGCAACGCAGATAATTTTACCGAGATGCCGGGGTTTTTCCGTGTGTCACGGGTATTTGAGGCACGGGCAATCGCCTCGATCGCTTGCGTATATGAGGTATAATAGCGGTCGGCATCGGTTTTGGTGCAAGCGGCTTCGCCCAACATGTCAAACGAATGCTGCTCATTACTCTGCGTACCCTGTGAGGTGCGCAGGGCGGACTGTATGGTTTCACCCAGAACGAATTGACGTCCCATTTCCTTCATGGCGCGGGTCATGGCGAGGCGGATGACGGGCGCGCCTAGGCGTTGAATGGCACCTTTAAGGTTCTGCTTGGTGGATGGGGACTGCGGTCTGAGAACCTGCGCGGTGCTCCACAATCCAAGTGTCGATGCGTTTACCAAGGTCGATGCTGCGTGACCACAATGCGAGGCCCAGTTGCCGGGGGCAATTTTATCTGTAACGAGCGCGTCGATTGTTGCGGCATCGGGAACACGCAAAAGAGCCTCAGCGAGCCGCATCAGGGCAATGCCCTCGGCGTTGGACAGCCCGTATTCCGCAAGGAAAGCCTCGATCAGCCCCGGTTTTGCCTCTGTGCGGATACGCTGCACCGTTTCTGCCGCGTTTCGGCTGATCTGTGCGCGCGCTTCTGGTGTTAGTGCCGCCTGATCTATGAGGTGACTGACGATTTCGGCCTGTTGTGAATAGTTGACCTGTACCATTTGCGGTAAAGTTGGCAGTAAAGCGTGATCCAACATGTCTATTCCCTTATATCATAGCCTAGTATTGCAAAAATATGTTAGTATAAGGGGCTTAATTTGGACTATTTGGAGTGAATATGACTGAATATAGACCTTCAGGCGGAATAAGTACTCATATAGAGCTGGATCGATTTGATCGAAGGATTTTGTCGGCTTTGGCCCAGAATGGCCGACTTACTATCACCGATCTTGCGCAGGATATCGGACTGTCCAAGTCGCCAACGCAGGCGCGGTTGCGACGGTTAGAACAGTCTGGTGTGATCAAAGGCTACCGGGCGCTTCTTGATCCGATTCAATTGGGGCTGGATCATGTGGCGTTTGTGGAAGTGCGGCTGTCTGATACGCGCGAGGCGGCATTGAGCGCATTCAATACAGCCGTGGCAACGATTGGAGAAATCGAACAGGTACACTTGATTGCGGGAAATTTTGATTATTTGATGAAAATCCGCACCCGTAATATGGCGGATTACCGGCGGGTCTTAGGCGAGCAGATATCAAGCCTGCCGCATGTTGCAAGTACCTCGACCTATGTTGCGATGCAGGCGGTGAAAGAGGATGTTTCAGGTGATTTGAGTTGACTGCGTTACCGGGTGGGGAAACCTGCGAATTTTGCGCAATAGTTCTTGTACCTGATAGACATAATGCCTAGAGATAGCCTTGGTTGGGGCCTCGCGTTTTTTAGTTAAAACAAGCGCTCAGACCGCCGGTTGCGGGCGTGATGGAATGGTAGACATACCAGACTTAAAATCTGGAGGCCGTATGGCCGTGCGGGTTCAAGTCCCGCCGCCCGCACCACGTTACCTCATAAATTATTGTTTTTTTTAAGCGTTTTATCAAGGTTGAAAAATTGCCACCTATTCAGTCCCCTCGTCGATCTGCGTTGAAAATGCGACTTTGCTAGCTAATAAAGGGACGCGAAAGTTATTTTTGCCAACGTTGATTACAGGCTAATGCACTCGCATCCCCTCATTTAACGGGCAAATACGCCTTCAACGTTGTCAGTGTGCCAATTGGATCTGCATCCAGCTGTTCTGCGAATAATTCTGATAACTATCTGCCGCGCTGTTGCAACTCTTTCACGGCAAGATAAAACTTGTTAGCGAGTACCGCGCGAATGAGCTGGGTGGATCCAAAACCCCGCGGGGGCCTATTTTTCTTTTCATGGGGTAAATTATGCTTTGTCTTTGTTTTATTATGAGAGAATTTTTGGTTTGGTCTGAAAAATATCCATTTTATGGGCTGCCAATCTCACATCAGCGATGCATCGCAGCATCTAATGGACGGTCATACTACCGGTAAAAAATGCCCAAACTCTGAGCCTATAAATAGATCCCGGCGTCAATGGCTGTTTTGACCAGAGCAGACACGGGCAGAAAACGCGGCTCTGACCGGGTTGTTGACTTTCCGGACCTCTGCCGGTGTAGCCGAACCAGCGCTTCCGGCCCTAACCGGACCTTCACCACCACTCTCGGATGTTGCGTTGCGACTCGTCATTCCGGACTTTCGCGGCAGTTGCAGTAAGCGTCCGGTAGCCGATCTTGGAGAATCGTGCAGCCGAATAACCAAAACAGTTTCCTTGTGGAGCTGGGCAGTCCGGTAGTGCATATATTATTCGTACATCTATGGTTGCATTGAGGTAATAACCCAACAATACTAGTTCAATATAGATACAGGAATTAGTTGAAGCCCCCCGCAACCTTTGCACTACTTATTTGGATACTTTTCCCTTTTCCCCTTATTTTTCTTTGGTTGCGAAACAGATCAAAGACGAAAAAATGTGAACAATCGGGCGCTGAGATTCAGTTGAAACTAGATGGGCTTATTAAAAAGTACTCGCCAGCAACTTCACTGGAAGATGAAATTTTGCACCTAGAGGCAGAAGTCGCAGATACTGGTCTTAAAACACAAAAGGTACGTGCCGAATATTCTGAAAAAAGACAACTGCTCAACAAGTTGCGGCAAGAAGTTGCTGTGTATGATGAAAAGCTATCGTTTGCCGAACTGGGGGTCTATGAACCGCATTTTGACTTTGGAGATAGCGCAACTTTCAAGACTTCTATCAAGGATGTTAGAGCCAAGCAGAAGGCAATGGTATCGGCCCAAAAAGCGACAATTTGCCCTGCCGATTGGACAGTAGAAGGAAGCCGTGCCAAGGGCCAAACAATGATAAACCGTCAAACCCGTCTGACGATGCGAGCGTTTAACAATGAATGTGAGGCTGCTATTGCAAACACGCGATGGAACAACATCGTCGCGATGGGAAAACGCATCTTGAACGCAGCCCAACAGATCAATTCTGCCAATTCGTCCATGCAACTTGAAATCGTTGAAAACTATGTGGCCTTAAAGATTGAAGAACTTCACCTAGCTCACGAATACCGCGAACAATTGAAAATAGAGAAAGAAGAACGGACAGAACTGGCGCGAGCTGAACGTGAAGAAAAAAAACTCCTAGCAGAAGCTGCTGCTGCGGAGAAAAAGGAGGCTGAATATCAAAAGTTATTAGACAAGGCGCGGGCCGAAGCAGGGACGGACCAGTCTCGAATTGACGAACTTGAAGCACAATTGGCGGAAGCACGTGACGTTAGCGAACGCGCTAGGGCAATGGCTGAAATGACTAAGTCTGGATATGTCTATGTTATTTCTAATATTGGGTCGTTTGGCGATGAGGTAGTTAAGATTGGTCTGACACGGCGATTAGACCCTAATGATCGTGTTAAAGAACTTGGTGACGCCAGTGTTCCGTTTGGCTTTGATACCCATGCGATGGTGTATTCTGATGAAGCACCCGCATTAGAAAAAGCACTGCATCATGAGTTCTCTGAGCGTCGGATAAATATGTCTAATATGAGGAAAGAATTTTTCCGTGTGAGCCTTGCTGAAGTTGAAGATGCTGTAAAGCGGCTAGCGCCCGATGCCAACTTTTTTACCGATCGTGAAGCGCAAGAGTGGCATGAAACTGTGGCACGCAGACGCGACAATCTTCAATACCTTCAAGAAAGTCAAAGCGACGAGTTGCCAGAAGAAATATGATGTCACAAAGATAGTTGATATTGACCAAGCCGCCCTAATGCAGCGGTGCGGCCTGAATGTCTGCTATTGATGCCGAGGATAGATGCTCTCGCGACTGCAACGAACTTCCGGAATCCGCCCTTAGCAACCAATGCTGCGGATATCACCAAGGTTAAGACCGGGTTCAACGCGGTCATCTGAGCGTTTGTGTCGGATGACTGGTTTTCCATGATTAGTGGACGTTGCAAGGGTCGATTCCATTCATTGCTGTATCGTGATTCAACGGCAGCAGGAGGATTTTCCGTGTCGTTTCTGTTTTGGCTCAAGCATGAGCATCTGAAACGCATTCAGTAGTTGTTCCCAAAGCACGGGGTGTCGGGCGTGTGGACGACAGTCGAGTTCTCAACGGCGTCATCCATGTCATTCAGACTGGCCTGCGTTGGCGCGAGGTTCTGCTGAGCCTCAAAAGTCGGGGAAGGATTGCCCCCGAATTGGCCACCGGAGACGGTGCGATGGGGTTCTGGGCTGCGCTGGACGAAGTGTATCCTGAGACCCGCCAGCAACGTTGCTGTCAACGCAAAATCAAGAACGTGCTCATTTGCCTGCCAAAGCTATCTCAGCCAAAGGCCTGGGCCGCGCTGCACGACATCTGGCAGGCCGAGACCAAAAGTGATGCCCAAAAGGCATTCGATTTATT
>Ga0129327_10001985_pt1 | contig 11941 bp, 9 predicted proteins | sample CPBDNA_6_FD_111799 | JGI IMG/M metagenome (GOLD analysis project Ga0129327, IMG submission 111799) | Freshwater to marine salinity gradient microbial communities from Chesapeake Bay, USA - CPBay_Spr_31_0.8_DNA | ecosystem: Environmental > Aquatic > Marine > Coastal | place: USA: Chesapeake Bay... | reverse complement strand
TAAATTGAAAGTCCACATGCGTATTCACACGAACGAGAAACCGTACGAGTGTGATGTGTGCGAGAAACGTTTTCGTAAATCTGGTAAATTGAAAGTCCACATGCGTATTCACTTGAACGAGAAGCCGTACGAGTGTGATGTTTGCGAGAAGCGTTTTACTCAATCTAGTAATTTGAAAACGCACATGCGTATTCACACGAACGAGAAACCGTATGAATGTGATGTGTGCGAGAAAGCTTTTCGTCAATATGGTACTTTGCAAAGCCACAAGCGTACTCAGCATTAGCTCTTTGTCATCATATAGTCGTCCTTAGCGCACATTTATACACATACCAGCGCATCAATACCTTTGCGCCATCCAATATTCCAAAAACACACCTCTGCGTTTTTATTCTCCGCACTTTAAGAAACGCTTTAACTCGAAAACTTCTTCGAAAACAACGAGATCATCATCTTTAGAGCGTCCTCCCCTCCGCAGAAACCACGGGGCAGAAACGAGAGGAGAGAGAGATAGAGAGGAAGACATCCGACAACATGGGTTGGCTCAAACGAGCGGCGTCGTCCGTGAAGAACGCGATGGGATTTGGCGACGATTCAGACGACGAAGCGTACGGCGAGAACGGCGAGAAGAATAACAGTTCTCGACGGCGAAGCAACCACGGAGGGTCCTCGTCGTCGAAATCGAAACAAAAAGTACTCAGATATCCGGTGTTGCAATTCGCGCAAAGTCCAATCACCGGGGAATTCATCGGCGGCGTCCAAGGGTTGTCCTGGTTTTGCGAAGAATTTCGGGAAAATGGTGAAGGGGATGTCGCCCACGCATTTTTTCGAGAGGACTATGCGGAGGAAAGGACGAGTTTTGAACCGAGTCGGAGGGTGAAAAGCGGGACGTTCTTACCCATGCGGGTGAAAGATGGGAACGTGGAGATGTTTAGAAGGAACTTGTGAAGAAGTTTACTTGATAGAAGAGTTTTAGTATAGTTAAATATAGCGTTTGATAATTGATGGTACATCCGACGAGATGCGCGCTCGCTACATCATCGCCGCGAATCGTTTTGCGCTTTCTTTCTCTTCTTCTTTTCCTCTCTCTATATGCTTCGTCCTCCCAGTCGGAGCTTTTTCTTCGCTTTATCGATGGGTAAACTTTGTAAATAAAACCCGCCCGGGCCTTTCAATCGCACGTGGAACAAACCTTCGCCGCCAAACACCGCCGCCACGGGCGAAGAAACCAACTCTAAATCGTACTCAATCGTTCGTTCTAACGCCAACACCGCTCTGGCGTCGACCACCATCTCTTCGCCTTCTTTTAAGGTTCTGCGCATGACCGTACCTTTACCGGTAATACACGCGGTCCCGTCGCCCACTAACCATTCGCCGTTGAAAATGTTGTTTCCTTTACTCAAAATCAAACGCACGCCGGTTCGGAAGCGTTGTTTTAAAACCTGCGATAACGTTCTCCCTCCTCTCGCTTCTTGTGAAAACGACACGGCTGCAGAAACGGAAATGTCCCCCATGGAACACAAATACGAATCTCTCGCGCAGAGCAAATCCGCCTCTCTCTCTTTCAAATTCACGACGGCGATTTTATCGCCTTGTCGCAAACTCCCCAACGCGATGTACCCGTCCGAGGAGCCTAAATTCCGAAACGTGTTGATAAAAAACGGTTCCCCGGCTAAGACTCTCGCGATTGCTTTTGATAATCCACCGGGACCTAAACTCGTAATCGACAACACGTTCGAACTCATGTAACACATCGCCCCCGGCTCGGCGTTGACCGACTCCCCCGGTTTCAACTTCATCTGGACAATCTGCGCGTCCGTCCCGAACAAGGACACGTGTTTCGGCAAATTCGGATTCAAATTCCTATCGACAGGCGCGGTTTGTAAATTCTCAATCGGTTCCGGAATCGTCTTCCGAAACCTCTCCGCCTGTATCATCTTAATTGCCTCTTTCTTAATCCCTATGCCGTAATCGATCACCCCTCCCGTCTTCTCCTTGGATTCGCTCAACACGTTCGCCGTCGAAGAATCGTACACGCGATAGAAAAAGTTAATCACAAACAACGCGCCGGAAACCGCGCTCCCAACTAAAAACAACCCCCACCCGGTTCCAATCGCGCACGTTAACCAAACGCACCCCCAAAACGGTTCGTGCGCGAAGAAAAAACAGTACCAACTAAACACGAGGAACGAAACCAACCATTTCAATCCGTCTTGGCCGTTTCGGATCCAGACGAACTGCGAGTCTTCGCTGTAACCGTCGTTTTCTTCGCCCCAATCGCCTTCGTCGTCGTTGTTATCTCCGTTCCCTCCTCCACCTCCTTTTCGGCCATCGTCGTCATTTCCTCCTCCTTCGCTCTCCAAGCGCATTCCTTCGCTTTCGAGCGAAGACATTGGATTTCTATTCTTATTAAACCTGTTATTGCTCCAAATAGTCACCGTCGTCGCGAACGACGTCGCGATCATATCGAACGAGTCTTTGATCGTTTCTAACGGGGATAAATCTTCCAGGATTGGCGGTGGTACGTTTGCTTTAATCATCGTCTTTGTCTTCGTCTCATTCGTCTTCACCGTCCCCGTAGGGGTTTGTAATCGTACATTCTGCTTCAACGACTGTTCAGGCGTCGTCTTCGGGCGGCGAATGCGAGGAGAAAGAGGACGAGAACACAAAAAGCACGTCACGTCGCGCCTCCTCTTTCCTTTGGTATATGTAACAGAAGCGCAACCGCTCGAAAAATACGACGCAGAGGATGCCATCGCGCGCGAGCGTGATGTCGGTGATTTTTATGCAGATTTTCGTTCGTCGTTTTCCCAAAGAAAAGAGAGACACTTCAGATGTGCAGAATACTCTCGACGCGATGACGATTGAAACGAAGACTCTCGAAGTTGGAGCCGCTGAAACTGCTCGAGCCGCCGAAAGAAAGAAGAAGGCGTTTCGACTCGAGAACGACCACCCCGGAACGAAGAAACGAGCGCGAAAAGCGAAGAAGAAGAAGAAGACAAAAATGGTGGCAAAATCTCCTCCCGAGCGGGAGAAAGAGGTCTCGGATGTGATTTGTTTATCGGACGAGGAGGACTCGACGGACGAGGAAATCATATTCGTCGGTTCGAAAGAAGGGAAAAGAAGAAACCAACAACAACGAAGAAACGAGGAAGAGGACGACGAGGTGATCATTTGCGGGGAGAGAGGAGGAGGGAAAGGGAAACAACAGAAACAAGAACGAAGAGAAGAAGGAAGAAACAGAGGAAGAAAAAGCGTTAACGAAGAAGAAGTCATCGTGGTGGGAGAGAAGGAATCGACGCAAATACGACAGGCGAGAGAACTGTTAGAACGACACAATAGAAGTAATACGAATAAGAAGAGAAAGAGTAGCGAAGGCGGGAGCGATGCGAATGCGAGTCCGACGGGGACGCGGCTTTCCGCGCGGAAGAAGAAGAAGGCGACGAGCAGCAGTCCAACAAAAGGTCCGCGAAACGAGCCGAGTACTACTCCCGAGCCGAAAGGACCGCAGCCGAAGAAAACGCCCAAGTGCGTGATATGTCTGGATGAGATCGAAAAGCCGACCGCGACAAAGTGTGGACACGTGTATTGCGATCAGTGCATACGGGAGTTGATTCGAGCGCAAAAGACAAAGTCCAGATGTCCTCAGTGCAGGAAGAAGGTGGGTTTGAGCGGGTTGACGAAATTGATATTAGACGATTAATTTTCGAGTTGTATTATTGTGTGCGCGTGTATGTGTGTTTGTACGAAGCGCTGAGCAGCGCTTCATTCATAATTGAGATGACACTTCTTCTATATCGCTAAGCTACGCTAACTCGTCCTCCTCCAAGTCCTTCAGACCTTTTTCTAAGTGCAAAACGTTGATCTTGTTCTCTTCCAGTTTCAATTTGTTCAAACCGTCTTCCATTTGCTTCTCTTTCTTTTGCAAATAATCGCTCAGCGTTTTCTTTTCTTTCTCGTTGCTGCCTTTCTTTTCGTGCGATTCGACGAGTTTCCTCAACGCTTCGACTTGACCGTCTAAATCGTCTTGCGCTTTAGATAAGGTAAACGCGGATTGGAGCATGTCCAACGCTTGTTGTTGCTCGTTCGAAGCAGAACGCTCGGAGGCGATGGACCCTAAGGCGCGCAAACACGCGGCGACGAGTTGCGTGTCTTTGGTTTTCGCGTGCGCGAGTTTCAACGCCGAGGAGAGGCGAGATTTCGCGCCGTCTTGGTTTCCGCGTTCGAGAAAGGCGAAACCGGAGACGAAAAGCGCAACCGCTCGGTCGACCAAAGATGGGCGAAACGAGATTTCTTCGTCGTCGTCGTCGTCCTCTTCCTCTTCGTCGTCGTCTGCCACGTCTTTGGCATTTTTGCTCTCTTCTTCCTTCTTTTTTCTAAGTTTCTCCTTTTCTTCTTCGTTTTGTAAAAAATCTTCGTGGCGACGGCAAATCGGTTGCGCCAAATCCAACGCTTTCGAAGCGCCTTTGGTGCCTCCAGTCGCCAGCTCCCCTAAAGCGGCGCACAAAGTCGCCACGTCGCGGAAACTTGGCGTCTTGGCTCTTTCGGCGGCTTTCGTGAACGCTTTCACGGAGTCGCGATATTTGCCCATGGAATACAACGCGTGGCCGCGAACCATTTCGCAGTGCGCGACTAACGAACTGAGCGTGCGCGGGTACGCGGAGACAGTCGCGTCCAATTCGTTCGCTTCGAGGACAGCCTTCGGGTAATCGCCAGCGGTTAAATATATAGACGCGAGAAGCTCGTTGCAGCTGCATCGTAAAGTAAAAAATGGGTGCGCGTCGCAGGAAGATCGCGGGCCTAAGTTTTCCTCTTTCATCACCCACAGTCTCTCTTGCTTCTTTGGTTGTTCTTGTTGTTGTGGTGGTGGTGATTGTGGTTTCTTTTGAACGACAACCTCTTTTGTCTTTGCCGCTCGTTTCTTTTTCGTCGACTCGGTCGCCGGAATTTTCTTGCTCGGTTTACTATCGCTACGCGGTGTCGATTTGCCACCACCTCGCGTGGACCGCCGACTCGTTCTGGTGGTCGTAGGCGTTTGTTCTTCTTCTTCCTTCTCGTCGACGTCCATTTCCTCCTCGTCGTCGTCCTTCTCCTTCGCTGCTATCTCACCATTTTTACCCTCTTCATCTTCATCGGCTTTGTTTTGGTTTCGTTTCATCGCGGTGCCGTTCGTCTCCCTCGCATTCTCATCAATCTCCACATCTCCTCCTTCTTTTCGATATGGCAAACCCAACGCCGAAATCCCGAGTTCCTCTAATCCCTCGTCCAACATCTTCTTCACCTCTCGTAATCTTTGCGCGGTTTCTTTCGTCGACCCACTCTTGCGTGAAGTTTCCGCCAATAAAATTTCCGCGCGCGCAATGACTTGACGCTCCGGTATCCATTCCTTGGCGCTTTCGTTCAACTGCGCGAACGGCGATGTCTTTTTCGCATCTTTTTCGCTCTCGTCGTCGTTACTCTTCTTCTTCATCATCGTCTTCTTCCTCCACTCAATCAATCCTGCTTTGACTAATATTCGCTCAACGAACTCCGTTTCCTCCAAATGCGCTTCCATGCGTTTCTTGTGATACTCGCATCTCTTCCTTAAATCGTTCGCGCCTTTCAACGCCGAAGCGACGTCGCCTTCCTCGATTTTCGAAGCGCACCTTAAACTGGAAAACTGGAACAGCTCTCTCGCGTGTTCGTCCATCGCGTGCACGTCTTTCGCAATCATCTCGGCTCTCTTCATCGCTTTCGACACTCTGGACGGTTCTTCCCCGCTCGCGCGTTGTAAAATCGCGCGTTCAAAATCCGCCAACGCCACGGTTAATTTCAATCGAGTCAACCCGTTTTTCTCTTCTTTCATCAAAAGCTTTTCCTCCTCTCCGTTTCTCCGTTTCACCAACTCCCTCTCCATAACTTCCACCGCTTGAAACGCCAACCCAAAACTCCTCTCGCTCTTCGAGAAACTCTCATTCCTTAAGTGCATCTCGCCCATCGCCAAAAGCGTAAGCGTAAAGCGCAACCGCCACTCGTCTCTCTCCGTCTTCGTCAACACGCCGGACGCGTCCTCTTTCATCCGTTTTGCAAGGTCTAAACAATTGTTCAAGGATTCCTCTTCCATCTTTTTCGCTTTTTCTCCGTCTGTGGGAACTAGGTTTCGATTCGCGATGGCCAGTTCGTAAAACGTCTCGTATTTCAAAACTTCGTACCTCGCGTGGTCTTTTAAAACCACTTTCCCGAATTCCAGATGCCTCTTCGCCTCGGCTTGATTTTCCGTGATTGCGTTTAAAATCGACCCTATCAGTTTACGATTCTTCACTTCCTCGATGTTCATGGACGATGGAAATTTCGCTTGAGGGTTCTGGAACGTCGTTTCGAGCGCGAGAATAGCGTGCAACGGGTTCAAGGAATTCAGGAATTCGTGCGCTAAACTTGTCAGATGTCTCGCCAATCGTAACGGAGACGATTGATGATTTTCATCGTAGTCTTCGTCCTCCATCTTTACTCGCTCGTCTTTCCTCTCACTTTGCGCTCTGCTCGATGCGCTCTGACGCTCTCTGACGCTCTCTCTGTGAAGAACTTACGTTCTCAATCCAATCCGTTCTCTCTGCTTTGAAATGGAGAAAATTCTCCATTATATCTACGCATTAAGAGAATACTATCACACTAATGTCGCAACACGCGCATTACCATCACGAAACCCAAGGAAACGAGATGATGATGCGTGCCGCTGCCACTGGGTCCTCTGTTTCTTCCTCTTCGATGCCGATAAACTTTGATTTCAGCAGAAATGTCACCTTGTTTCGTTTCCAATCCAACACCGGATTCGAATACTTTTGCGTTCTTTTGTTTACGTTTACGTTGGCGTACGTGCAAGAATACATCGCGTTTGTGAGGAAAAAAGAAGAAGTAGTGTTTGGTGCGAGTGTGAACGCGTCGAATTCGGCGTACGAGAGTTTAAAAGACAACAACAACACGACTAATGCGCTTCCTAAAGATCAGCATTATTCGAACGCGAGGGTGTTGAAGCACACGGCGAAGTACGTAGCGCACGCGTCTGTCTCGTATATACTCATGCTGTGCGTGATGAGTTTGAATTTTGGCGTCTTTGTGAGCATTTTGTTAGGGTTAGGGGTTGGGAGTTTTACCATTGGGGGTGGTGGTGGGAAACATTTGTATTACCATCTTCGATCTCGGATATCGTCGGACGTATGTCATCCGGTTTCGAGTTAGTTTTTAGTAGATGAGAGTACCATTAATGTAATTATTATTCAACCGCCATTCAACCATTTTTACTCTCTCTCTCTCTCTCTCAAAATCGTCGTCATTTTTACTTCAAAACGTCGGGGCCGAAATACCAACTTAACACCCACCTCGTCGGGTTGAACTGCATCGCACTCAACGGAATCGCTAACAAAACTAAACCAACCACCGGGTACAACAAAAACTCCGTCCGCTCCAAAAACGGCAACGAGTTAAACCCAACGAACTGGCAGTAGTGATAATAACTCAAACTCAACCCGTACAAAATGTTGCTCAACAACGCGCAAATAAACCCTCTCTGAGATAACAGCGGGCTCAAAATCAACTGCCCGAGGTACAACGCGACGAACAGCGGCACGAACGAGTTGCAGTGCACGTCGAACGCGAACAGCCATTCCACGTTGTTATTACTACTCATACTACTTCCATCGCTATTTTTACTCCCTCCTCTTCTCGTTCTCGTCGTCATAAACCTGTTCGCCAAGAACCAATACGCCGTCGCGATCGCGCACCCGCACCCGATATAATCGAAACACACGGCCGACGTAATCACCCACAACCCTCTCACAATCCCTCTCGTCTCGTACATAAAACAATACCCAATCGCACACAGAGCGACAAAAATGCACGACAAAACGCAAAACGTCGGGTCGTCTCTCGCCCATTGGTTTTTCGTTTGTTTCCTGTACTCGCAGTGCCGGTAGATTTTCTTCGGCCCGTGGGTGAGAAGCAAGCGCATCTGCCACAACGCGTATTCGAAATCCAATAACTTTGGTTTGATTATTCGTTTCAGTTCGAGGCGAGTACTTCCCGTGTGATGAGAAAAGCCGTTTGCGGTGGTGTCGTTGTCCTTCGAGGAGGTGAACTTCACGTCGTTGTACGCGGACGTCGCTTGTGTGTGTTGCATGTTTGTTCGTGTTGTGATTTGAATAAATGAGGAAAAGTTGCCTTTAAATATAGTACTACTCGATTAGTATAGAATCGGTTTATTACACTTCTCTCTGAAAACTCTCTCTCTCTCTCTCTAAAGTTCTAATCGTCTTCGTCGAAGTCGAACTCCTCCGGCGGCGCGGGTTCGTCGTCGTCGTCGTTTCCTGCGCCGGCGTTCGCGGCGTTTCCGGCTTGCGCGTCGACTTCGGCTTTTTGAAACGCCAACTCGACGTAAAACACCTCCTCTTCCGGCGTTTGGTCTTTTAAGACGACAAAACCGCGGCCGACGCGAGATTTTTCTTTGATGGTGGTGGTGGTGGTGGTCGTCGAGGATTCGCACGGGACGAATCGCGCGGCTGGGTCGAAGGAGATGAACTTTTCTTGTTGCGGGGTCACTCTTGACGGGTTGGTTAAGATTTCAAACTCCGGTTCCGGTTCGTCCTCCTTCTTTTCTTCTTCTCCTTCTTTTTCTTCTCCTTCTTTTTCTCCTTCAGCGGTGGTGGTGGTGGTGGTAGCGGTCGCGTCCATTTCGTTGTCGTCTTTTGCGGCTCTGGATTGCGGGCGAGACGGGACGTTATCGTCGGCGTCCATGCTCTCCGCGTCTTTGTTCATTTTTTTTACATTTTTCTCATTGAGCAACTTTTGCGCTTTCTTCGTCGTCGAGAGAACGGCTTTCTTCACCTCGGTCGTTTTCTTGTCTTTTTCGTCGGAGAGGTAATCCGCGTATTTGAATAAGGACGGCTTGGCGTTGGAAACGCACTCGTAATGCGGCATTTGTAAGGTTTTGTCGACGCCGATGAACGCCGTCGGGATGGTCGCGATGGAGAGAAAGTGACCAAACGGAAACCAGTACCAATATTGGGTGAAGACCAATACGCCTAAGGTGGACGTCATTCTCGGGCGACCGGCTCTGGATTTCAAAGAAATCGTGCAGTTGCGTCCACCGCAATCTAAGATGCCCGATGCCATGATGGCGCCCATTTTCGACATGGTCGTTTCGCTCGAATCCGCGCTCATTTTTTGCATCTCGTCGCGGAATTTCGACAAGCGATCTTCCGGTTGTTGGACCAAGACTAGCGCAGACGCGATAGCGGCGCCTTGCTGGACAAAATCGACTTTGTCTCTTCTCATAGGTTCTAATAATTTCGCCGCGTTGACGTTACCAGTACCGGCGCAGGCGATGCCGACCGCCATAGCCGCGCCGTACCTCGCGTGCGGGTTGTACGATTCCGATAAGAGTTGCACGACGCGAACGCACTGTTCCGGGTTGTTCGTTAACACAAAACCAATGGACATGACGGCACATCGGCGAACGTCGTCCGAGACGTCCGAGACGGCCACGTGTAAGAGTTTTCGAATGGCGTCGTTGTTCCCGGTGCCGACGTACGCGGAGCCAATAATTTGACATCCGCCGTACCGAATCAACGCGTCGCCGTCGCCTAATGCGTCTTCAATGATCGCATCCGCGTCTTCCTCGCACGTGGCAAACGCGCACGCGAGACCTAAACCTAATCCACGAATTATTTTTTCGTGCGATGTCTTTCTCGCGTACGCGAGCATGTCTCTCGTCCAGTTATCGTGGAGACTCTTGTTTCCAGAGTTTTCACTCGGGTTTTTGCGCAAACCGGCCAAAACAAAACCTAATCCGATACCTGCGGCTTCACCGGCCACGGCGCTGTCGCTTCGCAAAACTCTAAAGAGTTCCATCATGCACTCCGCATCTAACTCTGATTTCCCGTAGCTACTCAAACCTATGCCTAAACACGCGCCGTGTTGCACGGTTTCGTTATTCGCCGCGCGAAGACGTTCGATGATGAACGTCGACGCCTCTCCGCAATGAGGGCGCCCGCAGTGCATCAAACCCATGGCGTATAACGCACCACCTAACGTGTACGGACTCGGGGCCGGTAACAGTTGCGACAGCAACTGTTTCGAATCTTCGGCGCGACCGCGGTGGATGACGCCGACGCCGGCGGTGGCTGAAAACCTCGCCCAGTTTGTCGCCCTCGATAACCAGTCCAAGTTTTGTCTCAAAAACGCGTCGCTCGTGGTTCCGCAGTTGCTCATGGCGTTTGCAAACACCACCGAGCCGTGCATGACAGAGTTTCTCCCTTCGACGGCTTTCTTTAACTTCTCCACCAACGCCGGGTCGCCGTGCGATTTCGTTTTCAAAAATTCCAAGTACAACTTTGCGGGCGTTTCGCCTCTCAAAATTGACACCAACGAGTTCGTGCGCGCTTGTTTATCCGCCTCCTTCTGTTCTTGACCATCTTTGATTGGCGTTTGCTTGGATGCCAAAGACGCCGAGACGACTAAATTGGCGACGCCGCTCAAAAAATTTCTCAAATCCATCTCGAACAAATTGAACCCGATTTGGTACGCCTGTAAATTGTCTCGCTCGTCCGAAGATTTCACCAACGATAACAAAACGTCCGCGCATCGCTTATCATCCTCTAAAATCGCCAAACACTGGCACACGCCGTTATAATTCGGCTCGTCGAAATCGAGCGTCTCGTACAACTTCACCAACAACGCCAAAGCCTCCGCGCGAAACGATTTCTGCATAACCAACGTCTGACTAACCTTCGTGGCGTACGATAACACAACCTCCGGTTGCTCCGCTCTCGATATCGCTTTTTCCAACGCGTCTAACCGTTTCGATTCCAACGCCACGCCAACCGCGTGCGTCCACTGTTTTTCCTCGTGGCACTTTTCAAACATTCTATCGACGATGGATTCCAATCGAGGGTCGATAGAAACGTCGAAAGCCTCTCCTCTTTCTTCTTCGCCTTCTTCCATCGCCTCCGCCGCCGCCTCGCTCACTACCGTACCTCCTCTCTGCCTCTTCTCCACGTACGTATCGATCGCTTTCGCCAAAACCGTGTCCACGAAATCAGAATTCTTCTCCGCCACGTCGAAGAGTTTCCCGGCGGCCAACGCGTACGAGAGCGCGTCCTCCAAGTCGCCCAAGTGGTAGAATACCTGTATGTGAAAAACCATATTTGTTGCGTGAGTTTTATATCGTCGCGAGGAAAGAGTGGACGAGAATGAAAAGCGTTTAAGGAGAGAAAAAAAGAGCAGCGATTTGGCGATGAAAATTTTCCCTCTTCTTATTCGTAAGAGCGACTCGCAAGATCAGATCTCGCGTGTCGTTCAAAAACGTCTCATCTCTTTACGCACATAAAGAAGATCACCGAACGCAACTTTACTCTCTCTCTCTCACAATACGAACGAAAAGAAAAGCTGCGCACCTTGCTCGCCACCAGCGCGGCTAAATCTCTGTGCGAAAAAAACTCGTCCTCGTGCATCCCTTCGATGATTTCGATCGCGCTCGCGACTTCGTGCCAGCTCGTGCGCATGGCGTAATCGTTGAGCATTCGTAAGCCGTGGACTTTGAGGACATCTTGCGGTTCTTCGAGTAAGGCGAGAATTCCAGCCGCAGATGTCGTGCTTTTCGCACTCTCACCGCGACGACTGCTCGTTTTTGGAGTCGTTAAGACTGCCGCCGCCATGATGGTTACGTCTTCTCACGTCTAAAGTGTTTTCTGCGGAGAAACGTGAAAGAAAAGAGATCGGTTTAGACGTCAAATATTTAGGGTTTATTTAGGGTTTATAAATTTTAAAAAGTCTCCGTACAAAAGACACGAGAGATTTTAGTCGTAGTAGTACATAGGGGATTTTGCAAGCGCACTCTGATTGATGAGAGAAGACTAAGTCACGACTTATTACTCTCTAAAGATTTCTTTCTCTTTTCGACGACGACTTT
>Ga0129327_10001979_pt1 | contig 11961 bp, 8 predicted proteins | sample CPBDNA_6_FD_111799 | JGI IMG/M metagenome (GOLD analysis project Ga0129327, IMG submission 111799) | Freshwater to marine salinity gradient microbial communities from Chesapeake Bay, USA - CPBay_Spr_31_0.8_DNA | ecosystem: Environmental > Aquatic > Marine > Coastal | place: USA: Chesapeake Bay... | reverse complement strand
GACTTGACCCACTGCCGCCGAAGAGGGCATTTTACGCGCTTCCTAATCGCGGGTATAGTTTAGAGGTAAAACATCTGCCTTCCACGCAGAGGTCGTCGGTTCGATTCCGTCTACCCGCACCAGTTCTATTTTGAAGAGCCCCACAGGAACGTGGGGCTTTTTTGTGTTACTGCCAGCTATTAAGCCTATTCGAAGCGATTGTGTGGTTTATTGTTAATGAACTGTGCCAGAACTGACACAAACCAAAGTTCGCCCAAAATTAGTCCAAGTTCAATAATTTTTGCCTAAATAGGCAAACGATTAGGCAAACTTGTAAGACCAATGAAACAGTCCGCAGGTGGCGGGAGGGGGGCATCGCCACTACCTCATCTAGGAATTTGCATATATTCATCCACTCCCACTAAAAATTATGGCAATTGGTGACTTTAGGTGCATCGTATACTTTTTTAAGTGTAATTTAATTCAACATTACAGATTATTTAGGCAAATTATAATTAGCTATTGCGAGGAGATTAGAACCTTATTGATAGTAGTGATATTTTAAATGAAAAATGAATCTAAAGTAGACAGTGTGTGGAAAGCGATCGGTATTATTTTAGCTGCTTTAGTCGCAATAGTGATTACCACTGCGTTTTATTACCTCTTAGTACCTCAAAATCGATACTGACACTAGTGCTATGTCTGCTAAATCTAAAAATCATGAAATGCTCGACTGTGTTGATCACGTACACATGGCAAATGTCCTCGATCAGTTATGCAAAAAATCGCTAGAATTAACCGGTAGAAACAGCCTCATAAGTTTCACTCATGGATTAACTCGGAAGAACTATTTAAGGGTTATAGATGAAAGGTATGATTTTTTATTTTCGGAACTTCTTAAGAGAAAGTTTCAATTTAAACCCCTCCCTGGTCTTGAAGAGTTGCTACCAGATGAAACTACTGCAGTTTTTAATGAAGCAGCAGATAGTGCATTAGCAGAAAATAAAGAGTATAGTCAGCTCCTAGGTAAAGCCGATGATTCCGAGGATGAAGAAGTTGAGTTTGAACTGAATAAGCTTGTGCGGAAAATTAAGGATCAAGTTAGATTAGATCTCGGCCTAAAACCTCGTCCAAAATCTTCAAATGACCTGAGTGACCTTAAGAATCTAGCCAGAATTTATGACTTCGACCCGAGTTATGATCTAGAAGCGAGTGCTGATGGAGATGCAGCGCATACGGATAAATTTATACAGTCTATATTTCCTGAGTTGGATTTAAATAAAAGGCTCAATAATATTTATAATGCTTACAAGCGTGAGCTGACAGACAGAAGTATTAATCCCCTATACCTTGTATTTGGATTTTTAAATTGGAAAGACGCAAAGGGTAAAAGCTTTAATTCTCCGCTTTTGCTGATGCCAGTGGTGATGGATAGAAAATCCACAAGTTTGGGCTATAAATACACCATAACATTAGAAAATGAGCCCATAATTAACGAAGCCTTGAAAGAGAAAATTCATAATGTGTACGGCATGAAACTTCCTGATTTAGGTGATTATGAATCAGATGAATTTAAGTTAAGTAAGTATTTCAAAAGTGTTCGAAGGAAAATTGCTAATAAGCCGGATTGGAAATTAAAAACTAATATAACTTTCACCCCTCTCAAGCATTCTAGTATATCAATATATGAAGACCTCAAACCAGAGAATTGGGGTACGCAGCAGATAACTAGCCACGAGAACTTAAGTAAGCTCTTAAAGGGTAGAGAAGCTAATGATACAGGTAGGATTTCCTTAGAGGATTATGAAGACATCGACGAAAAGATTACAAAAAATGATTGTCCTCACTTATTTCTAAATAGTGATTCATCTCAATATAACGCTATCATAAAAATCTTAGAGGAGAATCCTCTGATTATACAAGGTCCACCAGGTACTGGTAAGAGCCAAACGATATCAAATGCGATTGCAGTATTAGCCTCTAGAGGCAAAAAGATTCTTTTTGTTGCAGAAAAAGCTGCTGCTATAAATCAGATATCCAAAAACCTAAATAAAATTGGACTAGGCGACTTACTTTTCGAAGCTCATGCAGACATTAAAAAAGATAAAATGTATGATTCACTTGGTAAGCGTTTAAAATTAGAGCAATCATTCAATAAGAGTTTTTATAAAAAAACAAATGCTGAACTAGTCACCAAAGTTGCATACTTAAAAGAGTATAAGGAATTCTTGTTTTCAGACTCAGGATTCAACGAACTGCGGCCGAACCAAAGTAAAACCTCTGAATCACTTACCTATTATGAATTAATAGGTAGATTTCTTTCGTTATCTGATAGATGTAAGGTTTTACAACTTCCTAAGACTCCGGTCCTAAAGCAGTTAATAATATGCGACTATAATGAGTATGAGGAATTGGACGAATTAGTTTCTTCAATTATAGAGCATGGTAGATTGGAAAATGAGAAGATTCTGCAAATTAGTAACTTAGCGTCTGACCAGATATCGATATCAGTATTTGAGGAAGAAACTGAAAAAATAAATGAATCAGTTACGGATTTCTTGAGCTTTTATAATAGTAGCGATTACAAGGGATCAATGCTCAGCGCTATTAGTTTTATTAAAGACAGTGCAGTTGTAGATGAAGATATTTTAGCCTTAAAACAAAAATTGGGTAATGCGGTAGCCTCAGCATTAAAGATCGAATTAAACAAAGAATTTAAAAGTTTTAAGGAGATTTACCTGCCCGAGATAAGTGTTGATTTGCTTGAAGGCGTTGAGTCTTCATTTCGTAACTTAGGTGTCTCCCCTTTGACGCAGAGGGAATTATCAAACCTGCAATTAGAAGCTGCATCTATAAGAAGTGACATTGTTTATGCCTTAAATCTTAAGGAAGACATATCATACAGTAAAGTTAGTTCTGGAATAGCTGACAGGGATATAATTCAAATTATTTCTAATGTCCAAAATCTCGATTTTGAGATACTATCTTCTTTCAACAAAAACATTAAATTTGACGATGATTTTGATCTCGAAGACTTTACTGATTTCAAGAATTTATTAGATCGGATTGATGATCTCATAATGTCATTCACAGGGTCGAAATCCAAAAAGAATATTAAGCAAACGAAATCAAAAATCGGTAAGATTAATTCAGTTTTTTTGGGAGAATCACAAGCGAATATACCAAAGCTTAAAGTATTAGAAATTTCTAAAGATATTTATTCAAAGAGGAATATATTCTCATTTTTTTCAAAGCGATATAGAGGCACAATTGCATTGCTAGAATCTTTTGGATTTAATCCTAAGAATGAAGATGATACTAAGCGTGGCTTGTCTGAATTAATAGAATGCCTTGAATTATATGATGAACTGAATGACAACTCTATGATTCAGTTTTTCTCGGATGAGAACCAATTGTTGAAGCTTAATAAAAGTGATGTTATAGAGTTTAGTAGTGCTGTTATTGACCCCATGAAATCAATCCTCGGGGTTGTTTCTGACAATAGTATTAAATTAAAGATATTAAGTTTTATAATACAATTTAAGTCTTATGAATTTGTTAATTTGAAGGCTTTAGATTCAAATGATATCGACCTCAAACACGAGCTCGATGAGTGTGAAAATAGAATTGAGAACCTTCAAATTGTTGAAGATTTTTACAAGAAGAACCATCTGAAGAAAAAAGATGCAAAGCTGAACATGTGGTCTTCAGCAAAAGCCATTGAGCATTTTAATTCCTCATTAATAGAAATCTTACCAAAAGAGCGTATAATTGACCCTGAGATCCCTGAAATATTAGAGATTAAGGACCAAGTAATTAGCTATATAGATTCCGAAAATGAGTTTATAAGTCTTCACGAGTTATTTTCCTTTTTGGAGGAGGTCGAAACAGAAGATGCCGAAGATATCTATAATCAAGTAGAAGTTTTAACAGACAAGGTGTTACAAAATTATAATTTCTTTAAAGAACTAGGGCTGGATGAATCCCAACAGAGCAAATATTTTGAGTCAAAGATTCATAAAGAGAGTCATACTTATATTTCAGTTTTAGAACACATTCAGAATTATTTCTCTAAATATTTTGAGTCAGTAGATGCATCCTTAGCGGAGGATGAATTATTTAGCTTAATAGAGTTCTTTTCGAGTTTGGATGGCTCAGAATTATCAAGTTTACTATGCCAGTCAGAGAATGAAATTAAGATAAAAAATTCTAAATTCGAGTCCTTAATTAATTCTGAATATTTTACACAGACTAGAGATAAAAACCTATTAATGGATTTTTGTCACTTACAACTTATATCGAGGTATTTGTACGAAAATAAATTTATTAAGAAAAATAAGATTTTGGAGTCTTACACTAGAGGTGCTTTTGAGGATAATATTTCTAAAATGTCTAAGACTGTATCTTTATTGCAGGACTTAGAAAGAGACAAATGTTTATCAGAAGCTGCAGCTATTAAAATTGAAAAAGGTATTAATTATGGACCCAAAAAGGGGTTTACTGAAGAATCATTAATCAAAAATGAGGTCTCTAAACAGCGGGCGAAATTATCACACCGACCTCTCATTAAAAGAGCTTCCAAAGCGCTGACAGCGATGAAGCCAATTTGGTTAATGACGCCGCAGACAGTATCCGATTATTTGCCTAGAGAAAGAGAGATGTTTGATATTCTAATAATTGATGAAGCATCACAAATGAAGATTGAACACGCAATTCCATCTGTAATGCGGGCAAAGCAGATGGTTGTTGTTGGTGACAAGCAGCAAATGCCTCCATCGAATTTCTTTACTGGGGCTACAGATTCTGAAGATGATGAAATTGAGGAAGAGTCGATCTTGGATGCTTGTGAGAGCACCCTAGGAAAGACCATCAAATTAAACTACCACTATCGTTCTAGGCATCAAAATTTAATTCAATTTTCTAATCATCACTTTTATGACAACGAGCTCAATATTGTTAACTCTGCCAAAATTGAATCTAATGACTTAGGTGTTAAACTAGTCTACGTTGAAGATGGCGTATACCACTCAGAAAAAAGTTCAGGGAAAAATGAAATTGAAGCCGATAAAGTTATCGAAATAATTGACCAATGTATTAAAGATTTCCCTGAAAGATCTATAGGTGTAGTTACTGTTAATAGAGCACAGCAAGATCTATTAGAGCAGAAGTGGGATTATCATAAAAATGATAACAAAGCCGCCAAGGATTTTACAGAATACTGGGAGAGAGAAGAAAATAAATCTGAAATTATGATCTTCAGGAATCTTGAAAGAATTCAAGGAGACGAGCGTGATATCATTATAATTTCTACTGTATATGGTAAGAACGAGAACAATAAAATTATGCAAAGATTTGGGCCAATTTTGTCTAAGTCTGGACATAGGCGACTCAACGTATTGTTTACTAGAGCTAAGAGTATGCTCTACTTGGTAACATCACTCCAGCCAGGTGATGTCAAAGCCCCAGGTAATTCTAGAGGCAAAGAAATATTTCACAAATATTTACACTACTCGGCAGACCCCAACAAGAACCTTATCATTGGTAATGCTGAGGGTGATCCAGATAGTGACTTCGAAGTATTTGTTGCTAACAAAATCAGGCAATACGGATATGAGGTAGACTACCAGATTGGGGTTAATGGATTTAAAATTGATCTAGGAATAAGAGATCCCAGGGATAGCAGCGTATACATCGCAGGAATAGAGTGCGATGGTGCGACTTTTCACTCATCGCCTCAAGCTAGAGATAGAGATATCCTCAGGCAGGAAATATTAGAAGATTATGGGTGGAGAATATTCCGAATATGGTCGACTGACTGGTTCAGGGATTCAGATGGTGAGATAGCGAAGCTTATGAGCTGGTTGAAAGATATTCGAGATCCAGTGCCCTCCTCAGAGCCTACTTCAAAGGAGATAGACGGTAGTGAGCTAAAGCTCTACAATGAAGGTGACGGAAGTACGGCAGTTTGGTGCAATAGTAAATATGTATGTACTATCTTGAAATTAGAAAGAAGAGATTCTTACGCAGCTAATTTATTAATGTCTAGGAGTGAAGGAAAGGGTTTTCATGCAACTAGTAAGTTATTATCATATTATATGATTGAAGGTATCGATGAGCTTGAGGGCAAAGAATATGGAACTTATAATGAAGCAGAAAAAGCTTCAGTATCTTATCTTAGGTCACATTTGAAGTGAAACGAAATTTCTACTGTAGAAAATGAGACTCATTAATTTTTCCATACTTATTGTTAGTATTTTACTGCCAATCTACCTCATAGCAACGCCCCAGGAACCAGAGCTCTATGACCCTAGAGAGTATTTCAATCGAGGTTCTAGTAACTACGAGATGATGGACCAGGCTAAGGAGCTTACAGCGCTTTTGGAGGCTCGTGTGGAGCATCTGATGAAGCTTAAGATACAGGATACTAAAGATAGCTACAGAGGACTGGATGAGGAGCGTTTTGAAGGGAAGCTCGACGAGCTTCTGGAGCTAATTAATAGCACACAAGAGACCTGGAAGGCGTATGCAATAGCGGCTGCCTCAGAGGAGCACCACGGCGGCGGCACTGGAGCTGGGTTGAGGTATAGCTATACCTACATTGACAAGCTGATAGAGCGGATAAAGGAACTAAAGATAGTGCTCAAATGACTTTGCTGTCATTTTTTAAATGAACGAATTTATAGATTATTCACCTAGCCTGGAATCCTATTGGCGTTCAGTAATCTTGTTCGGGAAGAACTCTGCATCTTATAAATTCTCTCTTGGTAAATCGCTACTAGATTTAGTTTCAAAAGAAAAGACGTTCATTAGTCTCGAAGAATTAGCCGTTCCTTTCTCTGAACACATTTGTTCGCACCTCAACGAGAATGACCGACAAGGGAATTCCAGTAGTAGCAAATTTCTCAATGTGTGTCGTCAATACAACAATGGCTCAATTACTCAGGGCCAACTAATCGAAGATACAGCCAAACTGGGATTTCAAAACGTCATTGATTGTTTTCATAATGTTAACAACCAAGAGTTACCAGTTAGGTTCTTTATGGATGACCGAAAGACTAAAGGTGGAATCACAATAACCGATGATTTATTAAGCCTTAAGAACTCTGTTCAGCTTTCAAATCTTCCTTGCGAGGTTGAGTCGAGGTGGAAACTAGTCGAAACAGCGTGGAACCTTGGAGTAAGCCCAAACCTTCTTAATGTTCAATACGATGATAACGAATCAGAATTGTTTGTTCTTAGTAAGGACTTAAGGAGGAAGAATGTTACGTCGTGCCGAGGGGCATTGAATGGTTACCAAAAGGGTAAGTGCTTCTACTCATTCTCGGATATTTCAGCTATAACCTCTTCGGATAGTCTCTGTGACGTTGACCACTTTTTCCCACACACATTAAAGCAGTATCCTGAATTTGCTGGAATCAATCTCGATGGGGTTTGGAACCTTGTGTTGTCTAGTCGTCAATGTAACAGAGGCACGGGTGGGAAATCTGCAAAAATTCCTGTCCTAGATTTAGTCAAAAGGCTAAGTCGAAGAAATGAATTCTTAATTCATAGTCATCACCCTCTAAGGGAAACGTTAATAAATCAGACTGGTAAAACTAGCAGACAAAGAAATGCATTGCTCCAACAGATTTATCAAAAAGCAGTCGATAGACTAGTCCACACTTGGCAGCCACAATTCTCACTCGAACAAGCATTCTAATAATGAAGAACTATAATAAGCTAGTACGTGACCGAATACCTGAAATAATCGAAGCAAGTGGTCATAAATGCGAAGCACGTATTTTGTCCGACGATGAATATTTAATGGAGTTAAAGAATAAGCTCCAAGAGGAAGTAAATGAATTCTTGGAATCAGGTAGCGTCGAAGAGTTAGCTGATATCATAGAGGTAGTCCATTCTCTCTCTACTCAATCAGGAAGCAGTATTGAATCCGTGGAGAAAATGCGTTCCAATAAAGCAAATGAAAGGGGTGGCTTTAAGGAAAAGATTTTCCTAAAGACAGTTGATTAAGTTTGGCTTCTTAGATATCGGGCATCAGCACTATTCCTATTTATGATAATCGACGGACACGATCTATCTAGTCTCTTTAAAGAAGTTGATGGCCTAATCAGCTTCGGTGATGACCCGAGGAAGCACGTTCCAACTAAGGGTTCAATTGTCTACACAGTCTGGGATGAAGAAGGCCGCTTCATTTATGTTGGGATCAGTTGGCTACAAAAGTCTTTGGAGAAAAGAAACCCTCAGTCTAGGATGGTCTCTCATTCATCAGGCAGGAGAAGTGGCGACCAGTTCTGTGTCTATATTCACGACTTCTTCGTGATTCCAGAGCTAATCAAGGGTGGCGGCTTTGTCCCCGAGAGGGGCGCCTTGGATAAGCTAACAAAGTCGTATATCCAAACCAACCTTTCATATAGATTCTTGGTTTTTGAATCCGACGATGGTGACGCTGTAGTTCGTGGGCTAGAGAGGCAGATACAGGCTGGAGTCTGCGGCATTAAGCCGCTGCTTAATGGTCTTTAATCGTCAAGCTCACCCCCGTGATGTTTAATATGCCAATCAAAGTAATTCTTAGTCTTCTCTGCATCATAGAACTTGCAGTGCCGTCCAGTTAGGCTTTGCATATGCATCAGCAGCCGTAAGAAAAATCTGGCAACGGGTGATATTCGTATGCATTAAAGCAATGAGTATTGTGTATTAAAGTGCATTTTGAGTAAACGATGGTGAGCTATGTAGGGGAATTAGGGATTAATTGAACGCAAATTTACATTAAATGAAAAATGAACCCAAGGCCGACAGATTTTTTAAAGCGATCGCCATAATTGCAGCAGCTTCAGTAGTTATTGTTATCATTTCTGCTTTGTATTTTTGGTTAGTACCTCAAAGTTGGCAGAATGCTTTGGATACACTGCCTAGGTGGGTGATTAAGTACACGTGCGGCGTTGGTTTAGTTGCTGTTTTTTGGGTTTTGGATTCGGTTAACAAGGCTCCAAGGAAAGAGCAGGCCGTAAAAGAAGAGGAACCATTCGAGCAGGAATCATTTGAAGAGGAACCATTTGAAGGAGAGACATTCAAAGAGAAGCCACCTTACCAAAGTGAGATGTATTATGCTAGGATACTTTGTCTAAGCGGAAAGGTAACTCTTTTAGAGATTAAAAAATCATACCATAAACTGATGAAAGAATATCACCCCGATAAGATAGAAAATATGGGTGATAAGCTCAAATCCCTAGCTGCGGAAGAGACAAAAAAAATCAACGAGGCTTATGAATATTTTAAAAATAAATACTCAACAAAAGTAGAAGCAGAAAATGAAAAATAGATACGTTAATCTAATAAAATCAGCAGAGTTATTCTTTAAAAATTATGCCAGCACCAAAGGGCGCTCTTCTAGAAGCGCATTATGGTGGTGGATTTTGGCTGATGTAGTGGTGATTAGTACGATTCTAGACTTAGTAGATGCTGCTATGTATAGCGTTGAGGGAACTGATTGGTTTTATGATCCGGAATGGGGTGGGCTGTTAGGAATATTATGGATTGTAATTACTTTAATTCCATACTTATCACTATATGTGCGTCGCTTACAGGATACCAATCGTTCCGGGTGGTTGCTGCTGCTTACTTTTACAATTATTGGCATAATACCACTCTTGGTTTGGTTCTGCAGCAAAGGAACTGAAGGAGTTAATGATTATGGTGAAGACGAAGAGGCTGGGCTTTAACCCTCAAGATGTTGTAGGCGGGTCGCTAGTCAGTTCTATTAATATACACAAAGATCAGTACCTAAGATGCTTTGCGCTTCGTTCAAACTCACGCCCTTTACGCTCCCCTTAATAAATCCTACGAGGGGTCTGTGGGTTAGCTGAGATTGGAATGCTTGTGTACTGTCGGGGTATCTAGGGTGCTGTGGGGTAGTCGTTGGCTCAGATAAATTCGGCCCCGAAGGAAAAGAGTAATTACTCAAAGAAGGTTCCGACCTGATCATTTCTACTATACCTAGAACAAGAAAAAAGGTGGTTCAGGCTTAACTCTCTGGGCACTAAAATAGGTGAACAAAAAAACACTTTTCACTTGAAAAGTATGCTATAATATCATTGATTAATAGCAGTATAGTCTTGGTGCAAATCCTTAAATGACGGACGTCACGGTACCACAATTAGCCATTGATACGACTTAAATCTATGACGGTATTCGGTTAATAGCCGAATAAAGGTTGCTGCCCCTGAATACATGAAGGGCAGCTTAGAAAATAGCCATGAGGTTAAGGATAAATTGATCGTTAATACCTTGTCCCTTCAGTTCATTATTGAGCTTAGAAGTAGTCTCATGTGGGTACGCCCCAATGGCGAAGCTATGCCCTAAGATATCTTATTTATGTGAATCTTCAGTATACTTTAACGTAATGATCGTTATGAGACGTTACGTATCCCTTAAAGATATATTATTTTTTTCTACAAAAAAAATATAATAATTACCTAACATTAATACCTTATGGAATATCGTTAAGAGGCGTTACGTATCCTTTAAGGATATATTATTTTTTTCTACAAAAAAAATATATTTATTACGTAATACAAATGCCTTAAGAAGTGATCCTTAAGGCCAGGTATTCTTAAGGAAGGAATCTCTTACTAGTTTTAAGGATAACTGTGTCCAGATGCTCTGGCCCGATATTCCAGTAACGCTTTGCCTCGGATCCTGTAACCAATCCGAGGTAGTGGCTATTAATGATGCGGGGAGAGTTCCCCGCCCATGTGGCAGTTTTATGGATATCACCTGTCTGTCGAACTCTGTAGCTAATTGCTGAATGCCTAGTGTAATCCTTTACCCATGGTTTTAAATCAGCCTCAGCAGCCTTCTTAGCTTTGGAATTAGATGCCCCACCCTTGAAGCCGGCAGCATTACGAATAGTTCCCCATTTGCCTCGAAAGCTAACTGGATAGATCGGCTGGCTTCGATCGCATATTTTCAACCACTCGACGAGGTTATCCGAGATCCTTACTGTCCTGGGGATGCGTGTCTTGCCCATCGTAACTCTAATCTCAGCATCCTCCAAATTGATAGCCTCCCAAGTCAGGTGACGCATCTCAGAATCCGGCCGCAAGCCGGCGAATAATGTAATCGCAGCATAAGCAGTAAGTTCGCCTCCGTGGAAGCTGCGAGATGCACACAGAAGGGCCTCCACTTCGTCGCATGAGAGAACACCGACCTCAGTATGCTGACGCACCAAGGGACGAATCAGGGCGAACGGGTTGCCAGAGACTAAACGATTTCTGATGGCCCACAGATATAAGCTTTTTCCATAGCGCAGAAAGTGATTATATGAACCAACGGGGACCGTCTTGAGAAAGTCAGCAGCGTCGTCACTTGTGATTGATTCCAGAGACTTACCCTCAGCCCAGCGGGCGAATCGCATCAAAATGCTCTTCGTTTGCTCATATGTCTTCTTAGCACTGTTCTCCTTTGTCTTGATGAAATCCCAAACAGCATCCTCGATATCAGTGTGTATGACATTATAACTGCATAGAAATGTCTCAACTGCATGGTCTAGGCTGATTCCATCCGGTAGAATATCAAAGACCCTTTCAGCGTCTCTGAGTTGCTTCTGGTCTAAGGTAGTCCGTGCAACATTCACATCCTGTTTCGCTTCTTCGAATACATGGCACTTCAACTTCGCCTCGTCTAAAGTCTTGGCTCTTTGGCGTATTCGTTTTCCGTCGATAATCCCTTCAATTGAAAATGTTCCATTTTCTGTATCGTAGACAAATAGATTGTCCGTGCAGTATATCTTAGACTTTCTCTTGCGTTGCCTCATGGTGTATGGCGCAACGAATAGGCAAATTGTTAGGCAAAACACTAATTGCGGGTATAGTTTAGAGGTAAAACATCTGCCTTCCACGCAGAGGTCGTCGGTTCGATTCCGTCTACCCGCACCAGGATTATTTTGAAAAGCCCTACCGGAACGTGGGGCTTTTTTTAGGCACT
>Ga0129327_10001978_pt1 | contig 11963 bp, 10 predicted proteins | sample CPBDNA_6_FD_111799 | JGI IMG/M metagenome (GOLD analysis project Ga0129327, IMG submission 111799) | Freshwater to marine salinity gradient microbial communities from Chesapeake Bay, USA - CPBay_Spr_31_0.8_DNA | ecosystem: Environmental > Aquatic > Marine > Coastal | place: USA: Chesapeake Bay... | reverse complement strand
TCGCTCACATGTCGGTGTTTAACAACTTAGCTTTGGGAATCCGTGCGAGTTTGAAACTTACAATAGACGAAACAGCCCAAGTGGAAACTGCTCTGGTTCAAGTGGGGTTAAAAGGTCTGGGTGCGCGCTTACCTAAACAACTTTCAGGTGGACAGCGCCAACGGGTCGCATTGGGCCGAGCTTTAGTCAGGCGTAAACCGCTGTTATTATTAGACGAACCCTTTAGTGCATTAGATCCCGCCTTAAGGCAAGAAATGGCGACTTTGGTGAAGCGTCTTAGTGAGCAGCACCAACTGACGGTGTTGTTGGTTACCCATGAGCCCAAAGATGTATTGAAACTCGCCGAAACTGTGGTTTTTATTGCTAATGGAGGCGTACACTGGCAAGGTTCCAGTCAAGACTTTTTGCACCAAAAAGATAATCATATCAAAGCCTATTTAGGTCAAAGCTGCTAATCTCAACCCATTGTTACAAGATGATGTAAATTATGCCAACGACTAACGCTGCATTCTCACCTAACCATAGGGTTGGGCCACTTCCAAAACCGCCACAGCAAGAGGCACAAGACGCTCATGTACTCATTATTGGTGCTGGTATTTCGGGTCTAGCAAGTGCTTGGTTTTTGCAGCAACAAGGTTTTTCTGTGACGGTATTGGAAGCAGCAAATCAGGTAGGTGGTAACCTTCAAACAGTAAAGAAATATGGCTGTCAGTGGGAACGTGGCCCCAATTCTTTTATCAATAATCGTCTGGCTATGGCTCAGTTAATCGAGCAGGCAGGGCTAAAACCCCACCTTGTGCGAGCTAATCAAGCAGCTCACAGACGCTTTATTGGTAAAAAAGGCCGTGTGTTAGCCTTGCCTACGGGCATTATTGATGCTTTAACCAGTCGGGTGCTGAGTATTACTGGAAAATTGAGACTGTTGATGGAGCCATTTATTGGCAAAGCCACGCAAGAAGAAAGTATTGCCGAACACGTTAAACGTCGGTTAGGCCATGAAATGCTCGATTGGCTCATAGATCCGTTTATCTCTGGCGTATTTGCTGGCAATCCAGATAGGCTCTCGGTGCGCGCTGCAGTGCCAAAGATTTATGCCCTAGAGGTAGAATATGGTTCTATGATACTCGGTGGTGTGGCAAAAATGAAAGCCAAGTCACGCCATAAAAAGCTGCAACAACAACAAGGCATTGAGCCCTTAGATGCAGCTATGATGAGTTTTTCTGGGGGCCTACACCAACTTCCAGAGGTATTAGCTCAGCAACTTGGACCTGCGGTCGAGCTCAATGCTCAAGTGGATAGTTTGACCTATAGCCCCGAGTTTGGCTATCAAGCCAGGTCAGGCGATCAAATTTGGCAAGCTTCACAGGTCGTTTTAGCTGTTCCAGCGCCTCAGGTGGCTCGTTTAATAGACGATTTAGCAACCAAAGATGAACCCTTGCTTGCTCGAGCAAAGGAATTTTTACAGGATATTAATTACCCTGCTGTAGCCAGCATCACTATGGCCTTTGAAAAGCATCAAATTCAACATGCCCTTGATGGTTTTGGCTGTTTGTTGCCCACTAAAGAGAATAAGCAGACCTTAGGTGTCTTATTTCCTTCGAGTATTTTTTCTGAGCGTTGCCCAGCAGACCAGCATCTGCTCACCATTTTTATTGGGGGTGGTCGGGGACAACAGGCCATGACTTTAACGCCGCAACAAAGGGCAGAATTGGTAGTGAGTGAGTTATCTCCATACCTTGGCATAAAGGGACAACCCCTATGGCACGAGGAAAGTTTATGGCCCAAAGCTATTCCACAATATGACTTGGGCCATTTGCATAAGGTGGCGCTTGTCGATGAGGTGCTTAGTCAGTTCCCCGGTTTGCATATGCGCAGTAATTGGCGTGATGGAGTGGCTTTAGGTGATTGCGTCGAAAATGCCTTAGTGTTGGCCCAAACCATGAGCCAAGAGATGGTTTGGGATAAAACATAGGACTGATATAAACTATGCATAAACCTACATTCAAACGTCCAGACGTGCGTATTGGGCATCAAGAAACTGTGTACCATGGTTTTTATCAAGTACTTAAGCTCAAACTGCAGCATCGTTTATTCAAGGGTGGCTGGAGCAAAGAGCTGCAACGCGAGTTAGTGGTGCGTTTACCAGCAGTCGCAGTGCTGATGTACGACGCCAAAACAGATCAGGTGGTTTTAATTGAACAGTTTCGGGTGGGGGGTATGGCCCATGAGAATGGGCCTTGGCAGCTGGAAATGGTGGCAGGCATGATTGATACCCAAGAAACTTCTGAACAAGTGGCGGTTAGGGAATGTAAGGAAGAGTCGGGCGCTGTTATTGCTCAAAGGGACCTCGAGCTTGTGTGTAAATACCTAGTCACACCAGGCGGTAGTAACGAGAGTTTAGCTATCTATTGTGCTCCAGTGGATGCCAGTCAGATCGCTGGCATACATGGGCTACCCACTGAAGGTGAAGACATTAAAGTACAGGTCATCAATCGGCCAGATCTATGGCACATGTTAGAGCAAGGGCAGTTGACCAACGCCGCCACTATTATTGCCACTCAGTGGTTGCAGATACATTACCCCCGACTTCAAGGCCAGTGGCGCAGTTAATGAGTTTGCACATCGCACAAATCACTGATTGCCATCTACAAGCCCATGCGTCGAGCCAATACAAAGGTGTTGATGCAGATGCTCATTTAGATCAATGCCTGACTTGGTTGCAGCAAAATGCGCAAGTGGATCTACTCGTGCTGACGGGAGATTTAGGCCATTTTGGCAGTGCAACGGCTTATCAGCGATTGCAGAAAAAGCTCAGTGGCTTGGCATATCCATGCATTTGGTTGGCGGGTAACCATGACCACTGTGAAACCATGCAACAGATTTCCGGTCAGCCAGTGGAAGAACTGAGGGTGTTAGATTATGACCACTGGAGGTTGCTTATACTCAATACGACAGATGCGCCTGATGGTCATGGGGGTGGCAGCATTGCTCGCCATCAGATGGCACAAATGAAGCCCCTGCTAGAGGTGGCTGCTGGGCGATCTGTGTGTGTATTTATGCACCATAATGCAGTACCTGTTCATTCTTTATGGCAAGACGATATCATGCTGGGTAACGCTCAAGAGTTTACTCGTTTGATTGCATCCAACCCTCAAGTGAAGGCTGTTATATGTGGTCATGTGCATCAACAACTTGACCGTTTTGTGGGTACTACGCGATTTCTTGCCACCCCTTCAAGTGCCGTACAGTTTGCCTGCCAACAACAAACATTTAAGGTGCAAGAGGAATTAGGCCCGGGACTTCGGTTGCTTAACCTTTTAAAAGACGGCCAAGTCAATACTAAAATACAACGCCTACCCAAGCTCTAAAACAGCAAATTTTGCATCTAAGGGCAAAACGTCTGGGCAGTGAAGCATTTTCTGCTATTATTGCTCATTGGCGATCAAATGCTATTTATTGCTAACTCTAAAACCACACTATCGGTAACGTAACTCCATGGCACAAGATAACTATACAGCGGATTCCATAGAAGTATTAAGTGGTTTGGATCCTGTCAAAAAGCGCCCAGGTATGTACACGGACACCAGTCGTCCCAATCACTTAGCCCAAGAAGTCATCGACAATTCAGTTGACGAGGCGCTCGCTGGGCATGCAGATCAAATTGATGTAATCCTTCATAGTGATCAATCACTTACCGTGATCGATAATGGCCGTGGTATGCCCGTAGATGTGCATGCCGAAGAAGGTGTCAGTGGCGTCGAGCTAATCCTCACTCGTCTGCACGCAGGGGGCAAGTTTTCCAACAAAAACTACCAGTTTTCTGGAGGACTCCATGGGGTGGGCATTTCTGTTGTCAACGCCTTGACCTCGGCCTTAGAGGTCAAAATTAGGCGTAATGGCCAAGTGCATCGGATTGCTTTTGCTGATGGTCATAAAGTTAGCGAGTTAGAAGTGATAGATACCGTAGGCCAACGCAATACGGGGACCAGTGTCACCTTTACACCGGATCCTCAGTATTTTGATTCTGCTAAGTTTTCGGTGGTACGGCTTAAACATGTGTTGCGAGCCAAGGCAGTGCTTTGCAGTGGTTTAAAAGTGACCTTTTTAGATTTAACCACAGCCGCCAAAGAAAAACATGAATGGTTTTACCAAGAAGGCCTCGAAGACTACCTTCACATGGCCAATGAGGGCTATAAATGCCTGCCTGAAACGCCTTTTGTGGGCAGTCGAAAAAGCGAAATTGAAGGCGTAGATTGGGCAGTGCAATGGCTGCCAGAAGGTGGAGAGCTAACCCAAGAGGGTTATGTCAACTTGATACCCACGTCACAGGGTGGGACTCATGTGAATGGTTTGCGCAGTGGATTATTGGATGCCCTGAGGGAATTTTGTGAAATTCGAGCCTTGTTGCCACGAGGGGTAAAGCTTGGTCCAGAGGATATATGGGACCGATGCTGTTTTGTCTTGTCGGTAAAAATGCAGGACCCTCAGTTTTCTGGGCAAACCAAAGAGCGGTTATCGTCGCGCCAAATTGTGGCTTACGTGTCTGGTGAAGTAAAAGATGCGTTTAGCTTATGGCTTAATAAACACACAGACGAAGGAGAATTACTGGCTGAATTAGTCATTAACCATGCTCAAAAGCGATTGCGTGCCGGTAAAAAAGTGATCCGTAAGAAAATTACTCAGGGCCCCGCTTTGCCCGGTAAGCTGGCTGACTGCAGCGGCACCGATGTAAGCCGAGGTGAGTTGTTTTTGGTAGAAGGAGACTCGGCTGGAGGTTCTGCCAAACAAGCGCGAGAGCGGGAATTTCAAGCCATCTTGCCGTTGCGGGGCAAAATACTCAATACTTGGGAAGTGGATTCAGGCCAAATATTAGCTTCTCAAGAGGTTCATCACATCGCTGTAGCCATTGGGGTAGATCCGGGGGCAAATAATCTAGAAGGCTTGAGGTATGGCAAGATTTGTATTTTGGCGGATGCTGATTCAGATGGTTTACACATAGCAACGCTTTTGTGTGCCCTGTTTGTGCGCCACTTTAAGCCCCTCGTTGCTGCAGGTCATGTTTATGTGGCTATGCCTCCCTTGTACCGAATTGATGTCGGCAAGGACGTATTTTATGCCCTTGACGAGAGTGAAAAACAAAGTGTGTTAGACCATATTGTGGCTGAGAAAAAGCGTGGCAAAGTTAATGTTCAAAGGTTTAAAGGTCTAGGCGAAATGAACCCTTCACAACTTAGAGAAACCACCATGAAGCCTGATAGCCGTAGGCTGGTCCAACTAAGTTTAGACGCTGGTGACGGCACTATGGAAGTGATGGATATGCTGCTGGCTAAAAAACGTGCGGGTGATCGTAAGTCTTGGTTGCAAGAAAAGGGCAACTTGGCTCAAGTAGACTAAGGGCAATCATCATTAACTTGGTGTCACATTAGGTGGATCTTTCGCTTTTCATACGGTGTAAATGATGCGCCCATTATTCTTTATAGCCACGCAACATAATGCTCACCCAATAGGCTCTATATAGGCAGTGTTGTGGTGCCTGAGTGCCTGTGACCGGGCACTTTTATCATTGAACGGCCATCATTTTGTTTCCTAAATCACGCTGCCTTTGCACTCCTTTGCATTGCCTAAACCCATTTTTGCATTTGAATACCTATAATATGGCAGCTAAGAAAGGGTCGATGATTGAGGAGCAAAAGCATTAATATGTCGAGTAAACATCAGCTAATTTGCTTGCCTGCAGCGATTCTAGGCCTGCTTGTTTTGTTAGTCTCTGGATTAACGCAGGCAGATAACAAAAAAGACTGTAGGGCTGCTGCAGTGCTAGGCAACCATGGCTCCCATGGCTGCCAGCATGCAGATGAGCTCATAGCCTATGATCATGGAGCTGGCCTAAAAAGGGGCTTGAGACTAAGTCGTTTAGCTAAGGTACTCGATTTGACAGAAGCACAAGAGGGCGCTTTTAAGGCCTTCATGCACACTCAGCACCAAAACACATCATCTCGTCATCAGGCCATCAAAGCCAGGCTGCTAGAATTAGAGCAGTTAGAACTGGGCGGTAATGCGTATATTGCCAAAGCCCAAGCCATAGGTGTTTTGCATGGTCAAGCAATGGCCGAAGCTTTAATTGAAAGAGCCCATGTGGAAGGTCAGATCGTAGATTTATTAACGCCCGAACAGTTGCAGCAATATCAACAACTGCGCGACGAGATGGCGCATAAGTGATTGCAACAGATGCAAAACTAGGTTGAAAAAGTCACGCACCCAACTCAGCTGGCAAAATTAGACGCAAATGGCCTTAACAAAACGGCAAGAAGCCGTCTTGCTGAAGTTTTTTAGCTTCAACTAGGATATAATTCCGCCCTTTTATACTCCTAACTTTTGCTTTTTGAGTTGGGGTAACTCGGAATACATCGCATGCCCATCAATTCCCTGATCCGCAACTTTTCCATTATCGCTCATATCGATCATGGGAAATCGACGATTGCCGATCGTTTTATTCAAATGTGTGGTGGTTTGTCAGATCGCGAAATGGAACAGCAAGTGTTGGACTCCATGGACATTGAACGCGAGCGTGGCATCACTATCAAAGCCCAGAGTGTCACTTTAGACTTTCACAGTAAAGACGGTAAAACCTACCAGCTGAACTTTATCGATACGCCCGGGCATGTGGATTTCTCCTATGAAGTTTCCCGTTCTTTAGAGGCTTGTGAAGGCGCTTTGTTAGTTGTAGATGCTGCCCAAGGCGTCGAAGCTCAGTCTGTAGCTAACTGCTACACCGCCTTAGAGCTCGGTTTAGAGGTCGTTCCTGTTTTGAATAAAATGGACTTGCCTCAAGCTGATCCAGACAAAGTGAAACAAGAAATTGAAGAAGTGATTGGCATTGATGCCTCAGATGCGGTTGCAGCCTCAGCCAAAAGTGGCTTGGGAATGGAAGCTGTATTGGAGCAGTTGATTGAATTAATTCCACCTCCAACTGGTGATGAAGATAAGCCTTTGCAGGCCTTAATTATTGACTCTTGGTTTGATAACTATCTAGGCATTGTGTCTTTAGTGCGCATTAAGAATGGCATGCTGCGCAAGAAAGATAAGATTGTAGTGAAGTCCACTGGCATACAATACGGTGTAGACGACATTGGTATATTTACGCCTAAGCGACTTCAAACAGATGTCTTAAAAGCTGGTGAAGTGGGTTATGTGGTGGCTGGCATTAAAGATATTCATGGTGCACCTGTAGGTGATACCCTAACTCATCTAAAAACTGCTGACGTTGAAAGTCTGCCGGGATTCAAAAAGGTTCAGCCTCAAGTTTATGCGGGTTTATTTCCCACCAGTTCCGATGACTATGAAGACTTTCGTGAAGCATTATCTAAGTTAAGCTTAAATGACGCGTCCCTGTTTTATGAGCCAGAAAGTTCTGATGCCCTCGGCTTTGGTTTTCGGTGTGGCTTTTTGGGCATGTTGCACATGGAAATTATTCAAGAGCGTTTAGAGCGCGAATATAACCTTGATCTGTTAACGACGGCGCCTACAGTAATATACGAACTAGAACTAAATAACGGTAAAGTGATTTACGTCGATAATCCATCAAAATTGCCGGATATGGGAGGCGTTGCTGAGATGCGTGAACCTATTGTGGAGGCTAATATTTTGGTGCCTCAGGAACACTTGGGTAACGTGATCACTTTGTGCGTGTTAAAACGCGGTGTGCAAAAAAATATGCAGTTTACTGCGACTCAGGTTGCCTTGACGTATGACATGCCCATGAGCGAAGTCGTGTTAGATTTCTTTGACAGGCTTAAATCTGTGAGTCGAGGTTATGCCTCCTTAGAGTACAACTTTGTGCGCTTTGAAGAAGCTAAACTGGTGCGCTTGGATATTCTCATTAACAGTGAGCGAGTGGATGCTTTAGCGGTGATTATGCATCGGGATAACGCCCAAAGCCGGGGCCGAGCATTATGTGAAAAAATGAAGGAGTTAATACCTCGGCAAATGTTTGACGTGGCCATTCAAGCTGCCATTGGTGGCAATATTGTGTCTCGCACCACGGTTAAAGCGCTGCGTAAAAATGTCACAGCTAAATGTTATGGTGGAGATATTAGCCGCAAAAAGAAACTGTTATCAAAACAAAAAGAGGGTAAGAAGCGTATGAAGCAAGTGGGTAGTGTAGAAATCCCACAGGACGCCTTCTTAGCAGTACTTAAGTTAGATAGTTAAAGTAGATAGCTCAAGTAGATAGTTCAACTAGATTATTTAGTGGCTGGCTAACAGAGATAGAGGGTATATAAACCATGATGGACTTTGATTTTGAATTGCTGCTGACCTTGCTTGTGGGTGTGTTTGGTGTGGGCTATGCCTTAGACGTGTGGTTATGGAAACCAGCCCGCATTAAAGTCTTAGAATTGGCCATCACTCGCGCGGGTGGAGAACTCCCTGAAGCGCAGCAAGTTGAACTCATGCGCGAATCCATGTTTGCCGAATACAGTCGTTCATTTTTTCCCGTGTTGGCCTTTGTGCTTGTGCTACGATCTTTTTTTATGGAGCCTTATCAAATCCCTTCGGGCTCCATGCTACCCACTTTGACCGTAGGTGATTTTATTGTGGTCAATAAGTTTGAATATGGTGTGCGGTTGCCAGTATTAGGCACTAAGGTGTTGGACTACAATGAGCCAAAAGCGGGTGATGTGATGGTCTTCAAGTACCCCAAAAACCCAGCGATCAAATATATTAAGCGGGTAGTAGCAGTTCCAGGGGATACCCTGGAGTTACGCGATAAGGTCATTTATATTAATGGCCAACAAATGGCTCAAACCTATGTGGCTGATGCATCGCCCACCACAGAAATTTACTTAGAGCAGTTGGGTGATGTGGAACACCTGATTTGGCGTAACAAAAACCCTGGTAAAAATGGCAGTATTACAATTCCACCCAGCCAGTATTTTACTATGGGTGACAACAGAGATGGCAGCAATGACAGTCGCTATTGGGGTTTTGTGCCAGAAGCCAATATTACGGGTAAAGCGGTCGCGGTTTGGTTGCATTGGGACAGTTTCTTTAGTTTGCCCAATTTTAGTACTGCGGGCAGCATAGATTAATATGAAAGCACCAGCGGCCACCGCCTATCAGCAAAAAATAGATGCCTTGTGTGCGGCTATGGGGTATTCTTTTGCCGATCATAAATTATTAGAGTTAGCGCTTACTCACCGCTCATGTGGCCACTACAATAATGAGCGCTTAGAATTTTTAGGTGATTCCATCGTTAATTTTGTTATTGCTAACGCGTTGTTTGAGAAGTTTCCTAAGGCACGAGAAGGTCAATTAAGTCGTTTGCGTGCAGGTTTAGTCAAAGGTGTGACACTGGCTCAAGTGGCCCAAGAAATGCACATTGGCCCTTGTTTGAAGCTGGGTGTAGGCGAGCTAAAAAGTGGTGGTCAAAGACGTGAGTCGATTCTTGCAGACGCAACGGAAGCCTTAATAGGCGCGATTTATAAAGATGCGGGTATGGCAGTTTGCCAAGCGCGTATTTTAGCTTGGTTTACCTCTCGGCTTGAAAATTTAAGCCTGTCTGACACGCAAAAAGACCCTAAAACACGCTTACAAGAATACTTACAATCAAAGAAATTAGACCTGCCTGAATACACCTTAATTGATGTTAAGGGGCAAGATCACGAGCAAATGTTCGTCATAGAGTGCCACAGCAGTTTATTGGATAAACCCACCAAAGCGGAAGCGTCAAGCCGCCGTATCGCCGAACAGAAATCAGCCACCCTTGCACTTCAGCAGCTTGGTCAAGAATCGTTATAGCAGAAAATATACCATGACAGATCTAGATACTTGGCTAGCAGCCCAGAATGAAAGCAAGACCAAGTGCGGTTATGTGGCTATCGTGGGCCGGCCCAATGTGGGTAAGTCCACCTTGCTCAACCGTATCTTAGGTCAAAAAATTAGCATTACATCGCGCAAACCTCAAACCACACGGCATCAGATCTTGGGTATTAAAACCGAAGGTGAGGTTCAGGTTGTTTATGTGGATACACCAGGATTACATCTCGATCAAGCGGACAAGGCAATCAACCGATATATGAATAAAGCCGCATCTAGTGCATTAAAGCACGTGGATTTGGTCATCTTTATGGTGGATCGTACGCGCTGGAATGATGCCGATGAGCACGTGTGTGAAAAAGTTAAAGCGGCCAATTGCCCTGTTATTTTAGCCATCAATAAAATTGACATACTCGATGATAAGCAATCCTTACTGCCCTATTTACAGGAAGTGCAACTACGTCTGCCTAATGCCGTTTTAGTCCCTATTGCAGCTCACACGGGGGCATCAGTAGACCAGTTAGAACAGTGCGTGTTGGAACAGCTTCCCAACGGCCGCCACTTTTTCCCAGAGGACCAAGTGACTGACCGCAGTGCGCGGTTTATTACAGCAGAATTAATTCGCGAAAAAATCATGCGCCAACTTGGTGATGAGTTGCCTTACCAAATGACCGTAGAAATAGAAGAATTTGCCCAAGATGGACCTGTACTGCACATAGGTGCGTTAATTCTAGTCGAGCGTAAAGGTCAAAAGCGTATCCTTATCGGTGATAAAGGTGATCGTATTAAACAGATTGGATGGGATGCACGGGTCGACATGGAACGCATGTTTGAGTGTAAGGTCATGCTTAAACTTTGGGTCAAGGTGAAAAGTGGTTGGTCTGATGATGAGCGAGCATTGCAGAGCTTAGGCTATGACGGTCTCGATTAAATAGAGGTAAACTTGGGTGACTGAACAACAGCCGGCCTACGTACTGCACAGTCGCCCATGGCGAGAATCGAGTGTTATTGCTGATTTATTTACCCTTAAACAAGGCCGGGTGTCAGTGATGATTAAGGGCGCACAAAAAAATCAGGGCAAACAGCCCGCTAAGCGAGCCTTAGTGCAACCCTTTACTCCTTTGATGGTGAGTTTTACTGGGCGTGGCGAACTGCGCACCAGTGTGCAATTAGAGAGCGCTGGAGCGCCGTTAAGTATTTTAGGTAATGGTCTTTACAGTGGTCTTTATGTGAATGAACTCTTGCTTAAGTTACTGGCTCTTGATGATCCCTACCCCAATTTATTTGCCTACTACCAATCGCTGCTCAATCAGTTGGCTAATAATGAAGGCATAGAAGCGTGTTTGCGTCCTTTTGAGGTCCACCTCATGGACGAACTGGGGTATCATATGGTGCTAGATAAAGACTATATAACAGCCCAACCTGTGGTGGCCGAGTGCCACTATCAGCTGCACCCATTGCAAGGCATTTGTTTACATCAAGTTCCGTCCAATGGTTTAGGTCATCCTGTTTCCATAAGTGGAGAAGTGTTACTAAAAATAGCGGTTGGTAACTATGCCGATAAAGACTGTCTAAAAGTGGCAAAGTATATGGCGCGGGCTAACATAGACCAGTTATTGGGTGGTAAACCACTGCAAAGCCGTAATTTATTCCAACCCATAGTGAACAAATAGTTGAGCATAGTGTGCCTATATAGCTTAGGCACCATCAGGAGAACACAAAAGATGGTTGATCCAAATCGAATTCTATTGGGTGTAAACGTAGACCATGTGGCGACATTGCGCCAAGCGAGGGGCACGCGCTATCCCGATCCAGTCAAAGCGGCTTTAGACGCAGAACAGGCGGGTGCTGATGGCATTACGGTGCATTTGCGTGAGGACGCGCGTCATATTCAAGAACGTGATGTGCGGGTCATGGCTCAGGTGCTGCAGACGCGGATGAATTTTGAGATGGCTGTCACAGATGCCATGGTGGATTTAGCGGTGGAAATTGGGCCCGTGTATGTCTGTCTAGTGCCTGAAAAGCGGCAAGAGTTGACGACAGAAGGTGGCTTGGATGTCATCTCTCAAGAAGCCAAAATTAAGTCTGCATGCCAGCGCATGCAAGCCGTCGGTATTCAAGTGTCTTTATTTATCGACGCTGATGAG
>Ga0129327_10001975_pt1 | contig 11974 bp, 8 predicted proteins | sample CPBDNA_6_FD_111799 | JGI IMG/M metagenome (GOLD analysis project Ga0129327, IMG submission 111799) | Freshwater to marine salinity gradient microbial communities from Chesapeake Bay, USA - CPBay_Spr_31_0.8_DNA | ecosystem: Environmental > Aquatic > Marine > Coastal | place: USA: Chesapeake Bay... | reverse complement strand
GAGGAATCAGGATGATATTGGCTGGAGGCGAGCACAGATTTTGACGAACAATTAAAGTCGAGTGAAAAACGTTTTCGTAGGCGCTACTAAGGTGTACTGAATAAAACCACCCCAAAGCGAATTGGTCATCTCGGGGTCAATCTTCGTCAGATTGTGTGCTTTCTTTTGGTTACTTTTCTTTGCACAAGCAAAGAAAAGTAACTGGCATGTCGGGCCACTCCCGACGACCTTGACCTTGACCTTAAAACTCAAACGAAAAAACTAAAAATCCAGAATATAAGATTACTATTAGCCCTTAAATAGCTAGAATTTTGTCGTCGTGTCACCCACACCGACCTTAAGCCAAGAGCAAAAAAACTCGAAGCCACTTAACCCCAATGCTCCCCCTTATCGACAACTAAACTCAACATTCAAAAACCGCTCTTCACCTTTAATTTCTGCCCACTCAACACTTTTAACCCAGCCATCAACACAGCGCGTATCCATCTGTTGATAAAGCCCAGTCAGCGCCTGCAGCACATCCAAACTATCGCTGGCATCATAAGAAGCCGATACTCGATACACATTATTATCTGAGCCACCCGTTAATATCTCTAACGCGTCAGATTTACCAACATTATTCCGTCGACTTTTATCATTATCATTACTATGAAATGATTCAAAATCCAATGAATCAGCATCATCCGTATCAGCCAGCGCGTAAGGCGTAATTACCGAAAGTAGCATAAAACTAAGTATCAACTTTGACGTAGACATAACGAAAGAATCCTCAGTGAATAAATCATTGATTGAAAAAATAAAGATAAAAAAAGAGGGCGGTTAAGCCCTCTCAAAAACACTATAAATAAAAGAATATAACTTAACGATTAAAACTTGATTTCATAACCTAATGCAAAAGTATTCTTGTTTGTGCTAACACCGTTATCTGCTTCAATTTTTGAGTAATAGCTAAAGATTTTAGACTTTTTACCTAGCTTGTAATCAACCCCAACAGCCGTTTGCGTAATTTCTTTTGTTTCGTCATCTGATTCAGCATACTGCCCTTTAAGGATAAGTCCATTTGATAACTTATACTCGCCGCTAAGCACAAAGCCGTCTTCATCATTACCGCCTTCATCGGCAACTTGATAGAGCGCGCCAAGCTTGAATGCATCGCCTTTATACTCACCAACTAAGCGTGTTAACGTTTCAACGCTGCTGTCAATCATTTCGCCGTTATCATGCGCAATGGTTAACGAGTAGCTATCAGCTTTATAAGAAATAGCCGCTGAAAAAGAATCTGCAACTTCACCGTCAGCTTCATCTTCATTGGGAATAAAAGCAACAGTTGCTGATAAACCATTCATTTTTGGCGTAGTGTACATGACAATGTTCTTTACACGATTCTCACCTTGGATAACATTTTTAATGTCGCCTAATACTAAGTCATTAAAGCGATCGATTTTACCTTGCGCTAACTTAGTAGGGGTGTCGTGGTTACCAGCAATAATAGTACCGAAGCCACCTTGAAAACCTGCATAAATATTACGCTGTTTTAATTCGCTATTACTATTTGATCCGTCATCACCATCATCAATAAAGGTTTCATATTCAAATTTATAAATAGCTTTAATTGAATCCGAAGCATCAAAAGAACCTTTAACGCCAAAGCGTGATGCATTGCTGTTCAGCTTTGATGTATCGGTGCCGTTATCGTCAGTTAAATTAAGGCTTAAATTTGCTTTACCATAGACTTTAGGGTCGGCGGCTAAAACAGTTGTTGCATTTAAGCTTGCTGCAATTATTGCTAAAGATAGAATTTTTTGTTTCATCTTTGTACGTCTCCACATGGTTTATGTATTGTTTTGAACCCTTTAGATTAATGGGTTAACAAGACGCATACTATTGATCTATTGTTGCATTTACATTACAAATAAAACCATTAATGAAATATTTGTATTTTTTATAAAAATCGTTAGTACGGCAATTTTTCAGACATTATCCAAACTGAGTCATTCAGGCTGCAGGCATTGACTGTTTAAACAGTAATCAACCGCTAGAGTCTGAAACATTAAATCAAGCTGATAAAGTGGCTAATTTAACGCTTTTTATTGCGCTAAAAAGGGTAAAATGCGCGCATGCAAAATCATGATGAAATCACCAGCCAATTAACCACTATTCGAGACTATGCCCGCTGGAGCATGGGCCGCTTTACGGAATCGAATATATTCTATGGCCATGGAACAGACAATGCTTGGGATGAGGCACTCACGTTAATATTCCATTTGCTGCATCTGCCGCCAGAAGCGAATCAGCATGTGCTTGATGCGGTTCTTACGAAGGCCGAGCGTCAGCTTTTACTGCGTGTAGTTGAAACGCGCTGCCTAGATAGAATGCCACTGCCTTACTTAACGAATGAAGCATGGTTTACAGGTATGCCATTTATTGTTGATGAGCGTGTTTTAATTCCACGTTCACCCATAGGCGAACTCATTGAATCCGGCTTCTTCCCTTGGGCGCCACCTACCATAAGCAAAGTGTTAGATCTTTGTGCTGGAAGCGGCTGTATTGGCTTAGCCTGTGTGCAACATCTCGAGGTTGATGCTGACCTTGTAGATCTTTCAGAAGACGCACTAGCGGTTGCCACTCAGAATATCGCTAAGCATAAGATGTCAGAGAGTGCGCGAATCATACAATCGGACCTGTTTACGAATGTTAGCGACCAGTACGACGTTATTGTGACAAACCCGCCCTATGTAGACGCAGCCGATTTAGATTCTATGCCGCCTGAGTTCCATCATGAGCCACGTATTGCCTTGGCAGCCGGTGACGATGGACTCGATCTGGCCCATAAAATATTGGCAGAAGCGGCTAGCTATTTAAGCGAGCAGGGCATCTTAGTGATGGAGGTCGGTAACAGTTGGCTAGCGTTAGAGCAGTCGTATCCATCTGTGTCATTCACTTGGATAGAGTTTGAGCGCGGCGGGCACGGTGTTTGTGTGTTTAACCGTCAAGAACTTGAGCAGTTTTTTAAGTAATCCTCAATCCCTAATAGGGATAAGAAGATTCATAAATTGAAAGTCTTAATAAAGACAGTTTAGCTGTCGTTAATACTTTATTAATTCCCAATTAATGTCTATTTCACGTCTATAATGATCAAACGGCGTCGATAATCTCGTATAATAACGCCATTAAATTTTCATAATCGGTTTTACACAAATAGAGGCGCTTCAAGCATGTCCGGCAATACCATTGGCAAGCTTTTCACAGTCACCAGCTTTGGTGAAAGTCATGGACTCGCATTAGGCGCAGTGGTTGATGGCTGCCCACCAGGTTTATCGATTACTGAAGCTGATTTGCAAATTGACTTAGATCGCCGTAAACCTGGTCAATCACGTTTTACAACGCAGCGACGTGAAGCCGATGAAATTAAAATTTTGTCTGGTGTGTTTGAAGGTAAAACTACAGGTACTTCAATCGGTCTACTGATTGAAAATACCGATCAAAAATCGAAAGACTACTCAAAAATTCAAGATCAGTTTCGTCCTGCTCATGCCGATTACACTTACCAGCAAAAATATGGCCTACGTGACTATCGTGGCGGCGGTCGTTCTTCGGCGCGCGAAACAGCAATGCGTGTTGCAGCCGGTGCAATAGCTAAAAAATATTTGCTTGAGCATTTTGGTATAACCATTAAAGGTTACCTTTCTCAGTTAGGACCTTTGGCTATTAAAACTGTTGATTGGGATGAAATTGAAAATAATGCGTTCTTCTGTCCTGATGCCGCCTTAGTGCCAGAGTTAGAAAATTATATGGCTAACCTTAATAAAGAAGGCGATTCTATTGGCGCTAAAATTACAGTAACCGCTAGCTCTATGCCTGTTGGCCTAGGTGAGCCTGTATTTGATCGTCTCGATGCCGAAGTTGCTCATGCATTAATGGGTATTAACGCCGTAAAAGGTGTAGAGATAGGTGCTGGATTTGATGTGGTTGCTCAGAAGGGCAGTGAACATCGAGATGAATTAACCCCAGAGGGTTTTAAAAGCAATAACTCTGGCGGTATTTTGGGTGGCATTTCGTCTGGGCAAGATATCGTTGCGCATATTGCTCTTAAGCCAACATCAAGTATTCGCTTACCCGGTGATAGCATTAACGAAAAAGGTGAGGCTGTTGAAGTTATCACTACCGGCAGGCATGATCCCTGTGTTGGTATTCGTGCCGTGCCTATTGCTGAAGCCATGCTTGCCATTGTATTAATGGATCATATGCTTCGACATCGCGGCCAAAATGCTGATGTTGTTTCTTCAACGCCAATAATTCCTGGTTCAACTAATTAATAATAATAGTTTTTTAACTGGTTAAACCGTTCATGCCTTATTGGCGTCTATCAAGTTTTTATTTTTCCTATTTCGCCTTGCTGGGCGCAATCATTCCTTTCTGGACTTTATATTTAAGTGATCTTGGTTTTGATCCATTAGAAATTGGCACCTTAGCTGCCATCATGATGGGAACCAAAATAGTCTCACCATACTTACTCGGCTGGTTAGCCGACAAAAGCCGACGCCCAATACGGGTTATCCGCTGGTCGGCTTTTCTCTCTTTTATTTTCTTTTTAGGTATATTTTTATCTAATGGCTTTTATTATGTGGCGGTAATTATCGCGAGCTTCACTTTTTTCTGGAATGCGATTATTGGTCAGTTTGAATCGGTTACGTTGACACAGCTGGGCAAGCACTACTCGCAATATGGCAAAGTACGCGCTTGGGGTTCTATAGGTTTTATTGTTGCCGTGCTTATCTTAGGCTGGCTTTTCAATACGATTGCTATTAGTTATTTGCCGGTATTTATGGCGGTATTATTATTCAGCATTTGGCTATGCAGCTTGCTAGTTAAAGATCAAAATCATGGACAGATAAAAGCGCATGACAAAGAAAGTACAGAAGGGCTCTTTGATATTCTTAAGCGCCCAGCGGTTATCGGTTTTTTCTCAGCTTGCTTTTTATTACAATTATCTCACGGTCCTTATTATACGTTTTACTCGCTGTATCTAACTGATATCGGCTATTCGAAATTGATTGTTGGCTTGCTATGGGGCTCTGGCGTTGTTGCCGAGTTATTATTATTTCTCGTTATGTCTCGTATATTACGTCGATTCACTGTTCGCGTTATCCTATTAATTAGTTTGTTTTTCTGCTTTGTTAGATGGCCAGTAATCGGAATTTTTCCAGACTATTTAGCGGTGTTATTAATAGCTCAGCTAATGCATGCGTTCACCTTTGCGAGTTTTCATGCAGTGGCTATTCAATGGGTTCGGCAAGCGTTTGGTAATGCTCATCAAGGGCAGGGGCAGGCACTCTATTCTGCCGTTGGTTTTGGTGCCGGCGGCGCTACTGGCGCATTAGTTAGCGGAATTATTTGGAGCTATAACCCATTACTGGTTTGGTTGCTGGCTGGCGTTACTGGCGGCTTAGGTTTTATTATTATCTGGCGTTATATTGCTGAAATTCCAATTTCGCAGCCGTAAACCTTAGATAGATAAATATGCTGCTTAATTGCAAATTTGTCGGTAAAACCATCATTACTGATTATTTCAAACCAAATCTCTAACAAAATTTTTGCCAAGATTTCTAACGCTGAGCTTAGATAGCTTTTTTGATTAATCACTTTTTACTTGTAAAGTGTTTGCTCTTAGCTTTTAAGCGCTGGCTTTAAGGTAAAGTTATTAGCCGTAGTTTGAGCGCAGCTTATAAACAGAGCTTGATAATCAGCTTAGATAGCAAGGCTAACTAACCGGGCGTTTTAATTAAGCGCTATTAAACGCTGATAAACAGCAGGAATAAGCCTTTACATGACGACGATGCGATATCGGGGGTTGTTAGCGGTAAGTCGGCTTAGATACGATAGAGTAGCTTGTTTACTTATATCGCCAGCTCTCCCAAATACTCTATTTAACATAATATACATTATGCGCATAGTTATAGATTGCGATGCGGGTAAAGTGCTCCACTGTCGTTGCCGTTAAGCTGTATATAAACAAGGCTTTTCAGGCCAATAATTTCCTAAATACAGCTATCTTGCTGCTCTCGAAGATTAAAAAAGGTATTATCTGTAAGTTATTGAATTTTAAATAATCGACGCTACTCTTTAGGTATGCCGTTTGTGTGGCTTTAAGTCATTTAGATCATGTTATCCAATACTGAGAACAGTAACATTGAAAGCTTTGACCAATAATTTATTTACCGTGGCCAGCTGCGGTCAGCTTGTAACTAAAATAACAGCCGTAAAGCTATCTAACACGCTAACTATGCTGTTGATGCTTACGTCTATGCTGTTGCCGCTTAATGTTTATGCTCAGGCTAGCACTGCTTCAAAGCCAGCTGATGATTCCAGTGATGTTCGCATCAATATGAATAACGCGGAAATTCGCTCTGTTATTCAATGGGTCGCTGAAAAAACCAATAAAAACTTTATTATTGATCCTCGTGTTAAAGGCCGTATTTCGGTTTTGTCTAATCAGCCAATGTCTATGGACCAGGCTTATCAAGTTTTCTTAACAGCACTTGATGTTTATGGCTTTGCTGCTGTGGAATCTGGTAACAACGTTAAAATAATTCCTAACGCGCAAGCTCGTTCTGCTGGCTTACCTATTGTTGAAACATTTAATAACCCCGATGCCGACAATTCAGAACTCGTGCTGCACGTGATTAAAGTGAACAATATTTCGGCTAATGAAGTCGTCACCATTTTACGTCCGTTAGTGCCTCAAACTGGTCACTTAGGCGCTTTTCCAAGCAGTAACAGCGTTATCATTGCCGATAGAGCCAACAATATTAATCGCCTATCTAAGCTAGTGAGCTATATAGATAGCACTGGCGATATTGATATTGAAGTTATTCCACTGACCCATGCAACTGCTGAAGATGTTGTTAGCGTACTTCAGCCTCTCTTAAAATCAGGTAAAGGTTCCTCAGACGTAACCGGCATTAATTTCGCTACTGATACTCGTTCAAACAGTATTTTAATGACAGGTAATGACGATAAGCGCGCCCTCGTTCGTGATTTAATTGATAGTCTTGATAGACCCTTGCAAGGAACCGGTAATACCAAAGTCGTTTTTCTAAATTATATAGATGCCGAAGAGATTAAACCTATTCTTGATGGTATGACGGGCTCTATACAAGAAGATCAAAAAAATGCGACTGCAACTGATTCAGGTATCAGTATCCAATCATCTGAAACAAACAATGCGCTTATTATTACTGCACCACCTTCTATACTCGAATCGATTGATGCAGTTATTGCGGAGCTTGATGTAAAGCGTTCACAGGTCATGATAGAAGCAATTATTGTTGAAGTTACTGACTCATTTTCTAACACACTTGAGATTCTCTGGGGCACATCACCAACGCTTAGTGGCGGCGTTAGCAATGCTAACTTATTAGGTTCAACTACCTCAGCAGCGGCCGTGAGTGATAATCCTGGGGCTGCTTTGGTTCAATCTGGTCTGAATTGGGGCTTCTTTAGAAACGGAAGTCTACGCACCCTACTCCATGCTGTTGCCAGTGATAACAATAATAATGTCTTATCTACACCCTCTATTATTACGATAGATAACGAAGAAGCTGAAATTCTTGTGGGTAGTAACGTCCCCTTTGTTACTGGCAGCCAAACGTCTGCAGCAACGTCAACTAACAATCCTTTTAGAACAATTCAGCGCGAAGATATTGGTATTACCTTAAAAATAACACCTAAAGTGAGTAAGCAACGAACCATTACCTTAGCGGTTGAACAAGAAGTTGAATCGGTTCGTGAAGAGCAAATATCTGCGGCTCAAGATTTAATAACCGATAAGCGCAGTATTAAAACGAATGTGTTGGTTGATGACGGTACTATTTTAGTACTGGGTGGTTTAATAGAAGACCGCACAACTAGAAGCCAAACAAAGATTCCTTTGCTGGGTGATATCCCACTACTAGGACGGTTTTTTAGCAGTGACACTAAAACCACTAGAAAACAGAATCTAATGGTCTTTATTAAAACCACGATTATTGATGACTTAAGTCTTGCAGAGCAAAAGACGCGTGAAAGTTACAATGATATACGCAGCAAACAAAAAGGTTTGGGTGATCGCAAAGAGAAGCTTTCGTTGCCTGATTTTGACACTCAAATCCCCGCTGATAAACCTATCGAGAATTAGCTTTCGCTAATCAAGCTGCAATGACTAATAACCTTGAATTAAAAGCGCGCCTTGAGCAATTTGTCGATGACCATTTACCGCTTGGTCGCGCAATGGGCCTTGAGGTCAGCCATTACAATAGTGAATCACTTTCTTTATCGGCTCCGCTTAATTTAAACAATAATGATAAAGGAACCGCTTTTGGCGGTAGCCTCTATTGTGCGGCTGTTATGGCCGGATGGGGTTATTTTTATTTGCGCTGCCTTCAATACAAGCTTAATGAAGGGGCGCCTAATATTGTTATCTCTAAGTCTGAGATCGAATATTTAGCACCCGTAGATGCTAGAACGATTATTGCTACTTGCAGTGATAATGACCCTGCAATATGGGATGGTTTTTTAACGCGTTATCAAGAACGTGGCAAAGCCAAGGTTGAGCTAACATCAGTAATTAATGCGAACATAAACGGCGTTGAACAAGCCGCTGTTAAGTTCACAGGCACCTTCGCACTAATCGGCTTTGCCAGCCCGGATCCTTTAGCCTAAAACACCATTCACATAACTCACGCGTCGATATTGCTGCACCATTGAAAACTCTAACGCTTTTAGCTGATGCTTTAAGTTATGTAAATCTAATGATGCCTGCATACTTTGCGTCGCTTCTGCTAGCTGCTCACGTTTAGCCAGCACCCACTGAGAATTAATTGCCTTCCATTCATTGAGTAATTCGCTGAGCTGCTGATGCTCATGATCAATTTGTTTTTCCAAGGCTGTACGCCAATGAACATATTCTATAGCACCGATACGCAGTTTAATTGTATTAATCAATGTAGGATTTGTTAGCTTTTCACGCGCAAGTTCTAATTGTCTTGCCACCATCGCTTGGCGAATTTTAAATTTAGGCGTAACTCGTAAATCATAGCTTAGGCCCAGCCAAGAGCAGCTTTTAATTAGCCATTTAGTTGGGTCATAGTGATACCAACGAACGCCATTACGATAATCGGTTTGAAAGATGTGATGGTAGTTATGATAGCCCTCACCATAAGTGAGTAGTGCTAAAAATCCATTGTCACGTGCCGTGTTATCACTGGAATAAGGTCTGCGGCCCCAGTAATGCGCTAAAGAGTTTACAAAGAAAGTGGTGTGATGAGAATAAACGAGTCGTAAAACACCCATCAATAAAAAGAACGCTAGATACTGGCCGGTAATCGCTCCCAATATTAGTGGCGGCATTATATTCATCAGCAATGCGATTAAATAATAATATTTATGCTGCCACATAACGATTTTATCGCGCTGAAGATCTTTGGCATTACTAAAATCATCAACACCGTTTTCGTATTTACGCAGCATCCAACCGATATGTGAGAACCATAAACCAAGATTAGCCGAGTAAGGATCTTTATCATTATCATCGACATGACGATGATGACGACGGTGTTGCGAACACCAAACTAAAATGCTGTTTTGAAAAGAGGCGGCACCAAAAAGTGCTAACAATACGCGCAAAACCGGATGCGCCTTATAGGCATTATGTGCCCAAAGACGATGGTAGCCCGCTGTTATTGATAGACCGTTAGAGGCTGCAAATAATAAAAAAGCGAGCCAGTGAGTCCATTCAAAACCCACTGCTATCTGGTACCAAGGCACGCCAATTAACGCGATTAAGCCTGTAATGCTGAGTAATAAAGCGGTGGGCCAAACGATACCCGGTTTTATGTTTCTATCTGACATGTCATAACTCGTTAATTATTTTCTGCTAAGAACAACCAGGTATCCAAAACGCTATCAGGGTTCAGTGAAACACTGTCTATGCCCTGCTCCATTAGCCAACGTGCAAAGTCAGGATGATCTGATGGCCCTTGACCACAAATACCAACATACTTCCCTTGTGCCTTACATGCTTGAATAGCCAGCGTTAGTAACGCTTTAACAGCATCGTTTCGCTCATCAAACAAATGCGCAACAAGGGCTGAATCTCTATCTAGCCCCAATGTTAACTGAGTTAAATCGTTAGATCCAATTGAGTAGCCATCAAAATACTGTAAAAACTGATCTGCAATAAGCGCATTGGCAGGCAATTCACACATCATAATCAATTTAAGGCCGTTCTCGCCGCGCTTTAAGCCATTTTGAGCGAGTAAATCACAGACTTGTTTGGCCTCATCGGGTGTTCTAACAAAGGGAATCATCACTTCAACATTATCAAAGCCCATTTCTTCACGGACCTTTTTAAGAGCGCGACACTCAAGGACAAAGCAATCTAAGAAGTCAGGATGGATATAACGTGATGCGCCACGAAAACCAATCATGGGGTTTTCTTCTTCTGGCTCATAATCAGCACCACCAACTAAATGCGCGTATTCATTTGATTTGAAATCGGACATTCTAACGATGACACGCTTCGGCGCAAAAGCGGCGGCGATTGTCGCGATACCTTCGACCAGTTTTTCTTCATAGAATTTAACTGGGCTACTGTAACCCGCAATGCGTTTTTCAATTTTCTTTTGCAAGCTGGGTTCTAAGCGATCAAAATTAAGTAGCGCTTTAGGGTGAATGCCGATCATGCGATTAATAATAAACTCTAATCGTGCGAGTCCAACACCCTCATTTGGTAAAGCTTGAAAAGCAAAAGCGCGATCGGGATTGCCGACATTTAGCATAATATTAAATGGAATTTCAGGCATGCTAGCGATATCGCTGCGCTTAATAGTGAAGTCGAGTTTACCTTTATAAATAAAACCAGTATCACCTTCAGCGCAGCTCACTGTTACATCACTACCAGAGGCTAATTTAGCTGTCGCATCAATACAACCTACGACGGCAGGTATGCCGAGTTCACGAGCAATAATAGCGGCGTGGCAAGTACGTCCGCCTCGATTGGTTACTATGGCTGAAGCGCGCTTCATAACCGGTTCCCAGTCAGGATCAGTCATGTCAGTAACCAGTACATCGCCGGCTTGGACTTGATCCATATCATCAATGCTGTCAACAATACGAACCGGACCAGAACCAATACGCTGACCGATACTGCGGCCCTCAACTAAGACTTCTGCGTGATCTTTAAGAAGATAACGCTCAACCATATTAACCGTTTGGCGGCTCTTTACCGTTTCTGGGCGCGCTTGAACAATATAAATCTTCCCATCGTCACCATCTTTCGCCCATTCGATATCCATGGGGCGACCATAATGTTTTTCAATTATTAACGCTTGTTTCGCGAGTTCTTTTACTTCAGCGTCGTTAATACAGAACTGCTGGCGATCAGCTTCATCGACGGCGACGGTATTCACTGAGTGTCCCGCAGAGGCATCTTCGCCATAAACCATCTTGATGGCTTTACTACCGATGTTGCGACGTAAAATGGCACGGTGGCCACCTTGCATGGCACGCTTTGAAACATAAAATTCGTCTGGATTCACTGAGCCTTGAACAACTGTCTCTCCTAGGCCATAGGAGCCGGTAATAAAGACTACGCCATCAAAGCCTGATTCTGTATCGAGTGTAAACATAACGCCTGCACTGCCCGTTTCTGAGCGGACCATGCGTTGAATGCCGGCACTAAGTGCTACGCCACTATGATCAAAACCTTTATGGACGCGATAAGAGATGGCTCGGTCATTAAATAACGACGCGAAAACTTCTTTCATTGCGATACGGACGTTATCAATGCCTTTTATATTTAAAAAAGTTTCTTGTTGGCCAGCGAAAGACGCATCAGGTAAATCTTCGGCTGTTGCCGAAGAGCGCACAGCAACGCTAAGTTCCTGATTGCCCTGTTGGAGCTCTTTGAATGCTTGCTCTAATGCTTTATCTAGTG
>Ga0129327_10001948_pt1 | contig 12041 bp, 11 predicted proteins | sample CPBDNA_6_FD_111799 | JGI IMG/M metagenome (GOLD analysis project Ga0129327, IMG submission 111799) | Freshwater to marine salinity gradient microbial communities from Chesapeake Bay, USA - CPBay_Spr_31_0.8_DNA | ecosystem: Environmental > Aquatic > Marine > Coastal | place: USA: Chesapeake Bay... | reverse complement strand
TTTCCAGTTTCTAAATCTACAAAAAAGTTATCGCCTACTCTAAAGTTACCTTGTTGGTCAGTACTAACAAAATGTATTTGTCCTGAGTTTAGTTCTACAACTTCGTTTGCTTGTATAACATCGTCTTGACTATTTGTTGTTGCAGAGCCTGCACCAATATAAGCAAAGTTATGTTGAATTAGATACATTAATGTATTAGCGCCGTCTGCCACTGCACCGTAATTACCGTACACGTTTGCAGATCCAATTGAACGCAGTTCTGCGCCGCCATTAGTTCCGTTAAATGCATACAATCCTCTATTAGCAAAATATGTAAAACTATTCAACCATTCAACTCTTACATCGTTGGTCATATTAATGACATCGGCATTTGGAGATAAGAATGTGCAACTATGGAATAACATTGTCTTGTTTATAGTTGCCGCATTTAATTCGTCACCGTCAATCCAAGCGCCGCGTCCTGCATCATTTGCTCCAGGAGTTGTTTCGTTTGTACGAACAGTAATGTTTTGAATGTAGGGAGAACGTTCTGTTAATGTTGCGTCTGGCGCAAATCTAAATGCATATCCTTTATTATTTCCGCTATCATAATAAAAATCTTTAATTGTAAGATTTGAAACAACTGATTCGTCGTTTAAGTGAAATACGTCTTCGCTTTGACTACTAGTATCAGGCATGACAACTGTATTACGAATATCTGTGCCTATAACAGAAACATTAGTAGGAACAACTAATGGAAGTTGTTCTTGGTATTCACCTGGAGATACCTTAATTATAAATGGCTGACTACTACTAGATTCAGCTGCTTGTAACGCTCTTCTAATCGTAGCAAATGGCGACAATGGATGATCACCGTGATTTGCATCATTACCTTCTTGTGCAACATACAATATTCCGCCATTACGGAAATTAAAATCAATTCGTCCAATAACTAATGTATCAGCTGTAACAACATTTCCGTTTACAAGATTAGTATATAAATCTTCCCATCGATTTGTTGAGCTACCTAAATTATAAGCATCACTTGTATCTGGAATAATATGTGAATCAATGTCAGCGCTAAACGTTACAGTATCTTGATTTATATTATCGCCTAATGTAATTGATCCTTCGAAAGTAAGATTGCCAGGCGTATGTATATTACCATATACATTTAAGTTTTTTAATATTTCAGTAGTGCCAGTACCGTTTGGAGTTAGGTCGATATCTGCATTTGACTCAATAGTACTAATGGTATTATCGCTGATGCGAATAGTGCCATTTTCCATATTGGCCATAACAATAGCGTCACTTGCATTTAAAAATATATCTCCAAGTAGTACTCTAAATGTACTATTGGTAATTTCAAATCCTGGAGTATTTAAAGATGTAGTGGATACTAATCTAGTAGTGTCAGTAGTGCCTAATACTTCAAAGGCATGAACTGGGGTGTTATGATTAACACTAATTTTACCATTATTAACATCTAAAAAAAGTAATTCTGTCGTAGCTAGTGTATCTCTAAATGCAAGATCAACTCCGTTACGTTCGAGATTTGCTGTTAATAGTGGTCCGGATATTCTTCCTACTTGACTCATACTGTATTCCTCATACAGTATTTATAGGATTTACTTATCGAAGTTATGTAGGACTGTTATAGGTTTAGCAAGATCCGGTGCAGAGGTAAACTTAATATACCATCCGTCAGCATATGGAGCATTAGGTCCTGCTAAGTTACCACTTGAACTTTGTTCTAGTGTATAGTTTGTTGTTGCAAGTTGAAAAACGTTTTCAACAAGAACTAAAATATTTTGTGCGCTTGCTGGTACTGGGTAATCTACATCGCCACTGTTTAACGGCCCAAATACAGTTTCGTCTGCATCTCCGTTACCTAAATTTTGTTGTACAATACCTGGATTTTGGTTAGGCTCTTTGTATTTTACTTTTCTCCAAGCACTGTTTTGGTATGCTTCTAATTCATTAGATGTTGTGTTATAACGCATATGCCCATTATCGGGTGTACTAGGACGTTGTGCTGTTGTTCCTTTAGGAATAAGCATAACGTTAGTACTATCTAGGATCACTTGATCATCTATATCGTACTTAACACCTTTACCGTAAATATTACGTAGGTTGGTATTTTGCGCTTTTAACAGTCTCATTTATACTTCCAAATAACTTACAGTTGCTACTAAATTAGTTAACGTTGCACCAATATCTGGTTCAGCAACAAAACTTAGTTTGTCGCCCGCTGACAACACAATTTTTTCACTGTCAAAAGTAAATGTTTCGCCTGCTGGTAAACTCATTTCTTTTACAATAATAGTTTTTGTATTACTCAATGCTTCGCCACTTTTAATAAGATGCATATCAAAACTAGCTGCTGCTGAGGATGAACTGTTACAAACCATAACAGTAGTAATTGCCAGCGATTGCGATGCTGGCACTGTTAAAAGATCTAGTTGTGTTGTTGTTAGTTGTGCGTTTTCAATTGCCATGTTTTATACCTTAAAATAACATACTAAACAATAAAGATCGATTCTTGCTTACAATCTCATCACTTGTATTATTACTATTTACATAATAGAGTCCTGTTTGTCCAGTGCCTTCGGTTTTAGTATATAGCTTACTGCCACTTACTGGCGCTACAGGATCGACCGACGGATCTGATTCGTATGGACTAAACGGAATTTCTAAATAATCATTAATTTTTACTGCGCCGGCACCCGGAGCCGATAGGATTAAGTCTTGGTTACTAGAAGTTGTACTAATTACGTTTTCACTAATTCTAATATCTTGCGTTTCAAATCTATCTTGGTAAAAGTTTGTATTATTAATACCTTCTACGCTAATTTTAACTCTACTTGCATCAAACCCTGTTTTTCTAACAGTTCCTGAACTTGCAATATAGTTATTAGTACTTGCTCCAGAAGTGTCAATTGCAACTTTAAATGCTGTTGCAGATACAATTTCAATAATTGCAATACCAGTGCCATTTAAGTTTTCAATTGCGTCACCGCCACTTTGAACACCAAAGATATCAATTGTATCAGAAACAGTAAAATTGTGCTGCCCTTGTGTGCTAATAGTTGTTTCACTACTTCCACTAGACACTGCAACAATGCTGCCTAAAATATGTGTTTCGTCGATAACTTTTACACTAGTATCTCCGCCAGCAATCGTGTCATAGAACTGTGAAGCAAACACAAATTCTACATAGTCTTTAACTGCTTTAGCATTTGGAATGTTATCGTCATCTACAATAATTTCACTATTGTTATCTGGTGTAACAACACCATTATTATAATTCCAAATCTTTTCTTCGTAATTGTTTGTTCCAGTAACAGTAATAATTCCATTACCTGTATCAACATACAAATTACCTTGCGCAACAATACCCGGAGTATTGATTGGAAGTTTTTGATTTCCTACGGCTGCATAAAATGTTCCTGCTGGAAGTGAGCCGCTACTTAATCCGCCTAGCGTCCAAGTTACCTGTTCATCATATACCCATTGAGCGTTTTCATATTCGCCTCGCTCAACTTCAATGCCCGATTTGTATTGCACTGATGCTGGAAGTCCGTTGCCAACTGTGCCATCGCTCAAAACAAGTATGTTATCATCAATATTAACATTAGTTGATGAAACATTAGTCGTTGCACCCTTGACTTCTAAATTACCAGTAATTACTGTAGTACCAGTTAACGCACCTGTGTCTAATGTAATGACACCTCCAGATTGCACTGCTACCTTGTAGTTACTATCATATATTTTTACAACTCTTGACATTTAAATTCCTAACAGTTAGAGGGGAAGTTAATCCCCTCTACTAGTATCTAGCTTATGGAGCTGGATCATCACCTTCGAAGTCATCTTCGTCTGTGCCTACGTTATCAATAACGTTATCGTCGCCTGCTTCTTCCATTTCAACTGCACCATCATCTGTAGCAGCACTAAAGTTCCAAGCAATACTTGTACCTGTGTCAAGTGTTACTTTGCGTCCTGCAATTTTAATAACTTGACGTGCTGTTCCGCCGTCGTCTTTGACTGTAATTGACATTTCACCGGCTAAAATATCGCCAGTTGCTTTGTCTACTAAAAAGCAATCTTCTGTAGCAGTGCCGTCTGTGCAACGGAATTTCTTTGATCCAAGTTGCTTTACAATCCAGCCGTTTACTGAACCAGTTCCGTTGTGAAACTGTACTTTAATTTCGTCACCGCCTGCTGTAGGTGTTCCAAAATATCTTTTGTTTAGTGGTCTTCCCATTTGTTTTCTCCTATAAAAAGTAGTCCTATGCCCGTTCTATGGGCTACGCTGTGGGTACAGCATAAGTCCGCCTTGCGGCACACTATTTGACATATGTATTTATCAAAAGAGATAAAAGCCAGTACAATGGTAGGCTATAAATTTAGCCACAAAAAAACAGGACCCGAAGGCCCTGTTCAATCTTGTTACAAGTAACTCTTACTGGAAGCTAACGTTGCCGCTATTAATTCCAACAGCAGCTAGATAGTCAGCTGCGTTACCTAGTGACGATGCAGTGTTGTTCAACTCAACATATCCGTAACGTGTCATGAAGCTCACGACTGGCTCGAATGTTGTTGGGTCTAGCACTGTACCACTTGACATCAATGGGATGTATGGGCAGTAGAATGCAGCAGCGTCTGATTCACTTGAACCTTTATAACCAATAAGAACGTTTGCATTGTCAGCAGCGTAAGTGTTTACGTATACTTTCATTGCATTGTTCAAGGTACCAACCATTTTAGTGTTAGTTGGTGAGTCAAATGTACCTTCAGTTGTACGTGCAAACGCTGAAGTAGTTGCAGATTGTAGGATTGTTAGTGCCAATGGTGACACAACAGCCCAGTTACCTGCGCCACGACGTGTGCGCTGCGCGATCAAGTTACTTGCGCGGTTGATTTGAACAGCTAGTGCAGCATGTTCGTCACCTACGAAAGTAGCAGTACCACTTACTGTAGCTTGGTTGTATGTATCAACAACTGTGCCTGCAAGTGTGTTTAGTGAAGATAGAACTTCTTGGTCAATCTCAGCAGTAATCTCTTGTGCAAGAGCTGCCATGATTTCAGCTTCGACATCAATGCCATGCATTGACTGTGCGTCTTGGGCTGATTCAAAAGTCCAACGAGCACTCAACTTACGAGTTTTCGCTTCAACAGTCTGTTTCAAGATCTGAATTGACATTCTGTTACCAGCAACGCCTTCTAGTGAAGCAGTTGAACTAGGTGCGCCATTTGAACTTGGTGCGCCTGAGTATGCTTCAGCAATCTTGAATGGGCTTAGAGCCTCTTCTCCAGCTGTAGCTCCATTGTTGCCGTCGCTGTAGCGAACACGCAATGTATGGATTTGACCGACTGGACCGGTCATTGGTTGTACGCCAACGAGATCGTTAGCAATTACAGTTGGCATCACACGTCTAATGACCGGAAGGATCACTCGATTTAGTGTTGCAACGTTACCAGCAGAAGTAGCACCAGCTGTAGCACTCTCTGACAAATACGATTTCGTATTTTCGAGTGTAGCAGCCATAACAGCTTTTTTATTGCCTGTAAGGCCTTCTAAAAGTGCTGTCTTGGTATCCTGCCAGCGACTTTCTAATAGTTCTGTCATTTTGGTTTCTCCTTAATTAATTTAAACCTGCAAGACGACGAAGTTCGAATACGTTCTCGTCTGTTGCTCTTGTATTTTGCGAAACTTCTTCGCGGTTGCCTGTTACTTGTGTGCCTTCGGTTAGTGGTGCCTTCTGCTTTGCTGGCGACCTACTATCAATTACTGATGGTAGATACTTATCAAACGCCGATCTTAATTTGACTGTTTGAACTGATTCCAGTAAATCTAACATAATCTCTTTCTGTGCGCTATTAAGCGGCCCAGTTAGATCATTAATAATATCTTTGCGGTTAGCTGACTCAACTAATTGTTTTCTTTCAAATTCCTTTGATTCAATTAATTTAGTAGCTTTTACTGTTAGTGCTTTTGCTTCTGCAAGCTGTTTGTCTTTAAGACCTACAACTTTCATTAACTTAGCAACTTCAGATTTTTCGTTTAGATAGCTTGTAGAGTACTCGTTAGCAAATGCTTCGAATAATCTACGCCCAAAATCGTTTTGACGTGCTGCTTCGATGTCTTCTTTGAGAGATACCATTTCGGATTTAAGTCCTTTAGTAACTGTCTCTGAAACCATCTTAGCTGAACGCTGTACAAAGCTCTTTTGAACTTCTGCAAATTTGCTTTTTGCTTCTCTGACAAGTTTGACCTTTGTTTCTGCAAGGTCTTTCTTATCTTCGTAAAATTCTGCAATTTCTTTAGATAGTGATTCTATAACGAATTCTTCAAGTTTGCCGAACTTGGCGGCCATAACTTTCTGATCTTCGTGCAGTTCTGAAACTTCTTTTGCTAGTGAACGTGTAACAAACTTTTGCATTAACGTTGCGTTTTCACGCATTGCTACTGCATACTTTGCTTTCGCTTCAGCTAGTTGTTTGCGATCGTCTGCAAACTCAGCAATTTCTTCTGCAAGACGCTCGGAAATCATTGTATCAATAGCTTCAACCATAGTTGACTTGTCGTGTTCGTATTTTTTAGCGAACTCTTCACGTAACTCAGCAGTTGCCTGCATTTTGTTTTCTTTGATTCTCTGATCCCAGGCTTCTTCGATAGAGACACGTACTTCTTCCGAAACAACATCGTTTTCAAATAAAGTTTTTAGTGCATCCAACATAATAGTTCTCCTTTTATTGGAGTCTGTTGATTATATTAATCAACGATTCTTTTAAAAATTTCTGTGCCTTTGTGTCGTGTTTTGTTGCCTGTGCTAATTCATATGCCTTCATTCCCCCACGTGCATTCATAAGATGTTCATAAATTGGTGTAGGATATGCACCAGGGGCGCTAGGCTGAGCCACAACGTCCACAGTGATTATTTCGAAGTCGGCAACGCTACCGCTGCCGTCTACTTCGCCACTACCTCTCGATGAAACACCAAGTTTAACGCCGTTTTCCAACATTGTTTTAACTAGCTGCCCCATCGGAGTTGGTAGTATTTTTAATTTACCATAACCGTTAGCGTCTTCCATCCACATTTCTGAAATCATGTGAGACACGCGGTCTAAGTTAATATTAAGTCCTTCTGGATGATCTACTTCGCCGAGAACACTGTACCCGCCAGTGATTTGTTCATTGAGAGTTTTGACAGCCCTGCCAATTTCATTCACAGGATATACACGCTGGTTCGCATTGCGTACACCACCTTGAATACAAATGCCCTTCATATAAAGGTCTTTGCCTTCGTTAGCAGACTCAACGACCAATCTTGCTTGGTCAAACGTCAAATGCTCTCGTAAGTTTAACATTCAGTCTTCCTTATTTGCCGATTACTGGTTTTGAATCGGTGCTTCCTTCACCTGCGCCTTTTTTCTCAGCGCCGTGACCTTTTGGCTGAGCTTTCATTGATTTGCTCGCCTTTCCACCTGGAACATTTACGTTACCTAGTGAATCTTCTTTTGCGTTTTGGCCTTGTACAGCAGCACCTTGTAGGTTGCCTTTGTTAGCTTCTACGCCTTTTTCATCTTTACTTTGGTTAAGATTTGACGCTGTGCCGCCCATGTTGTTTTTACCTGCAACAGCTGACTTATTGTTTACACCGTTGTCACCCATTTTTGCAGTTACTTTTTCAACATACTCACGCATTGTTTCTGTTTCTGACTTGTCTTCATCAGCAGCTTCTTCAACTTCGTCTTCATCATCATCTTCATCAGTTGATTCAAACTCATATGATTCTTCTTCTGCATCATCTGCTTCGTCGTCCATGCCCATGTCGTCCATGCCCATGTCGTCCATGTCATCTTCGCCTGCGTCATCACCCGACATCATTGCTTCAAATTCTGCTTTTAGTTCGTCTAGGGCATCTTCTAAGTCAACTACGCGATCTTCAATTTCGCCTTCGTCTTCATCATCGTCCATAGCGTCCATGTCAACATCCATTGCCATGTCGTCTTCAGCATCGCCGCCCATCATTGGATCTGCGTCATCGTCGCCTTCAACTTCGAACTCGTCTAGATCAAAATTTTCGTCTAGCTCTTCGTCATCTGCTTCGTCTAGATCTTCATCATCAGACTCTTCTACTTCTTCGTCAGTAGTTTCTTCTAGATCATCTTCTTCGTCTTCAAGAAGTGATTCATAAATATCTCTTGATTTTTCTACCACAATCTCGTGGAATAATGCTTCTGCACCTTCTTTGTCTTCATTGACAAGACGCTCTAGCATTTCTTCAAATTTCTTTAAATCTGCCATTTTTATCTCCTATTAAATGTTTACCTATGGTAAGGCTGTCATTTGTATTTACATTTTATACAGAAATGTACGTAGATATAGGCTCAAAACGGCCCGTTTTGGAAATATCAAGGAAAATAGAACATTTCCTTGAAGTCTTTAACAGTTATATGTTTCAAATTACTATACCTATTTAGTTCATTGGGCACAAAGTAATCAGGTAATATTACTCTATAAAACACTGTACTTGGATTTTGTTTAAGAATAGTACAAGTCTGCTTAACCCAGTTTCCGTAGTATGTAGCACTATCCGTTGTACGTTTGTAATTTGGGGTGCCTGCATACACATTATTTACTATCTTTTGTTTTCCGTTGTCGATTCCAGTATAATCAAATCCTAATATAAAGATTTTTTTAAATCTAGGAGTATGCTGTGTGGCAAAATCAAGAGCAGTTGGACCGCTACTCCATCCTTTACTAGGTTGAAAATAATTAAATCCGGTATAATTTCTATATGCTTTATTAGAGTTTGTCCATACTTGATGATTATTTTGCCAACCTGTTTGATTAATCTCATTAATCATCTTAACATCGACTGCAATTAAATAATCTGGCTCAAATTCTCTATACATTGCATTACAAGCATATACTTTTCCGTACTGTTTAATATGATTTAAATCAATACCTTTTCTAGAAGTGCCATTACCAATTACAAATCCATATTCGTTATATGTATGATCAGTAAGTTTCTGTTGTTCGTGAGAAATTGCTGTAGTAGTTTCGGCTTTAATCTGCTCTATAGCTTTTTGCCGTCTACGTTCTTCTAATAATTTTTTTATTTGTGGTTTTGTATATAGAGACTTATCTATTTTTGTCATTTACACCACGCCGGCTTCAGCTTGTGCTGCAATACCATACATTTGTCTAACGAAATTTAATTCTTCAACTTTTTCTCTAGTATGCGTTTCAGCTGCTTTGCGGGCGCGATTAATTTGCTTTAAGGTTAGTCTAGTTTTACGAGTGTCATTTAGGTCTACAATAGAATCATCATACGCAGGGTCATACCTATCGTCTTCACTTGCTAAAAGCGTTTCTTTGTCGTAATAAAAAAATTCTCGTAATAACATATTGTATTTATACCTTAGATAGTCTGTTCTGTCGGTGCTGCGCCTGCCGGTGCTGCTGTTCCAGCAGTAACAGTGTCTGGAGGTGTTGCATCCCCGCCATCTTCTCCGCCTTCTGCGGGTAATTCATCTTCAGCGGCGCCTAAGTCTGCACTCATACCAGCTGAACTAATTCCTGCTCCGCGCATTTCTGCTGCTGCATCTGCTGGAATTGGACTTAGCATTTCGTCATTTTCTTCTCGCCATAATCTTTCGTTCTCAGCAATCTCTTCAGCACTCATTCCTAAGAAGCGAGACATTGCAAAACGGTTTGAAATATACGGAATAGCACTCATTTGTGTATATGTTGGTACACGAGCATTGTCTAATTCAGATTGTCTATATGCAGCAAAGTTTTGCGGTGCTTCAAACTCTAAATCAAACATATTAGTATCAATGTTTACACCTTGCTCTAATAAGTATCTTTTAAATTCTTGATTTAACGGCTCAATTACTAATCCTTGTAGACGTTCGCAGTATGTGTTAAATCTTAGTTCTCGAATGTAAGCAGTTCCAACTCGTCCATCGTTGTAAGAGCTTGCTCCATCATCAGCGCCCGTAGGCAAATAGCTGGAAGGAATTCGTAAGCCGCGTACGAGCTTATTAGTAAAATATCTAAGGTCATCAATTTCGCCTAAGTTAGTGCCGCCCGGTAGTGTTTCAACCTTTGAACCACGACCTTCAGCTGTTTGTGGGAAGAAATAATCTTCATTAATGCTTAATGGATTATAACTACTGTCTACAACGTTGTTACCGCCGCCAGTAGCACTAGGAATACGTCTTTGGTGTATTTCTGTTTTAACACGCTCAACAAATTGCATAGCAAGGTGACTTGGCATGTTACCTACATCTACGTAAAACACTCTGCGCTCAGGTGCACGTTGTACTCGATAGATAATAATAGCATCTTCTAGCAATTCTTTTTGCTTGTATACTTTAAATACTGTTTCTAGTAGACTATTGCCGAATGGAAAGTTGTTATCTAAGCCTTCGCTTAAACTTAAATGCACCATATGCTTTGCATCAACTGCAACTTCGCCTTCTTCTAAGTTAAATCGACTTGCATTTTGCCCAGGGTTTGGTGTTCCTACCATTCCCCTAACGCCGCCGGCAATGTAGCCATCGCCGCCGCCTTGAATATTTCCGTTCGTTGCATGTGGTGTTGTTGCAACTAAGTGTGTAAAGTTAAACGCAACATCACGAACAATGTATTGCTCTGGAATTTTGCCTTCGCTTTCGTTTACAATAATACGTTTAACTTTTGTAGGATCAACATGAAACATTTTCTTTGTTTCTGGATCTCTAATAAAAAATTGATCACCGTATTTAAAAATGTTACGCAAAATACGAAACATTCTAGTATCAAACTGATTTAACTTACACCATTGTTTTAAGTATTGTCCTAAAATTGTAACTTCGGTGTTAGTTGCTTTTTTATTAAAGTTAAATTTAAAATTAGTTTGATTAGTGTCGTTACGCTGTGTGCAAAATTCTGCAAGAATGTCCATAGCAGCATTTACTTCACTATCCAAATCCATTACATTATAATGCCCGTAACGTTCAACACGGTTTGGACTACCTACATAAATGTCAGGTAAGTATGAATTATAGTTAGATCTTGCAGGTCCAGGCTGCGCACCATTTCTAGGACCACTAAATGGACTATAATTTCCATTTACGTTATCTCCAGTTTTTACAGGTGTAAAATATTTTTTCCAGCTCATTAACCTATTCCTTTAAACAAATCACCAGACAATCCGCCAATTGATTTTAGTTGCTTTGATGCAATTCTTGAGCTTGCTGCTAGTAATCCGGTTTGCTCTTGTAGATTAGTATTTAACATATCTGCAACTTCTTTAAAGCCATCCTGGCCTCCAACGTTAGCTAACGCTGTTTTCAGTTCACTAGGAATACTGCCTAGTACTTGTTCCATAGAACTTATTGCTTTCATAAGTTCTATATTTCCGCCACCTTCTGGTGCTGACATATTTTTTAACTCTGACGAAATATTAGAAAATGCGCCACTTGCTAATTCAGCACCTTGTGACTTAGCATTGTTTATTTGCCCCGACACGCCTTGTGCCATATTAGCAAGTTGCTTTTCATTAAGTACTGCTTCGTTACCGTGTAGCATAGCAAGCGTACCTTTACCAAAATCTCCCATTAGAGAACCTAATGATCCTAGTGTTCCGCCTGCAAATCCTTGCACATCAACATTATTTGCTTTAAGTGTTACATTATCTAAATTCTGTAATCCTTCTTGAACAGTTCTGCTAATGTCCATAGTCTTTGTCATGTCAAGAAACGCATCTACGTTTGCAGAATCTATTCCAGCACTTTGTCCTACTTGACTAACATAATCTTTTGTTTTTTCAACGTTTCCTGATTCAATCATTGCTTTAATCTGTTGTTCTACAGATTTACCGTTTGCTTCAGCTAGGCCTGTAACAGCAGTTGCAAATTCATCACTGAATCTTGAATTCATAGTTGCTGCAATTATTTGTGCAACACGTTTTTGTTCTTTGGTAGAATTTTCGTTTAATGTAGGAAGGATTGTGGATAAAATATTATCCATACCTGCTTTAAGTTCTGCAGAAACTTCTGTA
>Ga0129327_10001946_pt1 | contig 12044 bp, 7 predicted proteins | sample CPBDNA_6_FD_111799 | JGI IMG/M metagenome (GOLD analysis project Ga0129327, IMG submission 111799) | Freshwater to marine salinity gradient microbial communities from Chesapeake Bay, USA - CPBay_Spr_31_0.8_DNA | ecosystem: Environmental > Aquatic > Marine > Coastal | place: USA: Chesapeake Bay... | reverse complement strand
TGTTTATTACGATTATGCAACTGGAAGTGACACTCCTCCAATTTCTACACCTGGTGGTAAAGTTGAAGGAACCGCGGTGTATAATCAAGACATCACTACTGGTCTTGCGATTGTAACTAATGCGGGTGGGGAAAGTCCTTATGGTATAGTTGGAGGAAACGGCAATGTTAGTGAGTTTTTAGAAACGGCGGTAGGGCTGGTTAATGATGACCCTTTGTAAAATAGAATATCTGTTGGTGGTACTTATTCTGATACTACTATTCAACCAGCTACGGCGACTCCTCCTGGAGCTTCAACCACTTTATTTACCGTTGATGATGCTATTACATTTAGACTCGCTCGTAATCCTAATGCATTTTTCTATACATCATATTTTGAAGAGTTCGTACCTATTAACAATCCTGGTAACGATGCAGATACTGTAATTGGTGGTTATGGTGATGTTAGTTATACATATCAAATTGCAAAATATAGTGTTGCTGAAGAACAGGTTGCTGCTTACAATACAGCCAACCCTTCATTACAAATATCAATAGATTCTCGTGGTGAAAGTAAACCAGCTACAAGTGTATCATGGAATGGAGCGGCTCGTTATGTTAACTGGCTTAATACAAGAGAAGGGTTTCAACCCGCTTATAAATTTGATACTGGTATAGCTAATGACAATATATCTTTATGGGATGTGGCCGATTCGTGGACAGCAGGTGGTGAGAATCGTTATCGTCATAAAGATGCAAAATACTTCTTACCGAACGAAAATGAGTGGTATAAAGCTGCTTATTATGATCCTATTAATACTGTTTATTATGATTATCCAACAGGTAGCGATAGTCCTCCAACACCAACGGCTGGTAGTACAATAACAGGAGAGGCTGTTTATAATCAAACGTCTGGTCAAGGTCCTGCTAATGTTACTAACGCTGGCGGTCTTAGTCCGTATGGTACGATGGGACAGGGTGGTAATACATACGAATGGATTGAGACCGCGTTAGATGGTACTAATGATTCGGCTGTTGAGTCGCGGGTGCGCCGCGGCGGCGACTGGGACGACAGCTCCCCCGTCTTGCAGTCGTCCTTCCGCAGCTTCGGCAGCCCGGTCGGCGAGAACAACAGCGTCGGTTTTCGTGTCGCCTGTAACGTGAATGCTAATCCTATATCAGCCTCGCTCATCACCATTGGCGATGCTAGTAATAATCCCGATGGTACCACCACCTTTGGATCGGTTCCATATACATATCAGATCGGTAAGTATGAAGTTAATGAAAAAGAAATTGATGAGTTTAATAAAATAAATGAAAACGCCATTTTTAAGTTTGATGATGGTGAAGATAAACCCGCTAGAGAATTAACATGGAACTCAGCAGCACGATTTATTAATTGGCTTAATTCTAAAGAAGGTTATTTTGAAGCTTACTCCTTTGCGTCAGCAGGCCAATTCAGTGATGAGTGGCCGCTTGATCAATCTTGGGATCTTGGTGGAGAAGTAAATCGTCTAAGACATAAACATGCAAAGTATTTCCTACCAAGCGAAGATGAATGGTATAAAGCGGCTTACTGGGATCAGACCTTATCTAAGTATTGGTTATATTCAACAGGAAGCGATACTCCTCCAGCAGATGTTCCAGGCGGGGTAGATCCAAATACTGCTGTTTATAACCAAGCCGCCACGGCTTCAGTTATTCGGGCGGGTGGGGAAAGTCCTTATGGTATAGTTGGAGGAAACGGTAATGTGAAGGAGTGGCTTGAAGGTGCGCCAGCTGGAAACACAACTCAAAAGTGGGCTGCTGGTGAATCCTATGAAGCGACGACGTTAGGAACAAAAAATTCTTTTCCAAATTTATTCCTGAATAACTCAGGAGATGATAAGATAGGTTTACGTTGCGCCGCTAACCCCGATACGAAAACGCCAACAATTCTTTTTGATCAATTTGGAGATGAACTCGTTAAGTATAATGGTGATATACCACCCGATTATAATGATGGTAATTTTTTATACCCGCCCGTGAGTATTCTTATAGGAGAATCTGCTTCTGAAATTGGCGGACGTGCATTTAGAAATAATACTAATTTAGAATCTTTAAATTTAGGGCTGAGTGTTCTCGAGATTCGAGGCAATGCATTTGATGGTTGTGTCAACCTAACAGGACCTCTTAATATTCCAGATAGTATAAATGCTATACGAGATCTAGCTTTTCGAAATTGCTCTTCTTTACAAAGTTTAGATCTTGGTAACAACATTACCTTTATTGGTGATAATGCATTTGATGGTTGTGTCAACCTAACAGGACCTCTTAATATTCCAGATACTGTATCAGTGATTGATCCCAGGGCATTTCTTAATTGTTCTGGAATTTCTTCTTTAAAAATCTCGAATAATATGTCTATACTTAAAATTGGCACCTTTCAAAATTGTTCTGGAATACTGGGGGAAGTGATCATCCCAGATATTGTAACCGAGATAGGTAATAGCGTTTTTAGGAATTGTTCTAATGTAACATCGTTTAATATCCCGACCGGCTTGGAATCTATTGGCAGTTCTGCTTTTTCCGGATGCTCTTCATGGGTTGGTCCATTAGTCCTTCCAGATACTTTAACTACTTTTGGAACATTTACTTTTATTGGCTGTTCGGGATTAACTAGTTTTAATTTTCCAAATAACCCAAACTTTACCAGCATACCATCTGGTTTATTTAATAATTGTCCTAATCTAGCTGGTCCACTAATCATTCCAGATTCGGTGACTTCGATCGGAACCGCTCCTTTTCGTGATTGCAATAAATTAACAGGCCCACTAATCATTCCAGATAAAGTGACTTCTATTGGTGATAGTGCATTTATTGATTGCTCTGGCTTAGAATCTCTTACGCTTGGTTCTGGACTTACTAATATTCGATCTGGAACATTTAACCGCTGCAGCGGAATGATTGGAACTCTTAGTATACCCGCCACTATAACTGAAATTGGCGGTAATGCATTTAGAGCTTGCTCTTTTGATAGAATTGAATACTACGCCGTTGTAAAACCGAGCGAAGACGGCAATGTGTTTTCTTCAAATAATACAACAGAAATACACGTTCCTAGCGAAGCTCCTTTTAATGCTAGACCAAATGCATGGGTGGGAGGAGAAGTTTGGAATGGATTAACAGTAGTAGCCGATTTAGACAATTCTTTAAATACTACACTATATGATGTTAATAATTTAGCTTTAATATCTATTGATATAGATATACCAAATAATTTGAATGAAAATGAAACTCTATTTGCGGCCGATACTATTAAGATTGGAAGTTCTTGTGCAGCAATAGGAGACCAGGCCTTTATTAATAATACATCTTTAACAGATATTGCATATGGTATTATTCCAGCAACCGTTCAAACGATTGGCAGTGGTTCTTTTCAAAATTGTACTTTCTTAGCCGGTTCATTAACTATATCAAGTGGCATTACATCTATTGGAGATTTTGCTTTTCAAAATTGCTCTTCTATTACTTCAGTTAACATTGAAGCGACAACCGCGCCAATAATTGGTATTAATACATTTTCTGGTATGACCTCAGTATTTCCAGCAGAGATTCATGTTCCAACTGGCGCAACAGGGTATGCTGCATCATATAACGGACTAACAGTAGTTGCAGACTTATAAAAAGATGAGTATAGAAAATACAAAGTTAAATACAAAGTTAAACATAGAAACGTTTGATAATATTAAAGCTACTATAAAGAACGAAGACAAGACAACAGTATCGGTTGATCATAATTTTTTAGTTCCAGATTATACACCTCCTACTAATGCCATAATAGCATGGAATAGTTATATGGAGGTTGGCGCAAATTTTGGCGATCAAATATTAACTGAATTTGTTAAAAACGATGCAGGCATTCCACTTTCAATGTCAATCTTTAGAAATGATATTGAAGTTTATATAGATGATAATTTAATAGGTATTCAAATAGATGATATGCCAGAACAATTTGGTTTTGATAATCCAAACAACCCTAACTTTAAATATGATAGTTCTTATATAGATTTTACTGAGGTTGAACCCGGTATTGTGAAATACTCATCAAGCGTTAGATATTTAAGTGGCCTGCCTAAACAAAATAGTAGTAATGGTTTAGATGGAAGAAAGCCAAGTAGAAGACAGACAAATGCGCCACAAGCAGGCAGCTTAGATTTTAGATCAGAGGATATATTTGTTTCTGGAGTTTATCCATATTATTATGGATTAAGCAATGCACCAATGACTAAAGAAGAAATACAAGAACTAATAGATAGCAATGACTCTTCTTTAAATTTCGTTGTGGCTGATAGCATGGGTGATGTAACTATTAGATATGACTCAAACGAACAATATCTATGGTTTGCTCATGCTAGTATATATGATCAAAAAAATAGTTGGCTTAACAGCGATACAACAAACGGCGAAATAACAAGCGGGGGTTTTATAGAGAAAACTGGGCAATTCCAGCTTTCAAATACTTTTTGGGTTAACATTGATTTTACAATATATCAAAGTAATGCAGTAAGCACCACTTACGAACTTACTTACCTCGTTTAAGTTTTATGTTAATTAATGTATACACACTTGATAGAAAATCACCAATGGGATTTGGCGATTTTATTCGGGGTTGTATCGCCTGCCACCAATTATCTTTAAAAAACGAGTTTCCTTTTGATATTAATCTTAAACGATTTTCTAAGTTTTATAAATCGGAAGAAACTTTATTAAAAAAAAGTATATACACTAAGTTATTTCCTAAATGTCTTGATATAAACGAACTCAAAGAAAAATTAGATTCTTTAGCGCAAGGTACTAATTTAAATGATACGGATTTTTTTATTTTAACAAATGCGTGGCCCAAAAATACGATTGAAAAACAAAAAACGATAGAAGGTAAGATTAAACAAAAGGGCTGGGGCAAAATATCTAAAGAAACAAAAGACTTTATTAAATCACGGTTAATACCAAGTGATTTTCAGTTATCATTTATTAAAAACGTGCCAGAAAAATATGAAGTTGTTCATATAAGAGCAGGAGATGGAATAGCCTTTAAAAATGAAGTTAATGACGAATCTTTAAATGCTCACGACTCTTCTGACGTTTCTCTTGATAGCATTACTAAAGCTACAATATCAAGAATTTCTAAAATATTAAAAACGGCAAAGAATCCTTTAGTGATTCTTTCAGACTCGGCTGAGGTTAAAAACAATATAGGTATTCAATATTCTAAATGTATTGATAATGGTAAAATAATTATTTCTAATGTTGATACAAAACATTCGGGTGTGAATGGTTTAAAAGAAACGTTTCACGATTTAACAATTTTAAATAATGCTAAAACAATTCACCAATTATCAGTATATAACTGGGGATCCGGTTTTAGTAATATAGCTCATCATATTTATGATGTTCCTATTAAAAGATATCCTAAATTAAAATAATATTTTAAATGTACGTTGCACAAAACATAAAAGACAATAAAAGATTTTTAATATCTCCTGATTGTAAATATGAATCATCTACAATAGATCTGGATGATGCTTTTAAATGGAAAAGTATTGCTGCGTGTAGAGTTTGGTGTGTAGGATGTGGAGCCGGAAATTGGGTTCCTATTAAAATATCAGACATTAGAAAATAATTTTATACATCTAATATATTATAAATAAAAGTAGATATGGCCACCAATGAAATAAAATTTAAAAGCGATGTTGCTGTTTTTGGTAACTTTAACGTTGATTCATTTAGTTTATCGCGACTAGAAACTACAAACCTGCCAGCCATTACAGTGGATGGAGCAGTTGCGTATGATACTACAAAACAAAGTTTAACTGTTTATGATTTAGCTAATACTGAATGGAAAATTTCTAATGGTAGTATTCTTCAAGAAGATAATCTTTCTATTAGACCTCAGGGGCAAGTTGAATTTGGTGCGGGTAATCCTCGTGGCTCTAATTCGGTTGACCTTCAAACTGTCAGAGACGCCGTTGACCAAGTTGCTGGTGGAGATTACGATGTTATTAGTGGTGGAAAAAATAATAAAACCGATTCCGTTAACCCGGGTGCGAATTTAAACACTATTGGTGGAGGAGAAGATAATACAATAGTTGCAAGTTATGCTTCAACTATTGGTGGCGGCCAAGGGAATGTATTAAGTACCAACACTGGAGTCATTGGTGGAGGTTCTTACAACGAGATTTATGCCGGGTGGCAAAACTCAATTTTTTCTGGGCAACAAAATTATATAGGGAATGAAGGTGATAATCATGAAGGTAATTACATTGCTTCAGGTAACTTTAACACAATTGCGTTTCTGCAAAACGGATCTGGAGATTATAACTCAATTTGTGGAGGAGGAACTGACAATGCGATTAATTTTGGTGATTATAATACATTAGGCGGCGGAAGGAACAACATAATAAAACGTTCAGCCGACCTTAACAACGAGTTACCATCATATAATACGATGCCGGGTGGTCATGATAATGAAATATTTGATGGTGATTATAATACAATTTTAGGTGGTCGTAATAATGCTGTTACTGGCAGTTATTCTGTTGCTTTTGGAAGAAGAGCTGTTACAGTTAATGAAAGTGTTGTTTTATTCGCAGATGAAACAACGGACGTCTTTAGTGATGTCGCAGCAAACTCATTTAACATTCAAGCAAGCGGCGGATTAAGATTAGTTGATGGTAATGAAGGCGTTGGTAAAGTTCTTACATGTGACGCTAATGGAACTGGTCATTGGAACCCACGCGGCGTTGATTCTATTACAGTTGGCGAAGGATTATCAATTGATAACACTGATGCTCAAGTACCGATAATTACTTTAACCGATGGAGCTTTTTCCGTGGTATCACAAGAAACCGCGCCGACTAGTCCTTCAGAAGGAGACCTTTGGTTTGATACTGTCGAAGGATTACTATATGTATATTATGACGATGGTAATGACTCGCCACAGTGGGTTAGTTCTTCTACAGGTTCTGTTGGTCCAACAGGTCCTATTGGCGAAACAGGCGCAACAGGTCCTACTGGCGCAACAGGTCCTACTGGCGTATTTCAAGATATTGCAGCCCAGACGGTGGTCGGTAACATAACTGGTAATACAGCTGCGCCATCTGAAGTTGCGCTAGTAAGTGAGAGTCAATCTATTGAGAACAACGACAACGACACCACGATTCCAACCTCTGCCGCCGTTAAGGATTACGTGGATGGGTCTGTAGCAGATCCATCAAGAAGTTATAACAGTTTTGAACACACCACAACCAATGACACCATCCTCCAAAACACTACTGGGCGACCTTTATGGGTGAGTTTTACTATGTTGTCTGGAGATAATATTGACTTTATTCTCGGAGAAATTTCTCCTTCCGTCACCGGGTGGGATCCTGGTTCAGAAATCCCGGTCTGGCGTATCGGCCAATATAGAAACATCGACGGAAGTATTAATCAAGCGGGAGGCCAGGTGACGATGATTGTTCCTGACCAATACGCCTGGAAGTTTAGATACAGTTCTAACGTTACGACGGAGGAAAAAGTGCATAGCAGCTTTCAACTTTAAAAAATCATGAGTGAAATATTATACATTGACGCAAACGGATTACTCTATGGGATTCAACCAGATAGAGTAAGTGAAGTTACCGAAGATTGGACAGAGTGCCAAAAGGACGCAGAAGGAAACTATGGCAATCGTTACAACACGGATGGAACTATTGCGGCCGATCCAGAGCCTACTGTCGATCAGATTAAGGCTGAAGCCGGCAAACGCATCGTTGCGATCTGTCCCGAATGGCAACAGCGTAACTATATTGCTACATCTTTAACATTCACAGATATGATTCAAGATGGAGAAACACTTACTGCTGAACAAGAAACTCAACGATCAGAAATTAAAGCAATTTGGACTACAATTCAAGGTATTCGTACTAAGTCTGATGAGATTGAAGCTATGTCTCCTATTCCTACAGACTTTAAAGATGACTCCTATTGGGTTTAAATAAGTTAATCTTTTTATTATAAATAATTATTATACGAACTATCGTAAATATAGAACATTAAAATATGGCAAACGAATTAAAATTTAAAAGTAACGTTAGTATAACAGGAAACTTAAACTCTGCAAGTTTTTCAATTGATAAGTTTTCTGAAAATAATTTGCCATCCGGTGATCTTGTTGACGGTTCAATTATTTACAATAGTGATAGGAATAGTATATTAATTTGGGATATTGTTGCGGCTGAATGGCAAAACGTTCTACCTTCTCAAGGCAGTGGAACGATTCAAGGAGTAAGTGCAACACAGGATATTAGAGCTACTAATGAAGGTGGAACCATCGCCGGCATTGCTCGAGGAGAAAACAGCGTTGACCTGCAAACATATCGAGTTTTAACCACACAGGTGGCAGCAGCACCACGATCTGGTTTATTTGCAGGAAAAGAAAATGCGATACTTCAAAATTTCCCATCACTTGGCAACGCAAATCAAAGCGTAATTATTGGAGGCAATCAGAATAATGTTGATTCCGCTAATAACTGTGTAATAGCTGGAGGCCTTGAAAACTATACGGGAACTGGAACAAATTTATTTGTTGGCGGAGGAACAAAGAACTTTGTTAGAGATTGTAATTATGGCGCAATAATTGGTGGTAATAATAACCTTGTTACAGGAATTAACTCAGTTATATTAGGTGGTTCTCAAAATGAAGCCGAAGGTAACAATGCTGTTATATTAGGTGGAAGTGAAAATATAGCAAACGCGGGATATTCACTAGCATCTGGCAACTCTGCAGATTGTAATGGCTTTATTGGAGCTAGGGTTTTTGCAGATCAAACTAATGAACCACTCGTTGCAGCACATAATCAAGAGTTTGCTGTTCAAACACAGGAATTTACAATTATGGGTGGCGCAAACCCTACAACAGCCAAACTTGGTATTGGCACTCAATTCCCAACTGAAACAATAGAAGCGCGTGGTAATATTTTATCAACAATCGCTGATGGTACGGAATCCACTTTAATAAGAGAGGGTGTTATTGAATTAAGAAGAGATACTGGGATTTCTTATATTGACTTTAAGCATGGAGATTATGATTATGATGCTCGTATTTCAAGTTCAATAGATGGCGGATTTAATTTAGACGTTGGCGGCGATGGTAATATTATTAATAATGCTTTTGTAATACGGCCTGATGGTAATGTTGGTATTGGAAAAAGTTTGCCAACAAGTAAACTTCAAATTTTAGATGGTAATATAGCACTGGAAACAACGGGTGGCAACAAAGGATTTATAACACAAGAAGGAACCGGACTTACTGCTGGTGTTGATACTGGTATCGGCCTTTGTGCAAGTGATGCTAGTTTACCAAGCCAAGGCCAAGGAGGAATAGGAGCAGATTTATTTGTTAATGATCTTGGCTACACAATAGCAAGAGGTAAAGTACTTGCACTTGATGATGTTGAAATAAGAGGTCAAATACAAATTACTGGAGGAAACCCTGGCCTTAATAAAGTTTTAACATGTGACGCTGCAGGCGTTGCTACATGGGAAGCTTCTGGAGGAATTGGATCATCATTAACAGATTTACAAACAATTTATGTTTCTAAAGACGGAAATAACTTAAACAGCGGAACAAATATAGGTGAGCCAAAACTTACAATTTCATCAGCTATATTGTCACTGGCGGGAGAATCAAATGCTCATACTATTCAAGTTCTTGATGACGGAATATATGAGGAGGAAATAACGTTAACGAGTTCCTTAAGTTTACACGCTCCTTTTGCTACGATAGTAGGCCAAATTGAACTTGGTGCATTTTCTCGCGTAAAGGTTGATAAACATTATTGGGGAGCTTCAACTTCAACAGATTTAGTAGTCTTAGGTCCAAATGCGTCAGTAGGTGTTGGAATCACCGCTTCTTATGAAGCTAACTTGATGGATACACGAGGTATTACCGGAGGAGAAGGCACCACTAATGCGACGGCTATAAAACTATCCCAGGTTGGACAACCAACACAATTCCATGTAAAAGTTGACACAATACGTCTTGGAGATCATCGAGGAATAACGATAACAGGAACCGGTGCTGGTCTGCATACTTTATATTTTAATATTGATACTATTGAATTATACGCTACTAATGCTAAAGGAATTTTTACAGGATCGGGCGATACGTTTGGAGCTCAATATATTGGTACTATTGGAAACATTATAACTAAGAGTGGAACTAATCATGCTGGCATACATATGGTTACAACTGCTAATGCTACAGTTAATGTTAAATGCAATGAACTTAGTATATCTGGCACTAGCGCGACTTCTTATAGAATTTTAGATGACTTTGCTGGAGATCCAGACGAAGGTGAGCTATATATTAGTTGTAATAATATAGTTACTGACAATCGAGAAGGAACGCCTGCATATGAAAATTCTAATTTAAGTTCTGGAGGAACGCCTGGAACGGCTCTTTCAGGAACTGTTGCTGGAGGTTCAGGTTCAACTGAAATCTTTGTTAATGGCGATGGTTCTACAAGAATGATTGTTCCAATTGATACTACATGGATGTTCACTACTTTAATTGCAGGAAGGTCTGCAACAGAAAGCGCAGGATATAAAATTGAAGGAGTTATTAAAAACGACGGAGGTACAACAAGTTTAGTTGGAACTGCGATTAAGACCGTGTTTGGTGAAGATGATCCTGCATGGGATGCAACAGTGAATGCTAATAACACTGCACTAACATTTCTTGTAACTGGTGACAGCACTGATTCTGTTAACTGGTCTGCAACCGTTAATAAAACAGAAGTTAATTAAATGGCAGCATATTTAAAAGGAGTAGAAACAAATGGTGTTGTCGAGTTTAGTTTAAAAGATGACGCTAAAACTAATACAACTGTCATTAGAAATAACGGTATTATAACAACTATTAGAGCTGCGGAAATATTAGAAGGCGACGGTTTTAAAGCAGATACTACTGTAAAAAAGTTAATTATAGGATCGGATGTAAAAGAACTTGAAACTAGATGTTTTCAAAATTGTACAGGTCTTACAGGAAGTTTAAATATACCTAATTCAGTTTATACTATTGGCGGCAATGCCTTTCAAAATTGTGCAGGTCTTACAGGAAATTTAAATATACCAAGTGGTATAAAATACCTAAAAAGGGTTTGTTTTGACGGTTGCTCTGGATTTACTGGAACTTTAACTTTTGAAGGTTCTAATATTGATATAATAAGCGAGTATGCTTTTCGCAATTGCACTGGCTTCACTGGTTCATTAACTATCCCAGATAGTGTTACGAGTATTGAAAGAGATGCCTTTAACAATTGCGGTGGCTTCACTGGCGATTTAGTAATTCCAGAAGGCGTTGAGTCTCTTGGGCCTAGGTGTTTTCAAAATGCAGGTTTTGATGGAACTTTAACTCTTCCAAGTACTTTAAAAGATATCGGCATCTCCGCCTTCTTCGGCACTTCTTATACTGGCGATTTAGTAATTCCAGAAGGCGTAGAATCTATTGGTAATACTTCTTTTAGAGATTCCGCATTCACTAATAGTTCGCTTACTATACCAAGTACTGTTACATATGTTGGCAACGGAGCATTTCGAAATTCAGGATTCTCTGAGTTATATATTAATTGCCCAGCCGCAATTTTTAACAACCCAGTTCCGGTAGAGACTCGTAACACCTTCCTTGACATGTCCAACCTCACCAACATATATGTGGATTATCAATATTTTTCAGAATACACTACCGAATTTAGTCAGACTACTGCAAATGTAAGTTTTTATAATTTGCCTTTAACGCCAACAATATTTTATGATAATAACAATATTGAAATTGGATCTATAACAACAGATATTCCAGCCAACTTCACCGGCGCTGGACAAAACGAAAATATATTTTATATATCAATTGGAACAACATGTACAAGTATTGGTCAGAATGCTTTTAGTAACGGTCCTTTAGGCGGAGACTTAATAATTCCTTTAACGGTGACTGATCTTTTTGACAATTGTTTTAGAAACTGCCTTAATATTACATCATTAACT
>Ga0129327_10001939_pt1 | contig 12080 bp, 15 predicted proteins | sample CPBDNA_6_FD_111799 | JGI IMG/M metagenome (GOLD analysis project Ga0129327, IMG submission 111799) | Freshwater to marine salinity gradient microbial communities from Chesapeake Bay, USA - CPBay_Spr_31_0.8_DNA | ecosystem: Environmental > Aquatic > Marine > Coastal | place: USA: Chesapeake Bay... | reverse complement strand
TAGGCACTCCTGCTGACAACACAGTAACCACAGCTAAGATAGCTAACAGTGCAGTAACAGCGGCTAAAATAGCCTCAGTCCCCATATCAGTAGGCATAACAACTGTAGTTACTTCTGCATCCATGACAGCTACGGTTAACAATCATGTTTACGTTAGCGCGGCAGGGAAAACTATTACGCTTCCTGCTTCACCAACCATAGGGCAACGAGTCTTGGTAACGGTGGGCAACTTTACTAACACAGTGGTAGGTAGAAACGGATCAAAGATAATGAGCAGTGCTTCTGACTTTACAATGGATGCCGCATATCTTTCCATACAATTCATATACACAGACGCAACGCAAGGGTGGGTAATGTCGTGAGCAATTTTTCAGATTTTATAGGTGGTGGTGGAACTACGCTTGAAACGGTTATCCTTACAACATCACAAACGTGGACACCTCCAGTAAATGGTACAGGTATTATCCATGTAATCGGGGCAGGTGGTAGTGGGTCAGGAAGCTCTGCCCGACTTGCAGGTGGAGCAGGTGGTTATAGCCGCAAAGCAGTGACTTTTTCCACAGGTACAAACTGGACAATAGTTGTCGGAGCAGGTGGTTTGCCAACAGCCGTTAATGCGGCAGGAGTTAATGGGGGTAATTCCACAGCTACCGATGGGTCAAGCAGTCTCACTGCTAACGGAGGCTCTGGTGGTGGTTTAGGTGGCTCTGCAAGCGGAGGAGACGTTAATTTTACGGGCGGCACAGGTGGTGGCATTATTGAGAATGGTGGAGGAGGAGCAGTTGGTGTTTTTGCTAATGGCTCGACTACCAAAAGTCAATCAGGTGGTCAAACGACTGACGCTAATGGAGGCGCTGATAGCTTTTTAGTTTTAGGGTTAGGTCAGCTTATTGGTGGTTCAGGAGGCGGCTCAAGCGGTGCTAACGGAGGGTTTTTGTCTGGAGGAGGAAACAATACACATAGTGTAGCTGATGTACACATTACTGGAGGTAAAGGTGGTATAGGCGGTGGTGGTGGAATGGCTTGGCAACAATATGGTTCTGGCAATCGTACAGGCGGTGCAGGTGGTGATGGACTAGTAGTTATTCAATATTTGACAGTATCTTAGGAGATATGAAATGAAATATAATATAAAAGATGCTGATGGTAACATTGTCAACACTATTAAAGCAGACGCAGAGTTTGTTGAAGCTAACTTTGAACATTATGAAGAGTGGGTTGCCCCTACACCCCCAGAGCCTACAGCAGAAGAGACTGCTCGCCAGTGGAGAGATTCAGAACTATCTTCTACTGATGAAGCCGCCAAGATACCTGACTGGCCTAACAGAGCAAATATTCTAGTGTATCGCCAAGACCTAAGAGACTGGCCGTCCACTCAAGACTTTCCAGACACCAAGCCAACTTTAGGAGAATAGAATGTCAGTAACTCAGGTAACTGGTTCTGTCATCAAAGATGGAACTATCACAGCCGTAAAGCTAGGCACAGGTGTTGGTGGCGCGTTTAACGACTTCGTGATTAAAACGGCAAACTATACGGCAGTCACGCGAGATCAAATCATCGTAAACTCTGGTAGTGCAGTAACCATTACATTGCCTGCAAGTCCCAGTGCAGGGAATATAGTATTTATTGAGAACTCTGGAGCAGGAACAGTCACTGTTGCTCGTAACGGATCAAAAATTAATTCAACAGCAGACGATGGTGAACTGGCTACAGACGCAGGTGCTACCTTGGTGTACGTTGATTCAACAATCGGATGGAGGGAACTGTAAATGGCTATTAAATTAGGCGGTGGTGGTGGTGGAGCCGTAATTGGAGAGTATGTGGGTTTTCCTGCTCAGGGGAATTCTTTTACCGATGAGAATGGTGCAGTATGGTTAAAGTCAGGTGCAACTACTTTTGACACTACGACTTACCCAGACGCACCTGCGGTTCAAAAACCCTTGAATAAAAGCACATACGCACAAAGCACAAGTGCTTTTATATATGACTATACCCCTATAAATGTTAGTGGTGATTGGGTAATACAGGCTACGGGTAATCAAGATAGAAGATACGCACAGGCCAACAAAAACACAGGCGTTGTCAAATATACTAACGCAGTGTTCCCTCTTAATCGCAGTAGTTATTTTGGTAATTGTGCATCATATATAGAGTGCAGTGGCCCTAATATTATTAGTCAAATTTCAAACACAGACGATAAATTCGCTGTTTATGTAGCAGGTCATCTTGACGGCTCCGCTAGTCAAAGACTATTTTTAAATTCAGCTTATCTAAACACTCAATCAAGTCTAGCAGGGATACCTGCAACATGGGTTGGTGAGGTAAAGCTAGTAACAAACACAGGCGCAGAAATAACCCCCTCTGTTTTTTCTGGAATACATTGGGATGGTTCTAATAAAAAACTTTACGTGTTTTGTAGCGGTAAGTTGTACACATACAACCTTACAAGCCAGACTTGGGGAACAAGCACTGCGAGTTTCTCTGGCTCCGCTATTTATGCTGAATCTGCGGCTATTGATTGGCAAGCAGACTCAAGCATATCACTAATCTATGGTATGACATCCAGTTCAACACACCTTTATATGTACTGTAATCTTGCCGCAGGAGGGGAAGCTATTTACAAAATCCCCTTATCAGGAAACCTTAGTTGGGCAAGCGGCACTACTGTTGCTTCTTTTGCTAGTTCCCAAGGTCTTTACATACAGGACAGTAGCGGCAATGTTACTTATGATGCTAATTACCTAAATTCGGGTGCAAATTTTTCAGGGATGGACGGAAGCTTAGAAAAATTTATGAGATCAAAAAACAACGACACTAAGTTATATGAAATAAGTTACGCAGGTTTAATTGGAGGTACAACTCCTAGTGAGGTTGGCCCTGCTACTGGCGTTACGTTTTACCAGAGGATTAAATAATGATTTTTGAATATCCGCTTCAACCGCGCCAGTGGAGAGACTTAGAACTAGCCTCTACTGACAAAGCCGCAATGATACCAGACTGGCCGAATAGATCAAATATTCTAGTGTATCGCCAAGACTTAAGAGACTGGCCTAGTACAGAATCGTTCCCAGAAACTCGCCCAGAATTAGGAGAATAACGTGACTACAATCATAACAAAAAACTCAAGTACGGCAGGAGATGTTCCTGCTACGAGTGAGCTTGTACAAGGCGAGTTAGCAGTAAATGTTACAGATAAAAAATTATATACTAAAAATGCTAGTGGGGCTGTTGTTTCTTTAGTTACATCTTTAGACGTTAATAACGCTACAGGCACAGACAATGTAACTTTAGGTTCTGGAGCAGGTAGTTCACTTACGTCCAACAATGCCGGTAACACCTTAGTAGGTACGGATGCAGGTAAAAGTTTAGCAGGTTCAGCTAATATGTATGTAGCTGTGGGTTACAAAGCTTTAGAAAATTCCACAGCAAGTGGAGGCGGTGTAGCTATAGGCTATTATTCTCTACGCAATAGCAACTCTACTAACTTTGCTACTGCGGTAGGTTGGGGAACAGGTATAAACATAACTACTGGAGGACTCAGTAGTACGCTTATAGGTAACGGTGCAGGAGGAGGAATTACAACAGGCACACAGAACACTTGTATAGGTTTTAACTCAAACCCCACATCAGCTACCTCTAGTTATCAGTTTACATTAGGAGGTACAGATATTCAAACTCTTAGGTGTAATCAAACAAGCATTACATCTTTGTCTGATGCTAGAGATAAGACTGACATTGTTGACACACCCTACGGTCTTGACTTCATTAATACTTTAAAGCCTCGTCAGTTTAAATGGGACACTCGTGATGGCAATATTAAAGACGGAACTTTAGAGCAAGGGTTTATTGCACAGGAATTACTTGAGTCAGCAAACGGTAATAACGATTCTTTAAACCTAGTGTTAGAAGATAACCCTAATAAACTTGAAGCTAGTGCAGGTAACTTAATACCTTTGTTAGTGAAAGCTGTTCAAGAACTATCTGCTCGTGTAGTAGAATTGGAGACTAAATAATGATTCCTGAAAGTACACCAACTCAACAGTATGCTTGGGCATTGGAAAGTGTAGACCTTATTAACGCGATTGTTGCTGATGATACAGGATACATCCTACCTGCCGAATGTGTAGACCGTAATGTTAAACATTTACAAATTATGGTCACTAAAGATTACTGGACAGGACAAGATATATCACCGCTTAATTCAGCTATTTCAGCAGGGTTAGCTTATTTAGCATAATTACAAGGACGTTATCATGCTTGACGCACAATCAAAAGATACATTGGACGTACTTGCGGCTTCTACGGGCATTATGTCCTTAGCCGCTTGGTTGCCACCTACTGCTTCCTTGTTTACAATTATATGGTTAGGTATTAGGATATATGAGTCTGACACAGTACAAGACTTAGTACACAAAAGAAAAAAGAAATAGCTTGACTTTTGACTAAAAATCTGATATAATAATATGAATATATTGACTAAATTAATTGATCCTATCACTACTTTGTTAGATAAATTTATTGTAGATAAAGATCAGAAAGCAACCTTAGCACATGAAATAGCTACCTTAGCTTCTAAACAAGCTCAACAGATAGCACTTGCTCAGATTAGGACAAACCAACAGGAAGCTAGAGGCAACTGGTGGCAGTCTGGTTGGAGACCTGCTACTGGTTGGGTATGTGTCTTAGGGTTTGCTGTCAATTTTCTTATCTCTCCTTTAGCCGCAGGTTTTAACATAGAGATTCCCCAAGCGGATACCTCTGTTATGATGCCTGTACTTATGGGTCTTTTAGGTCTTGGAACAATGCGTACTATTGAGCGAACTAAAGGAGTTGGTAAATGATTTCTAGTTTTAGACAGGAAGAGATATTTCCAAGTTCTTTTGACAGACCATTAGTAGAGAATACTCCTCCACCTGTGTCTACTCCTCCACCTTCAGCACCTGCGCCTACAAAGAAGAAAGCTAAGACAGCGGCTCCAGTAGCTACGCCTTCTAGTTTTAAACCTGTAAGACAGCCTTATGAAGACCCTGCACCAGTAGTTCCTAAAGTTGAGCTTGATCCTCAAAGAACTACTAGCAGTCTTTTCTCTGACTACGTAGGCACACAACAGTCAAGACCATCAGCCCCTTCTTTGTTTAAACCACCAGAGCAAGAGTCTACTGGGTCAGCATTAGGAAACTATAAAGGTTTCTTTAATCAAACACAACAGCAAAGTCAGGCTCTAGCTGAAATGGCTAAAGAGTCTAAAGACTACAGTGGTCTTAAAAACGTAGATGTCAACAAACTTAACCGCAATGTATCGCAAGGTTTAGATGATTATTCTACAGAGGAAGTAGACGATAACATTCTAACGTATATAAAAGATAACAACATTCCTCCTTTTATTGAAACGGAAGATGGAGAAAAGCTTTTCTTTACAACAGGCACAGATACTTCAATGCCTGACTTAGCGGCTTTAGGTGACGCACACAGAGAGAATGGCAGATATGTAGCAACTGGTGACGTAGGTACTTATTCTTCCATTTGGATAGAAAACCCTAGTACCTCTGAAGAAATACTAAACAACCCTGTTTTAAGTGTAGCCGCAATGTTTGTACCTTATGGTACAGCGGCATTAACTGCTCTTAAGGGAGCAACAGGACAGACATTACATGGTTCAGATTGGGCTAGTTTGGCAAGCGCAGGTTTACAGAAAGCAGGGTACACTAAAGCACCTAGCACTGTAGACGGTGTTAAGGACGCAGGTAAAGGTCTTACATTAGGTGGCATAGAGTTGTCTTACAACCAAACTAATGCACTGCTTAAGGGAGCAATTACTGGAGACCCTAAAGAAGCACTTGCTGAAACACTTACAAGTAAGTATCTTGAGGGTGTTTTAGATAATAAAGATTCTGTAATGGCTAACACTTTAGATTCTTTAGAAATGGACAAGGATGCTTTTATCAACGCATTCTCTAATACAGTAGGTAAAGTAGCTGACGGTAAAGATTTAGATGATGCTGTGCTTTCAGGTTTTGCACAGTACATTAGAGAGGACGGTACGTTTGAAGGCAACATTCTACCTGAATGGCTACAAGAAGCAGGTAGGGACTTTGATGATGCTTTTTTACAGCCAATTAAAGACGCTGTAGAGATGTTAGCAGGTGGTGCTATAGATGGTATGCAGGAAATAGGACACATTTTAGGTGAGGTAGGGTCAACTGTAGAATCACTTGTTCGTCCTGTAGTAGATGTAGTAGAAGATGTAGCATCAGGAATAGGAGACTTAGGTTCAGAGTTTGACGATGCTGTTTTACACCCACTTGAAGAAACTATTGAAGCATTTGGTGAGCCTATTGAAGATGCAGTACACGCTATAGGCGGTAGTGTCGCAGAAGTTATGGAACCTGTTAAGGAGTTCTTAGAGGAAGTAGGTCCAAGCATTGAGGACACATTACGAGAGGGTGGACGAGCCTTTGATGATTACATCCTACAGCCATTAAAAGACTTACTAAAAGGAATACTAGACAACATATCATTAGGTGGTGTAGGAGCAGGAGGAGCAGGAGGTGGAGCTTTGCTATCCGCAGGTACAGGCACTGGCTCTGATGATCTCTTTAAATTTAAAACACAAGTAGGCGTAGAGTTACCAGAGTTTACGGAAGTAGAGTATCGTGATCCTTTTGAATCTGCGTTTCAGTCAACAACAGTATAGGAATAATAATGACTTACTTACAACTTGTAAATAGCGTACTGAGGAGACTACGAGAGGAAGAAGTATCTACTGTAGCACAGAACAGCTATTCAAAGCTTATTGGAGAGTTTGTCAATGATGCTAAACGCTCAGTGGAAGATTCCTATGAGTGGACAGCTTTACGTAATACACTAACAATTACAACACAAGCTTCTGTTTTTAACTACATCCTAACTGACTCACAGAATAAAATGAAAATATTAGATGTCATTAACGACACTTCTAATTTCTTTATGCAGTATCGTGGTTCTCGTTGGATGGACAACGCTTTCCTAATTGATAACGTACCTTCAGGAACACCGCAGTTCTATAGCTTTAACGGTGTAGATGCTAACGGAGACAACGGTTTAGATTTATACCCTAAGCCTGATGGTGTTTATCAAGTAAGAGTCAATGCTGTAGTACGTACTGCTGATTTTACTGTAGACACAGATAAAATATCTGTTCCTTCTGCACCTGTAGTACAGTTAGCTACCGCATTAGGAGCTAGAGAGCGTGGAGAAACAGGAGGCACAAGTTCAGCAGAGTTGTTTGCAATAGCAGACAGCACTTTAGCAGATGCAATAGCTATAGATGCATCTCAGCACCCTGAAGAAAACATTTGGTATTCATAAATGGCTCAACAATTACAGAATCTTACTATAGCCGCACCTGCATTCTTAGGTATTAATACTCAGGATTCTCCTATTGATATTAACCCTTCGTATGCTTCTATTGCTGATAACTGTGTGATAGACAAGCTAGGAAGAGTAGGTGCTAGAAAAGGATGGAAGGAAGTTAGCACTAACGCTCCTTCTCTTCTAGGATCAAGTCGTGGCATAGAGACTATCTTTGAATACATTGATGCCTCTGGTGATAAGGTTGTATTTTCAGCAGGTAACAATAAGATATTTAAAGGTACTACAACATTAGTAGATATTACTCCTTCTGGTTATACGCCTACAGCTAATAACTGGAAGATAGTATCCTTAGCAAACCACGCTTACTTTTTTCAAATAGGACATGAACCTTTAATATATACTGATGAAAGTGGCTCAGGTGTTCTTGAGAAGTTCTCAAGCCACTCACACAGTACAGGTACAGCACCTAGAGGTAATGAAGTATTGTCTGCCTTTGGTAGACTTTGGGTAGCTGACATTGTAGGAAACAAGCACACAGTCTACTGGTCTGATTTATTAGTAGGTCATGGTTGGTCAGGTGGTTCTTCTGGCTCAATAGACATTACTACTGTGTGGCCTACAGGCTTTGATGAGATAGTGTCCTTAGAGGCCCACAATGGCTTTCTAATCATCTTTGGAAAGAAGTCTATACTTGTGTACTCAGGAGCTACTTCTCCTGCTAATATGACCCTTACAGACACGATAGAGGGCATTGGTTGTATAGCTCGTGACTCAGTACAACAAACAGGTACTGATATTATCTTTTTGTCAGCTTCAGGTGTACGTAGTTTTGGTAGGACAATACAAGAAAAGTCTTTACCGATGAGGGACATTAGTAAGAATGTAAGGAATGATTTGTTAGCTTTAATTCCTGAACAAACATTACCTATTAAATCTGTTTACTCTCCTGAAGATGCTTTTTATTTGCTAACTCTACCCAACAGTAAGTTAGTTTATTGCTTTGATATGAGAACAGCTATGCAGGATGGTTCTAACAGAGCAACTACTTGGTCTTCTTTAAATCCTTTATCTTTCACAGTATTAGAAACTGGAGAGTTATACATAGGTATTACCTCTGGTGTTGTTAAGTATGCTAATTACTTAGATGGTACTACTAAGTATCAGTTAAGGTACTTTAGTAATCCTATTGACTTTGGTAATACATCAAACCTTAAGTTTTTAAAGAAGTTTAACTTAGTTATTGTAGGTGGTCAGAACACTACAACTACTCTTAACTGGGGATATGACTATACTGAAGCTTATACAAAGCAAGTATTTGTTATGGGATCAAGTGCTATAGCTGAATATGGCATTTCAGAATATAATACAAATCGTGAATACACAGCGCATATAGAAGTCAACACTCCAAGAGTAAACACTAGTGGTAACGGAGAAGTTGTAACTGTAGGCATTGAAGCAGAGATAAACGCTTCTCCATTTTCCATTCAAAAAATTGACATACACGCTTTACTAGGGAGACTTATTTAATGTCCAACTATATCAAGACAACTAACTTTGCAACTAAGGACGCTCTAAGTACAGGAGACCCTAATAAAATTGTCAAGGGAACAGAGATAGATGCTGAGTTTAATAACATAGCAACAGCTAGTGCAACTAAAGCTAACATAGGTAGTCCTACGTTTACAGGGACAGTTACAGCGGCTAACGTAACTATAACAGGAACGCTAACAGCCGCTACTATTTCTGGAGGGACTTACTAATGTCACTTTTTAACTCGCTTACTTCTGGGGGTTCACAGTATGCTCCTAAGCCTTTTAAAAGACCTTCTATGGGAAGTTCTGCACCTTATATGCCCACAGTAATAGACGAACCTCGTCAAGGTCAATCACAAATTGATTTTGAAAATGAAAAAAGAAAATTAAACCATCAAAGACAGATGAACAATATATTTGGCTATGGACACGATGGTTCATCTATGGAAGGAAGTAACCAACACATGATAGGAATGGGCGGTAGGTCAAAGCCTGTTATTGGACAGCCTCTACGTAACACTGGTGGAACAAACCCTAGCCTTTTTGATGATTCTAATCCTTTCCGTGGACGACAACAGCCTAATGACCAGATGATTCCGCACCCAATGACACAGATGCCATCACAAAGCGGTGGTGGTATTTTTAATCCTAGCTTAGGACAAACAGGACAGGACGTACCGCCAATAGGTACTGGCGTACAGTCAGGTGGTGGTGCTTACTATGGAGAGGGCAGTGGTACAGTTCCTTATCAACCAACAGGTATAGCTAACGACCCTGTACTAACTAACGGTAACAACACAGGTGGGTACTTTGATACCTCTGGTGGTGCTAATACTTATGGTCAAACACCTACAGGACAAGGAGGAGGAGGATTAGACTACTCAGGAATGTCCCCTAGCACTGGTGGCTTAGACACAGGAATGGGACTAGCAGGATTAGGCGGTTTATTTACTGGAGGCTCACTTCAGGATTTTTTAGGAACATTAGGAGGATATTATAGAGGCAAAGAAGGAATAGATGCCGCTTACGGTTCAGGACAAACAGGTTTTAATTTAGCTGAACAAGTAGGTCAACGTGCGGCAGAAGGTTCTGAGTTTAAACCCTACACGGTTACAAGTAATCTTGCTCAAGTAGAGACTGATCCTAGAGGCGGTTATAATGTAAACCTAAGTCCTGCTCAACGAGCAATGCAAGAGCAAGCACTGGGACAGGCAGGTCAGTTCTTTGGACAGGTAGGCGACTATGATCCTTCCATAGCCGCACAGCGTGGAGCAATGGGTGGTCTGTTTGGTCAATCACTAGGTGAGTACGGACAACCTACTGGTTTAGAAGGTTTAACTCAAGCAGGTATCTCAGGCGCACAGGAACAGTTTGGAAGGGCAGGACAGCCTTATGACCTTAATCAACTACGTGGTCAATTTGCAGGACAAGTTGGCAGTTACTTAGGTCAGCAACCTAATGAAGCTATTGGTGGATTAGGAGACCAAGCACTACAACTAGGTAGTCAAGGTTTAGGCGATGTGTCTGCTCCTACAGACATAGAGGCTTTACGTTCACAGTACGCAGGACTAGCAGGTCAGGCAGGACAAGGCTTGCTTATGTCACCAGAGGAAAGACAAGCTGACATCTATCAGTCTATTAGAGCAACACAGACTCCTGAAGAAGAACGTCAGCGTTTAGCTTTAGAAGAACGTATGTTGGCTCAAGGACGTACTGGTGTTTCATCTGCCGCTTATGGTGGTGCTTCCCCAGAACTCTTAGCTATGGAAACTGCTCGTCAGGAAGCAATGGCTCGTGCAGGTCTGTCAGCTAGACAGCAAGCTATGACAGAGCAACAGCAAGGAGTTAGCACAGCACAGGCGTTGACAGGACTTACTACAGGACTCGCAGGTACTTCCTCAGATATAGAATCTGCGGCACAGTCACGAGCAACACAATTATCTAACTTAGGTCTAAGCGCAGAGCAGATTGAATCACAGTTGCAGAGTGAAGGACTGTCTCGTGCTACTACCGCAGGTACAACAGCAGGTAATCTTGCAGGTATGGCTTCTGATCTTGAGACCGCAGGTATTGGACGAGGTACTACCTTAGCTAACTTAGGTCTTGCAGGGACACAAGCAAGTGACACAATGGGTAGACAGCAACTAGAAGACCTATTAAATCTACAGCGTTCCGATCAGACCAGTGCAACTATACAACAAGCACTACAGCAAGGAAGACTAGGCTTAGGCTCAGGAATGCTACAGGCAGGTTATACGCCACAACAGCAAGCCCTTGAGATGCTAAGACAAAGCCAAGTACCTGCACAGTTCTCAAGCTTAGGAAGGCTACAAGGTGCTGACCTACAGGCACAGCTTGGTACGGCAGGTATTGAGTCCTTAATGCAGGGAAGTCAGTTAGCTAATGAACTAAGACAACAGCAGTTAGCCGCTTCATTACAAAGTGTGTTAGGCGCACAAAATCCAACAACTGGAAGCTTTGGTGGTGGTTTATTAGAAAAACTTTTAGGAGGAGGCAGTGGAGAATATGATTGGCTTCCTGATTGGATAGGTAATCCTGTTTATTCTGATTTAGAGGATGAAATGGACGAGTATGATGATTATTATGATTATGACGGAGGAGAGTAGAGATGGCTAACCCAACAGATTTACAAGGTATGCTGACTTCTCAGCTATTACAACCACAGGCACAAGAAGCTATTCCGTCTACCTATGAACAGCGTATGTTGCAACATGGTGCTGATGCCGCTAGGACTATGCGTAGAGGCATGGGAGCATTAACAGGATCAGACACTAGAACTACTGCTGAGAAAGCACAGGCTATGATGGCAGACTTGGACATAAACGATCCAAAAGATCAACCCAAGATACTTCAGCTTGTCAATTCAATTAATCCTGCTCAAACACCTAAGTTAGTGGCGGCATTTGCTCAACAGAAGAGACAAAGGGATGAAAAACAATCAGGGATAGACGCGCAAAACACAAGCCGTGCGAAATTTGCAGAATACTTGGATAAAACCTACCCTAATAAAGGTTATGGTGCATTAGCCTTACAAGGTTTAATTACTCCTGCAAACATGAAAAACTTTATTAAGGAAGCTGATAAAGACACTAAAGTTGAAATAGCTAATTTAGTAGACACTAGAACAAATCAGTCAGTTAAGCAAATTAAACTAATAGATGGAGTTCCTCATT
>Ga0129327_10001937_pt1 | contig 12084 bp, 10 predicted proteins | sample CPBDNA_6_FD_111799 | JGI IMG/M metagenome (GOLD analysis project Ga0129327, IMG submission 111799) | Freshwater to marine salinity gradient microbial communities from Chesapeake Bay, USA - CPBay_Spr_31_0.8_DNA | ecosystem: Environmental > Aquatic > Marine > Coastal | place: USA: Chesapeake Bay... | reverse complement strand
CCGGGTGACTCATAACTAAAGACGCCGACTTTTGGTAGCGGTGATGCGGCGACCCAAGCAGCGGGCGGGGATGGATGAGCGGCATCTTGTAGCGGGTCTGGTTTGGGGCCCAACAGCCCACCGGTATCAGGGGTAAATCCGGGATAAAAAAACCACTTCACGTGTCCTTTTGCAGGTCCGGACATCACCGGAGAGGCCAGACCATGGCAGGCTGCGGCATAGGGCTCCGCACTGAGGTACTCCAAATTAACCCAAGTGGTTTGTGGCGCCGCTGCGATGGCGCTCACCACTGTGTCGGGCAAGTCACAGCCGAACGCTTCGACAATGACGTCGGGGGGATGGCCATGGTCCCATGGCGTCTCTGACCAGGGCAACACCGTAATACGCGCACGATCGGTGTCCGTCGCCAACCAGTCCAGCGGGCCGGCATCATTGATAAACAAGCGCACACGGTGCCCCAAGCCGACCAAGTCGCGAGCTAGCCGCAGACAAACGCCGGCATCGCCAAAGTTGTCGACCACCCAGCAGTAGATATCCCACTGATAAGCGGGCGGGCGAGCGGCTGTAGGGGTCAGAGCAGGGCGTACCATGACGTTATTGTCGACGCAGATGCGCACATTTAAAAAGGTTTTGAATTTGCGAGAGAATGCAAGCATGCGTCATTCAACGACATTCGCCCACCCAGCAACGCAGTCAACGTAAACCGATCATCCGCCGTGCCAGACAACATTCCCAACGCGAAAGATCCCGGGCCAGTAGATGCCGACGCCGACGCGGAGGCGTCTCCTACACACGCCCCTAACTTGTTGGCGCAAGTGGCCGCTTTGCCGGCGTTGCCTGGTGTCTATCGCTATTTCGATGCGAATGATCAGCTGCTCTACGTTGGCAAGGCAAAAAATCTTAAAAAGCGGGTCAGCAACTACTTTCAACGGCAACACGGGGGCACCCGTATTGGCCATATGGTCGGGAAAATCGCTCGCTTACAGACCACGGTTGTGCGCTCGGAGGCTGAGGCCTTGCTGTTGGAAAACAACCTCATCAAGACACAGAATCCGCGCTACAACATTCTGTTCCGTGATGACAAGAGCTACCCCTATCTCAAGCTGAGTCGTCAAGCGTATCCGCGGATGGTCTATTACCGAGGTGGGGTAGACAAGCGACATGATTATTTCGGCCCTTATCCCAGCGCTTGGGCGGTGAAGGAAACCATTCAGCTGATGCAGAAGGTCTTTCGCTTGCGTACGTGCGAGGACTCGGTGTTTAGCAACCGGTCTCGCCCCTGCCTGTTGTACCAAATTAAACGGTGTACAGCGCCGTGTGTGGGACATATTTCCCCCGACGATTACGCGACGGACGTGGGCAATGCGCAGGCGTTTTTGCGCGGCGAAACGCAGCAATTGATACAGTCCTTAGAGTCGCAAATGCTGGCGCACGCAGAGGCACTCGCCTTTGAGCAGGCGGCATTGGTTCGTAATCAAATCACCGCGTTGTCTCGGGTGTTGCACCAGCAGTCCATCGAGTCTGTTGACGAGCGCGACGTTGATATCTTGGCTGTCAAAGTGCAGGGCGGTCGGGCCTGTGTCAATTTGGCCATGGTCCGCGGCGGGCGGCATTTGGGCGACCGCGCTTATTTTCCGTCGCACGTCGACGATGCCTTGACGTGGGGGGAGGTGGCCGAGCCGGCTGCGCTGGGAAGCGTGGAGGAGAATGTGCTGGCCGCCTTTGTGGCGCAGCACTATATTGAGGCCGCCCCGCCCGGGGTGATCGTCAGTAGCCATGCCGTGTCCAAGGCGCTGGGGCAAACCTTATCTGAGCACGTTGGGCTGAAGTTGCACTGGGTGCACCAACCGCGGGCGCAACGCAAAATTTGGCTTGAGATGGCGCAGCGCAATGCTGAGATTGCCTTGGCGCGTTTGTTGGCAGAGGAGGGGTCGCAGCAGTCACGCACCCGTGCGCTGGTAGACGCTCTTGACCTCGCACCCGATGACTTGGGCAATTTGCGGGTCGAATGCTTCGATATCTCCCATACCGCTGGCGAGGCAACTCAGGCTTCATGCGTGGTCTTTCACCACCACAAAATGCAGTCCAGCGAATACCGACGCTACAACATCGAGGGCATTGTCGGTGGCGACGACTACGCGGCGATGCGCCAGGTGTTGACCCGCCGTTACAGCCGTTTTGGTCTGACAGAGAGCGCCGTTGAAACCGCGCCTGCAGCCGCAACGACCGTGCCCGCAGACACCAAGGGGAAGATGCCCGATATTGTCCTGGTGGACGGCGGTAAGGGGCAAATTAGCGTTGCCAAGGCGGTGTTTGAGTCGCTGGGTCTAGACGTGGCTTTGCTGGTTGGTGTTGAGAAGGGGGAGGGGCGAAAAGTCGGGTTGGAGGAGCTGGTGTTTGCCGACGGGCGCCCAAAAGCGACCCTGAGCCATGACTCGGCCGCGCTGATGCTGGTGGCTCAAATTAGGGATGAGGCCCACCGATTTGCCATCACTGGCATGCGTGCCGCGCGCGCCAAGGTGCGCACCGGCGGCAGCAAGCTGGAAGATATTCCCGGCGTTGGACCGCGGCGGCGGGCGGCGCTGTTACAGCGTTTTGGTGGTGTCCGGGGGGTGGCGAGTGCCAGTATTCAAGACCTCACCAGTGTGGCCGGCGTTTCAACTGACTTGGCGACAGCGATTTATAACGCGCTACGGTAATAATCAATTATGTATACATCCATCCCAATGTTAATGACGTGGGCGCGAATCGTCGCCATCCCTCTGTTGGTTGCGGTGTTCTTTGTGCCCTCGTTGTCGCCCTACGCACAGAATGCGGCGGCGACGGTGATGTTTGTGGTGTTTGCGTTGACCGACTGGGCGGATGGGTATTTGGCTAGGAAACTCAATCAGACCTCCGCATTCGGTGCCTTCTTGGACCCAGTCGCTGACAAAATTTTGGTCTGTGCCAGTCTGCTGATTTTGGTGCATTTGTCCCGCGTGCACGTCGTCGTTGCCTTAATCATCATTGGTCGGGAGATCGCTATCTCGGCGCTGCGCGAATGGATGGCGATTATTGGGGCCAACAAAAATGTTGCCGTCCATATGCTGGGAAAGCTGAAAACATCGGTGCAGATGGTGGCGATTCCTTTTTTGCTATGGAACGGTGACCTCTTCTACGTGATTGATACGCGACTGATCGGTGACTGGTTGATCTGGATATCCGCTGTGCTGACCGTTTGGTCCATGGTGTATTACCTCCAAAAAGCCTTGCCTGCAATACAGGACCGTGTTGGCCGGTAGTCTGGACACCCGGCAGCGCCTGATCTTGGCGATGCCTTGGGTGTTCGTGCTGATTTGGAGCACGGGGTTCATCGTGGCGCGTTTGGCGATGCCACACGCATCGCCCATGACCTTTTTGTGCTGGCGTTACGCCTTCTCAGTCGTCTGTTTTTTTGTCTGGGTGAAGGCCGCTGGCTTGCGGTTTCCCAATACGCTCTCGGCGTGCGGGCACCTAGCGGTGACGGGGGTCTTGATGCACGCGGGTTATTTGGGTGGGGTCTGGGCGGCTGTGCACTTCGGCATGGGGGCTGGCCTGTCGGCGCTGGTTGTCGGCTTGCAGCCGGTCTTGACGGGTATCTGGCTATCGTATGCGGGCGATCGCGTGTCCGGACGGCAGTGGCTGGGTTTGGCACTGGGGTTGCTCGGGCTATTGATGGTGGTGGCGAACAAACTCACGCATGTGGGGGAGGTCAGTCCACTCACGTTGGCGCTGGTTACCGTGGGCTTGCTGAGTATCACCGTCGGGACGCTGTATCAGAAGCGTTACGTGAAGCCCTGCGACGTGCGCACGGCCAGTACCGTGCAGTTAATGGCGGCATTCCTCGTGACCATTCCGTTTGCTTGGCTGGAAGACAGCCCCTTGGTCTGGGTGCCTGATCTGGTTATCGCCATGACTTGGTCGGTGTTGGCGTTGACTTTGGGCGCGAGTTCGTTGCTGTACCTGCTCATACAAAGAGGGGCCGCTGCTGCGGTGTCTAGCCTGATGTACTTGGTGCCACCTTGCACGGCGTTGGTTGCGTGGTTCTTGTTTGATGAAGCCCTGACGTTTATGACCGTGTTGGGCATGGCGGTAACGGTAACGGGCGTCGCCTTGGTGCGGCCAAAGGCCGTTAAAGCCACGTAAAATCGGCGCGCCGCTCGCCGGCGATATCTTCTTTTGTTACGGATAAAACTTATGAAAACTCACAAAATTGCAGTCATTCCTGGCGACGGTATCGGTGTAGAAGTGATGCCAGAGGGCTTGAAGGCCTTAGAGGCTGCGTGCAAGCGCTTTGGTATCGCGCTGACCTACGAACATTTCGACTGGGCAAGCTGGCCTTATTACGAGCAGCACGGAAAGATGCTGCCCGATGATTGGAAGGCGCAACTGGCTGGCGTAGATGCCATCTTTTTTGGTGCCGTGGGTTGGCCAGCGAAGATGCCCGACCATGTCTCGTTGTGGGGCTCTCTGCTGCAGTTTCGACGTGAGTTTGATCAGTACGTCAACCTGCGTCCTGTGCGACTAATGCCCGGCGTGATCGCGCCAGTCGTTCGTCCAGATGGCAGTCCGCGCGAGCCTGGTGAAATTGACATGATGATTGTTCGTGAGAACACCGAGGGGGAGTACTCGTCTATCGGTGGCCGCATGTACGCGGGCACGGAGCGCGAAATTGTGATGCAAGAGACGGTGATGTCACGCCATGGTGTGGATCGTGTCTTGCGGTTTGCCTTTGAGCTCGCGAGCAAGCGCGAGGCCAAGCACGTGACCAGCGCGACCAAGTCAAATGGCATTGCCATCACCATGCCTTATTGGGACGAGCGGTTTGCAGAAATGTCCAAGGCCTATCCGAGCATGCGCACGGATCAGTTTCACATTGACATTCTGTGTGCCCACTTTGTGCAGCGTCCCGACCGCTTCGACGTGGTGGTGGCCAGTAATTTGTTTGGCGATATCTTGAGTGATTTGGGCCCCGCATGCACGGGCACCATTGGCTTGGCGCCCAGCGCCAACCTGAATCCTGAGCGTACCTTCCCGTCTTTGTTTGAGCCGGTGCACGGCTCAGCGCCGGACATCGCCGGTCAAAACATTGCCAACCCAATCGGGCAGATTTGGTCGGGCGCGATGATGCTTGATTTCCTTGGGTATACCGAGGCGCATGACGCCATACTGGGGGCGATTACGGCGGTCTTGGCGCCTGAGAGCGGTGCTCCGCGCCCTCGAGATTTGGGCGGCACTGCATCAACGCAAGACGTTGGGCAAGCGATTGCCGATCGAATTCTGGGTTAACATTACGTCTGAGAGCCGCCGTGAATAAGGGTTTTACCGATGTTCAGGTGGTTGACAGGTCGCACCATCATTGGGTGTAATCACTTTCGCAACAAAATTTAAAAAGTTTTTTTATTTTTGGAAGCGACAAATATCGTGGATACAATCCTGCGTACCGTAGGTACTATTTAATCTAAGGAGTTAGCGTGAATAAAACAGAATTGGTTGAGCACATCGCTAAGGCGACCGATACATCAAAAGCCGCAGCCGCGCGTTCATTGGACGCCATGGTGGATGCCGTTCGTAAGACCCTCAAAAAGGGCGGCACGGTGTCGTTGGTTGGTTTCGGAACCTTTGCCGTTGGCAAGCGTGCTGCTCGCACAGGTCGTAACCCACGTACAGGGGATACAATCAAGATCAAGGCAGCAAAAGTGCCTAAGTTCCGTCCAGGTAAAGGCTTGAAAGACGCGATTAACGGTCGTTAATCTGCGGTTTGCAAGCGGTGGGGTGCTTAGCTCAGTTGGTAGAGCGGCGCCTTTACACGGCGTAGGTCGGCGGTTCGAGACCGTCAGCACCCACCACCACATTAAAAGGCGAACGTTGTTCGCCTTTTTCATTGCGCGGTACCATTACGGGTAGTGAACCCCTTTTCTGATTTTTAGCGGCCTCAAGGAATTTCCAGCATGTTTGAAACAATCCGTCAAAGTAAAAGTGTGATGGTATTTTTGCTAGGCCTGCTGGTCGTTGCATTTGTATTTGTTGGCGTCAGCGGTTACACGCAGCTCGACAGCGAGGGTCCGGTGGTCGCCGAGTTGGAGGGCGTCACCATTACACAAGCGCAATGGGACCGTGCGCATGACTTTGAGATTGAACGCCTGCGTCAGGCGATGCCGCAATTGGATGTCAAATTGCTCGGATCGCCAGAAGCGCGTTATGCCACCCTAGAGCGCTTGGTTCAGGACGAACTGATTGCAGCCGCTGTGCGTGAAGGCCGTGTGGTAGCCGGTGAGGCTGCCGTTCAAAATGCGCTCCGCAACGATGATTGGCTGAATGCGCGCCGCGATGCGAGCGGCAATTTGAATGTCGAGCAGGTGCGTGAGGAGTTGGCGCTGCGTGGCATGACCGATGAGGCCTACGCCGCGCAACTTGCGTATGGCTTGTCGGTGGCACAGATCAGCGGCGGTATTGAGGGAACAGGCTTTGGATTGCCCGTGGCAGCAAAAGCGACGCTAGACGCCTACTTTGAACGCCGCCAAATCCAGTATGCGCGCTTTAATCCAAGGGACTTCACCAAGGAAGCGACGGTTACCGATGACGAGGTCAAGGCCTTTTATACCGATAACCAAGCCAACTTCATGGCGCCAGAGACCGTCGATGTGGCCTATCTGGTGTTAGACCAAGCAGAAGTCGCCAAATCGATAGAAGTCAGTGACGCTGACTTGCTGGCCTACTACGAGCAAAACAAGTCGCGCTTGTCAGGTGCGGAAGAACGACGTGCGAGCCATATTCTGCTGAACCTAGAGAAAGACGCGGCACCTGATGCCGTCAAGGCCTTAGAGGACAAGGCCAACGCGTTGCTGGCAAAAGTGAAGGCCGATCCCGCATCGTTTGCTGTCGTAGCCAAAGAAAATTCACAGGATCCTGGCTCCGCGCCACAGGGCGGTGACCTCGGTTTGTTCGGCCGTGGGGCGATGGTTCCCGCCTTTAATGATGCCGTGTTTGCGATGAAAAAAGGAGAGATCTCCGACATTGTGCGTACGGATTTCGGCCTGCATATTATTCAAGTGACGGACATCAAAGAGCCGCCGATTAAGCCATTTGCTGAGTTGAAGGCGCAGCTTTTGGCTGACCAACAATCCGCGCAGGCGATGAAAAAATATGCAGAAATTGCTGAGACCTTTAGCAACTCGGTGTACGAGCAGGCGGACAGCTTGGAGCCGACGGCTGAAGCGCTTGGGTTGCAGGTCCGTGTAGCAAAGGGTGTTTCGCGAGCGGGGCCGGCAGACAAAGATGACGAGCCTGTTTGGTCAAATTCCAAGTTGCGCGAGGCCGTGTTTTCAGCCGATGCGATTGAGAAAAAGCTCAATACAGCGGCGGTTGATATTGGTGAGTCCCGCTTGGTGGCTGCCCGCGTAACAGCGCATCAGTTGGCACGTGTTAGAACGCTGGATGAGGTCGGTGTGCGTATACGCGGCCTGTTAGTGGCACAAAAGGCCGCTGCCTTGGCCGCCGCAAAAGGTAAAGAGGCGCTAGAGGCATGGCGTGGTGGTAGCCAAGATGCGGTAGACAATGTTGCGCTGAGCAAGCTGGTGACGGTGTCGCGTGATACGCAGGTTGACGTACCCGCGAACCTGATCATCGCTGCGCTGCGCGTCGACGCTCAAAAGCTCCCCGCTTGGACATCAGTTGACCAAGGCTTGCAAGGTTTCGTGGTGCTAAAAGTGACGGGTGTTGAAAAGCGTGCAAGCGTTGCAGAGGCACAAGCCAAGCAAGAGATTGAACAGTACGCACGCGCATGGACAAGCTCAGAGTTGAAGGCCTATGTGAACCTGTTGAAAGCCCGATTTAATGCAACTATTCTGGTGCCGAACCCCAGCGAAGCGGTGGCGATTGCTGGCTAAAAATACCGGCGCAATTACGGCATCTGCGGGCGATTGACACCAACGCCGATGCTATAATTTCGGTCTACGGTGGCTGTAGCTCAGTTGGTAGAGTCCCAGATTGTGATTCTGGTTGTCGCGGGTTCGAGCCCCGTCAGTCACCCCAAAATGAAAGCCCTTGAAGCGCCTGCTTCAAGGGCTTTTTTAACGCGGTGTTTCGGCCCTACATGAGGTCCACATAGGGCCGCCTTTCACGCCAACGCCATTAGTCGTTAAGCAAGACCAGTTTGCCGCGAACCGCACGCTGATCCATGATGTCAAAAGCCTCTAACAGGCTGGTCATTGGCATCGTGTGTTGCACGGGTGGCTTTATCTTCCCCTCTTTGACCCACACCATCAGCTCTTCCAGCATGGCGGTATTTGCTTTGGGCTCACGCTTCGCGAAATCCCCCCAGAACACGCCGACAATCGATGCGCCCTTTAACAAGGGTAAGTTGAAGGGCAGTCGGGGTATGGGGCCGCTGGCAAAGCCCACGACGAGGTAACGCCCACGCCAAGCGATTGATCGGAATGCGGGCTCGGCGTAGTCGCCGCCAATCGGGTCGTAGATGACATCAGGGCCGTTGCGGCCGCAGGTCGCCTTGATCGCCTCGCGCAAAGTGCCTGTTGGCGCATGTACGCTGTAATTGATGGTTTCGTCCGCACCGAGGCTGGTGCAGAAAGCACATTTTTCATCGCTGGATGCGGCGGCAATGACACGGGCACCTGAGGCCTTGGCGATTTGTATGGCCGCGCTACCCACGCCACCCGCCGCGCCGAGGATCAGAACCGTGTCGCCCGCCTTAAGTTGGGCGCGATCAAGTAGCGCGTGGTGCGACGTGGCGTAGGCCATGATGAACGCAGCCGCTTCAGGCAAGGGAAATGACGCTGGCAGCGGCACGCAGAGGGCTGCTTTCACACTGGTATGCGTTGCGAATGCGCCGACCCCAGGCAAACAGGCGACGGCTTGGCCGATGGTGAGTTGTTTGACATCTGCGCCAACGGCGACCACGTGGCCGGCAAACTCCGCGCCCGGAATAAAGGGCGGTGGCGGTTTGATTTGATATTTATTTTGGACCATCAAGAGGTCAGGGAAATTCAGGCTCGCTGCCCGGATCTCCACCACCACCTCGTCGGCGGCAGGCTGAGGGGTGGGTAACTCCACCCAGGCAAGGGACGATACGCCCGTGGGCTCTTTGCATTGCCATGCGTACATGTGCGATAGCTCCTAATGAACGGCTGTTTTCAGCTTCTGAGACGACATCCGCCTCAGATCAACCCTCCCATAATACGAAGGCTTTGGACACTTGTGTGTCGCACGCTCGAAACTGCCCCTACAATTTCACCATGAATATTTTGCTGAGTAACGATGACGGTTTCAATGCGCCGGGCCTGCAGGCACTCTATGACGCATTGCGGTCGTTGGCCGATGTCAACGTGACCGTCATTGCACCAGAGCACAACAACAGTGCCAAGTCGAATTCGCTCACGCTCAATGCCCCCCTTTATGTGCATGAGGCTAGCAATGGCTTCCGATACGTGAACGGGACGCCGGCGGATTGTGTGCACATCGCGCTGACGGGTTATTTGGGTTTTCGTCCTGATCTGGTCGTCTCCGGCATCAACAACGGCGCTAATATGGGTGACGACACCATCTATTCGGGCACGGTGGGTGCAGCGATGGAGGGGTATCTGTTCGGCATCCCCGCCGTGGCCTTTTCGCAGGTTGAAAAAGGGTGGGCACACCTGTCCGATTCGGCACAAAAGGCCAGCGACTTGGTCGCTTTACTCTTGAAGGACTTTCCCACGCAGAGCCCCCAGCAAGCCGCCACGATGTCGCCCAAGGGCGACACGGACGCGTCGGGCGTGGCACCTGCAGAGTGGCCTTGGCTTCTTAACGTAAATATCCCCAACCTCGCGTATGCCGACTTGGGAGCGTTTGAGCTGACTCGTCTGGGCAGACGCCACGCGGCGCAGGCCGTGATTCAACAAGCAAGCCCACGCGGGGAAACCATGTACTGGATCGGTCAAGCGGGCGAGGCCCGCGATGCAGCGCCAGGGACCGACTTTCACGTCACGTCGGTTGGGCGGTGTTCAATCACCCCTTTGCACGTTGATTTGACCCACCATAAAGACCTGCCCGCTTGGCGCAAGCGGTTGGATACGGATGCCGTGGCATCTGCGTCCTGAACAAGCCCGTTTTATTGCACGGCTATGGCTGAAGCACCGAAACCCCCGCCTGAGAAAAAATGGTTGTCGGCCTCATTTCGCCAGCAGCCTGGCGGGCAGCGTATACCGGCGTCTTCCCCGGCAGCGACCAGGGCCCAAGAGCCGCAGGCCAAGCTCTACGCACAGGGCGGTGCCGCGCCCACAGGAACAGGTTTGGATTCCAGCCGCATTCGTTCCAACATGGTGCAGCGCCTGATCGCGCAAGGTCTTGACTCCGAGGTGGTACAAAACGCCATGCGACAGGTCGAACGCCATCGTTTCGTTGACTCGGCGTTGGTGAACCAAGCCTATGAGGACACCAGCCTACCGATTGGACTGGGTCAGACGATTTCTAAACCCAGCGTCGTGGCGCGCATGTTGTCATTGCTCTGTGAGGGGCGCGAGGTGCCGTTGGGCCGTGTGTTGGAAATAGGCACGGGTTGCGGCTATCAAGCCACCGTCATGAGCTATTTGGCCAAAGAGGTCTACTCGATTGAGCGACTGAAAGGGCTGCATGACAAGGCGCGCGCGAACCTGCGGCCGTTACATCGTGCTAACGTACACCTGTTGTTTAGCGATGGTTTGTTGGCCTATGAAAAAGGCGCGCCCTATGCGGGTATTGTGTCCGCGGCAGGGGGGGATAATATCCCTCAAGCGTGGCTGGACCAGTTAGCGGTTGGTGGCCGCTTAATTGCGCCGTGCCAGACGGGGCCTGGCCAGCAAAGCCTGGTCGTTGTAGATAGAACGGACCAAGGCTTTGTGAGTCGAACGCTTGAACCTGTTCTTTTTGTACCTTTAAAATCAGGTACAGCGTAGTGTGTCTAAGCGTAGTGTGTCTAAGGAGTTTTATGACCAGTCAAGATCGAATGAAGTTGGGGTTTTTTGAGCAGCCATGGCTGCGCCGCGGCTTTTTGGTGGTCTTGACGGGGGTACTCGTTGGGTGCGCCCAAGGCAACATCGGTCGTGCACCGGTTGAGTCGCGGTCGTTGCCAAGGGGTAGCGCTGCGCCGTTGGCCGATGGGCAGTACCGTGTGCAACCCGGCGATACGCTTGTACGCATCGCCGCGATGTATAACCAAAATTGGCGTGATCTGGCGACTTGGAATCAACTGAGCGACCCGGATAGCTTGGAGGTTGGGCAGATTTTGCGGCTGTCTGCGCCACGCAGCGGCTCTGGTGTTGCTGCAAAGCCAGCTCCCGCACCAGCACCAACACCGGTTCAACGCGCAGAGCCAGCGTCCGAGGGCGTGGTGGTTCAGCCCGTTAAGTCTGCGCAAGTGCAATCGACACAGGTCAAGCCCTTGGAAAAGCCTGTGGACCAAGCGGCCTTGGGTGACCCACCCAAGCCGGCCGTCTCTGACGTGCCAGACACAGCGAAGGCCAAGTTGGTATCCGGTTTGAATCTGCGGTGGCCGACCAATGGTGAAGTGATTGCCACTTATGACGAGCAGACGAATAAAGGGATTGGTATTGCGGGCAAGGTAGGCGACCCGGTGTTGGCAGCGGCCGATGGGCGCGTCGTGTACGCAGGCTCTGGTTTGCGTGGTTACGGTAACTTGGTGATCCTCAAACACGACGACACCTTCTTGACTGCCTACGCGCACAACCAAGCCTTATCGGTGCGAGAAGATCAAACGGTGAAGCAGGGCGAAAAAATAGCGGAGATGGGTAGCTCTGACGCCGACCGCGTGAAGTTACATTTTGAGGTCCGCCAACTGGGTAAGCCGGTTGACCCATTGATATTTCTTCCCAAGCGCTAAGACGGTGCGATTAGGTGGCCGTGTCCTGCGACAATAGCGGGATGAGTGAAGCCGTCGATAACAGCCCCATACACCCCCCCGCCGTCGCCCTGAAGGCGACTGAGCAGCAATCTGCATCTACTGCCAGTACACGCCACGTGGCGCCTGATCGTGGGCAGCGTCCTAGCGACTGGCTGTATGTTCATGCCATG
>Ga0129327_10001921_pt1 | contig 12140 bp, 14 predicted proteins | sample CPBDNA_6_FD_111799 | JGI IMG/M metagenome (GOLD analysis project Ga0129327, IMG submission 111799) | Freshwater to marine salinity gradient microbial communities from Chesapeake Bay, USA - CPBay_Spr_31_0.8_DNA | ecosystem: Environmental > Aquatic > Marine > Coastal | place: USA: Chesapeake Bay... | reverse complement strand
GGGCCGGCGGGGGTGGCCCCGCCCAAGACGCGGCCCGGGGGGGGGGAGTGGGGGAGGCGGGCGGCCCCGCCCCCCGGGGTGGCGGCGGGTTCAAAAGGCGCCCCCCCCCCCCTCCCACGCTTCCGCCCAAAAGAACCGGTGCGGTCAGTTTTTTTCGCGTGGAATAGTATGCACCAGAGAGCGTGCGGACAGGCAGGAGCACGGAAGGGACGAGCGCGCGGAAGAGCGCACCGCTGCGGGGCAGGTGGCGACGCAATTCCACACGCCTGGCATGAGGAGGGTGTTGCTGAAAGACAGTGAGGGAACCTCCCTAGTCGACCTCCACATCGACGTCGATGTCCAACGCCTCGAGTCGGCGCTGAAGGCTCAGGCCCGCGCAGTCCTCAACGCGCCCGGATCAGGGCCGTGCGGTCGCCTTGTCATCCTGTGCAACACGACCTCAGAGCACTACGACGCGATCATCCCACGATCCGCAGGGGGGGTGCCAACAGTCGTCCCCGTGTTGACGGCATCGTCCAAGGTGGACGCGCCGCACCGTGCAGCGCGTGCTGTCGTGACGAACGATCACGCCGCAGAGCCCGCCATAACCCTGGTTGATGACGAGATAGCGCCGACGCGCGGCTGCGATCTCGCCGCGTCGCAAGCGGCGCTTCTGCGGACCGTCCTCAGAGCGCACCTGCATCCGATCGACGTGCGAGCGGAGGCGCGCGGTTCAAACCCAAAGGCACGACGCGAGGCGCGGGCCCAATATCTGCGCGCGGCCATTCGCTGCCTGTGGGCGTGCAAGCTCAAAAAAAACCTCATCGCGCTGGAACGGTGTCGGGCGGACGTCCCCCGCGACGCCAAACTCGTCGCGTTCCAGGTGACGCAACTGAGCCGGCTGCTCGATCTGGAACCACGCGTGCGCCACGTTGAAAACCTCACCCCGACTCCGTCCGAGTACGCGGACGATGAAGTGTACTGCCTCTTGACGGATCTTCTCGGGGTGACACTTGTCGTGGCGGGCATCGCAAGCACCGGCAGCGAAACGTCGATCGACGCCGCGACGGTGTCAGCGTCGGGCACGCCCGAGACATCGCACCTGGCACAAGGCATCCTGCCGTCCTGCTTCCTGTCGGTGACGATGGACGCGAAGCGATACAACGACCCCATCATGGAGGTGACCAGCACGGACGACCGGGCAGCGCCACCCGTCGCGTCGTCCGTGGAGAGCTTCGGGGTGCTCTGCAACCCCATCCTCGCGGATCCGCTCAGGTGGCGACGAAGCCGCGCGAAGCGCTGGGCGCCGAACCGTCGCGACGTGACGCGCGCGTTCGAGGAGGGGGCGGGGGGGCAGGAGGGGGGCGGTTGGTTTGGCGCGCGTTTGGCGGGTGGACAGCTAACGTTCAGCCCCGCCGAGTGGACAGCGCACGGGATCAACGACTTGCGAGTGCAGGACGTGCTGCGCGTGCGGGACGACGCCTTCGAGCCATGCGAAGACACGCGCGGTGCCGCCCTCGCGCCTGGGTGGGAGAGCTACAAGACCGCCCACGTTGCACAGGACGGGAGGTGTTTCTACCACGCGGTGGTGAGGGGCCTGGAACACGCTCCGCGATTCCCCATTCGCGTGTTCGAGGGGGGGCGGAGGCGGATGCGCGGGTTTCGTCTGACGGGCGGCCCGCCGCGCCAAGTATCAGCGTGCGTCGCGCCCTGGACGCCGTGACCGACACCTTTTCATCGCGTCGCGTGTGGGAATTCACACGCCTCCACGCACGCCGTGGACGTCGACGAACGCGGTCGTCGTCGCGGACCGTGTCTTGGAGCGATGCGGGACGTGCGTGTCGTGTTGCGCGCGCCCGCGCCAGATCGCGGCACGGACGACGACCTCGCGCTCCCGGATGGTCGCCCGCCGCGTTACGCCGCGGTTCGCCTCGCGGCGCGCCCGGCGCCGTCGCTCGACCCCGGCGCGCCCGATGCCGTCACCTGCCACGGACGCGCACCCGACGCGCGAGCGGGCACCGGCACGTTCGTCCCGGTGTCCGCGCATCTGTGGAGTTGCGCCTCGGTCGTTGTGCGCAACACCATCGCGTGGGAGCGCGAGCAACGCGCGGACCGAGCGGCGTGCAACGGCGAGACGTGCGAGCATCAAGAAATCTTCGTGATCGACGCGTCGCCATACGGCGACCAAGCGGGGGCACACATTGCCAGGTTGTTGCGCGACCGCGAAGCGCGCATCCCCGTCGCCGACGTGTTCGACGTCCTCCTCGCCGTCGACTACTACTGCATGGACGACCCGGCGCGCGACGTGCTCCACGCGCTGCAGCAGACGGCTGCGAGCATGGAGGGGGAGGATGCCATTGAGGCGTTTTCACGCGCGTCGTGGGCGCGCTTCCACCCAGTTCCGTCCTTGCGGCGCGCCTGCGCGCTGCTGATCCAGCGCGTGTGGGCGATTGTGCGAGACATGCTCGACCCCACAGCCACGAGTGATGAGCAGTGCGTCCATCTCGCCACGCTCCTCTCGGGAATCCACCCGCGTGAGCTGCAGCCAGGAGAAACGGCCAGCGCGGTCTCGGTCGTGTCGAACGCGTTTGCGCGCCGCGACACGCAACACCGCAACCGGGTTGTGGAACGCGTCTGCCGCGCGGCCCAACTGGGCATCTGCTCCTTTCACCCAGCCGACGTTCGCGTCGTCGGCACCCACGCGTTTTGCACGAGTTCGTTCTGGAGTATGCTGGGAACGCCAACTCTCATCTCATTCCTGAGGGGTTACCTGAACCTGCTCGTTCGCGTTCGCGCGAGCGTGTCGCCGGATGACCTGTCGGCTCTCTGCGCGGCGTTCTATCGGGCGGGCGACTCGGATCGATTCAACAACCACGACGCCGACGCCGCGCTCGCAGAGGCGCTCTTCACGTCGCAGAGCGAGTCGCTTCGATGGCTGCTCTCCACCCTCTCCGCCCAAAACCTGTGGGACACGAAGTTCCTCCCCGTCCTCTCCCTCGCGTTCCGTTACGACAGCGCGGTCGTGAGCGACCTGTACCCTCTGTTTGCGGCGACGATCACACGCGACGAAACGGCCGCCTGCTTCCTGCTCCGCATGAGCGACGCCGCAACGAGCCGGCTGTTCGAAACGCACGTGCAGATCGCTGGCGATGCCCTGGGATTCGACGTTGTGGCGTCCTATTTTGAAAACCGCGCGCGGCGAGGTTACTCGGTGCGTCAACGCCTGTTGAGCGTGACCGCGGGGTTGGTGCCGAGGAAAGAGATGATGCAGCGGCTGTCGCGCAGCGAGACGCTCCCCACTGTGGCATGGGATCGGTATCTGCATCTGATGGAAATGCTGCGCCGGAGGATGCCGTGCCCTCCTCCGTCGCCGTCCGCTCCGGTCTGAAAACAGTGTGGGCCATGAGAGCACCGACGAGGTGTGCGAAACGTCAGTCGCGGAAAGAGAATTCAGTCGCGAAACACGCCGGGAACACGTTTGCTTTTTATTACAGTACAGGTACAGCACATCCTGATCCCGCGAGTGGCTACAGTACATATGAGTACGATGAATACTGTACAACGAACGCGCAGCCCGCGCTTCACGACTCGTATTTGAATCTGGCATGAGATGCCTGGTCAAACCGATCCGGGTGAATGGTTCGCGTGCTCTGTTCGTGGCAGCGCATGTGGCGACGAAGCGACTGGGGAGACGCGACGACGAGCGCGCCACTCGCCGCGCCGCGCGTCACGCCACGGCGTCGTCCGACGTGCGCACCCTGCCCGCGGCGTACGCGGTCCGCGCCGCGAGCAGCATCGCCGAGCGGTGATTGTCGATGATGGCCCGCAGACCACGATTAGGGAACAGGTCTGCCAGGGACATGGGCTGGCGCGTGAAAGGGCTGGAGCCATGCAGTGTGACGTGGCGGACGATCGCATCTCTCTCGTAGTTGAAGCCGTCACTCCCCGTGTGCGGATCAAACATCTCCTGCAACGTGATGGGGCAACACATATCATCCGGCACGGGAACCGTGTCCACCCCCAAACGCAGCAGCTCCGTGTCGCATCGCTCCCTGAACGCCGTCCTCCTCGTCGTCTCCGCGTGCGACTGGAGCGCCGTCAACAGGCGGAGACGTTTCGCGCACTCGACGAGGACTCCGGTGAAGACGCTCTTCTCCGCGTCGTTGCGAACGGACCGAAATGCTTCGTCCATGATCTCATCGGCCGCGAGATGGGCCCGCGCGCAGGACCACCCAGTGAACGCGCTGAACGCGTCCTCCGGCATGGCGACCAGGCGCGACGCAAAAAAAAGGGGGCACGCGCGCAGCAGCCCGAGCAGAAGCTGTTCGGCGACGGCGCTCCTCTCGCTCCGCCTGAGAATCTGCTCCGCGTGCGCGGACATGGACTGCGTCTGCAGCGCGTGCACTCCGCAGCAGTGGATGATCCGCAGGAGCAGTGCGCGCGAGGCTTCGTTCCGATCGTACGTGTGCAGGAGGTGGGCGAAGAACGCCGCATTCTGAATGACACGATGCGCGACCGCGGTCGCGAAGCAGGCATCCAAGTCGAGAAATGCGCCGATTAGACCGTGGATCGCCTCCTCGGCACCGCCAGCAGGCGGCGCGACGAAGTAGCCCAACAGCTCCACCGCGCCGTACTCGTAAGCGTGCGAGGAGTTCACGAAGGATCCGATGCAGCAGAGCGAGAGAGACGTCACGGCGCACCTTGCCTCGGCAGGGTTTCGCGTCCTCTTCAGCAACCGAAGGAACGCGTTCAAGCAGCCCGCATCGCGCGCTCGCATCTGCGCGCAGGTGCGCATCGCCGCTTGCGCGTCGTCGTCGGCCATCGCCTCGCCCAGGAACGCGTCGGGGAAGACGCTGACGAATATGGAAGCAGTGGGCGCGGGTTCACTACTCATCGGACGCCGAACGAGCGCGGCGATGTTGACGAGCAGACCCGACCCGTCAACGACCGCCAACCAGTCGACGACGCTACAATTCCACGAAATATTGTACAGCGTTGCAGCGGACAAGACGGTCAACAGGCACCGGAGACGCATGGCACTCGTTCGTGTCCGCAACTCGCAATGCGCCGAGGCCACATACTCGTCCCACATGAGGCGCAGGCACTCCACCGCGCCCGCCACGTTCACAGGGGCCGCGTTGGGCAGCTTCCCCGTGGTTTGCAGGATCATCGACTGTGTCGATGCACGAAGCACTTGGTCGGTGTCGGACACGGCGTGGTCGCGTTCTGCGATGTCCACTGCCTCCTTGACGCTTCGAAGCAACGCGTGCGCGTACGCTGTCGCCAATGCCATGTTCGTCCCGGTGCAGGCAGTGTGAATCTTGAATCGCGCGTCGCGCGCCCGGGCCCCGTCAGACGGCGCCGCCGCCGCCGCCCGGCGGAGAAGGGCGGGGGGGTGCGGGCCCCGCGCCGTCCGAATACTGCGTGCGCGCCAGCGCGCTCGTGTGCACGTACAGTCTCTCCGTTCGCGCCGACTGGTTTTTCCCGCCCGCGACGCAGCTCATCTTGCGGGCGTGCGCCACGCACACGAAGTCCTCGGGCGCGTCGTATTCGCTCACGAAGACGACGTTTGTAGCCGACCACTCACGCATCGTCTGCCAAAAGGCGTCCCCGTTCCACTGCTCCGGGTTTCTGTATCGCGTGGTCTTGTCGTACGGAGGGTCGCAGTAGACGAGGCAGTTTTTGGGGGCGATGTCAGCGTACGAGACGCGTTGCAGAACGGTGGACGCGAACACGGCGTTGGACGCGAGTCGATCGTAGTACCGCCGACGCGAAGCGGGTATGTCATCAACTCTGCCGTCTCGTCGTTCGTACGTTGAAACGTACCCCCCCCATTCCTTCCCGTTGAAAGAGTAGGTGAACGCCGCGACGGCACGTGTCAGCGGGTCGGCGGATCTGTCCTGCCGGAGCGCGGCGTACTCGTCGCGCGTCGCGATGCGAGGGAGCTCGAGCCTCTGCTGCACCGCCAGGAGCAGGACGATCAGCAACGGATTGGCATCGGACGCGCGGTAGGAGGCCTTGTTCTGGACGCGTCTGAGAATGTGCGCGTACCCCACGAATGGTTCAACGTAGTGCATCCCGTTGAACATCGGGTGGTTGAGCGCATCGATAATGTGCTGCGCACACTTCGCCTTCCCTCCGAGGTAGGACGTGATGTACCTACGGGCGGCGACCGTACACGCGTTTCGTTTCCCTTTGGGTGTTTGCCCCCCCTACAGACGGCTACGCTTTTTTTTGGCGCACCGCGCGCGCGGACCCCACACGCATCCACGCGAACCTGACACCTCAAACCTCAAACCTCAAACCGCAACCCTGAACTACGCCAGGGAGAGTTTCGTGTACACGCGCTTCATCTCTGAACGCCACACGTAAGCGCGGCTATCATCGCCCTCGAGTCGCACGGTTGTCATGCCACACACCTCCCTCTGTACAATCACGTGCCTCAGCCTGAACCCCGAGGGCAGCATGGCCATCTGTTGGCGCGCGGCACTTCGCGATATGAGACGCCGCGGCAGACACGCGGCACAGAGTAGCAAGTTCTCAGCCCTCCAGTGCGGGAGGCTCAGCGGGAAAATGGACGCCGTCGTTCCACACGACGCACACGCCCGGCGCAAAGTGCGGAACGCGCGTTGGCTGCGCTCGGTGTACTCCCCCATCCCACACTCATCGGCAATGAGGTTTCGGACGGAACGACTGGTTGCCGCGAGGGCGGCGATCGCGCTCGCATCGAACTGGGTTGCAAATATCTGCAGATGTGCGTACGCGATCGTCGCGCGCGGAGCGTCCATTCCTTGCGCGCCTTGCCCCTGTGCGATTTTCACACCCGCGAGACACGGTTCTGACGCGCGTTTGCCGTGTGTTGTACAGTAGTGGTGGGAGACTCCGCAACCTGGCGGCATGCAGAGCATCCTTTTCTTCCGCGCGCACCAGTGCGTGGGATATGTGATCACCGCATGGCTCGCGTGGCGCCATCTGATGGCCAGCGATGTGCATTCAGGAGGGGGGCTTTAGCGGTCTGTCCGACACCGTTGGATGCGCCACGCGCGCGGCCAACGCCGTCAGCACTATACCAATCGCGTACGTGATGGCGAGTTTGTGTAATAGCTTTATCGTCACGCCCATGTTAGTGTCCGATGCGAAAAATGGTAGAGAGACCACCAAGCAGAGACACAACGCGATAGGGGCGAGCAGCATCCGCGTCATCAAATTGTTGCTGCGAACCTTAACGTCGGACAGGAACGCTCCGATGGTGAGGCAGAGCCCGACGATCCCATTTGTGTCCCAGTGCATGGCACTGCGTTGAATGCTCTCGATGTCCCCGTCGCATGTCAAGCAGCTTTTCATGAGGTGCAGTCCGCAGACGGCTGCCGGCCACACGAGCCCGAAGAGGGGGGGGCGGAGGTCCTGGATTTCGGGTGGTGTGATCCCCGTCCACACGGAGGGCCACCACACCATCGCGAGTGACCAGAATGTCGTGTACACCAGAGAGCGTTTGCTGTCCATGCGAGGCAGGCGGGTGTCCATCCGCCACGCGAGCAGTAACACAGAAACCGTCACGAGCACCGACGCACCCACGAGACGGACGAGCATCTCTGGCGATGCAGACCCTCGTCGACTTTCCGAGTCCCCTTGCCTGAGAAGGTATTTTTTTTTCCTCATTGGGCACGGTTCAAAACTTTTGGGCAACACGGTGCAACACGCTACAGTACAACACGGTACGGCACGCTGCATGTGCGCGGACTCTGACGTAGACCACCGTGACCGAACTCGTCTCGAACTCGTCACACCCGCCCTCACCTCACCCTCGCCTCACCCTCGCCTCAGGGTTGGGGGAGGATTGCATGCTGATGCCCGCGTCACACGACCGCGCGGCAACACGGGCACGTCGCAGGAACGCCGTCGTGCCGGCACGCAGAGCGCCAATGAGTCATGCACGTCAAGTGAAGCGCCTTTTGACACACTTCACAGGTCCACGTCGCGCAACGCGTTGACTGCACGCCTCCCACCAACTCGTCAAAGCAGAGAGGGCACTCTTCTCGTGCGTCGTCTCCGTTCGATCGGCCATCGCGGCACGGCGCCGCACGGTGATGGCGCACGACCAGAGACACCGCGCAGAGGGCGAGGACGCGGAGCTGTTTCGTTGCGGGTGATCCCGTCCACACCAGCTTGAACGACACGATCTCCGCCCCCGTAGCCGCGATCGGCACGAGCTCGCCGTGCACGACTCCGTCGGAGAAGGAGAAATCGGGAGAGAACGCGTTTGCCATCCACAGCGGCGCCGGGAGGGGTGCGCGTCCGTGCAGCTCAACGCCTTCTTCCTGCTGGGTCATCAACTGTTCGATCCCCCTCAACATCTCCTTGCGCTTCGTGAAGTTCATGCTCACCATCTCCCCGAGCCGACGACCGGTCACGCGTGGCGTGGAGAAACGCGTGCCTTCCGCGTTGTGCTTCCCTTCGACGCTGAAGGTGAACACTGCGTCAGGAGGAAACGGGACTGGAGTCGCAAGCTCCGCCTCAAGGACGAGGGTCGTCGTCTCACCAACCGCAGGGAGGCTTGAGGATGGCAACACGGAGCGCGCGTACACGCGTTCCTCGGGTGGCACGTTGTCAGTGTAGGTTGAGGCAAACTTCTCGCGAAACACGCCCACGTCTCGTTTCACCTCCGACTCGTACGGAAGGTGATCGTGCTTCACCATCACCCTGGACGGATTCCGAGTGTAGAACGCGAGGTTCGTGATCGATCCGTGCGTCACGTCCCTGAACTCGGCGTACATGGCGTGCGTCTCAGGGAATGTCAGATCGATTGAGCGATGACCGCCCTTTTTGTCGTGCACCCCCATTCGCATCTTGTAGCGTGCCTCGTCAAAGAGTTTGCGCGACGCCAAGATGCGCTGCACGCGTTCCAGGCGTTCCTGCTCCACGCCGAATCCGCCGATCATTTCTGTGGTTGGGACGGTCGAAGAGTGAGCGGGGCAGGGGCATTGTCGCAAGCAGGCAACGCATCGTGGACGCCTTGAGAGGGGGGAGGGGTGGCGTCAGTCCACTGACCACGTCCGCACGCGCGGCACGAGCACGTCGCACGTCGCGTCACGCCGCGGAACGCGTACGCTGAGACGCCTGTGGAGACAGTGTCACATGGGAACTTCTCGCACGAGAACTGACCAGCTCTCATGCGGCTCCGCACGTTGCGCTCTGCAACACCCGACGGACACCAGGCGTGCGTGGCGTCGTGGCGTCGAGTTCAGCCGCAGGAACGATTCGCACGGGCGTGCACCGCGACACTGCGGCACGGGCATGGGGCTACGCGTGCGTGTCTTACCTCGAGGCTCGTGTGAATTATCAGAATATCTCTTCAGAGAATGACGCGATTCACACAGTCTATCAACTTTACAGTACCTTTTTATGTTCTCGGATCCCGGAGATAGGATCCCGGGTCTCGTGTGCGTGAAAACACAAAAACCGAAAAGCGACGCACTCATGGATGCGCAACTACGCGCAAAATCGCGAATTCGTTTAGATCTGCAGGCGCGCGCCTCACTTCCGCGACGCTTCACTGTCGCAAAGGTGGCACCAACCGTGCAAACCAATACTGTACTGCACCAACCGTCTCCCTTGATCTTTTTGAGTGCGCAAGATTACAGATCAGTGCGACGCAACCTGATGCACAAATCCCTCGACACGGAGCCATCATCTTCATCAGACTTGATCGAAGTGAGGCTTCTAGCGTCGCACGGGCGCGGGAAAAATGGTGCGTGGAGGTGCTCGCCACCGGGAAAGAGTAGTGCACTTCGGGCAAGCGGGGGCGAGCGACTTCACGGTGCACAAGGACGCGGCACGCATGCTTCGCTACTTGGTTCGCCACGGAGCGAACATGCCGGAGGATTTGCGTCGAAAGGCAAAGCGACGCACCATCGTTAACCAGGCCGGCGTCATCCGACGCGCCCTGGCCGTCACCACGACGGCATCGCGTGAAGACTGGGGAGACGGCCACATATGGCATGCCGTAGCGCGCGCCGGTTTCTGGAGTCGCTGGTTGACCTGGTCGTTTCCCGACATGGGAGACGCGATGGAGCACATGCGGCGCAAGTTCAACATATCATTCGTCTGAGCAGGCAAACCGTCCGAGACTTCCTCGCGCGAGAAAAAAGGGCGCGTCGCACCCTGCCTCTCCGCCAAAAAAAACAGCACTCGATTTCCCGCGCCGACGACCACTCCGCTCTCACATGTGCAGAGGTAGCTCGCCCATCGACGGCGGTATCTGTGGGCGCACGCACCCGCCGAGGCACAGCGTGCAGTATGCCGCCGCGCGTGCCTGGAGCAGGACCGCACCAACGCGCGCCTTCGACAGCGGACGCAGCGCGTGGAAGCGCGGCACATACCGCATGGCTGACAGTAAAATTGCGCTCAGGGGCATCCGTTGCCTGTTGCCTCGTTGTCGTTGACAGAATGATGCGAAATAATAGACGCGCCCGGGAGTCGTTTCTAAAACGTGTGGGATCTGTTCCCAGTGTCGGGTGCGGGTACGATGTATGCAAACGTGCGCCAGTCATGTGGGATGACCGTCGACAACCACAAGGAAGGTCTCGGCAAGAACAGTGAATTCCACCAGGTCGCGCGATCACTTCGACACGAACGAAGTCGTCTTGCAGTCCATGGTGCGTTCTACGCGCATGTGTGCGCTCGACGACTTGAAGACGGCCAGGATCTGCGCGTTCTCTCTGCTCGTGCAGATCTGCGGCGCGGTGAGTCTGTCGGTCGTCTCGCTGCCGTCGGCGTTGACAAATACGCACTCGTAGACGGGGAGCTGTTTGAGGAGGCCGTCGTTCGTGTCGCGTATACCGGCGCTCATGCCGAGGATGCGTTGCAGTGGCCTGTACACCTCCGCCACCGAGCGAGGGCCTCGCACCACCGGATCATCGGACGACTCAGCCCTCAAACGCCCCGACGAGCCAACGTCTTCGCTCGCGTGCGCGAACTCCACGCGCCCTTCGCCTTCCCGGACGACAGCGGAGCGAGGAGGTGCGTCCTGGCCGCCGGCGGCGGCGTGTTCATCGACGGAGAAAGGATCGTAAGGTGTGTACGAGACGTGCGACTGAACGAGAGGGTGCGTGGGATGCACGACGGGCATCGGCGACGCCACCGCGCGTCGAGTGCGTTTCGCAGAGGACAGCGCCTTTTCGAGGTCGTACCCGACAGCGCACGTGGACGGAAAGAAGCTGCACAGCATCCTGTCGCCTGTTGAGATGTCAATCGTCGCGGCTACCGCGGAAAGGCTCACAACTCGCTTGTTGCAGAAGACGAGCGCGTCGCCGACGTCGACGCCAAACTCGTCGGCACATTCCGAGCCGGTCAGTGTCCTCAGCACGTGCGTTGCGGGGTCGACCGTCGCCACGATCGTCGCCGGCCACTCGCAGTGCGTGAGCATGAGTACCATGCTCCCGCCATCGCCTCGCTTCGCCAGGAGAGGGAACGGGAGGCTGAGGGTCGTGGAACCTGACGGTCGGCGCGTCTTGAACCTGTGGTAGGCACAGAGGCACGCGGGCGCCGGCGACGGTGCCAGGCCCCTGCTACTCATGCCAGCAAGCTGGGGGCGATTCGGGCGAGGGTGAGGGTGTGAAATTACCACGACCGAACACCAAACTGCGACGGGTGGCGTTTAGGTGGCGTCACGCGGTCCCATTGTTTGATTGGAAGCGCGTTCTTTTTTTGCGGTCCCCGCGTACGCGCACACGGCGTTGAGGTCGTTGCACCGCGCAGACACCTGATGGACGTCGCGCGTGCCGATCGTCATCGCACCACACGCGCCCTTAGTCGTTCAGAAAACTTTTGTTTCGGCATGCTAGGGCGCGGCATGGAACGCACGCTGTTTTCGGACCGACAAAGGAGGGCACGCCCGCGCAGGAAGGAAGAAAAGCAGACGAGCCGCGACAAGAACGACATGCTGTGCCACCGTGCCGGCAGAAAGTACCTCGACGATCACCGAAAGCAACACCACATCTGGAAAGTGCTCAAGACTCAAGGGAGCGCCGAGGGTTTTTACGAACCAAACGAACCAAACGAACCAAACGAACCAAACGAACCAAACGAACCAAACGAACCAAACGAACCAAACGAACCAAACGAACCAAACGAACCAAACGAACCAAACGAACCGAGCGCGC
>Ga0129327_10001907_pt1 | contig 12207 bp, 10 predicted proteins | sample CPBDNA_6_FD_111799 | JGI IMG/M metagenome (GOLD analysis project Ga0129327, IMG submission 111799) | Freshwater to marine salinity gradient microbial communities from Chesapeake Bay, USA - CPBay_Spr_31_0.8_DNA | ecosystem: Environmental > Aquatic > Marine > Coastal | place: USA: Chesapeake Bay... | reverse complement strand
GTCTGCGTGGCCAACTCACGGCGCGCTCCACCCCACGCCGTTGGCCGAGGCTCCTTTGCACCGACACCGCGCCGTGTTGGCGGCGGCGGCTTCGAACCGTCGTTGCTGACTCGTTCTCGTCCCATGGCGCGCGCCACGGGAAGGCTTCGTCACGTGGAGAACCAGGCGACCGCCCACGGAGCACTTGTCTCTGCACGCCGCGTGCTTGGCGCGGTTGTCTGCGTGGCCAACTCGCGGCGTGCTGCTCTACCGCGCGTTCACGCGTGTGCTGGTGTGCTGTGCTGCCTTTTATGTGAGTTCCGAGTTCATTCGAGTTCGAGTTTACCGTCTCGGGGCTGTGATTACCCGAGTATGAGTTCGTTGCGAGTCCGAGTTCAACGGGTTCGTCGAACTCCAGCTCGGATCCGAGTTTGAGGTCATTACACACGCCGACATCGAACTCGCACGAGTAAACTCGGTTGCTGGCCTGGTGCGACGTGCGCGTCGTGTGCCATGAAACAACCACGCAAAATGGGAACGGCACCTCGCTGCAACCTGTTGTCGCAAGGGAGAGGCTCCATGGACGGACACGAGCACGGCCTGTACGCCATGGTTTCCGAGCGAGCCAACCGCGACCTTCCGAAATCCATGCCGTCGGGGTGCCATACTTTCGGTGCTGTGGAGCACCAGCTGCCAGTAGCAGAGTCCCCCGACGCAACACCACCACGCCAAATCCGAACGGCGTCGCGTGCGTTCCGTGGGCAGTTGGCCTAGACAGCACAGTGCAAAACGATCGCGGCTTGCGCGCCATAGTTATCGAATGCGCGAGGATCAAGACCTTTCGAACACCGTCCCGTTGAGCGGTGGCACTGTCGGTGCCGCAACCTTCCAGTGTCTCGCGTCACTGGTGTGTTGGGCAGTTTGGTTGGAAAATAATTCATGTCAAATGGTAGCGCTGTAAATAGTACATTTTAGCAACGAGGGGTCTTAGCTACGTGTTCCCGAATGAATGAAATTAGTCGTAAACCCGCCCACACCGTGACCGAACTGGCAAGCGCCCGTCAGCACCAGGCTTAGCTACGTGTTCCCGCTGTCGTGCGGCAGCCACCGACCGATTACTACGATGTTGGCGAATGAGATATAAACCAAAACCACAAAGGACGCCCGGCCTGGTTTTACTTTAGTTTTCTGGGCGCTGGCGGGCGCTTGCCAAAGGCACGGTGTGGGCGTTTTTTATTGTGGAATTCATCATCATTAAAACCACAAGGGCCGAGGCGAGCTCCGTGCGGGGCGAAGGTAGCTCCGGACCCACGGGCACAGGTGGAGGGCGCTGGATTTAAACTCCTATCATTATCCCAACTCCACCGCCCCATTGCGACTTCCCGGCCTGCGCGCTCTAAGCGGCGGCGCTACCGTTCCGTTGTCAGTTGTCCAGGCTTCGTTTACGTTTATTTGGCGCTTTGTTCAGGCCCGGGTTTGGCGCTGCGTCGTCGAACGCAGACTGGTACTGTGCTGGAGAAGAGAGTTCCCCTGCGAATTCCGACGGTCGTCCAGACAGCTGTGCTTCGATTGTTGTCTCCATGTCGTCTTGGTCGCACGACCTCTCCTCGATATATGCATCCTCAGTGAATTCGGTGACTTTCCCTCCCGATCTTGCTCCAGTCGTCTTCACCGCCGCCGCGGCTGCGACTTTGGCCGCATTATGAGCTGCAGGCGTAGCGAGGGCATCAGCTGCACTGATTCCTTTTTTGCGGGCAGCAATGATTATCCCGAGATTCACCTCAGCAACAGCATTCGTCCGCACGCTGGCATCCACCTCTGATATCTCCCCTGCGTCGTACGCGTCAATATTATCCGAGAGCGTACTTTCTACCGCAGCGCTCTTCGCAGTCCGCCTGTCTGAAGTGCTCGTCTCGTCGACATGCGAGCGTTCGAGAGTGCCATGAATGAGGTCGAAGTGCGAGAGTGGCCGTGGCTTGCCTTCTCCGCCCTCCGCGTCGACCGGTAAGCGCTGCATTATACCACCGGTTAGGACGAGCTGCGAGATACGGCGAACCTTTGTCTTGAGCGTGATAACCTAATTCCGTTTGCAGAGATGTGCAGTTGTGTCGTGTGCCGAGTAGGGATAGTGGGCGATAGGAACGGGCAGTAGTCATAACCGTTTGTCTTGCAACACGCACCCGAGGACTCAGACAAGTCAGCGCCCTATTCACACCGTACACAAGACCGACAGCGCATCGACCATCGACGATGCCGATGTCGCACCTCGGTCTGGTTTAGCAACCCCAGCGGGCAATCCTCGCTGGGCTTGATGTTGACCACCATATTCTCGCACACGCCACGCGGGTCGCCCGCCCCAAACACCCCGCTGGAGTAGGAGATGTTGTCGCCCACGCGCAACGGCTCGCGCCACTGGCCCTCCAATGGTGGGGGCGCTGCCGGACGGCCGTAGTTCTCCTCCGAATCGCTCGCTTCTTTTCCATCGGCGCCGGTGATACTGACGGTGCCTTCGGTGGCGGACAATGGAGGCAAACTCTGTGAATGCGGCTGCAGTACCTTAGTTGGCGGAGAAGGCGGAGGTAACTGAGGTGGTGAAATTGATGCAATCGCATCGGCAGCAATCGACATCTCGCGCAGTAACAAATCGAGCTTGTTGAAAGCGCTGGAATTCGCCTTGACTTGATCTAGCGCCACAGTGTTCTCGCGGTTCTGTTGCTCGACTTCAAAGGGAATAAGCTTTCCGCGGGGGCGGTTGTGTTTTTAGTTGGTGGCCATCAGCGATCGGGTGTTATGTGAGGGTAATAATCCGTCGTGGGGTTTTATGGCATGTGTCAATGTCGTTACCTCGTCGTGTAGCGCTGATTCGATGTGCGGGTTCTCTGTGTGGAGCGCCACAAAGAAGCACTTGTTTGCGGTCCAGTCTGGGAATTGCTTAGCCGCGTTTGCGTTCGTTCTACATTCGGAGCACGACTGGGCGTGGTTCATGATTTCAGGATCGTGCACCACGCGCACCGGAATTGACGGAAGTACCTGTCTTATTCTAACGCAGTGGTGTCCCGTGACCATGCTCAGACGCCACTTTTGGCTCGGTTTCCACCGCCGCAGTGAATCTCTGTTCGCGCCCCAGTACTTCGCGCGCACCACGGCCGACGATGGCCGCCTCAAATCGTTTACCACACTCGAGTTGGCCGAGGACAGCAGCGCGGTCGGCGGTGGTAGCACCATCGACGCCGGCAGCACATTCGACGCCGCAATCGCCGTTGCCGAACCGCGTCTTCGCTTTGCACTCGGCAGATGGCTTCCGATGGCGCTTGCAGCGGACTGTGTTGACTCCGGCGGAAAGTACCTCTCGAGGACGTCGAGTACGCTGCACATCCAAGCGACCCGAGGCGGGGTCATGGCCCGCCAGAACGTGGCAAAGTGCTTTACGCGTCCGTGATCCTCCTGAGGCAGCACCTCAACACCGCTCGTCTTAACAAGATGACCAATCTTTTCGAGAACGGCTCGCCATGCCAGTGGCGCCCTGGCGAGAAGATTGGTCGCATTTTCGCGCGTCACCGCCGTCCGCGGTTCGGGCTCACTTGTGCCCTCCATCTCTGTTGGAAAAACCCACCACATCCAGTGAGACTGCTTGCGTCCAGTAAGCTCCAGCTCTTCTAAGGCACGCGGGCACCATTCATTCTGCAGGGTGAGAAGCCTCGCCAACCTCGGATCATGCTCTGCTCTGTCCTCTGCCTGTCGCCGTGCAGCAGGTGCACACGCGCCTTTTAACACGACGTTGCGTCCGCCTCCACCCATTGCAACGGTAGAATCGCCGTCTTCGTCGTCGTCGTCGTCGTCGTCGTCGTCGTCGTCGTCGTCGTCGCTGACGTCGTCCGTTTTTTTGCTGCCTGATTCCTGCGCCTGGCTGTCGAGAAAGCGCTGGATGTATTTGGGGACTTTGCGTCGCCGAACGAAAGACGCGGCAGAGAATGCGCCTTCTTCATCGTCCTCATCGTCGTCACGGTCACCGAGGACATGGTGCATTCCAGGGCAATCACTAAGATCACTCAGTGTCATCAAGCCCTTTGGATTCTGCTGAATGGCGTCCAACAAGGTTGAGGGCAGCATGGACGACGGCGGTGGCGCGGAGCTCGCACGGCCCCATTCGTTCTGGCGGGGAGCGTTATCTTCGCCCCCCCCTGTCTCCGGCGAAACCTCAAAGCCCCGTTCTGGATAACCATCCAAGTACGCGGACCCCGGCACTCGGCAGAACGCACGCGACGTCCTCGGGGCGTTTGAGTGCAATCTTCCCCACTGGCTATCAGGAACGAACTTGAGGTGGCCGCACCTGCATCCGGACAAATCCAGGCGTCACTGATCGCATGGCTCTGCGAGGGGTTACGACACGCACCGACGGCATTTCGGGGTCGCCTTGCTGTTGCCACCTGCACTCTGTTTGTGGGGGTGCTTGACGATATGCTTCCGGCGACGACTGCCTGTGCCTTCAGCGAACGAGCGGGATGGAATCTTTGATCGCGGGGCGACGTCGAGAGGCACTTGAACACGGGATGGTCCGAATGATAGGTCAAGGCTGGCTGTATCACCCATCTTCATACGAGCCGATGTCGGTGTCGTCGACGTACTGCCACCGCCATGAACGTGGCAATGAACCGGGCACAGTTTTAAGCACATTCTCGTCACTGAGCACCGTGGCCTCTCTCGTTTCCCGCGAGGTTCAGAAAATGCAAACGAGTTGCTGTCCCGAAAGTCAGCTCGTGGCAAGGGAAGGGTTGTCAAATAAGCATCCTAAGAGGCATTCACGGAGGGCAGCGTACCTTGCAGACCAGTGTTTGCTTCGTGCAAAGATCCAAACTGCTCGAATACGTCGATGTGCGGGGCCTCGGCCGACATGGTACGATGTCTATTGAGTTGGCGTTCTAATTGCTGTGCAGAAGGACGATCAAGACGTGCCGCTCACGCACCTGACAAAAAACAACAGCCACTAAACGATGGCGCGCCTTTTGGTATTGTCGAAGAACAGCAGCTGTTTTTCGAAATAAGCCACTTGCGAACTCCTCGTTTTCCTCTAACTCGCTGATTTTACTATCCCTATATTCGCAAGCGCAAGCGGCGTGAGAGACGACGCGCATCGCTCGCGAATAGCTGAGTCTTACCACCACGCGGCGAACGCATCGAAGTCGATCGAACCATGCTGGTTGGCATTGCCGCGTGAAGCAGTCCTAAAACGATCAACGTTCTCAATGAAAAGCTGCCTTTCTTCTAACGTGGAAATTTTCGTGGTGGGAATTTTGACACCCTCGCAATGAGCCAACCACCTGCGCACATGCGCGTGGTGAAAGTGAAACGCGAGAGTGACATCAAAGGTAATATCGACCTCAGCGAATCGGGCAAGGATGCGATCCATTCGGCGTCGATTGCACCAGCACCATTTGAATCGTTCTCTACGTCACCGCGGAACGCGAGATAAAAACGCTCACCTATCACAGTCAGCAAACATTTGGTGAATTTCGGGCGAAATTCACGAGTCAGGTGAGGCACGCCACACCTCGCCCCGCCACACTCCACCCCACCCCACCCACCGGTCGGCTCGAAATCCCTGGTGCTAATCCAGCCTTTGTGAACAGGTTCGTCGTACCACTTGGCAGTGATTTCCTGGGTCTGTTCCACAAACCAGTGCGTATACCATCCGGCGTACCTTTGCATATGTTCGAGGAATCGGCAGAGCGATAATATTATATGCATGAAGATAACCAATAAGCCTCCCTCGCCAGGTACCTCTTCGGAAGGTCTTCATTCTCCGCGGCGCGGTCAACATTCCACCTTGTGTGTTGGTGAGTGACACGTGATGAGAGCGCAGACAAACACGTGAAACAAGTTGCACAGCACCTGTAGTTGAAACACCTCAGCAAATTGACGAGCAGGCGAGGTGACGTGCAGCTCTGTGCGATGAGCATCTTCAAGTGGAAATGGTACCCCTCCACTGCGTTGGTCCCACGAACACAGCGATACACAGGAAGGCCTGCGCGTCCGTGACGGCGTTGTTACGTAGCGATGCCAGCATTGTGCAAAGCAACGCACGCACCATCTTTTGTTCGGTGTGTGCAAAAATAGTAGTCGATGTCATCCCTGTCGCTAAGGCAGCCCAGCCTGATGTGGCCGATCAGGTTTTTGACCACTTTCCATGTCTTGGTTGTAAAAAGCGGCATGGAAGTCTTTGCGTCCTGGATTGATGCAAAGAGTTGAATGGCCTTTCGGACCCTTTTCTCGAGCGCCTGGGGCTCAGGAATCACCTCGCCAACAGCACAGTCATAGGACAGTTTCAATCTCAGGGAAGTTTTACACGCTAGCGCGCGTCTCACCCTGCGAACACGACGGGTGAACCATTTGAAGTTCAATTTGATCTTATCGTTGACCGCAGCATCAACCTTGGCATTTAAGTTGTCGTCTGAGAGGAGCGGCATCCTTTTTCGCCAGTGGCGAATCAGCCGCACTCTGAGCTTTTCTTTGGCCTCTTGGATATCTTCATCATTTACAACAAAAACTGCGTCCCTGCGACAGCGTTCCGAGTGACAGAGAGGAATTGGCAGGTCAACGCACGGCCCACCGACCTGAGCCGATGCATAAAGTGCATGTAAGCGCCGTGACTTTTTCGTAGGGTGCGCTCAATGCGCATCATTGCGTGGAGCGCATCGAGCTTGATCCTGTGTTTGGACCGACAGCCAATGTTAAGGCGTGCACAGTAATGCACTTGGTTCTTGCGTGTTGCTCTTCAAACGAACTCGCCTGCGAGATTGCCATGATGCACCACGCAGACATCGTCCTAGGCACCTCTCCAACTTCTCGTCGTCCACATCGACATCATCTTCACGGGTGTGTTCGCCGTAGGTGTTCAACGGGTGCGTGTGGAGGTCATTGATATCAATGTCGAGGTCGAGGTCGTCGTCGTCGTCGTCGTCGGCATCGGCGTCAGCGTCGGCGCAAGCGCTGGCGTCGGCGTAGGCACCAGCGCCGATGCTGGCGTCGACATCGGTTCGGACACCGGCGCTAGCATGGGTGCCGGCATCGCCATCAGCGCTATATCGCTCGGCGTCGGCGCTGGCGTCGGCGTCGGCGCCAACGTCTTCGCTGTCACTGCCGCCGCGGCCGCTCCTCCCTCCACTCCCGGTGCTATCGGTCTCGTCGTCACCACCGCCGTCGTCATCTCCCCACCCGCCTCCGATATCATCGACAGTATGGCCATCATGCCAAGGACCGGATGCCATAGTCGCATCGGCCGTCGCTTCATCATCAGCATCATCACTACTGAAGTCGTTGTTTAGCCATCTCAGAACCTCCTTGAGCAAGCTACGTTCCAGATCGCCCTCGTCGTAACTGTCTGCGTTAAAGTCGTCATCGGCATTTCTGTACAAAACAAGAATACCATCTTCGCTGTGTTTGATGTCGACGATAATAAACGAGCCTTTATCACGTGGGTTCGGGATGCCTAAAAACAAAAAGGCAGAATGTTCAGGAGAAATTCGTTTCATGTCGCGTACAAGGGGACGCCAGTTGTTTGCACCTGGATCGTGCCACTGGCAGCCAACGAGATGTTTCCACGCTCGGAGCTGCTCGGTCTCTCGCGCAATACGGAGACGGCGGCGGTCCCAACAAATTACGGTTTGATGTTCAACGTCGCCAACTTTCCCTTTCCCATAACAGAGACGAGTCGATGGCACCGTGACCGCCAAAATTCGCACCAAAACGTCGTTGTCGTTGAGACGCCGGCCGTGGTGACTCTCTGTACGCTCCTCGATCGTACCAATCGCCGCGACGCGCTGCCCACCTCTATTGTAAAGGGAAACTTGCCTTCCTGGCGTCAACGACGACGGGGATGGAACCTGTGCAAAAGCCGCGGCCTCCTCAAGGTGTTTCACCAATAGCGCGCACGCGTATGCGTCACGGGCGGCATAATCGAGTTGCGCCTGGCTCAGCCGGCGCGTCGCCCAATCGGACAAACGAACGGTCCGCTTACCAGGGATGCCCTTACCGAGGAACTCTGCGGTGAGGTCTTCGAGCGTTGCTCGCTTCGGGCAAATCTTCAGTTCCTTTGCGCGGCCCCTAAGGTCAAGAAGCGGCGTTACCTCCAAGCCATGATTGCGCGGTTTCGCCAGCCGTGTAGCGTCGCCCTTGATTCCCACGCCACATTTGACCACTCTCGGGTCCTTTAGGAGATCTTTGAGCGACTTCGGTACGCGCTCAAGCTGGTGGAATGCAATGATGTAAACACCACCACCCTTGATCGTTGTCGCTAGCTGCACTATTGCAACAGGGGGGTCATTGACGAAGGGCTGCCATTCGAGATCGAATCCGATCGAGGTCAGCTGATTGGCCTCGACCTGAGCTAGCAGTTCCTTGGCAGCCGCGTCGACGTCGTCGTAGTTTTGTAAGTAGCGCACATTAGCGGGTAGCTCGAGCGGCGGACACTCGTCTTCGACGACGCCGAGGTCGACCTGGTTATCACGTAGTGTCTCGAATACCTCGCAGAGGAAGTCGTGTTCGTGACAGCAATTGTCAGTGCTATACAGGAGCGGGCCTTTGAAACCGTAGTCTTTGAACCGCTTAGCAACTCCTTGCAACGCGACTCGTATCTCCTGTGTCGACGTGGATCTCACCAGCCATTGGCCTACAACTCGCCGACTGCCATTAAAAAGCGTGAACACGCCATCAAAGGCTTTGGATGAAGTGTCTGCCCCGTGGAGCCGCACGTAGACGAGCTTGGTCACCTAAACAAAAACGTTGGCCATGTTATTCGTATTTGGAATATTATGCCACATGTTCGCGGACAAATCCGAACTCGATCCTGAGAGAGAGAGAGAGAGAGAGAGAGAGAGAGAGAGAGAGAGAGAGAGAGAGAGAGAGAGTTTGCAGACAATGCAAACAGAGGGCCTCTTTCGTCGTCGTGTGTGGGTGTGGGTCTCACCCCGTCGTCCAACACGCGCACCTTATGTGAATGGTCACCAGATAGCTCTGGCCCATCAACCATCATCATTTGCCTGTCAAAGTACTCCGTTTTGGCGTCGCACCAGTCATGGAAGCGTTCGATTAACCATCCCACGGCAGGAAAACGGTCCCGCTTTTTCGTGATTGCGTAAAGACGCGAGCTCCACATATATTTTTCGGGCGTGCGTTTACCAAGTGCGCTCCTCGTATGCGCGTGGTCATGAAAGCGGTTATAGTCCAATTCAAGCTCGGCCGCTCGGGCGTGGTGTGCTTCCCAGAGGCGGTTTCGGAATGCATTGAAATTCATCTTGCACGGCAGCACAGTTTTGGTCAGCACGAGCCTGCGATGACCGTACCGACATCGAGCACGTACCTTGTTCATGACGCAGCTGATCATGTCATCGAGGACCTTGGTGCTGATTGCACTTCGTCGTGTGAGCACCGCCGGAAATTTGCTCCCAAGATTCCCGGGTAGCTTATTAAGTACTTCAGCATCGTAACCGTTGAACATGTAAGCCTCCCCGGCCTTTTTACGGACGGAACACTCGTACGTTCCGCACCAAACAAAAAACACCCCGTCGTCGTCGATAACCATCCGCGGGCCGTTTCGGTTAAGATAATCCTTTGCTTTGACACAGCTCGATCCTGTACACCGAAAGTTAAATGTTAGCATTGGTCTGGTCATCACCAGTATAAATGAATCTGGCTCCACGTCACCTTTTTTGCACCATTTACATGGCGGGGTCGGGCCATCGAAATGATTCTGGTAAAAAAACTCGGGCAGCCAGAGAAGCAACCGTCCCCATTGCAGCCGCTTAAAGTCGCCCGGGGTTGGATTCAGCTGAAGGTTCGGGTCGTCAGGCTCGACCATCATGGAGGAAAACGGCCAGGTTCCTTTGACAGTCGTTTGTGCGTACTGGTTGCTTCCTGTCCTATTGATTGCCTTTTGGAGCTTTTCCTTCACCTTTTTGTCGTTCAGGGAGGAGGTGTGCATCAGGTGTCTACATTTGGTAAGGGTTGTCATGCGAACTAACACACGGTGCAACTCGCCTTGTAGAACGTTTCCATAAAGGGCGGCGGCGCGTCGTCAAAACCAGGACTCGGATCGTCTGAGACATCAAGCGGCGAAGGTTCACCGTCATCGGCGCTGTCATTGCCACATTCGCTCGCGTCGCCATCGCTGTCATCGCTGTCATCGCTGTCATCGCTGTCTTCTTCCAGAGGGCTTCGACGCGGCGGCGTTTTACTACGAGACATCGATTCGATCGCCTGTAATATTTGCTCGGCCTCCGCGTCAGAAAAGAGGCGGGCTATTTCGAAGCTAACAATGAGGGAGGACTGGGGTTCGGCATCATCCTCTGGCTCGATTCGTTTCTCAATGATGGCGTTGGCGGCGCGCAGGCGGAAATGCGGCATGTCACGCTGTGAGAACTCGAGCCGGAGGCCCTCCGAAAGAAAGTCAGCGCACATGATCGAGAACATGCCGCAGTCATAGCTATTCGTCTGTCGAGGCGTGTCGCTCGTCGTCGAGACGGGCTTGAACGCCGCCGGGTCGAACCCCGCCGGCAGGTCCTTCGGCTTCTTGTCCGCCACCTCGTCGACCAGCCAACGGCCCAGCGCCTGCCACGCGAGCAAGTAAAGCAAGCACCACACCCACAGACCCGCACGCGCGTGCGCCCACCGCGCGCGTCGGAGAAACGGGTGACGTTCTCGAGCAGCCGGCGTGCTCGCGAGCGGCAACCGCACGCGCTAGCTCGCTTGTTGGCTCGCGCTATCTTTCTCAACATAACAGCGCGGCGCGCTACCTGGAGCCAGCTGCGACCCGAGCCGCCACACGAGTCGTAGAACTGGATGCGGCGGTCGTCCATGTGTACGACCGCCATGCACCAGTGTTGGTTATCGATATTTACGGGGAAGAAGAGCTTCCTCATTGAGAAGACGTCGATACGTCTCGTCCAGCGCCTGACGTTCCTGTAGTTGTAGCCGCGCCCATCGTCAAGCAGCTTGTCGACGAAGAACGAGTTGAAGAAATGGCATCCCTTAACCGAGCCTGCCGGGTTCGCCACCGCGACAAGCCGCTTGTCGCGTTTCTGCCGTCGCACCGCACACGCGCACAGGCGAGGCACAAACCCAATCGCACCCACACGCGAGGCACACACAAGACACGCGAGATCATACAGCGCGCACTCGCCCATCCACGCGGTACACGCAACTCCGCGCAGCATGCACGGTTTCATGCACTCGATTCTACGCAGCGCACACTTCACAACGCAATCCCATAAAAACACCGACGCGGCGCGATGTGACGCGAGAAAACCTGCAGGAGCTTCATGTAGATGTTGACAATTTCGTCGACGAGCCATTCTTGCGGCTGCAGCCGCTCCATGTGCACGCCCTTTACCTCGATACCGAACTCGAAAGCAGCAGGGTGGACGGCGGGCGGCGCAAGGCGTCGCCCGACACGCGCATGTGCGCGCACAAACGCACCACGACCCACGCCGGGAAGTGGTACGGCGGGGTAAGATGGAAAATCCCGATACATGGGCACACAGACCTTTGCGCGCATAGATGGCAGCTACCTCGTTGGTGACAATGGTCTGTCCTGGCGTCTGATACAGCGCCTCGTTGACACGCAGCAGCTGCGCGTCGGTGAGCGGCGCACGCCGCCGCGCGATTGCAGCTTCGACGTTCCCTATCCCTTCGCAAAATACCTGCGCCTCGCACGTCTCTGCCTCGGTCACCGGGCCACTTGAGCGTAGCTCCGACTGGCTTATCGAAAGGTCCACGGGAAGGGTTACCAGCTGGGCAGAGCTACCGGCGCCTTCCTGCACCTGGCCCTTACTCGCGCCGGCACCGCCCGGCACGGCGCCCTCATCGTCACCGCCGGCGTCGTTTGCGCATCGGCTCATCCACGCTTCTCTGGCACGCAGCAGCTCTTCGTCCTCAGCATTGCGGCCATCGAGACACGCCTCTAGGATGGAATTGGCGATGCGCAGGCGAAAGTGTGGGATATCGCTCTGCGAGAACGTGAATCTTAGGTTCTCCGAGAGGAAGTCAGCGCACATGACGGAGAAGACGCCGCCGTCCGTTCTGTCATCCTGGCACGGAGTTTCGCGCAATGTCGACACGAGCTTGAAATGCGCCGGGTCCCAGCCCCCCCCCACCGTCGTCGGCTTCTTCTTCCCCCGTCCCCCGTGCCGCCACCAGCGGAGAGCTTGGGCGCGCCTTCCCCCCACCACCCCCCCC
>Ga0129327_10001904_pt1 | contig 12216 bp, 10 predicted proteins | sample CPBDNA_6_FD_111799 | JGI IMG/M metagenome (GOLD analysis project Ga0129327, IMG submission 111799) | Freshwater to marine salinity gradient microbial communities from Chesapeake Bay, USA - CPBay_Spr_31_0.8_DNA | ecosystem: Environmental > Aquatic > Marine > Coastal | place: USA: Chesapeake Bay... | reverse complement strand
GTCGAATTGCGCTGGTTCTGAGGCTTCGACTTTTTCAGATGTAGCCCTACCGACGCTTTTCGCAGTATTGGGTGGCGGTGCCAAAGGCCCACTCGTTGGACGCGTGCCCATTTCGGTCGGGGCAGACGAATTCGAATGCAGTGGTACATCAAGTGCTGGACTAATTTTTGCACCTGGACTGAGAGTTGGAGGGGAGACAGGGCTGATCGTATTTTCAGCAGCAGATGGTTCGCTGGGGTTGACAGGAGGAGAAGGCCTGGTGTGTTCAAGGGGAGTGACCCGTTGAAGTGCGTGATTTTTTGCAGGATCTTGCGTGTCTTTTTCAGGGATTAATGGTCGCCAACTTTTCTTGATGGGGTGTGAAACGGGGGGCGAATTCACTGTGGAAGATTCGGTAGCGCTAACTTGGGAGGTTCCCGGGTTAGCAGCAGGACCTCGTGCATGTGTTGTTTCACCCTGCAGATTTTCATCAATATGTGTTGGAAAGGAAAGGACTTCGCCGTGAACCGATTTATTCTGCTGCCGCAGCGGCAATGCCTCTTGGGATGTCTCCTCTGACTTGTGTCTGTCCGAATCCACAGTTTGAACAGGGCCACGATTCCGGGCGCGAGTCCGCCCCACCAAGGTCCGCCCCGAGTCAGTGACAGTCACTTCTGGGAGCGAATCCACAATGAGCTTGTGTGTTTCTGGAATGAAGTGCTCGGCTCCACCACTAGTGGCTTGTGATTTGGGATGAATAAGCGTGCGTGGCGATTTTCGCGGGAAAGTACCAACAGGTCTGGCGCCTTGGCCTTGTTGTGCGAGCACAACTTGCTCCGAGGGTGCCTCCTCCTCGGTCATTCGCGGTGGGTCATCAACTAGCGCATTCTCAGCAAACCCAATTTGAGACCTCCTCTTCGGTGGAAGTTTGCTAAGTGTCGGGCTCGTGCGGGCCTTGATCCTCCCAACAAATTGTGGTGTTTGGCTGTGTGTCAAGGTTTTGTGAGTGACTCTGATTGGCTGATGAGTTACGAAAGTACTCGCGGGGGAGGAAATAAATGTTTTTATCGGCTCACTGATCCGACGGATAGGAGGTGAGAAAAGGAAGTCACCGCGGTACGGGCCGCGCCACGCAGAAGAGTTGTTAGGGGTCACGGTGCTACCTCCCTTCCGCCCGGGTGAGACGTTGAATTTGCATAATGAGTCGTGCTCTCACATCTTGAGTCAAATCCAGGATGTCATCGAGTGGCCAGTGAAGGTGAAAGGCCAAGAATCCTATCTCTTCCCAAAGAGCATCGGCCCCGGCCGTTAAGCTTCCCCCGGTGGACCACCTGCCATATCTACGGCGAAATTGGAAGCACAAGACGGGCATGAAACCTCCACCAAGGTGTGTCCCTGTGTATTGATTTGGCGGTATAAATCTTGAAGGAAAGCCAAATCTGTAGCCCACAGCCCCCCTACAACCTGGTCGTCGATTGATGGCAAGGTTCCGAGATCAGTAACTACCCGAGACAAGAGTACGAGCGACAAAAAAGCCTCATTTTCTTTCACTTTTGGGTCGAGCAATGGCATGAGTTCGTCTCTTGCAGTGGCAAGTCTCATTGTTCCTTCGCGGTGGAGGGTCCCATGTGCATCAACATAACCTCGGGGAAGGACGAACTCGAACGTTGTTTGGAAAGAATCTTGTTGACTAGTCACTGGAGCAACTTGACTATGTAGTCTTCATATCGACGAAGCTCAGACTGATCGTCATTTGAATCGCCGATGATTCGCCCGCCGTGAGAGAACCGTAATCGATACTCGAAACAAGAACATCTGAAAACTCCATGGTCAGAACCGTAGCGCCAGTTGTGTCCTTGTAAACAAGTTTGGCTGTCTTGCGCCCGCCCGCTTGATCTCCTTGGAGACCTTTCATGATCCACCCTGTGACGGCTTTATCGCCCGTATTGAGAACAGTGAGAGACATTTCCCCTGACTGGGGCGGCCCGTACATTTTTTGGTTGACGAAGAGCCCTTCAGGCGTCATGGACTTGGTCTCAATGATCGCTGCGTCCTTCTTGATGCTGTTCACTGCTGTGACATTGGGTATAGCCGTGCCATCCACCGAGAATTCGAAAGAAAATGCGGTTAAAGAATCACCACTTGTAAGTGCCATGATTTACTCCTCTTAATCTAGATTGCTGCCTGAAAAAATGTGAAACTTTAATCGCTGACGGAGGCTCCGCCGGAGAATTGGGACAGTCGGAAGATGACGAATTCGGCGGGCTTCACTGGAGCGACACCGATTTCTACAACAACCATTCCTGCATCAATGGTTTCAGCCGTGTTGTTGGTGCCATCGCATTTGACAAAAAAAGCTTGTTCGGCTTTTTCGCCAAACAAAGCACCACTTCGCCATTCATTGACGAGAAACGCTGTGATTGTGCGTCGAATGCGTCCCCATAGACGTTCATCATTGGGCTCGAAAACGCACCACTGCGTGCCTTGGAGAATTGATTCTTCCAAGTAGTTGAAGTAACGTCTCACGCTCACGTAACGCCATTCTGCATCACTGGAAAGGGTTCTTCCACCCCACACGCGAATCCCCCGACCAGGAAAGGACTTGATGGAGTTTACCCCTTCTGGATTTAGCATGTCCATTTCACCGCGGGTTACTGAAAGCTCCAGTCCTGTCGCTCCTTGAAGGACTTCGTTGGCCGGGGCTTTGAAAACTCCCCGAGTGTCGTCATTCCGTCCCCACAGGCCAGCGACGTGACCGGAAGGTGGGAAGTACACATCGTGACCGACAGAAGGGTCAAGAATTTGAATCCACGGCCAATACATAACGGCAAACTTTGAATCTATGTTGGTGGTTGCTTCGCGCCACGTGGAAGCGGATTGAGCATCCAAACCTGCTGGTGTGTCCAAGATTGCCATGCGATTTCCCATGAGTTCGCAGTGCGAAACTAAGGCGGCCTGAACAGCCACGACGCCTTCAGTATCAATTAAACCTTGGCGATGAGCAGTGAGAAGATCAGGCGCAAGCACCATCGTTATTTCTTCGATAGCCTCGAAGGCTGCGAATCCGGTACGCTTTGCGGAGTCGCCGACAACGGAGGCGGGTGCAACCTCTGGAATTGTTGCGTCGCTCGGTATGGACAGCGTAATTTGGCCAGTGGCAAGCCCCGATGCGAGAACTTCCGCGCTCACGTCAAGCTCTTCGACCGTGATCAGTCTCGATCTTGTGTTGATTGCTGTTGCGACATTTGTGGGGCCGGCACCTGAAACTACTCCAGAGTAAGTCTCGGATACGCCGGCGTCGGAGGTCACCGTCACGTCGAATTTGCCTGCATCGGGGTCTGAACCTGCTGAAGTGTCAATCTGGACAGAGATTGTGCCCGCGTTTGCATCGACAACTCGCATCTGAAAAACTGGCTCTCCCTTGGATCCCTTGTCGCCACCAGCGGCTTCAATGGCGGCAGTTGCCAAACCCGGTGAAGGTGTTGAGCCGTCAAGTGGGAGGGGGAGCCGAACGATGTAGGCGCGACCTCCCCCGTTGTTGAAATAGCCATAAACTGATTTGGCCAAAGCAAAATCTTCCATGATTTCACCAAATTTAGATACATACTGTGTCCAATTCGTCACGAGTACGGGTTCATTGATCGGTCCGCTTGGGGCGAACCCGACAAATCCAGCTATGGCTGTGCCAACCCCCTCGATGGGACGGGTGGCTGCGGGCACTTCCTCGACGTACACGCCGGGGGACAGATATGAGGGCATTGTAATTCTCCTGATTTGGACCTGTTGACGGACTTAGCCTCTGAGTATGTCTTACTCTCGGGCGCCAGGCAACTAATTCTCAAAATTATTGCAAGCATCCCAAAGTTAAGTTAAGTTTATGTACATGCCGGGACCAGTCGCTACCGTCGGAACGCTCATGATGTGTGACTTCGGCGTCGCCCCGTCTCCATTACTTGTTGAGCCGCTGGGAGTTTTCGCTAATGACTTGCCAGCCGCCAACATCCTCAACATCATTCCGATCGTGAATATTCCACCTTTCGTATTGTGCGAATCCCCCATGAATCCGGAGGTGATCGCGCTCACCGTTGCCGCGCTGGGTGTGCCTACGCCGGCACCTTGTCTGCCCATAGTTGTTGACCCTTGGGTTGCGCCGAGCACAGTGCTGATAGATGGAATGCCGGTACTGACTGAGGGCGCGTTTTGCGAGTGTCTGTGGGGCGGAACGATTGATCTTATTGGTCCATCTCCGGCGTTTAATGTTGAAGTGGAGTAGCGGTCAGTAGACCTAATCTTGGAAAGTTTTGTTAGGGAGTGTAGTTTGAGGCCATGTGGCATTTGACTCTCCTTTGGGCAGTGGCCATTCCTGCTGCTGTGTTAGGGAAGTCTTGGGCAACACCATTGGCGCTGGCGACAATTGGATTCGCGGGTCTTCACGTAGTGTTTCTTGCATGAAAAAGATTAAGTGAGGGGCTCACATGTTCGTAGCGCCTAAGCCACCCAGTTTGTCCTCGCTGACAAAACCGAAAATGCCAAAGTCAAAAAACACGCAGGCTCCTCAGTCACACTCTTCGAGCGCACCACAAGGGTCGGGGAGTGAATCCGTCTCGCACAAGTCGCATCAGGGACTAGATACCGAGCCGACTGCTGCCGTGGGCGGCGCCCGTTGGTTAAACATCCTAGGTATTGGCTTGATCATATTCGCGATAACCGTTGTTATCACTCAACAATTCGGCTATGGCTTGAAACCTAGCTCCCTTGGGATCGTGGAGCGTAGCGCCGGCTTCGGAGTTGCATTCGGCTTGCTTCTTAACTTGCTGAGAGGCATGCGACCCAATCATTACGCGGTGACTCTGCTTGCTGCTGTAGTTGGATTACTGGCGAGTGGAAAGAATATTTTCGAGCACACGAACGGTGGTTTAAAGCGCGACCCGAACGAAACGGTTTTTGGCTACGCGGAGTTTGAATGGGCTTTTCTATTCTTTGCTGCCGTGATTGTGGCTTGTGCACTAATGCTGTTGTGGACTAGATCATGGTTGTCATTGGACCGGGGGCTTCTACGCCACGCTGGTGCTGCAAGGGTTTTTGCGTTCTCGTTTATCACTTGGCTACTTGCATACGTCGTTCTTACAAGCATACAAGTTGTGGTCAGTTGCGGGCTGACAGTGTGCCCGTCAGACCCGGCCAGCACTGGTGCGCAAAGCTTTATGTTCACATTCTCAATTAGTGGTAGCGGCGGGGTTGACGCCTCAATTTCAATTCCAGGATTCGTAACAGTCATGGCGGGAATAGGTGTCGCATCGTTCATTTTAGGCTCGGTCCTGAATTACCGAATGAAAAAAATTCGGTGAAGGCTTAATTAATAGGGTAGCGTTGAGATTAGCTCGGACGTAATTTGTAACTCGACATTTAACAATGTAATCGTGCCAAGTGAAGTTTTTATTCTCCCACATTTTGAAAATCTTGGTTGGGGAGACCCTGTGCCGGATAACGGCACAGCGCTTCATGAATAGCGGTTGAGTGGCGGCGCGCAGCAACGAAGGACTGGATCCAGCCTTGCTCGACGAAACGGACCAAGTCGGCCATGATCTTATTGGGTTAAAGGGTGAAACTCACATGCCGCGAACCGGTAGGGGGAACCGTAAAGATTTGGGTATGTGACGCCTTCTTAGTGAAAAAAGGTTTCGCCTAGTTGTGCCGAAAAACATCCTCAATTTTTCAGGAGAACCTATTCTTCGACAATACATCCTGCCTACTAGATGGCCCTTAGGTAACTCGAGATTAATAGTTGCGCAAGCATTAGCATTCAAAGTCTGTGTATTTAACACAAATAGGTACCCGTATTCATTAGTAACAGCGTGATTTTTTCTTCGTTTTAAATGAAATACAGATTTATAGTCTTCACTTTCGGTTGCACTGATTTGGGATTTCGCCTGGGACACGTGGATCTGACACAGTTGTCTAATTCATAAGAGGAAGTTTTTTATTGCTTTCCCAAGCTATCTAAAAACTAGAGATTTGCCGCACTTCGAGCATGAAATCCACTGTCAATGTTGAAAGTTTGTGAATGTAAATACGGGAACCTTTTTAATCACAATGGGGACACCCACTTGGAATCTTCAAAAATTTATGTAGCGCATCAAAATCCGGAACCTAACGTAGGCGCGATAGGGCCATGAATGTTTTTCTTTGGCACAGAACAAAGACAATGAAAACTTTCACGAGCCTCGTTAACTAATCCTTCTAGTCAGGTCACAGAAAGACCTCTACCTGCCGCATGCGCCCACCGAGGGCTTTTCCATAATTGCCCTACCTTCACTGTTCGATTGTTGACATATCTCTTTACGCAAATACTTGTAGCCTGATAGACTTACGGTTAGGGTGTGGAGGCCAATCTAGGTGTCGGATGTTCACTTCTTAGAGCAGTGAGATCGACAACGAAGCCAAATCCGTAGGAGGCGCGAGTGCTCGCCGACGTTGATCGTGCTCTCGCGGGACTCCTTGAGGCTGAGAAAATCTCGGGGCAGGCGCCGAAAGTTTCATTTGACGCTCCAAAGCGTGATTGGGCTGCCCAGCAAACAGCACCCACGCTAAATCTCTTCCTGGCCGATATCCGCGAAGACTTGAAACGCAGATCCACCTCCATGGTTGAGGTAGTAGACGAAAACGGCGTTGTCGCTTCACGCCAACAACCATTTAGGTTTTTTGATGTCACTTACGCTCTCACAGCGTGGGCCACCCGCCCCGCAGATGATCATCAATTATTGGGCTTAGCCCTCACCGCGCTGGTTAAATACGATCACATCCCTCTCAGGTTTTGCCAGGGCGAGTTGCTGACTTTCTTACAATCAGGACACGCCCTGCATCTGCGTGCTGGTGGGAAGGTTTTCTCGGATCGATTTGCAACTGAGCTTTGGTCGGCTCTAGGCAGCGACTATCATGCAATCCTGCCAGTGGTTGTTAGCCTGCCCGTTCCTGCGGGAGAAGCCGAGGCTGCGGGGCCACCGCAAACTGTGCCTCCCCAACTCAAAATTTCAGACACAACGTCAACTTTGTCTGATGTTTTTGAAGGACGGAACCCCGCGGACCCTGACAAGGGGATTCGCACCCGCACCAGACCTAGTAAATCATGAAAGACAAGTTACGAAGTATGTCTAAAGCTGTGCCCAAAAACGAAGGATTTGACCGCATCTTGCAGGTGCTAGCAAATCGGATTGCAATTGCCGTGGAAGCCTCACGTAAAGAAGGTGACATCGCTGATAATGAACGCGGTTTGGCTTTTCCACCCCAATTAATAATCCGCGACGCTCTCAGCGCTAAGGCGTCGCTTCCGACGCTTTCACTGAAACCTAAGGATCTCCCAGAATCACTCAATGAGTTGATCAAGATTGTAGGTCTGTCTGATACTGAAGTGGGACTCCTGCTGCTCGCGGCAGTAACTTCAGTAGACCCTCGTTTCGAACATTTCTTTATTGTTCTCAATAATGAGGTCAACACGCGTGGACCAACTGTGTCCACAGCATTAAAGTTGCTCGGTGAGGATCCATCGAATCCGGTGGCGCGGGCGCTACTTGACCCACAAGCTCCCCTACGAACGTTAGGCTTGATTCACTTACTCAGGCCAGAGCACTCTCTTGCTGCGCAAATACTTGACTCTCCTGAGCGCGTTGTTCGTCATCTTTTAGGTGACTCATCCATTGAGCCTGAAATCGTCAACTCAATAACGATCGGAGCTGAGCCGATTCTTCCGCGGGAACTTTTACCAACCTTTGATTTCGAATCACCGAAGGTCACTGGGCGCTTCCCTTTTCCGCCCGTGTCATTCGGACTTTGTGCCCGACCAGGAACAGCGGGTGTTGTCCAAGGGCAGCACTGGTTCCTTTCTCAGGGTTTCCCGGCCGTCGTGACCTACAACTGTCGTGCGGAAGCGATACCCAAAGAAACACTCGCGGATGAGTTCCTCTTAGTTATTCGCGAAGCAGCCTTGCGAGGCTTGCCTGTGGTAGTTGATGCGCGACGTAGTGACTCAGGGATTGCGCGCAGGCTTAGTGAGTTGTGCCACAAATCATTCGTTCCTGTGATTGCTATTTACTCTGCATCGACACAACCTGAGGCAATCCGTCAAACCGTCGCTAATCTTCCGATGTCTACCGTGGCACAACGAGAAGCGTGGTGGGATCACATGGATTCTGGATCAACGGATCGAAAGACACTTCTTCGGTTGGAACCAGAAGAAATCTTGGGAAGAATCACAGGTGACCCAAGTCGCAAAGAAGAGTCGGCCAGTTCAGGAACCATGGCCCGGAAGGTAAACCCAAAATTTACACTGGACGAAGTAGTTGCTGAAGAACCCGTCGTCCAGGGACTTGAGCAATTAGTCAACCGGGTGAACTTGAGATCAATAGTGCTGGACGAATGGAATATGCGACCCGGCGGGATACGAGGTCGCGGAATCACGGCACTGCTTGCAGGGCCTTCAGGTACCGGGAAAACAATGGCAGCCGAGGCACTCGCCGGCGAATTAGGCGTATCGCTTTTCCATGTTGATCTATCGAGCGTCGTTGACAAATATATTGGCGAAACTGAGAAGAATCTGGAAAAAGTGTTCGCTGCGGCTGAAAACGTGGATGGCGTCCTGCTTTTCGATGAAGCTGATGCACTTTTTGGCAAGAGATCAGGTGTCTCTGACGCTCGAGATAGACATGCAAATATTGAAGTGGCATTTCTACTGCAACGCATGGAATCTTTTGATGGCCTGGCAATTTTGACTTCTAATCTTCGCTCAAACTTAGATGAAGCATTTACACGCCGCCTTGATTGCATAATCGACTTCACTAACCCGCCTGAAGCGTTGCGCAGCGAAATTTGGAGACGTTGTACCCAAGGTCGCGCACCAGAACTAAACGCCGATCAATTCCAAAAACTTGCGATACTTGAACTTTCGGGTGGCGCTATTCGCTCCTCAGTGGTCACGGCTGCGTATCAGGCTGCGACTGAGGGAACCGATATTAAGTTCGAGCATCTCGTGGAAGGGGCCCGTAACGAGTGGTTAAAGATGGGGCGGCTGGGGTTCCCTATCTGATTGGTGAAATCAGATAGGGACGCAGAACATATACCTAAAGCCTTGTTATCTGACCAGTGTGCAAAAAACCGCTCTCTGAGGTGGCACGCTCCGAATTCAACAGCGGCCAACATAGGTTTCAGCTGGCAAGGGAACTTTAAGAGGGCCACAATTGAATTTCCCTCGGTCCTCCTTCAATGCCTTGGGTATCACGATCGTCTAAAATGTTGACGATAGGTATGTCTAGTTCTTCAATGACAACCTCATTAGTCGATGCCTCCTTTCAAATTACGACCTTTAACCTGACAGCAAAAATGTTAATTTTCCACCCTTCTCCACAGAAGGAAAACCGGGAGAAACGATGAAGAAAGAGGCAATGGCCCTGGAGCCATCCCAATCCCCATCCCCATTCGCGGTGGTTACCTGAGTACTCCAAGTGCCTAGGGAATGTTTCCCGAAAAACCAAAGTCTCACCTTATTTCGCTTCTGCTTCTGCATCAATGTTGTTAACCTGGCGGGTAGTGGGGTTATGCTACGGGCTCGACCCGAAGCAGGTTCGTGCAAATTTAGGGTTAAAAAAGGCGGAGATTGTGTCAGACAACATGCCACACCAATCGACTCAAACACTTTCTGCCGAAGATGCGGGAAATTTAAGACGCATGGAACATGAATCAAGTTCCTCACCCGGCATGCCGGAAAGACCTCGTGGGCCGAGCTTAGAACGCCCCCCTTTGGAACGTAAAAAAAAGAGTTTTTTCCACAAAATGAAAAATAGTGCAAAGCGCTTGGTCACGACTGGTAGCGCAAAAAAGTCGATGAAAGAAAGAATGGCTGAAGCCCGAAATGGCACTTATTCTGGGGAAGGGAACGATTACGGCCAGGTAAACAAGATGGCCAACGTTGACGGCAAAAATGTCAAGAAGGCTACCTGGGTCGAGGCCAACTCTGATGAAATGAGTGACAAAGAACTTGCAGAACATCAGAGGAAAAAAACAGAAAATGTCCCAACCCGATGGGACAGAACAAAGGCCGCCGCTGCCGGGGGGGCGACGGTAGTGGGTGGCGGCCTCAACTTGGCGGGGAAGATGGCAGCGGGAGACACTAAGACGGGGGCAGAATACAGAGAAAACGGCCAAGAAGGCAAAGCGCTGCTTGCGGATGGTTCAGTAGCTTTAGGCGAAATGGCGCTGGGCGCAGTCAAGGCCGGCGGAGGGGCTCTTGGCGGACTAGTTAACTCCGGTAATGCTATTGGCGAAGGTGCTGAGAAAACGCTTGGCGGAGCCGGAAAATTAGGTGGCACGCTGATGAGGGGCGCAGGCAAGGGGCTCCAGGCGATGGGCCGCTGGGGTCAAACAAGCAAGGACAAAGTCAAAGCTTTTGCGGATTCAGAAAAGGGCAGAAAGGCCAAGCAACAGCACCATATTGACCTTCATAAAAACGTGGCGGACGAAATCTCGTCAAAATTTACTGAAATGAAACGAAGTGACGAAAATAAAGCAAATGGAAAAATTCACGACTCAAGGCATGACCATTTGTCAAATCAATACATGAGCTCGGGGGCGAACCTAGAGGCAAAGGCCGGTGAAGAAACGGAGACAGGGTATCGAAAAGGCACCATTGACCTTGGAAAGTCTTCGGATCCCTCTGAGGAGGTCAAAGCACAGTTCAGGGTAGATCAGGCCCGTAAAAATAAACCTCACCTGGAGGGTATCGAAGAGGCAGGGAAGGCGTCAACCGAAGCGCAAGCGCAAAAAGCGCAAAAGGAGCGCAGACTGAACACCATTTTTTCTGGGCCCAATGCCAAGCGTCAAGACTTCGGTCATGCGTTGGATCCTTTGACGGAGCCTGCGAAGGGGGGCGGACTTTGGGGAAAGTTGAAGGGCAGTGCCTTTGGTAAAGGGGTTGGTCGTGCCGGGGCAATGGTCGGTAAAGGCGTCCGCCATGCGGGGAAAATGTTAAGTAAAGGCTTCAAAAGCTTGTGGGGCGGCTAGACCAAGCCAGAGCTGAACGATTGCTAGCTTCGGGATGTCGCCTCAACGGGAATGCGATGGACAGCGATATGGCAATTAACGACGCGACATGAGTGCTTCTGGAGCATTGACGCTAATCGACAAGGCGTTGCATCAGTGAAAACGGAGGTGGGGACTCCCATCAAAGTAATTTGCCGACGAAATCCATGAAAATCAAAGGTCAGGCCAGGTCGAAGCAGGGTTACTGGCTTACCCGTCAACCCGAACGAGTCGAGGCAGCAATACGAAGCACAACGTGCCGCCGTGTGTGGTCTTGGTGATCTTCGGCGTGAAACTGCTCCTCGGTGGACTCGCCGGTCTCACCTGACGGTGAGGCGTGGGGATAACCGGGAAGCGTCGGTCGGTGGCGCTGGCAGCCTAGACAAGCTACTCCCAGCGGGCATCGACGACGACGCCGTCGTCGATGCCCATCGTGACTCGGTCTTCTCGATAGTCCCTCGTGGTCGGTTGGGGGACCCCGTCGATGGAGGCCACCCGCCACTCGTACCCCAGGTCCTCGATAATGCGAACCGCCTCTTCCTGGGTCGCACCCTCGGCCACCAGGAACTCCAAGAGCTTGTCTTTGGACATTTCGGACACCTCAGCAGCGGTCGAATCTCCGTCGCCCGAACAAGCGGCGACGCCGAAAATCAAGAATGCCGCCGCGACGACGGCGACCGATCGATGGACCCGGTGGTTTCTAGTCATAGTGACATTGTGGGGGCGGGTCCATCCAAATCCAAGAAAATGTGACAAACAGGGCCCGTTTGTTCCTTCCCGTACCTCCGCTCTATGGCCTGACGGGTTTCCGAGCCCGCCGCGGGTGCAGAAGATCACCAAACGCAACCCCCTAGGTGAAGTACCCCGTATCGACTACGTGATGGGTCTCGGTGCGACACCGGTCATCTACGAGACGGTGATGCACATCACCGGCCGAGCTTTCAACCCCGACTTCCAGGCCTCGGACCATCAGATGATCAAAGCGGTGATGACTCTCGGGTAGCGGACGGGACCTGTGCTGGTCGTGACGTCAGACGAACAATGGCCGAACCGACGAACACTCTCACAACTCCCCACAGCGCATTGACCGGGATTCCGGACCAGTAACGAGTTTCCGTGGGGAAGCCCCGCAAGCCCACGATGGCGAGAATCATGAACGCCAGCCACAGG
>Ga0129327_10001902_pt1 | contig 12224 bp, 6 predicted proteins | sample CPBDNA_6_FD_111799 | JGI IMG/M metagenome (GOLD analysis project Ga0129327, IMG submission 111799) | Freshwater to marine salinity gradient microbial communities from Chesapeake Bay, USA - CPBay_Spr_31_0.8_DNA | ecosystem: Environmental > Aquatic > Marine > Coastal | place: USA: Chesapeake Bay... | reverse complement strand
TTTTCTTCTTTAAGGGTGTTGTTGTGTGGTTGACTTTTTCGCTTTTTTTCGCCCAAATTAATTTGGGTGCACAAATTGAAGCGCTCGAGAGTTTCACGAAAAGAGAGATTCCTCAGAGATATAAAATTTAAACACTTTGGAATAATAACAAAAGATATACATCACAGTAACGCTGAGAGGTGTTCTTGAGAGAGAGAAGAGCGAGAAGAAGAACTTTTCACGAGAGAGAGATTGGTCGCGTTAAAATGCCGGGAACGCGCAAACAACAATCTCAACAATCGGGGGGTTCCGGAATGATTTTGGAGAACGATGTCGACGGGAGGGGGAAGGAAAATGACGACGAGATGAGGAACGTAACGAAGACGACGAAGAGAGGAGGACGATCGTCGAAGCGAGGAGGAAAAACACCATCGACTGACGCAGCGGTTGAAGAAGAGGAAGTTTTCGAAGAGGAAGAAGAAGAGGAAATAATGGTGGTCGAGAAGGAGGACGTTTTCATGGGCGAAGATGATGTCGAGAAAAAGGGGAACAACAACAACAACAACAACGGGGAAAAGTCGAAGAATAAACCGCCGAAAAATCCTCCAAAATCTTTGGACGCGTTGAAAGCGCGATTAGAAGCGACGAAGAGTAAAGTATCGTCCAAGAGTAATAAGGAGAGAGAAAGTGAGACTCTCGGGTTTATCGGCGAAAAGGAAACGAGCGGCGTTCCTCCCACTCCGGGGGCGCTTCTCGGGGGCAACGATACGACCATGAACTTTGGCAACGCGACGAACGCGATGGATACCGTGAACATTAACATGGATAATACGAATAACGCGACGACGACAACGACGACCACCAACACCGGTGAGATGCTCGTTGATAACAATTCACCGGCGACGACCGTGGCGCTCGACGTGCCGAAAATTGAAGTGCCGGAAATCAATATCGAAGCGCTCGCGGCGAAGCATTTCGATAGCGCGTTGGAGGAAGAAATTAGTCACTCGTTGAACTGGAAATCCATAGCGCCGTCGCACGATTTCAAAAACTTGGTCAAGGAAAGAAACAACGCGATTTCGGACTTTAAGAAGATTTTACCCGAAGTGATGCGGAAGAAGGACCGATTGGTGGAAGATACGGTGAGAGCGACGAGAGGATTTCAAGAAACCGTCTCGACGCTGCAAGAACACACCGCGAGAGCAGCGGCACAAGTGCAAAGCGCCAGAAACGAGGCTAAGTTGGCGGAACAAAAGTTGAAAAGCGCCAAGGCGGAGTTTGTCGCGCGAGAGGCAAAAATGCTTTCCAACTTTTCCCAAAACGAAGAACACAAGCAACAAGAGAACGAGACGTTGAGGAACGAGTTAGTCGAACAAAGCGTTCAGCTGCAACAAAAACAAAAACTGTTGGACCAAGCGGAGAAGAAGTTGAAAAGTTTCGAGAAGAACTCGGAGAAGGACAGCGAGCAAGTGTTGAAGTTGAGGGACGAAAACATCGAGTTGGAGAAGCAGTTGGCGGCGTTGAAGGCGGAAAATAAAGAGAAGGAAAAAGCGTTCGCGAGTCAATCGAAGACGTTGGAAGGGCAGTTGAAGAAGCAAGAGGCAGACTTTGAGGCAAAGTTAGCGAGTACGGAGGCGGCAAAAGTGACCTCGGATCAGTTGGCGAGAGAAATGACCGCAGAAAAAGAAGCGTCGATGGTAAAGTTGGAAGTCGCGGAGAAAGAGATTGCGAAATTGAGCGAATCGAGCGGCGCGACCAACGCGGCGTTGACGGAGCAGAACGCCAAGTTGGAGGAGAGTTTAGAAAAAGCCGAAAAGGAACTCAAAAAGAAAGAAAAAGAACTCGATCAGTCTTCCAAGCACGCTGATAAGAAGTTGGAGGGGTTGAACGCGGAGATTGCTGAGTTGCAAACTTTGAGAGAGCAAGCGGTGGAGTTGGAGGCATCTTTGAAGACGAACTGCGCAGAGTTGGAGAAGGAGAAAGCGGTGTTGGAAAAGAAAATCACGTCGTTAGAAAAGGATGGCGATAAGAAACTGTCCAAGATTGAAAAGTTAGAAGAGTCCATCGAGCGCGTGACGGGCGAGTTGAAAGATACGAAATCGGAGTTCAAAACGGCGGAAAGCGCACGCAAGGAGCTCTCCGAACAACTCGTCGCGTTACAATCGAAGCTCAACCTCGAGTCCAAGTCCACAGAACTCGAGCTCGCAAACGCGCATAAAGAAGTCAAGAGGTACGAGGACGACTTGGCGGACGCCAAGGCGCAGGCGAAATCTCTCATCGAACAGCAAGGGGAAATGATGGGTGAATTGAAGTGCGCTCGAGCGGAACTCGCGAGATTGGAAACCGAGCGCAGAGACTTCGAAAAGAACGGGTCGCAAACGTTGCAAGAGGCGCAAGAAAAGTGCAGAGCGGACTTGAAGGCGCAAGAGAAGGAGTTTCAAAAAGAGCTCAAGCAAGAGCGCAAGCAATACGACGAAAAGATGGAAGCCGAACGAGTCAAAGCCTCGGAGTCCATCGAAGCCTCGAGAGTCGAAAACGAAAAGCGCATCAACATCGAGATCAAAAACACCGAGAAGTTATCTGCGCAAATCGAAAAGTTGGAGAAGAAGTTGTCCAAGCTCGAGGAGGCGAAGAAGGCGTTGGAGACGGATTTGATGAACGCGACGCAAGAGAGCGGGAAAAACGCTTTAGAATTGAACCAAGAGTTGGAGAACATGAAGACGGCTTTAGAGCTCGCGGAAGAATTACGAACGGATTTAGACGCGGACGTCGAACGTTTGACGAACGAGCTTCGCATCGCCAAGACCGAAGCGGAGAAGGCGAAGGAGAACATGGCGGAGCTCATCGCAGAACAAAAACAACAGTTGACGGAACAGTTGGAGCGAGAGAAGAAGAGCTCGGAGAAAGCCATCAAACTCGAGACTCAAAAAATGAGCGAAAAGTTGGTGCAAAAGCTCGAACGTTCGGAGCAAAAGCGTCGCGACTTGGAAGCGCGAGTCACTGCGGCCGAAGCGAAGGAGAAGGAGCTCGGCGAAAAAATCGAAGTTTTGCGCAAGCAAAAAGCCGAGGCGGAACTCGGCGGCGCGGAAAAAGCCGAAGAAATCCAAGCGGCGTTAGAAAAGCTCGAAGCGGCAAAATCCGAAACGTTCGGTCACGAGCAAAGAATTGCGTCGGTCGTCGCGCAACTCGAGAACGAGCAGAAAGAAGTCGTGAAGCTCGAAAAATCGTTGAAATCCTTGGACGCGGAGAAAGCGGCGGAGATTGAAAACTTGAAATTTGAGCTCAAGGAGTCGAAAAAGGAGTTGAAATCGCTCACGAACGAGTTAGACGCCATGAAAGAAGCGCAAGCTCTCTTAGAGGAGGAAGAGAAAGACGGAAAAGGTGGCAACTCGGCCGGTGCAGCGTTGACGAGAAAGCTCGTCGAGCAAGCGAAAGCGATGGAGAACGCGAAAATGGACGCCATGGCTGCGGATGAACTTCGAAAGCTCGCCGAAGAAAAAACGCAAAGAATTGCCGAGCTCGAGGGTGAATTGTTAGACGCCGAAGCTTTGAGGCGACAGATGTTCAACCAAATTCAAGAGTTACGCGGTAACGTGCGCGTCTTTTGCCGCGTTCGACCATCCGGCAACGACGCCGCGACGCCGTGCGTAGAGACTTTGCCGGACACGACGAGCGTCAACTTACAGGTGGGTCCGAAGAAATCCTCCGCGTTTTCTTTCGATCGCGCGTTTGGGCCAGAGTCCACGCAAGAAGAAGTCTTTGGAGAAGTTTCTGGTTTAGTTCAATCCGCTTTAGATGGCTACAAAGTGTGCTTGTTTTCTTACGGTCAAACCGGAAGCGGTAAAACGCACACCATGCTTGGTGGATCCGACGACAGTTCGAGAGGTATCATCCCGAGAGCGGTTGAAAAAGTAGTCGAGGCGTCTAAAGTGAACGAAGTGAAAGGTTGGTCGTATAAAATGAAGGCGTCGTACGTCGAGATTTACAACGAAACCATTCGCGATTTGCTCGCGCCCGGCGCCGGCCACTCCGAGGCTCACAAAATTATCCACGAGAACGGGTCCACGACTATTTCTGGGGTCAACACCGAAATTGTCGAGTCCGTGGAGCAAGCGCACGTGTTGGTGCGTAAAGCTGCGGCCGCGCGTAAAGTCGAGGCGACGCAAATGAACGCGCACTCGTCTCGTTCGCACACGATTTTCATTTTACACGTCTCGGGCGTACACGCCGCGAGCGGCTCGACGTTATCTGGCGCTTTGAACCTCGTCGATTTGGCCGGTAGTGAACGCGTGGCTAGATCTGGTGCCAGTGGTGACCGCTTGAAGGAAGCGTGCGCGATTAACAAGAGCTTATCGTCGTTAGGTGACGTGTTTGCCGCGCTCGGCAGCAAAGCGAAACACGTTCCGTACCGCAACTCGAAATTAACGTATTTGTTAGCGCCCTGTTTAGGCGGTGACGGGAAGACGTTGATGTTCGTCAACGTCAGTCCAGACGACGACTCGAGCGAAGAGACGTCGTGCTCGTTGAAGTTTGCCGCGCAAGTCAACGCCGTAGAGTTGGGTAAAGGCGGCGCGAAGAGAAACGTGACGAGCGGCATGAATGCGAAGCCGGCGCAAGAAAAGGATGCCGATAAATCCTTCTCGGACGAGGAGAAGAAAGAGAAGAAGAGCAAGAAGCGTTCGAAAGACGATAACAACGACGATAGCGGCGACGGGAAGAAAAAATCGTCGCGAAAGGCGTGATAAAAAAGAAGAGAGAAAGAGAGAGAGAAAGAGGAGGGAGTTCCATTTTGAGGAGGGTGTTTGGTTGAGGAAGGCGTCGTAACATTTTTGTACTTAGTTTTCACAAGTTCGCATACTGTAAATAGACTACAGGGTAAATTTTATTCATTATTCACTATTACTTTTACTATTACTACTATCACTACTACTAGTATCTGCCTATGTATAATTCTACACGTCATCAATCTTTCTCTTTATCATCATCGTTAATAATGTCGTCTTCTTCCATCTTAGCGGCGCCGTCCCTTCCCTCGTTTTTAGCGTCGTCCATTTTTTGCTTCTTCGCGTTCTCGTCTCCATCGTCTTCTCGCTCTTTTCCTTTTCCTCCGTTTTTCTCCGTTTCCTTTTCCTCTGCCTCCTTTTTCTTCTTCTCCGCTTTCAGCGCTTGCTTCCTCTCCCACTTCTTCTTCTTCTCTTCCATCTGCGCTTGGAGCTCGTAATCGACGATAACCTCCACGGGCAAATCGTGCATGACGTCCTCGTCCGCGTCCGTCCAATAGGCTGACAAATCCGTGTCCCACAACTTTAAATCCGCAAAGGTCAAACTCGACGCGTCATCAAGATACGTCACGTTCGGCTTCTTTTCCTTTCTGGTTCCATCGTTATTTTCTTCCTCGTCTTTGATATCAAACTCATCCTCGCGTTCGATGTATTCTCGATTTTCCTTCAACTCTTGGAAATCCGGTTGAAACGCAGTCCACGACTCCTCGTACACTTTCGCCCACACGTACATGATCCCATTCGCACCAACGCCGATCATTAAAGGTCGTTTCGGATGATAACACGATCGGATCAATCCTTTTGCCTCGTTTGGCCCTTCTAAAACTCTCGTCAACTCCAACGTCTTCAAATTCCAACAGTGCACCTCGTGCGACGCCGTAGAGGAGGCGGCGTAAACGAATTTATTATCAAAAGCCACGCAGGCGGATTCCCACGAAGATTGACTGTGTTCGTTCTCAAACTGACGCCTGTTCTTCAAAACGGTCGTCTCTAAACCAGTATCATCATTGTTGTTATCATCATTCTTCAAAACTTCTTTCTCTTTATTCCGTTTTTTGTCCTCCACGTCCCCTACCACGTCAAAGGCGACGATACATTTCGAAAACGACACCACCAACAAAGTCTTCCCATCCCTGGACAGCTCCAAACGTTTTACCATTTTCGCATCTTTCGCCACCAACTCTATCGTTTGCACCAACTTCCACCCTCTCCTCATCTGCGCGCCTTCCCCGTCCTCTTTCAATCTCGCCACGCACAACCCGCCTCCCGTCGTCGCGTAGACGCAAAAATTCCCGCTCCTCGTCAATATCGCCGGACACCCGTGCACGTCCGCTTCATCCACGGACCCTCCCGGTAACGGCACCACGGTATCCGGCCACATCGTTCCACTTCTCTTCGAAATCGCGCGAAACATCGGCGCTTTAAACCCCGCCGGCGAGAACAACAACGCCTTGAAATCTTTCGTAAACTCGATGTTATTCAAAGTGCCGATGTCCGTCATGCGAGTCTCCAGCTCCCCAGATAGAACGTCCCAGATTAATACGTGCCCGTTGGCATCCCCGGCCGCGATTTTCCGGTTATCTCGTCTCCAGCACAAACACCGGATGGGGAAAGAAACCTCTTCCTCCTCTTCCTCTTCCTCTTCTCCCACAGCAGCAGACTGAGGCGAATTCTCTTTCCTTCGCCTCCTTTTCTCCTCCGAGTCGTTTTTGTTGTTGTTGTTTCGAAACTCTCTCACGACCGCCCGCGTGTCGAAGCACCACAAAACGACCGTCCCTTTGGTCGTCCCCGCGGCGAGGACGTTCCCTCGTCGGTTCCTGTTTCGTATCGTATGTTTATTATTGGAAATTCAAACATCCATCGTGTCAGCAGCGCAGAGAACAAAAAGCGATTCGTTTAAGAAGAAGTTTGTAACGAAGAAAGAAAGAGAACGGACGAAAGGAATATATCGCACCACTGGCAACACGTCGTCCTCCCGCTCGACAACCGTTCCTCGATGTGCTCGAGCATGTTCGGGTCGTCTGGGTTCGCGAACAGATTGTTCATTTTGGTGTTCGTGTTTTCCCTAAAAGTGAGGAATTCTCGCCACTTCTGCGCGGGTGTATTCGACACGCAGACCACTACGAATAGCACTCAGAACGATGCCGAGCGCACCGTTAACGAAAGCGAAACAACGCGCCGCTCGACTTTTGCAGCAGCAACAACACGCGTACGAGCAAAACGTGTTCAACAGCTACCGGAGGAACGGCGTCGCAGTTTCCTCGTCTTCGGGAGGAGGAAACGCGACGACGAATACTGGTTTCGGAAACCCATCAGGAGGAGGGAAAGCACACGCGCACTTCCCACCAACCGTTCGAAAATCTCCCGTCGCGAATGTATCGGTGGATATCGAACGGAACGTGGAGTGCGTGCTCTCGAGGAAACGAGCGGAGATGATCGAATCCTCCGGCATGCACGAAAAACAGAGGAGAGTTCTGAGAGTGTATCTGTTCAACACGCACAACAACGACCAAGTGAATAACACGAACGAAGGCGAGGAGAACTCGTTGCAGGCGACAGGGAAGACGAAGAAAGTGTTGAAGTTTACGTTCGGGAAAAAGAAAGACGACGGCGTCGGGGTCGTCCCGGGTGGGATCGCGGCGACGACGGCGGCCGTCGCGGAAAAGAAGTCAAACGAAGCGCCTCCTCCTCCTCCTCCTCCTCCTCGTTCGTTTAACTGCGACGGGACGGAAAAGAAGTGGACGTTTCACTTGCAAGGACGCGTGGTGAACGAGCGAGACGCGGAAGTGGACGCGAGGGAGGTGTTGTCGTCGGGAGGAGGAGGAGGAGGGCTGAAGTTTTCGCACTTTATCGAACGGATGAAGATTGACGTGTACGACGAACAACAAAATGGAAAGTTGGTGAAGAGCGTCGCGTGGGAACGTAAGGAATGCGGGGTTCCGAAAGATGGGTTCACGATTACCGTTCCCGGGGCGAAAGATTCTATGAGAGTGAGATGTGAAATACACTTAAGGAACGATCCGCCAAAGTTTCAATTGAGCGGAATGTTAGCCGACGTCGTGGGGAAAGAGGAAGAGAGCGCTGGGCGAGTGGTGTACGCGTTGTGGAGTCGATGTAAAGCGTTGGAGTTAGTCTCGGAAAAAGACCAATCGATGGTTGAATTGGACGAGACGTTCCTTGAGTTGTGCGAAAAGAACCCTTTGTTCAAGGAGAAAAAAGTGGGCGACGTCGTGCCGTTTAGATCCGTGTGCATTGCGTGCACGTCGCGAACGCACATGCCGAAAATCTCGGAGCCGTTAGTGTTTGAATATAAAGTCCGTCCGTACGGTCCGTCTCCAGCACATTGCGATTGTTACGACGTGAACGTCGAAACTTTACCGCCCGCGGCGGTTGGCCAGAACAGCGCGGTGACGAAGTATTCCGCTGCCACGAACGAACCGGAAGAGTTGGAGCAGAGAATATTCCAAGACTCCAACTTTATCGATTTCGCGAGAAAACGAAGAGCGTATTTGCTGAGCTTCTCGCAAGACCCGCAAGCGTTCATCGACAACTGCTTGATGGAATACTCGGAAATGTTCCAAGGCGTTCCGAGACGGCGAGAGGCGTGGTCGAAAGAGTGGACAAGTGATGCGGCGATGCGCGTGCTCGAGAAACAACGCAGTAGTTAGTTTTAGTCGTTTTTAGATGCTTAGTACATAGCTATTACCGGTATTACACTTGTTATTATTGTCTAGTAATCGTTCGACGGTTCGACGAGCGTCACCTCGAAAACAATCTCTGCGAACTCTCTCTTCCCGAACTCTCTAAATCCTTCCGCGTGTTTCACCCTGTCTTCCCAAATCCTCACCTTCTTCGGCCCGTACGCTCGCACCATCCTCCGCAACTCCTCGCACTTATACTCCAACGTATCCCCGTTCCCTTTCTTAAAAACTAACTCGTGAAAACACAAAGTCTCGGTCGTGCCTTCCAACATTCGCAAGCACTCCGTCACTCTCCTGCTCAGCTTCTCAACTCTCCCCGTCATCATAATTCGCACGCAATCCGTCCGCGTTCGGTTCTCTACGTAACTCGCCCACGCCGGTCCGGGACCGACCTCTAAAGGCGGCTCCAAGCTCTCTTGTCTCCCCCACCACCCAACGTGCGGCCACGCTTGTCCGATTTTGTTCTCGTACATGATTTTGCCTTCGCGAGGTGTCGGCGTATTTGCCAAGGTTCCGTCGAAGTCGTACACCAACAGTTCCGCGCAAGATGAAGTAGAACAACCGCTCTTGTTGTTGGTGTTGGTGTTGGTCTTCCTCCCATCATCATCATCATCATCATCAAAACGCATCATCCCCGCGCGTTCGTTTCTCGAGTATCCTCCTCCTCTTCACACACCACTATAAAAAATCAAAACCTCGCGTGCACGCGTTCGTCCTCGAACACTTTTCTCAGGTGTTCGCTTTGCACGAGTATCGTTTCCAGTTGAATTTCCGCCAAACGAACCCGTTCTTGGTGGTCTTCTTTTCCCGGAGTTGTCTTTTCCCGGTACGCTCGCTGTAACCGGTCGCGAACGAATAAAGTTCGAGATTCGGTCGGGAATAACGCCGCGGCTCGGTAGATTTTGCGGTACAGGGAAAGCGAGTGAGATCGTAACGATGACGGTGGTGACATCAAACCGCCGAACCGCGCGTTTGTTTTAGTGATGATGCGATGGTTTGTTTTTCCATTTTATCCACAAAAGAAAAGAAGAGGAAACACGATGAGCGCTGCGGCCTCGTCTCGATCCACCGCCGGCTCGTTCGATCTCGCGAGGAGGAGGAGGAGGAGAGACGACGATAATAATAATACCAACAACAGCAACAAGAAAAGGAGGAATATTTCCAACCAGCGCGTGAAAGTTGGCGCCATCGGTGAAGTCATTCGGTTTCGCAATTTCGAAACGAGTTGGAACTCGAACGAGAAAACGCTCGCGTTCGAGCGAAAGGACGAACGGTTTCGAGACGTGCAGTTTCGCGAAAATCAGTTCCGTTTGCTGGAACCCTTGTTGTTGCCGCTGTTGGGCGAGGAGGGGACCGCGGAGTTGATTTTGACGTGCCCGGAAGTGCTCGGGATGGATGCGAGACAATTGGGTTGGACTTTGGTGTTGCTCAGTGGTGATGACGAAGGAGACTCGCTCGTGGATATCGCGAAGACGACGCCGGAGAGGTTGGTGTTGAGCGAGGAAGACATCGCGAGGATGAAAAGAGAACGAAGTAAAATGTACACAGAACAGAAGAAACGAGCCGTTTTGAAAGCGAGAGAGGCTGTGGCGAAGTTATCGCAGACGATGATGCAAAATGTGGCGAGCGGTAAAAGCGAGAATAACGACACCGCGAGGATGTCCAGGGACGGGAGAACGGAAGGCGGGAATGCAAAATATGCGGTGCAAGGGACTTTAAAAGGCACATCCACGAGAGAAGGGGATATTATCGCTCGGTTCTGGAATCTCTGGGGAGGGAGCAACCGATGCCGTCAGATTTTAACGAAAAGCGCGAGAGATTCAATATATAGAACGCCGGGAAGATTGGAGGCGAAATTGTTAGCGCTCGATCGAGTGTTTCCTTTTTTAGACGTGCCACTGTTTATGCATAAGGAGCCAAGGCTGTTTGAAGTGGATACGAACGAGTTAATTATGCGAGTAGCGAAATGTAGAGACGTGTTTAGGAGTGGTTCGGTCGCGCACGTGGTGACTCTCGCCCCAGGGATTTTGCTGGAAGATCTCGAGGAAGTGAAGGAGGCGTTATGTTCGTTTAAAAGAAATAACAACTTGCGTTCGGAACATGAAGTTTACGAGGAAAGTTGCACTTTGTTCATGGCGTTGCAAACGAAAATGAACAAAGCGAGACCAAACGATCCGGAAATTTTATACGCGGAGTCTTTGAAAGCGCACGTGATTGAAGGAAACATGGGATGCTCGATATAAAATACAAAAAACAACTGCAGATACAATAGACTAATTTTTAGACAATATGATAATAATAGCAGCAGCCGCACGCGAAAACAATACATAGTATTATTTCTTCCTGTCCACCGCTCTGTTCGTAATCTCTCTAAGCGCCGCTCTGCAGGTGTTCGCAAACTCGCAATCGATATCAGGCAATTCTTCCAACGCATCCAAGGCTAAATTTCGGTGTTCGTTGGCCAAATCCGAAGCCATTTCAATACCATCGCTTTCGAAGACAAGCTTCGCCGCGCGTTCGACGTCGCCAATCTCTTTGAAGCGACGTTTGATCAACGAGTGCAACTCCGGGAACTTCTCAGCGGCGAACAAAACTGGCGCGGTGGCGATACCTTCCCTCAAATCCCCTAGAGTTGGTTTCCCGAGCAAACTCGAATCTCCGATGTAATCGAGCACATCGTCGCGGAACTGAAACGCTAAACCTAGGTGTCTTCCGAATCTCTCTGCAATTTCTGAAGTTTCTGAGCTGTGACCGCCTAACAACGCCACCGCTTTAGCGCTGTTACCTATCAAAGAGGCGGTTTTATAATACGATTTCTCAATGTATCGCTCGATAGACGACGACGAAGAAGAAGAGGAGGAGGAGGAGGAAGAGGAAGAACCACTCCCACTCCTTTCATCTTCGTCCTTTGCTTGCGTCATTTGCATCACTTCTCCTTTCACTAAATGTTCCAAAACGCGACTCAATAACTCAATCACTTCTACGTTGCGCAAACTCGCCAAAGTTACCGACGCTCTCGCGAGTAAGAAATCTCCCGCTAAAATCGCCAACTTATTCCCAACCTCTAAATTCAAAGCTCGTAAACCTCTCCTCGTTGCCGACCCGTCCAAAACATCGTCGTGCAATAAACTCGCCACGTGAATTAACTCCGTAATCTCCGCTAATCTTCTCTGTCTCTGTCTGTTATCGCTCGGCACCTCGTGCGCCGGCGACAAATCTACCGTTTCTTCTTCTGCGCTATTTCTGCTACTACGAAATGATGACGAGGAGAACGCATCTCCAGAAGACATCCGCCTTCCGACATCTTCTCCTCCCCCCCTGACAACATCACCGGAGTTAGAAACCGGACTCAACGCGCTCGCCATCAGCAACAACACCGTCGGTCGCATCCGCTTCCCTTCCGCGCCGTACTTGAAAAAGTACTCCGCCGCGTTCGCCAGAGCCGGTAAATCCGTTTGCACCGCCACTCTCATTCTGTCCGAGATAAATTGTAACTCTTTTTGTACCAGCGAGAATGGATCCGGGACGAGAATGTTTTCGTACTTTGATTTTTGTCGCAATCCACCATTTCTACCATTGGTGTTGGATGACGCCGACGACGATGGGTTTTTTTCCAACACGTCCGCGTACGCGGAAAAGAACCTCCCTTTCGTCATCGTCTCGGAGTCGTCGATTTTGTCCTCGCCTCTTCCCGTCGTCGTTTTTGTTGGTTTTCTCGTCGTCGTTCGTTCAAAGCCCGCTCCTTTGCTCGCGAAAGTTCCAA
>Ga0129327_10001899_pt1 | contig 12237 bp, 11 predicted proteins | sample CPBDNA_6_FD_111799 | JGI IMG/M metagenome (GOLD analysis project Ga0129327, IMG submission 111799) | Freshwater to marine salinity gradient microbial communities from Chesapeake Bay, USA - CPBay_Spr_31_0.8_DNA | ecosystem: Environmental > Aquatic > Marine > Coastal | place: USA: Chesapeake Bay... | reverse complement strand
CCTTGACGCTTTACGTTGGTCTGGTGTTCGTAGTGGTGAAGATGCCGCAGTCTTTTTTAAGGATGCACAGTACCTTGAAGTGTTGACTAAAGGACAAACGGCTAAGCGTGGAGATCAAATAACTATTCCACACATGGTTATTGCTAGTTCCCTTGTGAAGCGTGCAAGCCTTGTTGCTCGTGGTTTAACTTATGACAATAAAGCCGCTAAAAACATTGACGAGATTTTTGGTGCGGGTGTTTCTGATTTAATACCTGAAGAAGCAGTTCCTGTTATTATTAAGAAACTTGCTGAACCTAGTGGTGACAAGTTTGTTGGTCGCATGTTGAGTGATTTTGTTTTCGCTAAAGACACGGCTCGCCGTACTTTTATTGGCGCCATTGTTGGTCCTTTAACTAAAGGCTCAAGCCAGTACAGTCGTCCTGCTAAAGCGGTAAGTCGTTACGGTTATCAACGTAAGCGTAGCCCTCGTGCGCGTTTAGAACGTGTTGCTAGAACTCAAGCACACGTACCTGATATGTCTGCTGGCTTGCACATTGACGACGGTCGTGATGCCGCTAAGGTTCGTGACCTCATGCTGTATGGTGGCATGCCTAAGTACTGGGCTGACTATAGTGCAGACTTGTGGAAAGTTATGACACCGGGGCAGCGTAAAGAATTCAGTAGTGGCATTGGCCGTAGTGTTGGTTATTCTCTTGGTGTTGATATTGTTGATCCTGTTAACGGAACTAAACTTATTGACAACATGGTTTCTGGTGCGCGTCCCGGTGAACTATATTCACCCGACTACATTGATACTCCGATACTTAAGGCTGCTGTTGCTAGGCAAGCGCAAGATAAAGCATTAAAATCCATGGAATCATCGTGGGAAAATGGTCCGACTCTTTTTCACGGAAGTTCCAAAAAATTTGAAAAAGATGAATTAACCGAAGCATTCTATTTGCCACAATCTCAAAATATTGCAGGAGCCGGATTTTATTCTACAAATGGTTTTAAGACGGCAAGTCAAGGATACACAAAAAAAGGTAAAGGTTCAGATCCGGTAACGTATGTAATTAAATGGAATGGCTCCAAACCCCCTGTTGTTCTTGATGCCGATGCTCCCGCACCAGATTTTGTTCGAGACTACATTAAAACACAATACGATTCTCCTTCTGCCTCTGATTGGTCGGAAGAAGTTTTGTCTTTGGTTGATGATCCTAACGTTTCAACACTTAGTTTAATACGTGCTTTGCGTAAAGACATGTCCTATGGTCAGTCAACCCTAAAGGCTGAAGTAGAAGAAATAATTAATGATTTAAATTATGTGATGCAAGAAAATGGGTATGATGCTTTAAAACATGCCGGTGGCAAAATAAGAAAAGATGCTATTGAAGAGCACGATGTGTATGTTTGGTTAAACACTAGAAACATTTCTGTGTCAGATACCGCCGAAGCGCTTAGTGTAGAAAATTTAGCAGCAGAAGTAACTATTAATGCTCCAATGTACAACCCTTCACTTCTTAATGATGGCACTAGCGCAGCATTGTACAACTACCAAATGACACCCGTGGTTAGTTTTCCCAACATGGCTGCCCTCGATCAAATGTCTTTACGCAAATCATATTTGACAATGCTGCTTGGTGACAACGGTACTATGTCAACCGTTACGGACTATTGGACTCTTGGAACTATTGCTGGTCCACGATTCTTTTTGCGTAACGGTCTTGAAGATGCAGGTTTGTATGCACTCACTGGTGGTTCATGGAAAGGTTACCGTTACGGTCAACTGTATTCTAAGGCTACCCGCGAAGCAACTCAACGTATAGATCCTAAAGATCCTAGTCGCGTACGTGGACGCAAACTTGGTCTTGTTCCTTCCACTACTCGTTGGTTTGGTGACGTAATCCCGAAGGCTCTTAACGGTATTATTTTACCTCACCTTGACGAGGCTGAGATTGCTTTAGCAAACAAACTTGCTAAGACTGGCGAGAGGGAACCTCTCACGTTGTTGTTGCGTAAAGCATTCTTGCGACAGAAACTTATTTTCATTAAGAAGCCCAAGAACGAACAGATTATAAAAGACCTTGATGAGGCTGCAGAAAATCCTTTGTTTTACAACATGATGGATGAGGCTTCTGAAACTACTGAAGGTTTAGCCAGTGGTTCTATGGTTGGTGTTGGTGCGAACAACACAACTAGGGCTATTATTAATGGTGAGATCCAAGAAGTTACTGGTAAGGTTTTGCCTTACAACACTAAGGTTGTTGCTGCGGAAGACCCAGCATCTATAAAAGCATGGTACAACGATATTACTGCTGTTCTTTATGGTGATGGAAAAAAAGTTGAGACTCCTGCTTTCCTTCGTGAATACTATCAGGCAAAAATGTCTGGTGATGTTGACAAAATTAATGATGTTGTAAACAAGTACACTGAGCATTTGTTGTCTGCCAACAGGAGTATGGTTGAGTCTTCGGCTATTGGTGCCACGGAAGGTTCCGCGTCTTTGGCTAGACGTAAACTTGATGCTGCCTTGCAAACCTTCACAACTAAAGAAGGTTCTTTTAATGACGATCTTTTGGCTAAGCTTCGCCGTGAAGAAGTACTAGAAGACGGAACAACTAGGGTTACATACAAAATGTATGACATGGTTGATGGTAAGCAGGTTCAACGTGTCACTGAAGAAGATTTGCTCACGATGCCAGGTAAGCCTTATTCTGCTCTTGGTGCAGACAACATGACTTTGGCTACGTCACAAAAGATTCCTTTGAGTATGCGAGCATGGTCTGCTATGGGTCGTTCACTTGCACGTTTTACTCGTGAACCAATTTTTATTGCTAACTATCTTGATGCACGTGATTTTCTACGTCCGATAGAAAAAAGACTTGCGGAAGAATTTGGTCAAGAACACGCAACTAAGTGGGCTGTAGAAAACGCTTACGAGCGTGCCTATGCAACCACAATGTCTTACGTGGATAACCCGAATGTTCGTTCACAGTTGGCTTGGAATGTTCGTAACGTTGCACGTTTCTATCGTGCACAAGAAGACTTCTATCGCCGCATGATGCGTACTGCTAGAAACAATCCTCTTGCTATTCAACGTTTGAATCTTGCATGGCACGCTTTGGATGAGACTGGGTTTGTGCATGAGGACGAGTTTGGTGACAAGTATTTTGTTTGGCCTGGTAACAAGGCAACGTTGACTGGTATTAATACTGTCACTAGTTTGTTTGGTCTTAATGTTCTTGAAGGTGGCGCTCTTACGGAGTTCACTTCTAAAGTAAGTATGTTGACTCCTTCGGCTGATCCTAATGCTGCGTTCCCAACTTTAGCTGGTCCTTGGGGTGCTACTGCGTTTACTGGTTTAATGGCAATTTTCCCGCAGTTGAAGTCTTTCCAAGACGAGATCATGGGTGAGTATTCTGTTGGTCGTTCATATTTGGAAACTGTTGTTCCAACTAACGCGAAGAAAAGCGTTGACTTGTTTAACATTGCGTTTGGTTTGAATGATGAACTTGATTCCGATACTGTTTATGCTGATTCTGCTAGGTCTGCCATACAGGTTTATGCTTCTACTGGTTTGATTGAGCAAGGTAAACAGTACACTAATACGGAACTTGCAGATATTAAAGACAATCTTAATATTGCCGCTAACGATATAACAATTCTTCGTACTCTTGCTGGTCCTACTTTACCTGCAGCTGTTTCTGTTAACCCTCAAACGGTTACTGATTTTGCTAAAGGCATGGGTGTTTCTGGTATGCGTAAAATCTTTATTGAATTGCTTCAACTTAACGATGGCGATTACAGTCTTGCTTACAGCAAGTTTGTTAAAAACAATCCTGGTTTGTCTGTGTTTACTGTTTCGGAAAATGAGAACCCTGATTCTTTTGGTAACTTCCAAGCAACTCGTGAAACTCAAAAGTTTATTATGGAGAACGAGGAACTGTTTAAGTTAAGTAAGACTGGTTCTGCTTTCTTCGCACCACAAGAAGGAGTGCAGGCTCTTGGTGCATGGAAGTATCTTGCATCTATGGGTGCCAAGGCTCCTAAGAATGTTTTGGATTACTTTAACGAAATGGTTACTGCTGAAGGTTACGGCAGGTACAGGCTTCTTCAGAAGCAATACTATGATGGTATTGATGCTGGTGATGATAGCGTTAAGAATAAGTGGGCTAACGCTAAAATAGAATTGTATAAAGAATACCCTATGCTTCAGTCAAGGTTGCAGGGTGATTTGAGTGATGGTTCTACACCAAACCCAGCCGATTCTCGTGGTGATGTTGGCGATATTCGTACTGCTGTTAATTGGATGAAAAAGAATAACAAGCTTGATCAGCGTGGTCTTGATGCTGAATCTGTTATTGGTCTTTATGATCAAATGGCTACGAGACTCAATGGTCTTGATCAGCGTGATCCTATGTACGCGAAAAACAAGAAAGAACTTAAAGACACGTGGGGTCGGGTTGAGTCTACGTGGTCACCTAAATATGAAGATGATATTCAGTGGAGGCTTTTAATGAATGCTACTTCCGGCGCGTTAGGATTCTGAGGTAAACAATGGACCCAGATGATTTAGATACTTATGGTGATAAAGGTTCTGCTGAAGAACAAGTTAACTGGAATACTAAAGTAACACCTGTTCCTTTAGGTTATCAGGTTGATCGTTTTGGTAGTTTTCCTGTGCAAACAGATGATCCAAAAATGGTTCCTTACAATCAGGCCATGATTTACCTTAACGAGGTTCGTGGTAAAGGTGGTAAAGACTACAAGATTCTTTTGAATCAACTTCAACGTTACAACAATAGTGAATCTACTTCCGCTAGTGGTGTTGAAGGAATGTGGAGAAACGTTCTTGATGACGCTGCCGCTTCTGGTGTTAACGCTATGGAACTTTTGCAGCGTGGAACAAAAATACCTGAAGACGGTGGTGGCGGAACTCGCGGTGGCTACACTGGTCCAACATCTAGCGTAACGTTGATGAATGAACGTGACCTTCGTGCAACTGCTGACGCTGTGGCTTCTACTGTTGTTGGTAGGGCAATATCGGATGATGAGTTTAAGACAATTATGAAGCAAGTTCGTACTGCTGAACGTGCGGAACCAACAGTGTCTGTTCCCGGTGTCGGTTCTAATGTTTCCATGCCAGGGTTGAGTGCGGAGGGTCGTCAAGATATTATTCGTGATTCCCTTATGAAAGGTCCAGAGGCTGAAGATTACGGTAAGGCAACTAAAATGATGGATTTGTTTTACAAAACTTTAGAAGCGAGGCCTGAAGGTGCCTGATCTTACACCTAACGAAAAACTTATGGACACTAACAATGATGGTAGGGTGTCTAAAAAGGAACGTAAAGATTACAAGAAGCCCGGTGGTGTGGGTGAGCAAACCATGCAGTCTAAGTTTGGTTTATCTTACGCTCTACTTAGTCGTCTTGCTGAATCGGAAGACCCTGAAGCCCAAGCATTCTATAACTGGTTTCAAGGTAAAACTCGTGAGTACATAAATAATACTACTGGGTTTAGTGATAGTGCTTTCCAGATTGAAATGGATAGCCAGCCTTGGGCACAGAAGTATAAGTCTACTGCCATAGAAGACATGGATTTTGAGGCTCGTTTCCCTGAATTGTACAACAATGAGATTAGTACTCGTGTTGAATCTTTACGGGATCAGGCTGCAGGTTTCGGTGCAACAATGAGCGATGACCAGTTGCGTGAACTCGCTATCCGTGGTCGCCGTTTCGGTATGAATGAGTCTGAACTTGCTAATGCTTTAACTGAATATATTTCTTTTGACTCGGGTACTGTTAGAGGTTCTGCTGGTACTACTCAAAACAATATTAAGTCGTGGGCTATGCGTAACGGTTTACAGTTGGCTGACAACATGGTTAACGATTACACTAAAAACATTCTTGCTGGTAACACTACTGAGGCTGATGTGTTGCAGGATTTGCGTAACACGTATCTTGTTGGTTCGTTTCCTGCATGGTCTGACCGTATACAAGCAGGTATGGACCCTGCAGATATTGCTGCACCGTACAAGCAGCGTATGGCTCGGTTGCTTGAAGTGGGCGAGGATGAGATTGATTTGAATGATCAACTGTTGCAGAAAGCTATGCAGGGTGTTGGGGCTGACGGTAAGCCTAGCGTGACACCGTTGTATGCGTTTGAGCGTGAGATTCGTCAGGATGATCGTTGGCAGTACACGGAGAACGCTATGGATACTTACGCTAAAGCTGGCACTAAGATTCTTCAAATGTTCGGATTGAGGTAACAGTATGAGTGTTGATTTTTCGGGACTTGATCCTAACAGTGATTTTTTTTACGGTGTCCGTGCGGGCATGGGAAACCTTTCCCCCGGTGGTCAGGCGGAAAGGGAACGTAGGGATGCTGGGCTTCCACGTGAAACTGCCACACCAAGTGGCGGTGGTGATAAAACTCCAACTACTACAGTAGATCAGGATGCTTTAGATAAAGCAGCGTTGAAAGCAGAGCAACGTCAAACTGCTGCATCTTTCCTCCGCAACATGCTTGCACAATACGGCATGGGTGTTCTTGCTGGTGAACTAGACACTATCATTAAAGATACTACTAGTGAAGAAGTAATGGTTGAACGTCTTCGCGGTACCGAATCATACAAGCAACGGTTCAAGGGTCTTACACAACTTCGCGCTAAAGGTGTAGCGGATGTTGCTACTGAAGGTGACTATCTTCGACTTGAAACACAATACCGTCAAGTGTTTCGTGAAGCAGGTGTGAGTAGTTTCCTTGGACAGTCTGGTACTCAAACAGAGTATGATGCTATCGCTAAACTTGTTGGTGACTTCTCGTTGTCCGTTAATGAGGTTCGTGACCGTGTGAGTGATGCGCAACGTATCGTTGCACAAACACCGCAAGAAGTACGTGATTCGTTCCAACGCTACTACAACGTTGACCCTGCCACGTTGACTGCATACGTTCTTGATCCGACAAGTACTGCTAGTGAAATTAACCGTAGGGCTAACGCAGCCATGATCGGTGGTCTCGGTATGCAGCGTGGGCTTGAGTTTGGTGCGGGTGCAGCGGAACGTATTGGTTCGTTCCTTGGCGGTGAAGGTGACCTTACAGGTACGCAGGCGGAACCTGTTCTTGGTGAGATCGCTGACGTGCAACGTGCCACTGGTCGTTTAGCGCAACTGGAACGTGGAACGTTGACTGCTGAAGAAACAGCCTTTGCACAGTTGGATCTTGATACTGGTGCTAAACAAAAAGTTAAAGGCTTACAATCTAGGGAACGTGCCAGGTTTGGTGGGACTGGTGCGTTTAGTTCTACAGCCCTTGGTGGCGGTTCTAAAATATAATTTAATAAAGCTGGGTATGCCTCAAGGTGGGGCAGCAGACTGTAAATCTGTCGCGTAAGCATGGTTGGTTCGATTCCAACATCCAGCACACCTAGTCAGATCGGTCGGCCCTGACAGTGTATAAAGTCCGATAGTCACAGCCATTACTTCTTCCCCAAGTTGTAGTGAGGGTGGCGTCTAACCTATCAAAAAATAGTAAGGGAGTATATATGTCTGACTACGATTGGGACGATGACGATGATTTGTCGGGTGCACCTAATGATTCTAATGCAATGAAAGAATTGCGGAAGGCTCACCGTGAGGCGCAGAAGCGCAACAAGGAGATGTCTGCACAGTTAGAGTCACTAACTTCTTCGCTTCGTGAACGATCAGTTCGAGACATTTTGGAAGCAAAAAAGTTGCCTGCGAAGGTTGCTGGTTTGGTTCCGAAAGATATTACATCTGCTGAGGATGTTGAATCTTGGTTGGAGGAATTCGGTGATGTGTTCGGATTCAATATCCAAGGTTCTGAACAGGATGAAAGCAAGCCAAAAGCGAATCCTGAATTGGAAAAATGGTCCCGTATTTCTTCGGCACAATCTAGTGGTGAAGCGTATAACGGTGACAATGATCAAATGAGTGCTTTGATTAACGCCGCAACAACTGTTGAGGAGTTAAACAAACTCTTGCATGGCAATTCTACTGGTCCTTTGGCTATGTAGTTGTCTTGTTTGTCCTTTTATTAACTATTTATTTGGAGGTGAATTTTTACTATGGCTAATGCCTATACTGGTACTTCAGCAATGAGCAATCTTGTCAAAGCTGCGTATGACCGTTATGTGGAATTCGCTTTGCGTTCACAGCCGATGTTCCGTGATCTTGCGGATAAGCGGCCTGTGCAGCAAGCGATGCCCGGTTCGTCTGTTGTTTTCTCACTGTATCAGGATCTTGCTGCCGCAACCACTGCGTTGACGGAAACAGTTGATCCCGATGCTGTTGCATTGAGCAACCCTAGCACGGTTTCTGTTACTCTTAACGAGTACGGTAACGTTGTGTTGGAAACAAAGAAGCTCGCAGAATTCTCATTCTCGGATGTTGATCCTGCTATTGCTAACATCATTGCATACAACATGGCTGATTCTATTGATAAGCTTGTTGTTAGCACATTGATTGCGGGAACAAACGTCCTGTATGGTGGCGATGCTACCGCTACGAATGAGGTTATTGCCGCGGATACCATGACTGGTAGCCTTATCCGTAAGTCTGTTGCTAAGCTTCGTGCCGCTAACGCTGTCCCTCGTGACGGCATGCTGTACGCAGCCTACATGCACCCTGAGGTTTCGCATGATCTGCGTTCCGAAACTGGTGCACTTGCATTCGAGGATGTACGTAAGTACACGGACCCGAATGTTGGTAACATCCTTAACGGTGTGACTGGTGTGTATGGTGGTGCTTATGTTGTGGAAACCCCACGTGCATACACTGCTCTTGATGGTGCTTCAAGCGCCAAGGTGTACCGCACTATCATTGCGGGACAGCAAGCACTGGCTGAGGCTACTGCCGTTGAGCCTGGTGTTGTTATCGGTCCAGTTGTGGATAAGTTGATGCGTCAACGTCCACTCGGCTGGTATTCCTTGCAGGGTTGGGCAGTGTACCGTCAGGCTTCACTGTACCGCGTGGAGACTGGTTCTTCTATCGCTGCATAGTTGTGTCGATGGGGGTCATCCTTACGGGTGGCTCCCATCACCTTCTTGATTCTACTATTTTAAGGATTTACTATGGCTGATAATCTTCCTGATATTATTGAAAACCAACTACTTGATGCTCTTGTGGGTACTTCTACTTATAGTATTACTGGTGCTACTAAACTTCGACTGATGACGGCTAATGGCAATGATGCTTCCGCTGGCACTGAGGTTACTGGTGGTTCGTATGCTTCACAAACTATTGCTTTTGATGCTGCTGCTAGTGGTTCCATTTCTAACAATGCTTCTATTTCGTTTACGGGTATGCCTGCCGTGACGGTTGTGGGTATTGAGATTTATGATTCTGCTGGTTCCCCTAAGCGTCTTGCTTATGGTGCTCTTACTGCTTCTCGTACTGTTACTGCTGGTGATACTGTGCAGTTTGCTTCTAGCGCGATTACTCTTAGTTTGGCATAATGTTTGATATTGTAAAGAAGACTGTTTCTTTACTTGGCTTCCCACAATTATTGAGTGGGGAGTATACTGGTAGTGGTGAGGCTACCCTTACTTCTAGTGCTAATATTACAGCACTCGCTGAAGCGGATTTAAGCGCTAATACAGACCTTAACTCTACAGCGGTACTTGGGGTACAGGGTGCGGCTGCAATGTCCGCTACGTTGACGCTAGCGGTTTCTACGACCATTGTGAATGCTGCTGCCAGTATCATCGTGGGTGAGTCTAACCTTGTAGCCACCTCAACAAGATTGTTCTTTGTTACTAGTAACATAGACTTTCAGTCTAGTCTAACTACTGACCCAGTTCTTGTGAACATAACAACTGCCCGTCCTCTATCCGGACAGTTAACGTTATCAGCAACCATGTTCAAACCACTCAACATCCTCGTACTACCCACGGTGGAATACCAATACTCGAATGATCGGTTAATGAAATTCTATGGTGTAGATAGTGGACAGTCACTTATCATCACAGGAACCACAGGCAAGATTGTTGAATTCCAGACTGGTACCGAAATTGATGCAGCCGACTACTACTTCGGTGGTGGCCGTAGGCATGTGCTTGATGATATTGAAGTGACCGCTGTGACTAACGCTGGGTTCAGTGAACTTATAACTATTGAAGGAGTCCCTAGTGGCGTGTAGAACAAACTGTGCCACACAAGACCACGGAAGTTTTGGTGCTTGTGCACGGGCAGCAAACATTAAAGTTAATGCGGTAATGGTTTCCCCGCAACGACCAATGTTTGATCAAACAAAAATGGAACTGTCAGCATATGATGCTGCACGCCGTAACGGTATCCAACCTGAAGGAACCACAATCAACAAGGTGAAGGCAGCTGAGAATGCTAGTCGTGCTTTGGGTCGTCCTTATAATGCTGATGTTGATCCACCAGCGAACATGATTGTTAGTAAAGATACTGCCCGTTTCGTGAATTCTGGTGCATGATGACTACTTTCGCTGAAATGATTGACGATACCCTCATGCAACTCACAGGGTATTCCACGTTCCAAGATCAAGCAACCTATCTTACTGCAGCGGTAGACGCTGACGATTTATCTATCCCTGTCGCTGACGCTACCGCAGTGTCCCGTGGCTTGATAGAAATAGGTTCAGAACTAATCCAAGTTGATTCAGTAAACAACACCACTGCTGTACTTACTGCACCACCATACGGTAGAGGGTACCGGAGTAGCACTGCAGCATCCCACGCTAGTGGAACAAGGGTTGTTTCTTCCCCAATGTTTCCACGCAACATGGTTAAAAAAGCAATCAACGATGCAATCAAAGCAGTGTACCCTGAAATATTCGCTGTAGGTTCAACCACGTTTAGTTTCCAACCATCCATCACCGCATACAATCTACCTGCAGGTGCACTAGATGTGCTACAAATCAGGTGGCAGTCCACGGGTCCTTCTAAAGAATGGATGCCTGTACGCAGGTACGATGTGGATAAGCACGCTGCCGTGAGCGAGTTTGCTAACGGTGTCGCAGTGAACGTGTATGACGGTATCACTCCTGGCCGTAACGTGAAGGTTACGTTCAGTAAAGAAGCTGTAGCGTTGAATGCTGAAACTGACGTGTTCACTACCGTTACAGGGTTGCCGTCTTCATGTGAGGATCTTATTCGTTTCGGTGCAGCCTACAGGCTAGTACCGTTCTTTGATTCGGCACGTTTATCTGGTCAGTCTGCTGAGTCTGATTTTGGTGGTGCCAACAGGCAACCGGCTGGTGCATCCCAGTTGTCTCGTTTCCTTCTACAAATGTACCAGGTTCGTCTAGCTGAAGAAACTAAAGGCTTACAAACATTGTTCCCTACCCGTTCACATTACACGAGATGATTGGTTGAAACATGGCTCGTAGATATTATTCAAGTACAGCGGCACGTACGACTCTTGCCGCAAATATTAATAGTAGTGTCATTACTGTTGGTGTTACTGCCGTAACAGGTTGGCCTACATCATTCCCGTACACGATTATTCTTGATCAGGACACGATCAATGAAGAAATCATTGAGGTTACTGCACGTACAGGAACAACACTCACAGTGATTCGTGGTGTTGATGGCACTACGGGTGTTGCTCATAGTGCTGGTGCAGCAGTGAATCACGGTGTGTCTGCCCGTGACTTTGATGAACCTAACTTGCACGTTAACACTGATGTTAAGCATGTGCTTGTGGTTACTTCGGGTACTCGCCCCGGTTCACCGTCTGCGGGTCAAGTTATTTTTGAGTCTGACACGGCTCTTTATTATGGTTGGAATGGTACGGCATGGGCACCTATCGGTGGTGCCGGTGGAGCAGGTTTACAAGACGTTTTCTTTCTGATGGGAGCATGACATGGCAACAGCATACAAATACGCACAGGTACAAGGAACAGCATCAACGGGTACTTACGCTACGTTGTACACAACACCCGCTGCGACAGAGGCGGTGATTTCTTCCCTCGTTATCACTAACCAATCTTCGTCTGCTATCACGGTGCGGATTGGTTTGGATGCTACTGCTGGTACTCCGGGTGCGAGCGAGTGGCTTGTTTATGATGCTGCTATTGCGGGTAATGACACGGTGGCTTTGACCTTGGGTGTGACGTTAAGTGCTCAGAAGTTTGTGCGGGTTTCTTCATCTGCGGATACCTGTAACTTTAGTGCATTTCTTACGGAGATTTCCTAATGGCTCTAAGTAGTTTTATAAACGCAGGGTTAGCGAACACAAGTACAGTAATTAACCCAAATGCTGACT
>Ga0129327_10001897_pt1 | contig 12247 bp, 8 predicted proteins | sample CPBDNA_6_FD_111799 | JGI IMG/M metagenome (GOLD analysis project Ga0129327, IMG submission 111799) | Freshwater to marine salinity gradient microbial communities from Chesapeake Bay, USA - CPBay_Spr_31_0.8_DNA | ecosystem: Environmental > Aquatic > Marine > Coastal | place: USA: Chesapeake Bay... | reverse complement strand
TATTTCATCTACCTTGAGGGTCGGCTGACCAACACCCACGGGCACCGATTGCCCGTCTTTACCGCAAACCCCTACACCGCCATCTAAACTGAGATCGTTACCCACCATAGACACTTTGTTCATAACCTCGGGGCCACTGCCAATTAGCGTGGCACCGCGAATAGGTGCAGTGACTTTACCGTCTTCAATTAAATAAGCTTCCGTGGCAGAAAAAACAAAACGCCCGGAGGTGATGTCTACAGAACCGCCACCAAAATTCACCGCGTAAACGCCTTTCTTCACCGAGCGTATAATATCCTCGGGTAAATCCTGTCCTGGCAGCATATAGGTATTTGTCATTCTCGGCATAGGCACATGGGCAAAAGACTGCCGACGACCATTCCCTGTTGGGGCAACGTTCATTAAGCGGGCATTCAATTTGTCCTGCATGTAGCCTTTTAGGATCCCATTTTCTATCAACACAGTAGACTGCGTTTGAGTGCCTTCGTCATCCACGGACAAGGATCCGCGCCGGCCCTGCATAGTGCCATCGTCAACGATCGTACATAACGTGGAGGCCACCTGCTCACCGACACGGCCAGAAAATGCGGAACTGCCCTTGCGATTGAAATCGCCTTCTAGGCCATGACCCACGGCTTCATGAAGTAACACGCCGGGCCATCCTGGACCCAACACCACTGGCATTGGCCCCGCAGGCGCATCAATGGCTTCTAGGTTAATTAACGCCATACGCACGGCCTCTTTGGCCAAGTCATCGGCCCAATCGCCTTCACCTAAAGAGAATAGGCTGCGCCTGCCGCCACCACCGGCACTGCCGCGTTCGCGACGCTCACCTTGTTGCACAATGACAGAGACGTCTAAGCGCACCAAAGGTCGAATGTCCGCTGCCAAGGTGCCGTCGCTGGCCATGACCAACATAGATTCATGACTGGCTGAGATGCGCACATTGACCTCTTTAACCCGGGCGTCTTCAGCCCGGGCGATGCCGTCTACTTGTCTCAGTAGCACTACTTTTTCTGCATCAGACAAACTCGAGATTGGATCCACACCCTCATACAGTGCTGGATACGCAGTTGCTTTAAAAGCTGGCACGCCTCTGCCAGCCCCTTTCTTGGCAATGGATCGCGCTGCTTTTGCCGCTTGTTGCAAACCATCAAGACGAATGTCTTCACTATAGGCAAAGCCGGTTTTCTCGCCAGCTAAGGCCCTTACGCCAATACCCGCATCTACCGAAAAAGCGCCATCTTTAACGATGCCGTCTTCAAGGCCAAAAGACTCTGAGCGCGTGCTTTGGACAAAAACCTCACCGTAGTCAATTTCTCGACTCAGCAAGTCGAATACTGTTTCTTCTATCTCAGCAAAGGCCATACCTTTACTCTTGAGCAGTGTTTCTTCTGCTTGGTTGACTAAATCGCTCATATCTAATTATTGCTCGGTGTCATTTTTATTTCGTACTCTACTACTTTAACGCGAAGACTCACTTTTTAGCATCCGTGTCCAACAACGGTCCTTCTTCACTGGGTGGTTTTTGCGCCTCCAGCTTATCTGGGGTTTCCGCCAGACCGTTGTTGTCTTGGCCCAGTAAATCGGGAGAAAGCCGCTCACCCGCTTCAGGCATTGCGTCAATAGACTGCCCCCAGAGGGTCAAAAATTTCACTTCTGGATCGTCTATGCTACCAGCCACTGAAAATTTTGCGCTGCTCATACGCTGAATAGGCTTACGTAAAATACGCTCTCCAACAGCAACGCCAATACCCGCTAGAGGGTTTGCTATTGCCACATAAGCCGCATACCAAGGCAAGCTATCACTCACGGGAAGCGTCACGATCATTTCGTTTTCAAGCGTACCCTTACGAAAATCGACGGTGCCGCCTAATTCATAAGTGGAAGAGGTACTTTTAACTATTAGGTTTTTATTGAAAGACAACTGTTTATCCTCCATCTGGATTTCGGCGGCCAAACGGCTAAAACTTATGCCTTCATCTACCACATCCGAAAAATCGAGATTGATGCGCTTTGCTAAAGCCGACACATTAAATAGGCTGACTAGCCGCAGACCGCCCTGGCCTGCTTCCACATCAAGAAACCGGCCCTCTTTCGCCAAGATGGTCACGCCGCCTTCACTGTCAACGATATTCAGATTAGCAGGCGAGCCCGGCCAAGAAAGATTTCCTGAAAGCCGCGCGAAATCGGTTTCCACAACCGGCACATAGCCCCATGCAGGCAGCGTAGTAAATAAGTTATCAAGTTGCACCGCCCCAGAAAAAGAGGACGTACCGCTCTCCAAATCCCAAAAAGCGACACTGTCTTGTATGTGCAGCCCTTTAACGTCTACCGCCTTAACATCAAAGCGGACACCGCCCTCTTCAGGATTTATGTTAAACACCCAAGCACCAAATGATTCATCACCAAGATGTAACGAGCCTACACGCACATTCGCCCGGGGCAATGCCCGGCCAACTTCTATCGACATTGGGTCAACTAAAGTGACGCCATCCTCAGCATATTGATCATTTGCCGGTAGGCGTAAAAACGATAGGTCAATACCCAGGGTATCCACATCTGACAAGTCTAGGCGACCGATAACATCATCACCTCTTAGATCAAAGGTTAGTTTATCTGCCCGGCGCACGCCATCTAAACTAACATCCTCAAAAGCAAAATCCCCAATGATCAATTCGCCCACAGCAAGACTTTCAATCTGCCAATCAAAGGGTAAAACAACTGCAGGTTCACCCTCATCGGAAACCCAATCAGCAAGGTCTAATCGCGGCATTAGGCCAACAACTTTTAGCCCTGTGCGCTCCGTTTGATCCTCCAATTGATAAAAAGGAGCTGCAGTGGCAATACCCACCGCACCAAATAGTTTGCCACTCAATGGGTTATCGGTTTCCTCTGGATTGACCACCAACCAACCCTCGGTGCTCTTATATTGCCAACCGACCTGCCTGCCTTCTGGCAGGAATTTTAAGGTAAATTCACTCCGCTCAGGCACATCTATCGCTTTGCCAAATTCCGCTGGCAAATCTACGTTCATCCCTAAAAGATCTGTTTGGACGACCAAATCAGATACGTCACCTTGCATAGACAAATTTAGGCGAGACGAAAATGCGCTTTCACCCTGCAATACAGTGGGCGCATCAAGGCTAAGAAGGTACAACACTTTTTCCGCGCCAATCTGTCCATCTATATCAATGTTCAACCATCGCTCATCACTGCTTGAAGCGATAACCGCCGGACGCTCAAACATTGAAGCACTTAACTGGCTATGGAAATGGTGAGGGAGAGAGAAACTGGCTGGACCGCTGATATCCTGCACCGTTAACTTATAGCCGGGTAGATCTAATGAAACATCGGATATGTCTAAGCTCAGATTCGCGACCAAATTAGCCGCTGACAAATTAGGCGTTGCGTCAGTCAATTCACTGTTAATCAGAGGGCCACTTTGCGTTAACGGCACTTCCAAATGAGCGGTCGTTTTAACAATGCCGTCGCTTATTACACGCCAATCGTCTTCAATAAAGGCCATAGTTTTTTTCAGCGGCGAAGACCGAATAAATTCTAGTACGCTCCGCCCCGTTGGGGCCGCGGTGAAATCTATCGAGATAATACCGGCTTTATCAATCCGCGCTTGCGCTTGACTAAATTCAATACCGAATGATTCGCCTTGCAGATCTTCCAAAACAGTTTCTAACCCAAACACCCGAAGTCTTCCGCGAGCCTTTGAGATGCGCGGCCAGTCTTGCAAATAGCTCACCTGAACCGAGTTAAAATCTCCAGACATCTCAAATCGTCGGTCGAACTTGCGCTCGGGTTTAACATGAATTTGGCTTTGCAGAGCCAATTCAACATTATCAAATCGCCCCTTTTCCGGCGCTGTTTTTAACCAGTTGTATAAACCGGGACTCAACTTATAGGGCACATAGCTTTGCGCGTCATCTAAGCCTGCTGTATCCACTTTCACCCTAACGGCTACTCTTTGTTCATATTTGGCTTGAGGCCTGCTGGTTGCAAATTCGCCTGCTATTGTAGAATCACCTCTTTGGGCGACAATATTCTCACCGCGCAGCGCTACGTATCCAGGCCGAACTATAAGCGCAAGTTCACCAACAGCGCGGTCTAACTGCCACACATCGTAAAACAGGTCAGGGAAGAGCATGGTCATATCTTCACCCAGCACTGTCATGGCAATATTCCCTGAGTCACCCCAGATCTTTGCGCTAGCATTGCTGAGCGAAGGCACACCGCGATAGCCTTTAAATCCCACCGCGGCTACCTCAGTTGCGTAACCAAAACCTAATTCAGGGTCGACAAATAGATGTAGATTTTGCGCTACCCCAGACGCTCTAAGTGCAACTAACCATTCCGACAATACGTGTGACCCTTTTGTCGTATCTATTAGGAAATCGCTAACGCTCCCGATGTTCTGAGTTTCTGACCAAACCTCAAGGGTAGGTTTGGATTTCACGCCACCGAAGGGTGAATTATCGTTGTCCAAATTAAGGCGAATAAGAAGTTCTGTTAACTCAATGGACTGGGACGGATTAGCGAATACAATCTGGGATAAAGCGCCCACAAAGTGATTATCTACACCCTGCAGCTGCAGAACAAAATCTATAGAAAAATTGTCAGCTAACAGCGGCGACCTAGAAGCCACAATACGCACATTAGTTTGCCCAATGGCTTTGACGTCGCCTAACGTGTTTAGGTAGCCACTACTCAGCGACAGCAAAAACTCGCTATCTGCAATCAGTCCAGCTGGAACAGTCAGATTGCCTTGCGCAAAATATTTTTCCGACCGCTCACTTGGAAACAGCGAATTGCTGTTGTGGAGATAACCCATTGTTAACGGTTGCAGATCTTTATCTATTAGCCCCACACTCATATGACCAGAGCGCACACTGCCATGGTTCGCCAAATCTAAGTTTAAGGAATAGGTTTGTAACTCTGCTTCAAGCGGAGACAGATAGACCTCAACACTGCCAAAGATCCGATTACCTTTTTGGGCGATCCTTTCTAGGTCAAATGGCAACTCAACGTCACCCTGATTGCGTAGCCGCCAACCTTTTTCTGTTTGATCTACGTAAAGATGAAATTGATCCCACGTAAGTAGGGCCGGAATCCAAGTGGACTGACGCATACTTTCAATTAGAGCCACTTCGATTTCTAACGCATCTATATGACCAGCGCCAAATTCTAGCTTGGCTATTGCCACTACAGGGTTAAGCCCTCGCCACGAGGTTGAGACACCGGTAACTTTTACATTAAGCGGCTGAAGCGCTGCATTAATTTCGGGTGTGAAGTCCGATACAAACCCCACACTGATTCTACCCACACCCTGAACTAACGCTAAGATCAGTACTATAGAGGTAACAAGTATGGCTAACGGGCGGAATACAAATTTTTGTAGCACAACCGGCGCACCTAGGACGCTTTTGGTGGGCTGCTTACTCACTTACCACACCTTCGCAAGAAACATGATCGCGAACTCAAACAATAACCAAATGGGGAACTTAGACAAAGAGCAGCCCGAAGGTTGTGACAAAACAACACTTGTATAGTGCCCAAAGCGACCGCGTGCATTCCTACTAATTTGGTTTGGGTTACGTTCATATGGATTTTGCTTGTCGCGCTCAAAGAGACGAATTATCAGAAAATCGAATATCAAAGTTTCCCGAGACCACGGCAGGGTCTGTTTGAAACTTAATTGAACAATTCAGGGTTGCGGAAACTTGAGCCAAAAACTTTGCATCCTCATCTAAAAATCGCTCAATCACCGCCTCGGATGCGGTGACCACATACTCGCCAGGGCCGGTCACTTGATTATCGTTCAAAGAGTAGCGTGCAAAAATTTCGCGCAGTATTTCCATACATGTTGATTCAGCAGATACAAGGCTCCCCGTTCCCAAACATTTGTCACAAGGCTCGCAAACCGTTTGCTCTAAACTTTTTCGCGTTCGCTTGCGGCTCATGAGCACAAGACCTAATTGCGAGAAGTCATCGCAAAAGGTTTTGCACGGATCAAGCTCTAGCCCTTGCTGTAAAGCCTGTAAAACTTGTTGCCTGTGTTTTGCTTTAAGCATATCGATAAAATCAATAACAATTATGCCGCCCAAATTACGCAACCGAAGTTGTCTAGGAATACTTTGAGCCGCCTCTAAGTTAGTTCTAAAAGCAGTTTCTTCAAGATCTATACCGCTGACAAATCCGCTGGTATTGACATCTATGCTGACTAGGGCCTCCGTCTGCTCAATCACCAAAGACCCGCCGCTCTGCAAACGCACAGTAGGCGCTAAGGCTCTGGCAATTTCTCCATCAACGGCATAGCGCTCAAATATCGGTACGTCGTCCTGATAGGAAAACAATTGGGGTAGGTATTCCGGCGCATAGGTCTGCATATATTCCTGGATACGCTGGAATGTTACTTGATCATCTACAGCGATTCGCGTGGTTGCCTTGCCCACTAAATCACGAATAAGCCGATTTTGAATAGGCAGTTCTGTGTAAACCGCCTTGGGCGCTTTAAGCGATTTTAGATCAAGTTGAATATTCGACCAAACACGCTGCAGTAACTCGAAGTCTTCAATTAGCACACTCTCTTCTGCGCCTTCGCTGAGCGTTCTAGCGATAACACCCGTATTTGTTGTTTCTACCAGCGGCCGCAACGATTTGTAGAGGCGGGCCCGCTGGCCCTCGTCCTCAATACGCTGAGATATCCCTACATGATTTTCATAGGGCGTTAGCACCAGAAACTTGGCTGCAATGGCGATCCGAGTTGTTAGTCGCGGTCCTTTAGTGCCCAGTGGATCTTTAACCACCTGAACGAGAACAGTTTGTCCGTCGTGCAGAAGACTGCGGATAGCCGGCCTATTTTTGCTCGGGGTATCGTGAGCTGCGTCGTTAGCGGATATCAGCAAAGAAGATTGGATATCTGATACGTGGAGAAATCCGGGGCGTTCAAGGCCCACATCTACAAAGGCCGCCTGCATGCCGGGCACAATGCGAACTACCTTACCAAGATATATGTTGCCGGTGGCACTATATCCACTTGAGCGGGCCATATGAATCTCTTGCAGCGCACCACCGGCGATCAACGCGACTCTCGTCTCGAAGGAGTTAACGTTAATCAGTAATTCTTCAGACATTAGCGCGCATGGCCCAGGTATCAAAGTCAAAACTGCGCAGCAGATTTTCCGTTTCATGCACAGGCAGACCAACTATCGCGGTATAACTGCCCGCTATTTTTTCACAAAAGACCCCACCCAGACCCTGAATACCATAGCCTCCAGCCTTATCCTTTGGTTCACCTGACTGCCAATAAGCATGAGCTTCAGCTGGCGTAATTTTTCGAAATGATACTTCACTGACAACCACCACAGACTCACTACGCTTGCCATCATAGAGTGCAACGCCAGTCATTACCTGATGGGTCTGTGCAGAAAGGCAGCGCAACATCCACGCCCCCTCTTCAGCATCAGCGGGCTTACCCATCAGCCTTCCCTCGTGCACTACTATGGTGTCCGCACCCAGCGCAACAGCGCCTGTAGTCCATCCAGCTTTAGATTTACTCAGCGCCAGCCTTGCGACATACGTTTCAGGAGCCTCACCCTGCACAGGGGTTTCATCTACATCAGGAGTGCTAACTGAAAATTCTAGACCCATCTGCCTAAGCAAGTCCGCTCTACGCGGAGAACTTGACGAGAGTATTAGTTGCATAGGCGCATAGTCACCCACTAATTGTATCCGGGGCCGATCAGGCGTAATAAGAATCGGCTTAGAAACGGCCACAACACTGCGCTGGAGAGCGCAGCGGTGAGCGGCAAAATATCCCAGGGTTGATCAGCAACTAGATGCATCACAAAGGCGCGAAACACCTCAGCAAAGAAAACAATTAGGAAAATCATCATTGTTTGTTGCACAACCGAATGCATTTGGTGACGTTGGTGGAATCGCCAAACGAAAAACGTTAATGAGGCAAAGATAGCGCCATTTAGACCAAAAGGTTCATTCAATAGCGCATCGACAAAGAGGCCCGATACCCAACTTAAAATGATACCCCGACGATAGGTGGTTTGATCATCCGATTGCCGAGATGCGCCGAACAACAAGGCGAAAAGCAGTCCTCTGCGATAGGGCATTTGCTGCGCCCAAAAAAAGCAAATCAACAAAATCCATTGAGGGCGGGCATAGGAAAGCCACGTGACGGATTCACCCGGCAATCGCGCTACAGCCAGTACAAAACTCAACAACACACTGAATGCCAAGACTATACCTAAGGCCGGAGAACTCATTGCGCGAATACCTCGTTGGCCGTGAGATTAGCGCTGCGTTCCAGAGAATAGTTGCGCTCTAAATCTGGCATGATCACTAAGACGTGACCAGTGCTGTTCAGTCGAGCACTAGGTCTGAGCTCCACCTGTGCATAGGTCAAACCAGAGCCATTGGAAACAGAGTAGACCAACCCCACAGGGTAACCGTCAGGAAATCGACCACCAAAGCCGGACGTTTCAATAAGGTCTCCAATTACGATATCTGTGGATATGGGTACGTTCTCCAACAAAAGTGTTTCCTCTTCGCCGGTACCACCTGCTATCAATCGAGCACCCGTGCGATTTATACGTGCTGGTACTGCATGGTCACGATCTATCAGTAAAAGCACTCGGCTCGTGTATTCCCCCACGCTAACCACCTGACCAAATAAACCCTGGGCATCTACCACGCCCAACCCATCAACAATGCCATCAGCACTGCCTTTGTCGATAAAAACCTGGTGGGTAAAGGGGTTGGGTACTGAGCCAATAATTTCTGCAATCACCGCATTGCCAGGTAGTTTCTTACGTGATCCAAGCAATTCACGCAGTCGATCATTCTCAGACTTCAAAGCTTCATAGCGTTGAACCTGAAGCGACTGCTTCGCCAACATTTCTTTCATTTGCCGGTTTTGTTCTTGCAAAAATGAGCGGTCAGACGCCAAATCTTGCACATTGTCAGTAGCCAAATACGGCGCTTCCGCGATCATGTAAATAAAGGAAGCTGGCGTTGAGAGTGTCGCGCGGGTCTCTTTCAAGATTTGCGCTGCGGTTACGGAGGTGGGATTTTGTGTATCGAAAGATTGCTTCCAAAAAGAGTCTAGATAAATAAGAGCGCAAGATAGCCCAAGCAGGCTTAGCAGAATAAAGCCTGCACCGGACTGCTTCGCAAACAGAGTCTTAATTTTAGAGCTCCCTCATCTTACGGCTTGTTAGGGCTTATCACGGTTAACACGAGCACCTGTATCAGTGACAAAACATAGGTGCCACATCCTCTGGCATTACCGCGAGTTCAATCTCGAATCTCTACAACATTAGCGCTGTAAGCACCGACACCTGAGCCAAATCAGGGTATCGCTTTTGCACAACACCATTTAATTCTGCACGCGCCATTACACTGCTTTTAACACCCCGAACGTTACCATCTAGGTGATAGATGGTATTTTCAGCGCCACTAGGACGTTGAGAGCAAGTCGGCATTTCCAGTCTGATCCATCAGTTCCAATGCCTTACCGCCACCTCGGGCAACACAGGTCAATGGATCTTCCGCAATAATCACTGGCAAACCTGTTTCCTCAGCAAGTAGAACGTCTAGGTCTCGCAATAGCGCGCCGCCGCCAGTGAGGACCATCCCCGTCTCAGCAATATCCGAGGCCAGTTCTGGCGGACATTGCTCCAACGCCCCTTTCACTGCCTGAACAATCATGGACAAGGGTTCTTGCAAGGATTCTAAAATTTCGTTGCTGTTCAGAGTAAAGCTCCGCGGAATACCTTCCGCTAGGTTACGGCCCCGCACATCAATTTCTCTGATGTCTTTTTGCGGATAGGCCGCGCCTACTTCCTGCTTAATTCTTTCTGCTGTTGCTTCACCTATCAAACTGCCTTGTGTGCGTCGCACAAATGAAACAATAGACTCATCAAAACGGTCACCGCCCACGCGAACAGACTCAGAAAACACAACGCCGTTCAGCGAGATAATGGCAATCTCCGTAGTACCACCGCCGATATCTACAACCATGGTGCCGACGGCTTCGTGAACCGGTAGACCCGCGCCTATTGCTGCAGCCATAGGCTCTTCCACTAGACGGACATCCCGGGCACCTGCAGAGAGCGCGCTCTCACGAATGGCACGTCGCTCCACTTCTGTGGATTTGCACGGCACGCAAATCAATACTCTGGGGCTAGGGTTAATCCAAGAATTTTCATGTACCTTGGCAATAAAGTACTTGAGCATTTTTTCCGTCACCAAGAAATCGGCGATAACGCCATCTTTCAATGGACGGATTGCGGTGATGTTGCCGGGGGTTCTACCCAACATGCGCTTAGCATCTAAGCCAACGGCGGCGACGCTCTTTTGGTTGCCGTTAATGCGCAGCGCAACCACGGAAGGCTCGTTCAAAACGATGCCCTGATCGCGCACATAAATCAGCGTATTTGCGGTGCCTAAATCAATCGACAAGTCGCGAGAAAACAGCCCACGGAAATTCTTCAGCATTACGGCCTCTAGCTAGAGATAAACGACCATAATATGCATTACGACGGACAAAAGCACGGAATCGGTGAACAAATACCCGGTTATTTTGATATCAAAAATACCGGCCTAACGTGGCTGAGAACGGTCCAAACCGTAAAACTCCCCAAACAATCCAAAAAAACAGATTAGCCTGCTAAATAAGCTGATCAATGTCCGGGCAAATGCGCTCTATGCTCAGGCGGGGTTGAGGTTGCAATTGACAACAATTCAGCATTTTTCTAGGTCCTGGTTTACACTATGCACCGACCCAATAATGACGCTCACAAACCGCAGTGAATGAATCGCATATGACCGATCAAGACAATACAGAAATCAACGTAACTCACCTTGCACGCTTAGGCAGGTTAGCCATTTCATCATCCAGCCATGCTAGTACCGCGCAAGAGTTGCAAAATATCATTGCCATGATTGATGCCATGCAGAGTGTTGATACAGATGGCATTGAACCCCTCTCGCACCCACTGGATTCTGAGCAACTCTTGCGCGCTGATGTGGTTTCAGAAACTGATTCGCGAGAAGCCTTCCAGAACAATGCCCCAAAAACTGAAGACGGCTACTACTTAGTGCCTCGGGTGGTAGATTAAATCGTGACTATAGAAAAATTTGCATCGTTAAGAGACATGGGCGCTGGCTTAGAAGCCGGTACATATACCAGCGTAGAACTCACCAACGCCCATCTAGACGATATTGAACAGCGAAACACGCAGAGCAATAGCTTCATCACAATTGCTCGCGAACATGCACTAGCGCAGGCAAAAGCCGCAGACGCGCAGCGAGCCAACGGCGACGCCACACCGCTCACAGGCATTCCAATTGCCCACAAAGATATTTTTTGTACTGAAGGCCTGTTGACCACATGCGGGTCAAAAATGCTCAGTAATTTCAACGCACCGTACAACTCAACTATGGTTGAGCGACTCAACGCTGCGGGAATTGTCACAGTGGGTAAAACCAATATGGACGAGTTCGCTATGGGCTCTTCAAATGAAAACAGTTTTTTTGGTCCTGTGACCAACCCATGGGATCGATCCAAAGTGCCCGGTGGGTCCTCAGGTGGCTCTGCGGCAGCAGTAGCCGACGGCTTGGTTGCTTGCGCAACAGGCACAGACACCGGCGGGTCCATTCGTCAGCCCGCAGCGTTCTGCGGCATCACAGGTTTAAAACCCACCTACGGAAGAATTTCTCGGTACGGCATGATTGCCTTCGCCTCTAGTCTTGACCAAGCCGGCCCAATGACCAGAACTGCCGAAGACGCAGGCCTAATGTTGAGTTACATGTCTGGCTTTGATCCGCGTGATTCAACCAGCGCGAATCGCGAAGACGATTGGCTAAAAGCCATTGCCCACAACGGCATACCCAAGTTAGATAGTCCGCTAACCATCGGCTTGCCCAAAGAGTACTTCGCCGATTTAGCCAATGCTGACGTCATTGCGGCGGCCCAAGCCGAGCTCGCAAAAAACGGCCACACATTTAAAGAGGTCAGCCTGCCCCACACGCAAGCGGCGATACCAACCTACTATGTATTGGCGTCCGCTGAAGCTTCAACGAACTTGTCACGTTACGATGGCGTACGCTATGGACACCGCTGCGAAAATCCTACGTCACTACAAGATTTATACGAGCGCTCCAGAAGCGAGGGTTTTGGCGAGGAAGTTAAGCGTAGAATTTTAACCGGCACCTATAC
>Ga0129327_10001896_pt1 | contig 12249 bp, 8 predicted proteins | sample CPBDNA_6_FD_111799 | JGI IMG/M metagenome (GOLD analysis project Ga0129327, IMG submission 111799) | Freshwater to marine salinity gradient microbial communities from Chesapeake Bay, USA - CPBay_Spr_31_0.8_DNA | ecosystem: Environmental > Aquatic > Marine > Coastal | place: USA: Chesapeake Bay... | reverse complement strand
TTTTTGGTCTCTCGCCTCTTTTGCTTTTGCCTCCCTCCATGTCCTCTCAAATTCTCAAAAAATACGAGTCACATTTTGCAACTTGAGTTTTTGTACGACAAAACAACAAAGAAACACGCACACACACACTCGCGTGGCGTACAAATAATAAAGGATGGAGAACGAACAAGATATGAAGCGCGTTTGGTCGCATCAGAACGCAGAATTGGACAAGCGTGCGTGCGCTCTTTTTTGTTCTTTCGTTTGTTTTGCTCTTTCTCCTACTTACGTTTTTTTTCTTGACTCTCCTCCAAACGACGAACAAACAAACAGACATACAAGGTTTGAGCAAGAAGAAACGCGAGTTGAGCGACAAAATTCAAGAGGATCGACTCGATATAGAGCGACTCGAGAAAAGAGTCGAGGAGAACAAAAAGAAGCAAAAACAGGTGGAAAACTTAATCGATCAAGGCGTTCAAGCGAAGAGAAAAATTTTGGAGACTTCCAAGCACGTGGTGATGCACCTAAAGAGAGAGTCCGAAGCTTTTTTACACGCGAACGGAACGGAGGACGGGAACGAGGATTCTTATTAAAATGCTACTGCGAATTGTGCTACTACAACTCCTCGCCTCTATTCTCTTTTCTATCGTTATCATTTGGATTAGGAGTATTTAGCTCCTCAAACGCTCGATTGATTCTTTCTAAAACGGCTTTACTGCGCAACTGTTTCGCTATCTTTCTACACGATTTACCTTTCGCATCCTCTAACGTGATATCCGCGCCGTTGTTCAAAAGCATATCTAAAGTCTTCTCGTCTTGCGCGCGAATGGCAACGTGCACTAAAGCGTCGCCTCTTTTGTTTCGGAAGTTTGGATCCGCTCCGTATTCTCTCAACAAAATGTCCAACACTTTCGTGTGTTTCAATTCGGTCGCAATCAACGCCCCGGTTTTACCCACGTGCGAGACAAAATCCACCTCCACTTTCCCATCCTCCAAGAATACTCTCATCGTTTCCACGTGCCTCTCAGAATTTGTCCACAACGTTCTGTGGAACGGCGTAAATCCATCCGACGCGCTGACGTCGTTCGCGTCAATGCCGTAGGCCAACAACAGTTTCACAACTTCCGCTCTCCCTTGAAACGCCGCCGCGTGCATGACCGTGTACCCATCTTTCTCCGGTATCGTCACGTCCACTCCAGTCTCTAACAACTGTTTCACGATTTCTGTCTGTCCAGCCAACACGGCTGCCAATAACGGCGTCTGTTCCGTCGCTTGTTCTTGATGGTTTAAGAACGAAATCGGATCGTCAACGACTTCAAGCAAGGTCGTGAAGTATTCCAAATCGCCTCTCCGTGCGGCCGTTTGCGCTTCCCCGGAGAGAAGATCTTGTTGTTGCCCGTTTACGACTACTTTTAATATCAGAAAGCTAAAGATAAAGAAGATATTTAAGCATAACGGGACTCTTCTTCTACTTCTTCTCGTCATCATCATCATCTTTTCTCGTTTGTTCTTCTTGTGTGTTCCTTTCTGTCGAGTTTCTTTTGAAGTGTCTTTTTTGCAGAGAAAATCATGCATGAGAGAACTGCAAAAAAAACACGAAGGTGGTGAATTTATATATCGTCGCTGTTTTGATACCCGTGCTCTCTCTCTCTCTCTCTCTCTATTTATGATGCGGCGAATACATCAGTTTGGTACGTCGTTTTTTATTACTGCGACATCTCTCTCTCTTCTTTTCTTTCCTTCCTTCCCTCCTTGTCTTTGGAGAGGATTTGATGCGTTTGATTTTAGTGTAGATGAGATGATGATTTTGGACGATGACGACGGTTCGTTTTTCTCTCTCTCTCTCTCTTTCAACGCGCTGGTATCGTCTTTTTGTGCTGAGAAAATCATCTCTCAATAATCTATCTGTGATGATGAATAACATCATCAAAAACAGGCATCGCATTCACCGTCTTCGTCGCCGTCTGGGTATCTCTGCTGCACCAGAGCGGCGCTTTGAAGAAGACACTTTCTTCTCACGGCAACAACAACAACAAGAACAAGAGTGCTCTGCTAAAAAACTTCTTTAACTTCTTCGATGATACTCCTACTACGTCTGCAAAAACGACCACGGATTCTTCCTTGCACGTGTTTCTCTGGTGCCTTCCACTGATTTGCACGGTCGTATTCGGAGTCTACTCGTTAGTTTACATCGTGCACTCCGTGATATTTTTCCCAACCTGTCCGAAAGCGGCGGAAACGTTAAAGAAGGACATGAAACGAACGCAGAACGAGTTAGTCAAACTAGGCGTTTTTACTCCGAAACAGATGCGAGAGATGAATAAAGCACAATAATAAACGAATAGTAGTAGTAAATAGCAGATAAAATAGAGCGTTGTTTTTAGAATACATGTGTACAATAAGGCTAATATAGGTAATAATACAAATCATCATCCATCTCTTTCTCTCTCCAAGTTACGACGACGAATAGAAGCTCTTCGGAAACATCTTCTCTAACGAACCGCCGAGAATCAAATCTCTTTCCTCCTCCGTTAGATCCTCAATCTCGTTCACTATTTGCGACGCCTTCTCGTATCCGCACTCGTTGACGACGAATGGGAAATCGCTCCCCCAGACTAATCGTTCCGCACCAAAATGTTTGACTAAATCTTTCACTTGCTCGAACGTTGATTCGTACGGCCATTCTATTTTCTCGCCGGCGGCGACTCGAAACTGCGCCGAGACTTTCACCGAGACCTGCGGAAACTTTGCTAAAGAGAGTACTTTTTGCCAATTCGGGTCGCTAATACCTCTGGCAAAACCGAAATGATCGATTAAGACCCGCGTTTTTGGAAACTCCGTCATCAATTCGCACATTTCCTCGTACGATTTATCCAGCCCGTGAAAGCACATGAAACCAACAACCGCGTCTTTATCGCCGCACATGCGAAACATTCTTTTACCTACATCGTTCGTCATCTTCTCCTTTTCTGGCCACAAACCTGGGTTAAATCGAACAGCTTTAAACGCGCCCGCGGGATGTAACAGCTTTTCCAACTCTTTCTCTCCGTTTACGTTTGGAGACGGATTCGCCAACGCGCACAGGACGAACTTTCCAGGATATCTGTTGACAGCTTTTTCCAAATACTCGTGGTCGAAGAGCAAGTTTATCGGTTGCACAATCATAGCTCCCGCGACGCCCGATTTGGCTTGAACTTCGACCAACTCCTCCACAGAACCAGGCACCGGTGGAACTTTACCTTCCTGGTAGCTGTACTCTCCAGGCGTCGGCCACACGTGCAAGTGCGCATCTAAAACTTTTCTCGATTTTGACGACGACGACGACGACGACGACGATGGGTTTGATGCCATCGAGACGATGATGGTTTTACTTTTACTTTTACTACTCTTACTGCGCGAACTTTTTCGACGAGAACAAAACTTCGACGACGCGGTTAAAGTTTTAAAACCGAAGACTCTGCCCGCGATGATAGAAGAAGAAGAAGGAGAAGAGAGAAAGTGTTGCAGAAAAAGCATTCGCTCTCACTATTTATTTTCTTTGTGTAAGTGAGGAGAAGAGAGCGGTGACTTTGAATACTACTATAAAAAAATTCGGCTTGCGTATTACCCTAATGTGAGCGACAGCACTCCGCTCGCTACGTCACGTTTTCAAACGTGTTTCTAATGCATAATCTGTTTTGTATTTCGTCTATTTCTTTTTACTTTACTTAACTTACTCTGCGTCGTGCTTCTTTTTTCCTCTCCTTCACGACTTTCGCTTCGTATTTTTCAATCTTCTTCGAAAGCGCCTTGACTTTTCTCGTATCGGTTCTTTGCTTAAGAAACTTCCATCTGCGGACGATTTGTGTTTGCGAACGACCAGGAACGGTGATAAGACTGAAATCTACATCCACTTCGTTCATTTCGTCCGAAATGCACTGTTCTTTCACTTGTTCCAACAGAGAGGCGTCGTCGTCGTAGCCTCCCCAGGCTCCGTTCTCCACCATGAAATCCCCTTTTTCGCCCGCAGCTAGGACGTTTTTCCAGTGAGTGAAACACGATTTTTCCGAACGATTACCGCCCAACTTCTTCGCGACGACGGTCCAACTAATGTTGTCTAAAAATTCCCCGTGTTTACCGTCTTCCGGGTTCCCGAGCTCGATGTCGTGTTCTTCGTAATACTCCTCCATGATTTTTCGGAACTTTGCTCGTTCCTCATCGCTGAATCGCCCCTTCTTTACTTCTCCTCTGTTTTCGTCAAAAATATCAAAAGTGCTGCGATATTTATCGCGACAATTTTGGCCATCGCGTCCAAGCCTCTTTCCAATCTCATTCCAAGCGGTGTTGCCGTACCTATCCACTAAGCTTTTCAATCGCACCTTTTCTTCGTCGGACCATTCTTTGTTCCTGAGCTCGTCCGCACCTTTCGCCGAACGAATGAGCGTTCTCCGAATGCGTTCATAGCACTGCTGCGGATTTCTCGTGTTTACTTCGGCGCTAATTTCGTAGTATATAGTTTTATCCAGTTCACGTCGACTTTGGTTTCGTTCTCTCAACAAGAACGAGTAGTCTTTGCGGTTGAACTTGTCGAGACAGCGGTTGCTTCTACACCACGTTTCTAAAGCGTTCGTCAACGCTTCCTGCTCCGTCTCCGACCACTGTCCATACTTTTGTCCTTCGAGATTGTGTGCGTTCCACTTCCAATTCTTTCTTCCGTCTTGTTCTCCTGCAACTTGTTCGTCGTCATCGTCGTCGTCGTCGTCGTTGTTGTTTTTCTTTGGCTTTTTTCTCGATTTGTCTGCCCGTGGTTTCAAAATCTCCTTCTTCTTCCGTTTTCTGGGAACGGATTGTCCCCGGTGTTCTTGTACCTCTTCTTCTTCTTCTTCTTCATAAATCTCGTATCCATCTACCTGTTGTAATGGTAGCTCTTGTTGCGTTCGTCCGTTTCGTTGATTCTCTTCTGGTTCTTCTTCTTCTTCTTCTTCTTCAACTTCTTTCTTCTTCTTCTTCTTCTCAATTCGCCGCCCAATTTTCTCCTTCGTCTTGTCCTTCCCCTTCTCCTTTTTCTTTTTCTTCTTCTCCTTTTTTTCCCGCTTCCTTTTGTCCTTCTTCTTGTCCTTGTCCTTCCTTACCTTCTTGGCGCTCTCTTTCCCCAAAAGGGAAGAGAACACCGCCTTCAGGTCACCCATGAGCTATCAAGAGAAGGAGAGAATTTCTGAAGAAAATGCGAGAAACAGGATGGAAGAGAAAATTTGATTTAAAAAGAAACAACGCGTAATTGTGTTATTCCCGATTTTTTATTAGTTATTAAAGCTTGGAAATTAATTTTATACACATGAACATTTTACACTCGCCTAGATTTCAATGTTCTCGGGAATAAAATTAATTTAGTTTTTTATAAATTCGATGAATTCTCCATATTACACCTAAATAACTAAATAAATACAAATACATTTAATTTATGATATAATCACTTTTTCGCATCATTTATGTGAAATTTAGAAATCGTGTATATCTATTTATCTCTCTTTGTGGTTGTTTTGAAGAATATTTTTTTCAGAAGAATTAAATAATTTCCCAAAATAAAGTGAATTTTATTAGAAATAAATGTGATCGGGATACAAACGAAATATTTATATTATTTCAAATCAGATGACGAAAAGTAGGGGGTCGAATGAAATCGTAATAGTATTTAAAATTAATTTTTATTTTCTAAAATTTTAAAAGTTCCTCACAAGGAAGAGGGAAATCTCTTCTATTTTTTCTCATCCATCATCTCCGATAAAGAAAGAGGAAACTATCATGTCCTTCGCCTCCTCTTTGTGCACGTTTCTGCCCTTTACATCCTCTAGAAGTGATAAGCGCGTCTCCTCTTTGAAAAGAAGCTCAGTTCACCATCGCGTCCGAAAAAGTTGTAATAAAAATGGAAATTCTTGTTCTCCGATTTTGAGAGCTGTTACAAACGATGATGATGGACAAAACAGAGTAGAAGAAAACGAGTGGACGTCCACAACGTTTCAGTTGGACAGGATTCTCGAAGTCGCGATCAAAGCAGCCAACGAAGGTGGCTACATAATGCGTAAGTTTGGTTCTGAGGGTGCGGATATCGTCAAGACTAAAGTAAACACGAGAGATTTGTTAACGCAATACGACAAAGAGGTCCAAGACATCATTTGCTCGAAAATAAAGTCGAACTTTCCTAACCACCGAATACTTGGCGAAGAAGACGTCGCTCCAGGCGCAGATGCAGCCATAAAAGCAACCAAAGACGCTTTCATTCCGAAACAAAATAAAAACGACGATGGCGAAGACCCGAATGGCGATTACGTGTGGGTGATAGATCCAATCGATGGGACAACCAACTTCGTCTCAGGCATGCCACTCTCCGCCATTAGCATCGGTGTCTGTTCGCTCGAGACGAAAGAAGTCGTCGTCGCTGTCATTTACGACCCGTTTCGTCGCGAAACGTTTCACGCGATTAAAGGTCGCGGTGCTTTCATGGATGAACGAAAGATATCCGTCGATAACTGTTCGAAAATAGATGATTGTTTGGTTGCCACCGGGTACGCTCCGACCGAAGAGAGCAGTCGCTTCCTCCTCGAAACGACCACTAACTTGACCAAATACCCCGTCCGCTCGATTCGTATGCTCGGTAGCGCGGCGATAATGTTAGCCTGGGTAGCTTGTGGAAGAGTATCGTGTTACATAGAAGAATCCTTAAACGCGTGGGATACTGCCGCGGGTGCTTTGCTCGTTGCCGAAGCCGGCGGCGTTTTCACCGACTTCTCCGGAAAAGAGTACGACATATTCACTCGAGAAACGCTCGCGAGTTCAGGGAACACGGAGGTGCACAAATTACTTCTAGACGCCGCCGGCACGACGACGACTGCGTCGGCGCAGAGGTAGGAGAAGAGCTCGTCGTAGAAAAAGAGGAGTGTTACAAATATAGAGAGAGTAGCTGCTGCGTTGTTTAAGAACTAGTAAGTACTGTAAAGAAGTCGCCGAATTCCTGAAATCCAAAGCGAGAGAGATTTTTGTCCTCAGAAGAAGACTTACTGAGTTGTTCATCTCGATACCCACAGAACGACAACCCAACACTACGAATACTCATACTAAGAATAACAACAAACACAATAATGACGATTCGAGTCCATCTTCTCCCGTACGCGCCGTCCAAAGAGGAGAAGGAGTTATTCACGAGCGGTTTGAGAGGCGAAAACGTGCACAACAAGCGAGTCACGAAACGGTTTGAAAATCTTCTCTCGAGAAGAGGAATAGGAGAAGGGAATTTTACATCGAACAACAACAACGTCACATCGTCATCCATAATAGCCCGGATGAACCCGTTTAGTACCGATGAAAACAACGCGTCTTGTCTGGTGAGCTGCGAAGGGTCGAAAGGAACTTTACGATTTTCGAAAATCGATTTTGACGACCGCTCGATTGTACGAAAATATCAACTTCAAGTCGAGGACGAGGACGACGACAATAATACTAACGTTGACGATGAAAAGAAAACCGGGAAGAAAAAGAGAGTGGTGAACGCGAGAGATGTCGCACACTTTGAGTTCATAGACGACAATCAGATCGTATTCGCGCAGAGAAACTCAAAGAATATTCTCTACGCCGAGTTGACGAAAGCGGTGCACTCGCCCTCGCAAGTGTACTTGTTCGGCAAACACGAAAATCCCGTCTCGTGCTTAGCGGTTAACGCGAATTCAAAAATTGATATCGTTGCTTCAGGAGCGACAGATGGATCCTTATTCGTGCACACCATCAAAGATGGTAAAAAAGTCGGGTCGTGTCGAAGGGCGCACGATGGAGAAGGCGGCGTGAAGTGCGTTTCGGTAGTTAGAGAGATGGAGGAAGAGGAAGAGGAGAGCAACGGGGATATTATCGTTGCATCCGGCGGTACCGACGGAATCGTCCGGATATGGATCGTAGATTCGGACAATATTCGCCTGAAAATGTTGTGTAGACTAGATAACGGAGTTTCGCCGATTTCGTGCGTTTCCTTGAAGTATTACAAATCTTCTTCGTCTCCGTCTCTGTCGTTTGCGAGAATTTTTGTTGGATCGAGCAACGAGGGAACGTTTCGCGTGTGGAAAAGTACACTATTCAAATCTGGAGGAGATATTAAGAACGCAGATTGGAGCGTCGAGCTTTTACAAAACGCGGTGGCAAAGCGGTTGCGAGGAAATTTCAACAACTCCGTCGACGTTGAGTCTTGTTCGGTGAGCGAAGACGGGAGGTCTGTCGCCTTTTCTTCAAATGGCGTGAACAGTGAAAGCGATGTCGTCGAAAAGTCCATACTACAAGTTATGTGTCTGAAAAGAGATACTAGTAGCGATAATAGCGAAGAGAAACAACAAAAGGAAGAAAAATGGGTTACGCAGGCTGCAACTGAAGATTTAGGCCCGCTTTGCGGTTTGCGCTTCCTCGGTTCTCATCGACTCTTCGCACCGAGCAAAGAGAACGGAGTTCCACGAATCCTGGACGGAAATTTGAAACCAAGCAGGGTAGTGGCAGCGGATGGTGTTACTACAAAGCCAGTTACTAGAGCAAAACCTCTCCCGCATCTTCCACCCGCTGATAAAGAGGATGAGATAAAGAGAAAGCAAACAACGAGCTCTTCGGAAATAAAGAAATACGAAGACGAGAGCGAGGAAGAAGAGGCAGATTATGACGACGACGGCGACGACAAAAGATCATCGAAAGAGAACGCAAGTATTTCTCCACCAACGATAAAGAAAGTATCGTATCCATCAATGTCATTTTCGCCAACTGTAAACCTCGAGGATATTTGGAATAGTTCGAAAAGAGAACCGCGAGTTTGCGACACCCGACGTTGGTCCCCAACTAGTCTATTGCTGAAAAACGGACATCCGACGCGTGTAGATTATTAGATGTATAAAAGAATATATAATGTACAACAGATTTCTATGTATGTATGTAGCTAACAGAACAGCGTAATTCACTCGCCATTCTCGTCGTAATATCGATCAGAGGCTCCTTTGCTCCCAGTTGGTCTCGAAAAGTGCTTTGACGCGCGCACATTCACGGAGCGCATTACCGCTTCACCTTCTTTGATGCTCATTTCCAAAGCTTTGCTCGCGCTATAACCTCGATGCTCGGTCAAGCGAGAAGAAGCGCTCGAGCTGCGAGACAGCGCAGCGGCTCTCTTTTCAAAAAACGCTTGGAGTTTCCTAGAGTTGTGTAAAAGCTCCGCGTCTCTTTCTTCTCTTTCTTCTTCTTCTTCTTCTTCAGAAGTTGCATTCGTGGTATTCGTCAGAGATAAGATGTCTCCGTCGTCCGTGTAATCGTCGCTTTTTGGAGATGCCGCTGCAGCTTCAAAGCTTGCCCATGAACCAAGAGGTGCGAGGTTCACGTCGTCGTTTGCCGTCTCACGCAAACTGAGCGAAACCGAGGAATCAGTCTTGCGAAGTTTCTCACCCGAGGCTCTGTTCTTCCTATGTGGCGATACTCCGCAATAATACGGAGAATTCAAGAACTCGCGCGCTTCTAAAGACAACTCGTCGTCTTCTGGGATTTGGTGATCATCGAAAGCATTGAAATTATTATTATTTCTGCTGCTCGTTCGAGACAAGGGACGACTCGAGGCGCGAGACGACGGAACAGTCGGAATCCCCTGCGCAGAGTCCGAACGATACAGAGACGCCGAGCTATTACATCGACTCGTTTGACGTTCGAGAAGTCGCCTATTGATATCCCTCAATTCTTCGATTTCATCCTTAGCCATGCGCAAAAGTGAGTCTTGCATCTCGATGCGTTGTTGCTTCATTTGGAGTCTCTTGGTCGCAGATGCCGCCGCCGCTGAATCAGAAGATGTAGCCGAAGATACTGGAGAAGACGGAGAAGATGGAGATGATAGCGATGAAATCATGTTATTATTATCATCCATATCGTTCAATCCGAGGGCATTCGACCACGCCGCGATATTGTCTTTTTCATTCTCAGATGTTCGAGACTTGAGCGCACGTTTGACGTTCTCAAACTCGCTTTTATTTTTGGCCGCTTTTTCCTTTTCGATGCGGAGCTCTTCTTGTACTCTCTCCAACTTTACTTGTTCTCTCGATAGCATCTCTTCGTGCGCCTCCCGCACTTTTCTAAGTTGCGCACCGTAATATGCACCAGCGTCGCTTTCCAACGCAGTTTCGAGTTCCTCGTTTTTACTTTCCAAAAACGTGTTGCGTTTCTCTATTTCCTCAAGCCTCAGGCGCAGAGTGTGCGTTCTCTTATCCTTTTCGTCCATTACCTTTTCGTGTTCTTCTATCGTTTTCGCAAGCGCCGCTCTCATTTCCTTTTCGACTAATGTGAAGTTTTCCTTGGACTCTTCGAGTTCGCGCTTAAACTCTCTCGCTCGGATTCGCGACCGACTGGCTTCAATCATGAGCGCTTCATTTTCTTCTCGAGATGCTTCTTTGTGCGCTACGAGTTCATCTTCGAGCCGTTGCGCTTCTCGCATTGCCTGCACAGATCGATTATCTGCGGCAACATTCGCTTTTGCTGCATTCTCCATCTCTAACGTCGCTTTCTCGAGCACCTCAGATACTACTTTCGCTCTCCTCTTCTTTTCGCTCGCTCTACTATTCTCTTCTGCTTGCTCCTCCTCTTCCTCCTCGTCTCTGTTCGAGGACGAAGATTCAACGTACTCTTGCACTTGCTGCTGAGCGCTGAGCACATCCAAACAGCTCTTCAATTTGAATCGTTCAATCTTTAATTCATTCGTTTCCTTCGTAAGTTCAAAGCGTTCAGTTTCCCATCCCTCGTTTCGTTTTTGCGCCGTGCTGGCGAGTTCTTTATACCGGCGAAGTTGGAGACGTAACGCGGCTACTTTCGAGTATAACTCGGTTTCACCATCTTCCTCATCGATCAAAGATAACGCCACGCGTTCTTGTTTCTTATTTACCGCAAAAGTATCCTCGTTTGCTTCTTCTCTTCCTTCTCGTTCTGTACTTCCTTCTTTTTTTGGTGTTGTTGTCGGAGTGAGCGCTAAGATTTCAGCCACTCGTTGCACGCGTTCGAGGACATTCTGCCGTCGCAACTCGCGCTCTTTTTCCTTCTCGACGTCGAATCCAGACTGTTTATCTTCTTTCGTCGTGTGCTCATTTTCTTCTTCTTCTTCCTCGCGAAAAGTCCTATTTTTGTTCCTATTAATTTTTTGGCCTCCCGTTGCTGAAAATGGAGAGGAGGAAGAGGAGGCTGCAGATATTTTCTTCTCTGCCTCTTCGGAAAAAATATTTGTCGAGTCAGCGACTCTTCCTTCCTGTTGTTGGTTGTTTTTTTCCTCCTCTTCCTCTCCCTCTTCTTTTCCATCCTCGAACGACGAGGACAACGACGAGGACGTGGATATAAACACCGACGATGGACTCTTCTTCCCTCGCTCGTGCTTGCACAACACCGATGCTCTTCTCGTCGCTTTTTCTTTTCCTTCTTTCACTTCTTCTTCTTCTTCCTTCTCTGCGATCCTTTCCGGGGAGATATTATTCGTATTGATTGTTTTTGGTGTTGTTTCAAAGGGTGGAAGCGTGTCTTTTCCTTTTTCTTCTTCTTTCGATGACTTTTTGGCGCCAACTCTTCTTTCCGTCCGACAGCGACGACTTTTCTCGGCCGCTGATCGGTCGCAATCTTCCTCCCTCGTGATCATCTCCTCGCACGTTTCGATACCAAACTTGGAAAACGTGACGCCACAATCCTCCTTCTCGTCGAATTCGGTCCACAAAGTCCTCTCCGGATTGTCTGGACGACGGTAGGAGGACATGTTTACCGAGTCGAAAATCTTTTTTTTCTCTCTTTCTCTCCCAAAGAAGATGGGATCGGTTTTCTTCTGATGAGCGAAAAAAAAAAGAGCTCTCTTCGCTTTCAAACGAAACGACACTGTTAAAGCTCTCTGTTGTCTTCTCAGGAATCCGGTAAGGCGAGAGAGCAACACACACACGCACTCAGAGAGAGAGAGAGAGAGAGTCTCTCTTCTCTTTTCTCTCCTCACGACGACGTGATGAGAAGACTTTTGTGTTGTGAGGAAAAGACTGATGAAAGAAGTTTTTTTGTGCACCTTTTTTGCGAAAAAGCTTCATTGCAAACGCCCCACTTTCAAACAACCAACAACACCAAGAAAAAAAGAAAGAATACTACGAATACTACGAATGATATCGTCGTCTCACCTCCTCTCCGGGTCGTTCATCATCGTTTCTTCAACTCCTCCTCGAGGTGGACGAAACGTCAGCAGCAGCAACAGCATCAGCAGCAATAATAATAATAATAATAATA
>Ga0129327_10001891_pt1 | contig 12269 bp, 8 predicted proteins | sample CPBDNA_6_FD_111799 | JGI IMG/M metagenome (GOLD analysis project Ga0129327, IMG submission 111799) | Freshwater to marine salinity gradient microbial communities from Chesapeake Bay, USA - CPBay_Spr_31_0.8_DNA | ecosystem: Environmental > Aquatic > Marine > Coastal | place: USA: Chesapeake Bay... | reverse complement strand
TTCTCTCAGAACCCGTGAGAGTCATTCCAGGCCGCGAATTAACGTACTTCTTCTCGGAAAAAGCGTTCGCGTATACACGAGTAGTGACGTTTTAATATATCTTTATTTTACACGCATCCACGCGCGCGCGCGTTTTCTTACACACACACATATCTAAAGTTGAAACCAACATGTTGAGCGCGACGAGTGCGACGACCTCGTTAAGTAGCTGCCTTCGAGGCTACTCCTTGAAACAACAACAACAACAACAACAGCGCTCGTCGTCTTCCGCGGAGTCGTCGTCGTCGAGAAGGTCGTCGACGTCCGTGATGATGAGAAGCAGCAGCAGCGAGAAGAAATCATCGTGTACGTCCTCGTCGTCTGAAGATGTCGGTCGCACGGCTTTATTGGCCACCATCGCGTCTTCTCCCATCGTGTTGTCCGCGCAAGACGCGTTCGCGAAAGGTGGCGAGTTCGGTTTACTCGAAGGCCGCACCGCGGCGTTGGTGCACCCGTTTTTCCTGGGCATCATGTACGCCACCAGCTTATACGCCGGGTATTTAGGCTTGCAGTGGAGGAAAGTTCGCACGGTTGGCGAAGAGATTCAAGAGCTGAAAAAGGCCTCGCCTGTCGGCGCGGACGCGGAAACGGCGAACCCGAACCAATCGAAAATCGACGAGCTGACCAAAGAACGCAAAGAGTTAGTCGCTGGGAACTATAAAGAGAAACACTTCAACGCCGGCTCGCTCTTGTTGGCGTTCGGGACGTGCTTAGCCATCGAAGGCGGGATGAACACGTACATTCGCGTCGGGAAGTTATTCCCTGGGCCGCACTTGTACGCTGGCATGGGAATTGTGGCGTTGTGGGCCGCCGCCGCTGGTTTAGTGCCGGAGATGCAGAGAGGGAACGACAAGGCGAGAAGCGCGCACATCGCGTTGAACGCCGTCAACGTCGCGTTGTTCACGTGGCAGATTCCGACGGGTTTGGAAATCGTCGGGAAGGTGTTTCAGTTTACCAAGTGGCCGTAAAAAAATAAGTATGCGAGTAATGCGATGATGCAAAGAGATAATACATGTTCTTCTTTTTAATCGTGCTCATTCTTTCAATGCTATAAATTGTGTTCAATACGCTCGCTTCGTTTTTCGTTTACTAAATATTCTCCTCCTCTTTTAAGCAGTCGATGGCGTCACTTTTTTGTGGCTTCTTCCAACGTCATCATCATGCTTCGACGCTCCTCTACGAGGAAACTCTTCTTTCGGCGCTTGGCCTCTTTGCATCACGCGCAGACGACTCCCACCACCGCGTGTTCTTCTTCTTCGTGTTTTTCAAGCTCGCTAGAGCAGCATGAGCAGCAGAGAAGTGTCGGGGGAAAAAACATCGTCAGACGTCACTGGAAGACCCCCAAAGACGATGATGACGATGTTTTCTTTACCTTTCCGCCTACAAAAGGGAGGAGGTTTTTGAGCAACAACGCGTTCGAGGACGATGCGCTGGAAAAGAGAGGAAGTTTTTTTACGAGAGACGACGCGGACCCTCACGTGCAGAGACGATGGAAATCCACGAAAGCGTCGTCGTCGTCGTCTTCGTCTGCAAAGGAAGGGAAATCGAATTCGAAGCGTTTTTATACCTCTTCGAGCAAAAGTCAAAATCAAAACCAACACTCTTCTCGGTTCACGTCGAAACCGAAATCGTTAGCGATACCGTTCGAGTCTACCTCGGAGGTGTTTGAGGTGCCGGAGAAGCGGTCCACGAGTCTTCCGTGGTACACGCGTATCATGTTGAAAGTAGGCGGGTACGATAGTTCGGAAAGCGTGCAGAATCGAGCGTCGCAGCGGTTGTTTAAAGCGGTGGTAGAGAGATGCGACGAGGCGAAATTTTACGAGATATTGGGATTAGAGCACTCGTTTCGAACGGAGCACGCGATGTTTGTGTTGCACGTGTGGTTAGTTTTAGCTCGATTACGACGCGAAGGGGATTCCGGGAAGGCGATTTCGCAAATGTTTTACGACACGTTTCAAGAGGAGGTGGAGAAAAGAGTCCATCGCGAAGGCGTAAAAGTGAGAGTTCGTTCGACTTTGAAAGAGTTGGAGCAGTCTTTTTACGGGTCCGCGTTGGCGTATGATAAGGCGTTGAGCAGCGGGAACGACGATTTTATGAAATCGTTGAGGAGGAACGTGTTTATGAACGAAGGGGACGAGAAGAACGCGAAGGCTTTGGAGAGGTATTGCAGAAGGGAAATGGCTTGTTTGCATATTACCGAGACGGAAGCGGTGGTAAGTGGGAGAGTGCGATTTTCAAGCATCGATTGATGGTTTTTGATTGCATGGCAGTGTCGAACAAAAAAGCAACGCGGCGTTTTGATACGACTCAATCACGTGGTTTGTTTCAAAATTATTATAAACTTATCGCAAAATTCAATATAGAACAATATTTATTAATATAGTAGTAACAAAAGTGTCTCTCTAGCCTTCCCGTTCTCTTTTTAATCGCTCTTGTGACGCTTGTTACCGCCACCACCACCGCCGCCTCGTCCGCGGTTACCTCTTCCTCGGCCGCCGCCTCGGCCGCCGCCTCGATGATCTCTTTTGTTCCCATTACGGTCTTGTCGATCGCGATCTCTCGCGCGTCTGTCGATGGCTTCCCAGTACGACTTCTCCTCGTCGCCCCCAACGAGCTCGATCGCGCACGCGTCGCCTTCCACTTCAATCGCGTTGCCGCCTTGTATGGATTCGATGATTTTCGCCGCTACTTTTTCGTCTTCGAATCTCAAAAAACCAGACTTTTCGCCTTGTTTGAAATCGACAAACTTGATTTTACCGTACGATTCAAACGCACTTTTAATGCCCTCGCGAAACTTGACGAAATCGTTCCACTCCATGTTTGCTTTTTCGCCCAAAGTGATTCTCGCAATCATCCCGGGCGTGTACACAACCTCTTTCTCTTCGCGCGGTTCGCCGTTGTTTTCTTTGTTCTCTCGTCGTCCTCCTCCTCTGTCGTCATCGTCGTCTCTGCTACGTTTGCTACCGTTGTTGTGATTATAGTTATCGTGACGACGATCGCCCATCACGACTTCCCTTTCCGCTCTTTTCCTCTCCTCGTCCAACTTTGCGTACTTCTCCGGATTGGCCGCTCTGTCCGCCTCCTCCTTCGCTTTCTGTTCCGCCTTCAACGCCTTCTCCTCCTTCTTCTTCTCCAAATACTCCTTCTTAAACATCAACGTCAACTCCGCGCCTTCGTACACCAACGTGTTGGACATTCCAGACACCTTTTTCGCGCTCTCCTCCGATGAAAACTCGACGAAAATGCTCCCTTTGAAATCTTTCGACGCGATGTGTCTTCGTAATCTCACCGACAACACTCTCTCGTCGCACTCCTTCTCGAAGAAATCCGTCAACGACTCAATCGTCGCCGTCATCGGAAAAGGGTTCGCATACAACGACCTCTTCTCCACATCTCGATCGATTTCCTCTTTCGGCCTTAAATCCTCCTTCCTTCTCACTCTCGGATCCGGACTCGTCTCCTCGGCGACTTGCAAACTCACCGATTTCTCCTTCAACAGTTTCGCCACGGCCTCGACAACCTCGGGGTTATTCGAGCCGCCGGAATCGTTCAAAATATCGCGCATGCGTTGAAATTTCAAAATCAATTTCAAATCCACGTACGCGTCCGGGTCTCGTTCCACTGTCTCGCGTAAAAACTTATCCCTGGGTAAGTTTGAATCCGAAAAGTAAAACTCCAATTGCCGGAGTAATTTCCTCTCCAATTTTTCGTCGAACGGGACGAAATCCTTCCGAAATTGTTTTCGGTCGCTCGGCCATCTCTCTTCCTCTTCCTTTTGTTGTTCTTCTTTTTGCGCGTGTTCGTCGTCGACAGCAGCAGCTCCAAAAGCTTCCTCGTCGTCGTTTTTATCTGACATTATTATTCGTATTACACGAGAGAGTGTAGTGTATATTTCGTGGTTCGTTTCAGCGCTGATGAATATTTGTGGCGGCGGATGTGTTGTCGCGATCTCTTTTTTTTCTTTTTTTTTCTTTTTGGGCAGTCGAGAGAAAATTTTTCTCTTTCTTGTTTTTTTTTGGTTCGCCTCTCTTTGTTTTCCTCACTCTCGTACCAAAAAAAGAATTTACTAGAGGCTTGAATTGAAATTAGTAGTAAAAAGAAATCATCATCATGCCTCCGCGGCGAAGCGCGCGAGGAGGAGGAGGAGGAGGAGGAGAGAAAAGCGCGAGCCCGCAGGAACCACCCCCAGGAGTGGTGGCTCTGAGAAGAGGACGGTCGAAAAGCGCGAGCGTGGAACCACCGGGAGAAGAGGAGAAGAAGAAAAATGCACCACCAAATTCATCTTCTGCGGCGAAGAAGATGATGATCAAAAGCAATGACGAGAAAAAGACGACGACTTCTTCACCCTCTGCAAAGGCGAAGAGTACGAATACGAATAAGAAGAAAGTCGCCGCCGGGGGCGCGCAGAAACAGCCAAAAACGAAAGCGACGATGGACACCACCGTCGTGGACGAAACGAATCGATTGAAGAGAGAGACGGCTTTTTTGTGCCCGATGCAGTTTAGGAACAATTTACCGCCGCCGAGGGCGTTGGATTGGAAGTTATTGCGAAGGAAAGGAAGTTTAGTAGACGACGACATGATGGCGGAACATAACGTGGCCTTACTGTACGACGAGTTGAGGCGATCGACGAGAATGTTTTCGGAAGATTTGGGGATAAATTTGGACCCGATTGGCTCGGACGCGTTTCGAGCGGCGAGGACGAAAGGAGAGATTCACCCGGACGATTTGATATTATTAGCCAACGATTCCGCCAAGGATAAGGAGACGAAGAGTGGAACTGGGAGGAAACCGGACGTTAATAAAGCGATGTGGTTGATGAATACGAAATACATTTCCGAAGGCGGTTTGTCGTTGAAGACGGGGATATCGGAAAAGTCGAATTTGATTTTAAAAAGGCAAAGAGAGTTGAGAGAAGAAGAAGAAAAGTTAGATCCGAGTTTGAGAGATTACAACAAATCGTTGTCGGAACGGGAGAAGCAGATCCTGGCGATCAAGAAATCGTTCGAAGCGGCGGAGAAGTTAACTTTAGAAACGGCGACGCACCCGAGGAACAAGAGTTTGAAACCGATCTCGGTGACGTCGGTGTTTCCAGATTTCAAGGTTTGGCCGCAAAACTTTGTGAGGTTGACGTTTGATGAGGACCCAACGTTAGACGTGGAAGGCGTGAGCGACGCGGCGGAGAATCTCAAGGAGAAAGCGATGCAAAAAGCGCTGGTGAAACCGATGATGGTGGAAGACGAAGCCGGGCGGCCGGACAAGTTCATCGCGTTACTGCTCCCGAAAGACGCCGCAAACGCAGAAAATGTAAAGATATTGGACGAAAACGAAAACGAAAACGGAACGGAGTACGATTGGGTGAGAGAGTACAAATACGCGGTGAAAACTGAAGATATTAACACGGTGTGCTTTTATTTCGGTAAAGATCGCGTCACGTACGCCGATTTGAACACGAAGATAACCTGTCAAAAGAAAGCGAAGAGCACGAAAGGCAGGGAAGGCCAGGCCTGGAAACCGGTTTCCGTGCACGTGAAGAAACGTAAACGCACGGAAGAGGAAGAGGAGAAAAGAGCGGGGAAGTTAGCCGCCATAGAAGCTTAATATTGTTAAGTATGTTATTAATAACATAAAACGAGTTGAAAACGTAATTCATTTCATCACATAATAATATAGTAGGAATATAACAAACGCGTCGCCGCCGCGGGGATTTATTAATTTACTCTAACATCGCCCGTTCCAACTCTTCCTTCAAACTCCCGTCTTTATACGCGTCCATGGTAATGTCGCACCCGCCGAAAAACTCGCCCCCGATGTACAACTGCGGAAACGTCGGCCAACTGCTGTACGTTTTCATCCCAACCCTTAACTGTTCGCTGGCTAAAATGTCCACGTCCGTAAACGGCACGTTCATGCTTTGTAAAATCTGCACGCACGTGTTTGAAAACCCGCACTTCGGCGCTGATTTCGTGCCTTTCATGAACAGGACCACTTTATTTTCCGTCACGCACTTATCGATTTGCGTTTTCAGTTCCGGTCCGAGATTCGCTCGAATTCTTCTGCTGAACGTCGTCGATGATTTTTTAGAGGTGGTGGAATTAAAGGAGGAAGAAATCGACGTCTTGGCGCCACTCGAAGAACGGATCGAGGGAGAAGACAAAGAAGAAGTAAACGTCGTCGTTGCCATCATCGTTTCACCTGCTTTTCGCTTTTGTTTGTGCGTGTGTTATATTTAGAGAAGAAGAACACTTTTGGGGAAACTGAGAGAGGAGTGGAAAAGAGCACTCACCAGAGTCTCGAAGAATGAGTCGACTCGCGAGGGTGAAAAGAGCTGAAGTTCAGAGAGCGACACAGATGCAAGCGGACGAACAAATCACGTCAGAAAATTTTTCTTTTTTTTTGTTGCCACGTCTCTCAAAACAGGGGACAAACTTTAGGGGAGAAAGGCAGTCGTATCTCCGAGAGAGAAGACGACATTAGAGAGAGAGAGCGCGCGCGCGTTTTATATCACACTTTATATATTTGTCGAGAAGAGAGAGACAGAGGATAAAGAGCGATGATGACGACGACGACGACGACGACGCATCATCGTCATCGCGTCCTCGCAGTCGTTCCCTCTTCCTCCTCGTCGGAGAATACTAATCGAAGAAGAATTCTTCGAAAAACGACGATTACTCCCCGAGCGACGACGAACGCGTCGTCCTTTCCGGGGAAGAAGAAGAAAAAAGAAGATTCTTCCTCGGAAGATCATCATCACGAACAACAAGACAACAAGAACAAGAACAAATCATCGTCTTGGTCCGGGTGGAACTCGGCGACTTCGAACGCTTCTCACCACGGAGAGCGTCCTCTGAGCGTGAACCGAGCGATTCGAACGTTCGCCGGGAACGCCGCGAGGACCATGATGGTCGCCTCCTCGAAAGGAGGAGGATCGGCCTCCCTGTTGTCCCTTGGGACGACGTCGTCCCAAAAGACAAACGCGAGGAAGGGCACGAAATCCGCGAATTCGTCAAACAACAACAACGCGAAGAAAAATAATATCACGAACAACAACAACAACAACAACAACAGATTGAACGCGCTGTCCGTGGAAGAGAGTGATGTAGTTGCGACGAGTGAAGAAGAAGAGGAAACGAGAACAGAGAAAGGGATGGCGTTTATCGCGAAGATTACGAATGGATCTATCGTTCCTTCGGGCGGTTTGAACGCTACTAATTCTTCGGGATCGAAAATGTTGGAGAAGGAGGAAAAGGCGAAGAAGACTTTTTCGAGTGGTGGTAGGAATAAAGGCGATCAAATTATAGGCAGAGATAACGTGAGGATTGCAACGAGCGAGGACGATTTTGAAGTGGTTGCAAATTTGAGAGCGACTGCTTTCTACGACGATCTTACGGAACGACAAGCGCTGCCGTTCCCCCCTCGGTTTACGCCAACGTTTCACCGAGAGTTTGCGCAGAGGGAAAGAAAGGCGTTGGCGGAGAGAGTGGTGAGGCCGACGTCGGCGTGCGCAAAGTGCGTGTGTTTGGTGGCGGATGATTCGGGGGAACATTTGGTCGTGGAGAGGTTGAGAAATAGCTCCTCAGCGGTGATTGGGTGCTTGGACGTTTCCATTCGGCACAATCCGCAATCGAGTTCGACTCGGTACCAGTCGTCAGCCGCGGGAGTTGTGAACACAAATGATAGCATTAATAGATATAATAGCGGTCCCAAAACGGAAACGTTTGTATATGTGGACAACGTAGCTGTCGCGCGACGCGCTCGGCGTCGAGGCGCGGCGAAGGCGTTGCTTGAAGCTGCTTCAAACGAAGCCATCTCGTGGGGCGCGAGGGAGATGTTCACGCACGTGCACTGCGAAAATGCGGCAGCGAGACGTTTGTACCACGCGTACGGTTTTAGAGCATGCGTTCCCGAAGTCGAAGAGAATGTATTAACAGGAAGAGGAGAAGGAGAAGATGGAGTGACGACGATGACGACGACATTGGCGAGTATTAATAGCAACAGGTTCGGTCGACTGGCCGGCCTCGTCATGATTCGAGCGCCATTGCCGTTAAAAAGGAAAAAGGAAGACGTGCCGTCGTCCGAATCGTGCGATTGCGGATTCGAAATGATTGAAGAAATCGACGAGTGCGTTTGCGGGAAATCAAGCTGCAAAGATCCGTCCAAACGCTTGATTTCTCTGTAAATAGTAAATAAGAAGAGAAGAATTTCGTGGAAGCGATGTAAACTTGTGGTGTATTCTTATAAATTTGTAAATGCATAAGCGCGTGATATATACCAGTAATATATATGTAGTTATTAAAACTCTAATCCTATCATCTCTGTTGCTTCTACTGCTATCAGTTTCCCTCGTCCTTTTCGTAGTAATCCGGCATGGATTCCAAGTCGCGTCTCTCTTTTTTCCTTTTCGACGATATCGGAGCCTCCTTCGCGCTGGTAATGACGGTTATTTTCTTCGTGTTTACGACCGTTAAACCACCAGCCGTTGTCGTGACAACCTTTGTAGAGGTTTCTGTTGGTGTCGGCGTCTTCCTCGCGCGTTTTTGTTTCGGTTTCGCTTTCAGAATTTCTTCGAGTTTCCCTTCCAACCTTTTCGCAAATCTATCAACCGCTCCGCCAATCTTCTTCGCTGGATCGAGATAACCTGCCGCGTACGTCGACGATACCGGGCGTTGCTTATTAACCAAAATCGCATCCAACGCTTTACCGTACGTTTCTGTTTGCTCGAGCAACGTCTGCACGCCCGGGATCCCGCCATTCTCAAGGGATACCATCTCGTCTCGTACCTCCTTGTATGCCTCCAATAACTCGTTATTAACAACTACTTTAGTCGATTCCACCAAATCTCGTCTCTCTCGTTGCGTCAGCGGACGCGTACATCCGACGATAAAGGCGTTATCTGCGAACATCTCTTTAATAATCGCCAGCGTTTCGAGCGCAGCTTCGACGTCGTCATCTTCGTCACCATCTTCGTCCTCCTCCTCCGTTTTCTCGTTGCTACTACTCTTGTTGTTCTTCTTCTTCTTCTTCTTCTTCTTCTTTTTCTTCTTATTATGCTCTACCTCCTCTTCTAACCTCTCCAACACTCCTAGCAACTCTCTCATTCTCTCTAAACTCACGTACACTCTCGCTTTCGGCAACTCCTCGTCCTCTTCCATCACCTTCGCTCTCTCTCGATAGCCTCGACTCACGAAAAACACGTCTCTTCGCGGTTGTCTGCGGTAGAACATGAAGAGTAAATACAAAGCGCCAACGGTCAAACTCGAAGACGTCGGACTCTTATCTTCCTTCTTTCGAAACACTCGGTCGTTCGCGAGATCCCAAATCGCCAACGACGCGTCGAACAGTCTTTGCAGCTGTTCGTTCGGGTTGGTAAACTTTGTTTTCAGGTGAAACATTCGGTCGAAATTCCGTTCGGTATACAGCAATCGAAACGATTGGAACGGCGACTCTTCTTCTTTTCCTCCTCCGCATTGTTTCGACGACGACGACGACGGCGACGAAGGCGACGAGATTTTAGCGTCTCTTATTCTCCTCTTCTCTTTTCCTCCGTCTTTTTCTTTTCCTTCTTCTTCTTCTTCTTCTTCGTCGAATTTCCCCCTACGAATTTGCTGACGTCGAAATTGCCACGCGCGAACGAGGTCAAAGCAATCGGTTTCCAGACCTGGGGGAAGAAGATGCCGTTGTTCCGAGGACTCGTCGTTTTCTTCGTCGTCTTCTCCGTCTGGGGACTGTTCCTTCTTCGTCGTCGTCTTCTTTTTATCAGTCATGGTTTGCCATCCATTTTGAGTGCACGTGTGAAGAATTTTTCCCCAAACGATGTGCTCTTACACTACTGCGAGCGTTTATGATTGAAATCGAATGAACCCCGAGGAGGAGTTCCTTCCCGAATGGCTCGTCGTCGGTGGTCCAACAACAACAACAATTGCCGCCGACGACGACGACGATGATGATGATGATGATGATAATCGTCAACAACATCTCCTTCGTCTTCTCAATTCTCTCCTGAACAACGCTAACGGTTTAGGTGCGTCAACGCTGAAAGACGTGCGTCGCCGGTGTAAAGAAGGGAAGGAATCGATCGAGCGGTATTCTCCCGCGCATTTTTCGGGGGCATTTGACGACGACGATGATGACGACGAGGCCGTGGCATCGCGCCTCGCGCCAAAGCTCGTCAAACTGCAACACGCGAAAGATTTCGTCTGGGAAGAGCTCCACACGGGGGACTGGAAAGACGCGGAGGATAAATGGCGAGAAGGCGAAGGGTTGGTTATTTTCGCGTATTGCCGGATGTGCGTGAGATACGCGCGAGCGCGAGTGAAGAGTGATGAAGTGGGAGCGAAATACGTCGAGCGCGTGTTGAAAAGGGTGATAAAAGAGCTGGATGTGGGAACGTTGCTCGCGGGCGACGTCGGCGGAGGGAAGACGTTGGCGAAAGTCGCGGAGGAAGTGAGCGAGCGTTTGAAAGAGGTGAGAAAGATGATGGATGCGAATGTCGGGGAAGGAGATAAGAGAGTGCTGAATTGGAGATTTGAATGCGAGGACGTGGAGAACGCGAGCGAGGAAGACGTAGAGGACGATGGGAAGAAACGAAAGAGAGAAGCAAGCGAAGAGGAAGAGGAAGAAGAAGAAGAAGAAAAGAACGTCTTATTTCCGATACTCGAGAAAGACAGAGGAGGACAGCCACCGTTGAAAGTGCCTAAATTCAAGGAACCGCTATCGTTGGAGACCTTCATGACGCAGTTTTACTTGCCAAAGAAACCATGCGCCATGCGACGCTTTTGCACGCATTGGCCTGCCCACGAGAAGTGGAAAGATCCCTCGTATTTCCTCGACAACTTTGGCGCTCGAGCCGTGCCAGTAGAATTTGGAAGCTCGTATTCGAGCGAAAACTGGAAAATAAACGTCGTGACGTTCGAGGAGTTTCTTTTAAAGCACATGACGGATGACAAATGCGGCGCTTATTTAGCGCAGCAAACGCTCGCAGACCAATTTCCGAAACTTTTAGAGGATATCCGTGAACCAGAGTACGTCCACGGCTGTTTTCGAGAGGAAGAGGAGGACGAAGGAAACGGTGGAAGTAAGATAAACATCGTCGCGAAGAATTTTTGGATAGGTCCGAAAAACACGGTCTCTCCGCCGCACACGGACCCTCGAGATAACTTGTTTGTCCAAATTTGTGGCGCCAAGCGCGTTCGTCTCTGGAAACCGTTAGATACGGACACAGACAAAGACGATAACGACGACGACGACGACGACGAAAACGCAATGTACCAGAACGCGACAACGACGACCACGATGTACCCGTACACCGCCTCCTCCACAGAAAACACCAAACTCACCAACACCTCCAAAGCGGGCGATATTTCGCTCGCTTCTTTTTCTCCTCGAGCGTTCCCGAGGCTCTATCGGAGACCTTTTTACGACGTCCAACTCGACGCCGGTGACGCGCTCTTCATTCCCAAAGGGTGGTGGCACTTCGTGAAAAGCGTTTCGAACAGCATCAGCGTCTCGTATTGGTGGTAGTAGTTATGATAGAGAGTAGCAGATAGAGAGGTTTTAGTCAAATACTAGTTTAGGGTTCCTGAGCAATTTCAACACCCTTTCGTTCGAATCGAATATTGCACAAAACACACACGCACGGGAAAAACAACGCTTCGAGAGTTTAAACGTTCAAACGTGTTGTTTTGCGACATAATAATAATAAATCAATTAACATGCGCGTCTACGGAGTCGTCAATTCTTCCACGGAAGATGCGCCTTTGATAAAAAGAGAGAAGCAAACGAAATTCGCCACGGCGAGTAAAATCGCCCTCTTGACGGTCGGTCTCGCCGGTGGAGTGATAGCGATCGCGAGCGGCAGCTCGTCGATGCGAGTGTTCGGTCTCGGGACATCGTCGGCGTTGGCGGAAAAGTGCGGGGATTTGAGCGCGATTCCGCAGTGCCCGAGTGCAAAATTAGGCTCGAGCGAAGCTGAGAAGCTTTTGGATTCGGTGCAATGCGCGACGTCGAAAGCGCAGGTGAAGATGTACGCGACGGGGCCGTGCGCGGCGTGGCCGGAAGGACACGCCGCGCAGACAATGTCTGTTTCGAAAGTTGGCAGAAAAGAGATGAGCTCGAAGAAACCTTCTTCTGGTTCTGTTTCTGGCGCCATGAACGACAAAACCGTCGTCGCGGATACGCAAAAGTTCAACCAGAACTTGCAAGACAGCGTCGACGAGGCGGCGCAGCAAGCT
>Ga0129327_10001890_pt1 | contig 12272 bp, 6 predicted proteins | sample CPBDNA_6_FD_111799 | JGI IMG/M metagenome (GOLD analysis project Ga0129327, IMG submission 111799) | Freshwater to marine salinity gradient microbial communities from Chesapeake Bay, USA - CPBay_Spr_31_0.8_DNA | ecosystem: Environmental > Aquatic > Marine > Coastal | place: USA: Chesapeake Bay... | reverse complement strand
GCAAGGGAAGCAAGGGAAGCAAGGGAAGCAAGGGAAGCAAGGGAAGCAAGGGAAGCAAGGGAAGCAAGGGAAGCAAGGGAAGCAAGGGAAGCAAGGGAAGCATGCGAGCACGGCTCACCTCGCGGTCACGCATCAGTTCCAAGCTCCGTACGTGAACACGGTCAGTCGCACCGTTCGGGCGCCGCCCGCCTCCGGACCAATCCTTTGACGATAGAAGATCGGGGGCGCGCGCACTTCTTGCGCGTCGTGGCCAGGACGTCCGACGCGCAAGACACCGCACGATCCTCTTGAGGCACAGGCACTTCCTTGTCACCCCACAGGGCCGCCCAATCACTCTTCCACCCATTCGAAGCCTTCGCGTGCAGAGAATGCATCCACGCGAGGCATGCGCAGTCGGTCTCCGTTGCACCCGCAACTTGGTCGCACCGAGCGATCGTCTCGTCCGATGGAGGCGCGAAGTACATTCCAGCCATCCGAATCGCCGTCGCCGCGACCGTGATGGTGTCGAAGGGGGGTCGAAACTGCATCAATGCTAAGCGGCAGAGAGACCGCGACGCCTGTACAACTAGGTGTGAGGCGGAAAAGAGGTGAAGGTGCGCCTCGTATGTGGTCCGCACGTCCATGAACGCCGCGTGCTTGAAGATCTCCTTCTCCGCCTCACGAATTTCAGCGCACGCGTAGGTGCTATCGCAGACGAATACCATGTCCATTATCGTGACGCATTCGGTGAGTTTACACGCAACCAACAGGCACGCCATCCCGACGAGTTGTAACCTCGAACGTTCGACGACGGGAAGCCTTGCCATTTTGGTGTCCAGGAGGGCAACCATCACGTGAATCACCTCTCCCTCCACGTTCAACTTTGTGGCGACCTGCAGCAACCAGTCAACGAGGATAGCCCTCATAGAATCCGTCAGCTCAGCGTGGAGCTCGCACCAGGCACGCTGTTGACCATCCCTGTCATGCCTCGGCGACAACAGGTTGACACAAGGAATCCGCGCAACGTCGACGGCGGCCGCTCTCCTATTGGACGGGTCGAGCGAGAGCCACCCGGTGGCCGCCGGGGGAAGAGGTCGCGCGTCGCCCGTGTGAACAGAACTTCCGGGGCGGACATCGACTCGCTCGCCACCACCACCTGGGCGCGTCGCGACCGGAGCTTTGAACTTGGGAACGGCGTCGTACTCCACAATTCCAGGTAGGTGAAACAGCAAGCGCTGCCACTGCGCTGCGTTCGGAGTGCCGGTCCGCTGCAGGATGGCCATCCAGACCTCCCAATTGTTCGCTCCCGTGAAGGGCGGGACTCCTTCGAGCATGTGAACGAGGATACAGCCAACGCACCAGTCGTCCGTGGCCTTGGTGTACGTCACGGACCCCATCAGCATTTCGGGCGACCTATACCACAACGTGGTGCAATCAGGCGTGTACGTTCGGCCCGGGATGAGGCAGCGGGCCGTGCCCATGTCGATGATCTTGACCCGCCCTTCCGGGCCCGTCACGCAGTTGTCCGCCTTCAGATCGCGGTGAACGATGCCAGTGCAATGCAAGTAGGACACACCCTCCTCTATCTGTTTAATAGCGCCGCGCGCCCTTTGCGACGTGTATCCCCCGCGCTGTTTAATGTCGGTGCTCAACCCGTGCTGCATCCCCTCCGTTATCATCATGAACATTTTGTCGGTCGCAATGAACTCGGACATGCACGCGAAACGCACGTCGCGGATGCCTCTCTGACAATTCACTTCGCGCACGATGGATTGGTTTATTCCAGTCTCGTCGAAGGCGAGCTTGAAGACTTTGACTGCAACATTGTTGCCATTTGCGTTGTCCAGACACTTGAAGACGATCCCGTACGATCCTTCTCCAGCTTTCTTTGCGCCAGAGAAGCGTTTGTTGGCACAGACCGCGGCGTGTATCTCTTGGCGTTCACGATCGAGCAGGACGCGTGATTCGTCGGACGACATGCCCGCGCTGCGTAACGTGTGTGAAGGTAACGGAAAGAGCGCGCGCAGAAGCCGTGAGACAGCGACCACGCAAACGCGTAGCGGGCGGATGAGCGGGCCGGCAACGAAGGAGACAACGCGGGCAGATTGGATATTTGCTGAGTTTTTGTGAATTCTCCCACCCCCTCCTCGCCCCCCCCCCACCCCCCCACCCCCGCTCCCCGATCAACAGGGGCGACGCGCGGGGCGTCGGCGTGGGGTTGACATGCCTGTGAACACGCCGGCGAAGCGCTTCGTTGGCGGCGCTGCCACCCGAGTGCCGCACACGTGTCCGTCTGAATGCGCGACAAGACGTGCTGCAGGTGCCTCCGCGTGGGGATAAAAAAAAGTTCAAAAAAAACCGGGGGTTGTTTGCACGATTGTACGATTGTTCACGGTTCGCGATTTTGTCTTGACGGGCGGTACGTGTGCAGTGGGGTGGGGGTGGGGGTGGGGGTGCGGTGGGCAGGTCTCTGGGCGGTCGCCGAAAAAATGTGCTACAACTAGATCCAACGAGCGGATGGTTTCTGTCTCATTCGACGCGCACATCGCGACGCGGGGGCGTCTTGGAGACAACACGCCGTCGACTCAGATCGCCACTCCACCCCACTCGCAGAGCGTGCCACCTGGTGTGCTCCCCGTTCGCGCACAACTTGACTACACGCTCTCCAGAACAACGAACGTGACCCGCTACGCGTCGAAACCGTTCGGATGTCTGGGATGCGCCGTTGCGGACGCCGTCGACGTGTGCACGTTTCGATCTTCGCGTTTGTCCTGAATATTGCGTGCAGAGCTACTCGTTGGCACGCGCATCGGACGACGACACCGCCGACGCGGCACTCTGAGCGATTTCGACACTTTCGGTGCGCTCGCCGTCACGGATCTCGCTGCACGCCTTCTGAACCGGAACTGGACGCTTGCGTTTCTTCTTCTTGGAGGCGGCTCCGGGCGCGATTGGGGCGGCGCTCTCCACTTGACGGCGGATCTCCAACTTCGCCTCAACGTACGCGGCGTAGGCTGCGTCGAACTTGTCCAATTCGTCCGTCCACATGCGGTTTGGCGTTGAGGAACGTAACACGTCGATCTTCGTTCGGAAGTCGAGGATTTGCTTCTCCATCCTCTCCGCCGCGTCGTCGCCGAGAGACGCGATGCTCATGTTCGTCAGATACTTGAAGCCTCCATCGCGGGCCTGAAACTCGTTTGCCGTCAGAATCTGCTCCTTCGCCTCGTTCCTCAGCCGGAAGTCGATGGCGCCGGAACGTATCATCGACGTGTAGCGTAGCTTCTCCCCCAGGTGCAGCATGTCCTCCTCGGCCGCGGCGATCTGGTGAAGACGGCGCCGTTCGTAGCACGCGAGCCGCTCACGCGCGTGTTCTTGGAGTATGTCTTCTGTTGTATCGAAACGGCGAAGGCGCGACCGCGCGTCGAAGAGATACATGTTATTCGTGCGTTTGACCTCCGACAGCTTCAGCAACGCGCGCGCCTTGTCGAACCCACCGAGGGCGGCAACCGACTCGCGGTGCACCCAGATGCGGACGCACACGCTGTACATGGTGCACAGGTTGTCGACGTCGAACGCGAAGCGGGCGCGCGTCTTCTCTGTGCTGGTGTCGTACTGGGCGGACAGGAAGTGGTCTTTGACCCAGGACACGTAGTCGTTGGACCAGTGTCCGACCGGGAGCTCGGTCACACAAACGCACAAGCAGGGCGAATAGCGAACCGCGCCCGAGATCACCACAGTGCCGCTGGATAGAGCGATGCCAGCGTCCCCGCCCACGCCAAAGGCAACGAGCTCTTGAGCGGTGAAGTCGACGCGCTTTCGAAGCTCACGAGCCAGGAGTGGTAACGCTGCGACGTGTTGACCCTCCTTCACCGCAACGTCCTCCCACTTCAGACCGAATGCGTGTCCCGCCGACGCGTGAAGGGGGCGTTCTTGGATGAGGTCTGCAGCCCCGTAGAATGTGATGCAGCACTTGTCCTCGCTCTTGCAAGGGGAAGGAGAAGCAGTGGCGAGGCTCCGCCCGTCGCAGGGAAGGGCAATCGCCTCGTCTTGCATTTCCTCGTTTTCGTCCGCCGCGTCGTCCATCCCTTCGTCGGCCCCGTCGTCCATTCCGTCGCCCGCCCCGTTGTCCACCCCGTCCGCGCCTCGGGGGGGCGTCGTGTCTCTGCGCGTCCGACACGTCTTGTCCTCCGCCACTTCCACTTCACCGTCGTGATGCATGTACCACGGCTTGAGACGCAGCGAGACGCCGCAGTCCCCCTCGGCGATTGCGCGACACGCGCGAGACACGTCGCGCGGGTTGAAGTTGGGGACGTACGACATCCACCCGGTCGCAATGCCGAACGACCCGTTCACGAGGACCATGGGGACGACTGGCACGTAGTGCAAGGGCTCGACCGTGCCGCCCTCATCTTCCATCATGTCCAGCACGCAAACATCATCGGGCGGAAAGATCGACTCGCAGATCGGGTCGAGGAACGTGTCGATGTACCGATCCTGAGCGTGCACGGACGGCTTGTCCATCCTAGATCCAAACGACCCCTGGGGGACGAGACAGGCGATGTTGTTCGTGCCGGCGTGATCTTGCGCCATGCCGACGACCGCGCCAGACATCGACGCGCTCCCGTGGTGGTAGGCGGTGAAATGGGCCGCGGCGGCGGCGGCCTGGAAGACCTTCTGCTCCTTGGTGAAACGCTTCGTCAAAAACGTGTAAAGAACCTTGCGTTGCACCGGTTTCCACCCGTCGACGACGGAAGGAATCGAACGCTTGACGTCCGCGAACGAAAAGTGAGACATCTCGTCGCGCAGGAACGCCCCGATCGTCGTGGCGTCTTGCGCGTAATCCACGAACGAGGCCTCGTCGTACTGAGACGAGAGGAACAACTTCCTGTCGTTGGCGCACTTGTCGTTGAAGAAGAGATCCAATTTTTGTTCGCACGCGTCTCCCTCGTGCCGTATGCGAATCACGTGCTCGTCCCACCGCGAGAAGTAGTCGATCGCCTCGCGGGCCGTCGACGTGCCGAGTCCTTTGTAAACCTTGTACTTGACGACCTGTCCGCCCGCCTCTCGCGCACGCCAGCGCTCGAACTCGACGTCTGAGAAGAAGGAAACAGGAACGCGAGAAACGGGGTGCGTGGCCTTGATGTAGGGGGTCACGATGCGTATCAAGAAGTCGTCCGCCCCGTCGCCGCGATAGCGTACGAGGGAGGGGTAGTGCGTGCTCAACCAGGACAAGACGAGGCCGACAATGTGGGAACCGTCGTGGTCCTGATCCGCGAAGATGGCGAGCTTCTGGTATCTGAGCTTGCGCACGGCAGCGGCGTCGTACGTGCGCTCCCGCTCGAGGCCGATTATGGCGCTCAGCTCGCTCAGCTCACGGTTGAGCGCGCACTTCTTCTCCCCGGACTTGCGCACATTCAAGGGCTTGCCTCGAAGCGGGTAGATCCCGTACTTGTCGCGACCGAGGCTGCTGACGCCAGCGACAGCCAGCGTCTTCGCCGACTCCCCCTCTGTTATGATCAGAACGCACTCCTCGCCCCCCTTCCCCGCCAACCGCGCAGCGTCGTACCCCTTGAAGAGCGACGTGTTGACGCGACGAGCCGCCCCCGTCTGCCGCGCTACAGACCTCTCCTCGGACGCCTCCACCATGTCCTTGATGCGCGCCACGACGTCGGAACGTTCCACGGCGGATCGAAACGCGTCGGATGGTTCCCACACAAACCCGAACTGCGACGCCGGCGTGTCGAGAGTCTCCTTGCTCTGCTCTCTGAAGCGCGGTTTCGAGATGCGCGCCACGAGGACGACGCTCACCGCCTCCTTCGCGCGCACCGGTCGCTTCGCGCCGTCCAACACCGTGGCGCCCTTCCTCTTCCGCAGCTTCCCCATCACAATGTCGAGGATGCGATTCATCGCGAGGTTCACGTGGGACCCCAACGGGCACGCCACCCCGTTCACGAACGCAGCGACCCGCCCAACCTCCCCCGCGGGGGCAGCGGCCACGACGATCTGCCACACCGCCCGCCCGTCCTGCTCCACGGTATCCTTTGCGAACGGAGCGGAACACCCGAGCGCCGAGAGCATTGCAGCCGGATTCTTGAGGCACAGCTTGGTGCCGTTCAGGCTGACGACCACCTCGGGCGGCGTGCAGACGCACGCTTCGAACACGCGCGCTTCTATCGCCTTCTTCAGATGCGGGTGCAGACCTTCGCTGAGAACCGACCCCATGCCGAGCCGCTCGTAGTCTGGCATCCACGTCACGGTAGTGGACGACCTAGACCGCGCGCCCCGAAGCGGAGCAATCACGGGTTCGTCCAACCGGCTCATGTTGTCGTGAAACCGTTGCTTGAAGATCTTCTTCGTCGCGTTATCCACAATCGTGACGTGGAACTCGGACGACCACGTGTTTGTCGCCTTTATGCCAACGCCGTGACATCCGCCGGTGAACCTATCCTCATCGTCGTCGAAATTGGAGCCGGAGAGAAAGCTGCTGAAGACGACCGTTGGTATGTACTCGGTGGTGTCCTCGAAGTGGACGACGGGGACAGTGGCGCCGTCGTTCTCGACGCTCATCTGGCCGTTGTCGAGGACAGTTACCTTGATGACTTTGGCAGCGGCATCCATCGCGTTCACAATCGCCTCGTCAAATAGCTTGAGGAGCGCTGGTGACAGCGTGACGCTGATCTCCTCACCCCGCACAACCGAGGCAGTCTGCGAGAATACGAGTACCTGGCGCGTGGCGACAATCATTGATCCAACATACATCGCAGGACGCGCGAGAACATGTTCCCGTTGTGAGAGCTGCTTGTAAACCCTATCACCCACGCAGTCCACTTCGTCGGAACCACCGTCTTTGCGACCATCCGCGTTCTGAGAAGACCGAGCGGGCGCGACTCCCTGCCCCTCCACCGCGGATTGTTTGGACTTCTTGCACTTCTCCGGTCGCTCGTAATCTGAACCTGCTGACGAGTCAGGTGCCTGTCCTGCCTGGAGTGCAACGTCTTCGTAGAGCGCGTCCGCCCCGGTTAGAGCCATCGGTGCTTTGGTCGCTTTGGTCTCTTTGGTCGCTTTGGGTGCTTTGGTCGCTTTGGGTGCTTTGGGTGCTTTGGGTACTTGGGGTGCTTTGGGTGCTTTGGGTGCTTGGGGTGCTTTGGGTGCTTGGGGTGCTTTGGGTGCTTGGGGTGCTTTGGGTGCTTTGAGAGCTTCGGGTGCTTTGGGTGCTTCGGGTGCTTTGGGTGCTTTGGGTGCTTTGGGTGCTTGGGGTGCGATGGGTGCGATGGGTGCGGCGGGTGCGGCGGGTGCGGCGGGTGCGGCGGCTGCGGCGACTGCGGTGGCTGAGGTGGCTGCGGTGGCTGCGGTGGCTGCGTTGGCTGTTCCAGGTGCGTTGGGTGCTGCGGGTGCTTTGGCCACGTCGGGTTCGCGGACGTTCTCCGTCACGACCAGCGCTGCCGCAACCTTCGACGCGTTCATAGCTGGGTCTTCTTCCTTTCCGTTCTTGTTGTCCTGAGGCGAGTTGGACGGGTCTCCAGCGTGTGCATCGTCATCCTCTACATCCATCGGTGACGAGCACGTCTCGTTGCGACTCGTCGATTCTGCAAACGAAACGCACACGCCACGTCCACGCGTTGCATTATCCACAACGTCGTCTGTCGACGCTACTCCGTTGACCGCAACGGTCGGGGAGGCCCGTGCGAGGTTAAATGCTTCGTCGTCGGACGAGTCTGAATCAGCGATGACGCGTCGCGCGTTGCGGTGCTTGTGATCACTCTTGAGGTTTGTGGTTTCGGCGACGGACCGAAACGCTCCGCCACTTTCGTTTGGGCTGCTCATGACCTGCCTCCACGTGCTTGCTACCTCCGTGACGTACCGGCAGCGCGGGTCTAATTGCAAGGTTGACCTTGTTTTTTTTTCACACACCCGATGATTCCCCCCCCCCTCCAACACAAGAGCCGAAGCGAGGTCTGAGGGCATAGGGTCCACCCCCAAACCCCCAAAGAACCCACAAAGAACCCACAAAGTAGTACGCGGACCGTGAGTGGCGGCGAGGAAGTCGGTCACGGGCGGAGATGAGGGAGGTCATTGGGCCGATCGCGGGCATTCTTGAAAAAATGTTGTGCAACGAATATTGAGTAACGATTACAGAATACAGAATACAGAATACAGAATACAGAATACAAACGTCGCGGACGTCGGGGAAGGGCAGGAGCGTAAGGAATGGACGCGGCTCAGACCCTCCTCCTCAGGGTTTCGGTCGCTGCCAACATTTGCCTCTCTGTGATCTACGCGCGACAAGGGCTTCATGACGCAGACTTTGGGAACGTGCGACACCTTCGCCTGCCTTGGATCAAGAGGTACTTCCTCATCACAGCGGTCGCGTCGGCTCTCTGCACGTTCGCGTACGTTGGCATCGTTGTCTCGGCCCCGCCCGTCACGCGTCTGTCCGCGGATAGCATCCACGCCGTGGCGTGCGCGGTGGCCTCGTACACCATCCTGCAGGCGTTGTTCCTCCCGCTCGTTCGACGAGGGGTCCGCGGATCCATCAGCCGCATCTGGACGCAGATGCTTTTGGTCCTGTGCATCCTCCCGACGGTCGTGTTGTCCGTCGTAGCCGTCAAATCGAGAGACGCGTCTCTGATTTCCCTGAGCCTCGCGTCGCTGTTTCACGTGACCATCAACGACGCCGTACTGTTTGGCGGGCTCTTTTGAGGCGTCACCGCGTTGGCGAGTTTGGCGAGTGGCGTTCACCGATCGGAGACGCGTCCGGTGCACTCACGGCATTTTCGAACGCTTCCCTCCTCGCGCAAGCGCCCGAACATGTGGTGCCTCAGCATGGAACCCTTCAAGAACGGCACGAGGACGTCGTCGTACGATGGTGTGGTGGGAAACGACGAAGGCCTCGCGACCCCCGCCGTTGACAGTCCAGCGCCGGCGTCGGCGTCGACGTCGACGTCGATTCCGAACCACTCCTCTTCGCACATCGCGTAGTCAATCGCCGCAAGGATTGTCGTCACGGCGTACGCGCGAACGTCCTTGCTGTCTTCCTGCGCGGCCAGGAGGAGCTTGAAGCGCGCTCTGTGGTACGCCAGGAGCACCCGCTTGCGCCTCATGCACGATAGAGCAGATGTCAACATGTCCATCAGATCGTCTGTCGTCTGTGCTCCACATCGTTGCAACGCTTGCAACAGGTGCACACACTCCTCTCCGCTGCACGCGGTGAGCGGAAAGGGCACCCTCGCGCAGCGGGAGAGGCCGTACCGTCCAACAATCACCGTCATTCGGTCCTTCGCGCTCATTGCCGACACCTGGGACGAACCCCTCCTCGTTTATGAAGGGCGACGAAAATAACAGAGTATGAGGGAGCACCCTTGTCGGGAGTCGTCTCGCCAATGCTTGGGTTTTCATGATGTCGACACGCGTTCGCGTGCTCTTCGCCCCGACCGGTGTAGACTGGGCGCCGGCGGCCCACCCGCGGGACGACAAGGGTGACGCGACAGCACGCTAGCGCGCGAACGCCCGCTCCTAGGCCTGCGCGAGCTGCAGACGAATCGCGTACACGGGGATCACGATCCACGACGCGGTTAGCAACATGATGACGCAGAGATTGGACGACATGCGAGAGCGAGATGTCCGACAGCGTGAAGGGAGCGCTTCGCCCGTGGACGCGTTCGCCGCCAACGCGCCCGGCCGGCCCGTCGCTGCCAGCGCTTGGAGGTCTCTTGCGGTTATGCAGCTCACGGTGCGCGAGGTGATTGAGGAGGACATGATCGGCGTAGGGTGCTCACCCACGCGCGGCGCGATGTGGTTCAAGCCGAGCGCGTGTCCCATCTCGTGGATGGCCGTCGCGGAGACTGGGTTGCAGTCAATATAGACCCGGTACACCGCCGAATTGTACGCGACGACGACCAGCGTGTACGCGACGGCTGGGTACAAGATGAACGGCAGATGCGCGCGCGAACGCAGGCCTGTCGCGAGGCTGCTCGCGGTGCACACGATGAACAACGCGGACAGCTGCATGTAAGTCACCGCGCTATCCCATGCCCACGCCTCGCCGGCGCGCCAGCACACATCCGTGTTGAACGTGATCAACGCGCCGTCCACGCGACTCTTGGGCGACGATCTCTCCCGCGTCGACGGAACGGAACTCGATCCCCGCGCCGATTGGCAGGATGCGACGCGCGGAGCCTCGAGTGGAGCAAAGACGACGAGGACGTCGGCCCGCTCAGAGGAGTACTCCCTGGTCACGTGCACCCCGGCCATTTCCCACGCTTGGACGCCTCGCCACACGAGCTCGACCATGGCGACGTCGTCCCACGGCAAGAGTCGTGTGTCTTGCAAACGCGACGCAGCGGTCCCATCGATGAACACGCGCGTCGTCTCGTCATCCACCGCGTTGTCCATCGCGTTGTCCATCGCGTTGTCAATCGCGTTGTCCATCGCGTTGTCCGGATGCTGTCGATCGCGTAGCGCCAAGGAAGCTCGCGCGGCGCCGACGCACCCTTCAAGCGCACGTGCGTGGAGGACGAAGAGCAACATGCGTCGCCGCGTCCTTCTCTTCCCAATGGCGAGGATAGGAAAGTCGGAGGGGGCGTCCTTTTTTTGAAGTCGAGGCAATCGAGAATCGACTATCGACAATCGTGACGGTGACGGCGACACGTGCGTCGAAAAAAAGTAGACAACTCAGAGAAGGGGACGCGCGTGCGGGCAGTGTGTGTCGACACCAGACACAAGCGCCTGCCCTCAGCATGATCCTTCCGATGCGTCGTCTCATGGAGACGCGCGTCCCCGACGGCCATTGCCTGCATCGCATATTCGCAAGGGGGTGTGACGCGACGACGGAACTCTCGGTGTACGTGCACGGTCCCCTGACGGAAGACAAAGACAGCGTCGGAGTGCCGACGGACGCTGTGTGGCGTATCGGCGGGAGCGATGCGCCAGACAGGTACCTCAGGATAAAGGGCGGGGTCCACACCCTCGAGAAACTGCTGTCGACGTACCTCATCATGGATGGCACGTTCTGCCCGTTCACGTTTGACATGCAGAAGTCTCTCGAACGCCTGGCGAGCGACGTTCGGTACACGCACGAGCGCGGCCATCACAAACGCGACCAGATGTGGTCGTGCGAGTTGCTGCCCGTCTGCGCGCGGCCGCAGACGCGGCATCCGCGGGAGTCACTGATCATGGGCATACCGCAGCGCACGTTGAAGAGCGGTCTGTGCTGGTACGGGTCGATGTGGTATGCTGTGCTCACGCCCCGCGCCCTGCGCCGCACGTTCCGAAGGTTTGCACGCGCGTCCGATCCAGCTGTCGCGCGAGCGTTGGACGAGATTCTGCAGTCGCCGGCGACGGCGGAACGCGTGCGTCGCCACCTCTACGCGACGTACTCCATCGGCGACGATCCAGACCAGGACCCACGCATGGACGGTCAAAATGGGTACAAACAGCTCACGTCGGTCTTTGATGCCTTAGGGGTGCCCTACCGAACGTATGTGTTGGAAAAGGGCGGGGTCGTCGTCCTGGCGAAGGAGGCCCGGGTCGACGCGAGGATCGGGGACGGCATCGCATCCGACGTCGCCATCGCCGGTCTGCGATGCCCCTACAACCACCGCGTCCCTCCGTTCTCCTTCGACGCGAACGGGTACACGTTTGAACTGCAGTCCGGTCTCGTCGGCAACCAGGAGTGTGGCCACCAGACTGCCCTCTCGAGCTGCTCCGACGGCAGCTGGTGGAGCGCGTATGACACCGACCTGGTGACGATGGATGTAGGACCAATCTCCTTTCAGATGAAGGAGAAGGACCCCCTCCTCATGTGGGCCGCCTACGAGAAGAGCACCCTCGTGTCGAAGAGAACGACCACCACCAAGTACTGCGACATGAACGCCGTCAATCGAACACAGGAAGGGCTGCTGCAGATGATGGACGGAGCCGAACCATCCACCCGCCTCGCGCGCGTGCACGCCGATTGGTTGTATGTTGGCAGGAGAGCGCCCCACGACCAATCAGCGCGACGAGGCGCGCTGCAGACGGCCACCGCGTCGTAGGGATCATGGAGCGCCTCTGCGTCGTGGGGACCTTGGAGCGCATCTACGTCGCGATGACCGTAAGGGGCGGTCAGAGCACCTTGCACAAAGTCAAACGCATTCTTAACGAACACCCACAGAGCGCTCGCTTACTTCGGAGACACATCGCCGGGCGTTTGAGGCGCGACCTTCGCCCCGCGCGCCAACTCCCACGTCCCACCCCCGCCTCGCCCGCCTCGCCCGCCTCGCCCGCCTCGCCCGCCTCGCCCGCCTCGCCCACCT
>Ga0129327_10001888_pt1 | contig 12287 bp, 6 predicted proteins | sample CPBDNA_6_FD_111799 | JGI IMG/M metagenome (GOLD analysis project Ga0129327, IMG submission 111799) | Freshwater to marine salinity gradient microbial communities from Chesapeake Bay, USA - CPBay_Spr_31_0.8_DNA | ecosystem: Environmental > Aquatic > Marine > Coastal | place: USA: Chesapeake Bay... | reverse complement strand
TTCTTCTGGTCATCAAAAAATTGTTTAATTTCACAAATTCTTCTACCATTCAATTCTTCAAAACCCCTTCAAAGTAGTCTTCTTCGTCTGAATCGTCAAGTCTCGCGTGGTGCGCGAAGAAGCTCTTCTTCTGCCTCCTCATTCGCAGAGAGAGAGAGAACGAGAGAGAGAGAACGTTGTTGGAAAATTTGTTGAAGAAAAGAGATTCACACTGAACGCCGCCGCCGCCAAAACTACTAAATTGGAATTAGGGAATCTCTCTTTTTGTCTGTTGACCCATCATCATTTCATCAACATCATCTCTCTCAAACCCAAAAACGTAGGGGGAGAAGATGACGAAAGAGGATCCTCCTCCTCCACCTCCTCAGCGCGAACCGTCTCCCGCGTTAGCGCGAATGCATTCTATGGGAGTGAGCACGACGAGTGAAGGCGTCGATAATTTTGCTCGAGTGAGCGGGTCGTTCATGAGGTCTACGACGAAAAACCCGTTGTTGAACAACGACAATACCAATACCTATTTTGAAGAGAGAAAACAACAACAACCGAGTAAGGACTACCACCAAGACGAGGAACAAGAACCGTCGAGATTTTACCAACGAGAACAGAGTTTGGCGAGGAAATTGAAACATCGTGAACAGGACAACGCTTTAGGAAAATCGCTCGGTCGATTCCTCACTTTTTCATCGGCGAAGAAAAAGAACCAGGAAGAGCGTTCGCTAGAGGAGAAAAAAGCGGTAAGGAGACAATCGAAAGTCGCTTCGGCTATTCAGCGCGTTCGAACGGTCAGGGAAGCTGCCAGTGCGGCGAAGAGGACGCGTCCAAAGAAAGGCTTTGCGAAGGGGTTTCGTCAAGTTGTCGATTTTAAAGCGCTCGGGAGCGACTTGATTACGAATTTCAACGTTAAGTTTCGACGGGTGTTTGAAATTTTGAGATGCGTGGACCCGGACGAAGATAACGAGGCTTTGAGCAGGTACACGTTGTTGCATCCGAAATCGCCTCTTTATATTCTCTGGAAACGAATGATCAACTGTTTGGTGATGATGGTGTGCTTCGTTTTACCGGCGTTGATTGCGTTTAATTATTCTGACATGCCGGCGTTGCGATTCGAGCAAGATTTGAGAGTGGTAAAGAACATAGATTTACAAAAAAAAGAGCAATTGGGAACGGCTTTGGACGGATTACTCCTTTTTGTGGATATATGTTTCTGCTTTGACGTGCTTGGAAACTTTTTCGCGCCGTTTTTTGAGGAGGAGGAGTTGGAATCGAAATTAGTGGACGATCCGTGGGTGGTTTCGTACACATATTTGACCGGATGGTTTCTCGTAGATTTTTTAGGATCGTTTCCGTTTGACACGGCGCTCTCGCCTTTAGTAGACGCGGATGGTGTGAGATTTTTAGAGTTGCTTGGATTGTTTCGGCTGTTGAGATTGTACCACGTGCGAAAGGCGTGGGGGTTTGTGGAGAGAGATCCGCACGTATCCGTCACGAGGATTTCCTTCATCAAGTACTCAGCCATTCTTCTCTTAGCCGGTCACTGGTCCGGATGCTTGCTCTGGTACTTAGCAAAAGCGGAAGAATTTGATGAGACGACGTGGGTTTATGCAGTTGATCCGGAGTTACGATTGCAAAGCATTTTTAGACAGTACAATACCGCCTTGTACTGGGCTCTGGTCACGTTGACGACGGTAGGTTACGGTGATATATCGCCGCGGAATCCGACGGAAAGATCGTTTACCATGGTAATAATGTTGATGAACATGTGCATATCCGCATACGTCATTGGCACCATGACGACGCTAATTACGAAAGGCGACCAAAAGCTCTCTCGATTTAGAGACAACATGGCCAATCTCATTCGGTTCATGAGAAGGCACGAAGTTCCATTGCACATTCAACAACACGCCATGGCTCACGTTCATTTAAGTTTTCGAAAAGCGAAAGAAGACGACTCCGACGCTCTGGAACACTGTCCAGAACATCTGATCTCTCACGTTCGATCGGCGATGTATTTAGACCGATTGAAAAATTCGAGATTGTTCATGGGATGCTCTCGCGATTTCATGCTTGGCTTGATGAAACTCTGTCAGTGGGAGTATTTCAATCCCGCGTCTTTGATTATGACGCGTAAATACAAGTCGACGCGATTGTTTTGCATCGTTGAAGGCGAAGCGATTGTTTTGAGCGACCGATTTACGGTAATGGACTATTTGAAAGAAGGCGATTGGATTGGCGTCGAATCGTTTCTGATTCAAAAAGAAGCGCAGTGGAGCGTCTCAAGCGCGAGCTTAATCAAATGCATCGCCATCGATTGCGCGAAGTTACACACCTTACTAAGCGAAAACATGACAGATTGGTCGACGGTGTTATTCAATCTGAGCAACATAATTTCTCAGAGAATCGAGGAATCTCTGCCCTCGGCGGAAGGAAACGCGAAAGAAGGAGAAGTTTACCCATTCCAGGGGAGTGATACCTCTTCCGAACACGACGGGTCTTCGGATGCTGGAAGCCATTTATCCGTGCGCGATAGAATCGGCCACTATGAACAGACTACGTACTTGAGAATAATACGCTCGGTAAATGCGGGCTTGACCATTGCGATGACCAAACTCGTTTCTGAAATCAACACGAAAATATTCTCGGCGGCGAGAGACGGAGACATCCGATCGATTAAAGTTATGATTGCAACGAAAGAGTTTGACATCAACTATCAAAATCCATCGGACGGTCGGTCGATTTTACACGTCGGTGCGTACTACGGACACCGAACGTTGTGCGAATTCCTCCTCAATGCTGGAGCAAATCACGCGCTTTTAGATAATCTTGGTTTCTCGGCGCTTGGTCTCGCTGTGATTTCCGGTCACGTGGACACTATCAAAGTGCTCGCTAGAACGTCTTCACTGATTGCAATCGGTCAACCATTAGGAGCAAAATTGTGCGAATTGGTTCAAAATTTGAATTATAGCGTGTTGCAGAACTTCTTAAGTGCCGGAACAAATCCGAACGAACGAAATACGAGCTTTGATACGCCGCTTCACGTCGCGTGTCGCATAGGTAATATTGAAGCTGTCCAATTACTCTTGAAGTTTGGTGCGAACGCATCACTCACAAATAGACTCGATAGAACAGCTATAGATGAAGCGACAGCAAATAAGTACCCCGATATAGTAAGGAATATTGAAGACGCGCAACGATCGCGGTTGGGTTCTTCGAGCAAACGCGTCAGCGAATCCTTGGGTCAGACTGTGTTTGAACGCGAGGAGACGATTCGCGCCCATTCTCAGATTATCATCGCGAAATGGTGGAGAGGGTATCACTGTCGAGCCGCGCTTCGCGATCGTTTGCAACACGTCTTTATAGCAGGTTCGGGTGGATACGAACGCAACTAAGTTGTTTGTTGAAATACATTAATAACACACTTTGCGCAAGCTGAGTGGGAATTGTACTTATAAAATAATAATAATATCAATAATATCAATAAATCACAAAACTAAATAGCCATTAATAATGCACTTCCTGCAATTCCCATTCCTATGAACCACGCTACTCCGAAATACGCGTGTAAACTCAACAATCTATTGTTTGCATTTGGAACGCACGCTACTTTTAAATCGTTTGTGAGCATAAAAATTCTCTGCGAAATGCCCACGTAAATCGCCGTGCAAAGCATGAAGTTTAACACCGGATACTCTTCTGGCAACAATCCTAACAACATCCCGGGTTGCCCATTCGGTACCGACGACGATAACCAAATGTGAAACTGAGAAATGTACGTTTCTAAGGTGATTTTCCCACATTCACAAAAAATGTGAATAAAATAACTTCGCATCGTCAGGCTGAAGTTTCTAAAAATGATGAATATCGTAATCGGTATCCACGACGTGTACGGATGCACGACGTTGTATTCCAACTTTGGTAAAACATAATACGTTGTGTACCACCAGTATGCCGCTATTGTGTTGACGGTTAAAATTAACCCTTGGATGACTGTTTTCTCCTTTGTTGGTTTCTCGTCTACCCATCTCACAAACGCTTCGTACTTTGGGTGTACGAATGCGCACACCATGCCATAAATCCAAACGTACCTGTCTAGACCAGAGCGAAAGAACCATTCGTGCATTGGATTGACGTCTGGTTTTTTCGGGTCGGTATAAGATAGCAACCACTCGAACGGTTTGAACAAGACGGTGAATACGCCCGGCACTTCCCAAATGACGTACACCAGTACGATCAAAATTACCATTTTAGCCACTATCATGTTCGTCGATGTGTTGTGTTCCTTGAAAACCAACAGCGAAAAGTACACGAAGAGCGTGAACAGCGTGTGCATGGGACAAATATAGTATAAAACGTAATCGTTCCTCAATGCGATACACACGAACAAGACGAAGAAGTTCAAACGCCACATCATTTGCGAAAATCTCCCCACCGAAAAATCTTTGCGAACGTGATAGTAGGAGAAATTCCCAAATCCAGTCATCCAGACGTACGCAGCGATAAAGATACGAATCGCGTTATAAATCTCTGAAGCTTTGAAGTAGTGATAGAGCAAAAATAAGACTTGCATCCATCCCTTCCACTCCTCGGTTTGCTCTCTGTTTAGCGGTGCACTCGTCTTGCTTTGTCGCAACGTCTGATAACAGCCGTACGCCGCCAACGTAACAAAGATGGCGATGAAAAAGTCTCTAGAATACGACTTTGTCCTCTCGGGAAACGTATTCGTTCGATCGCACACGTAAAACACGAACAGGATAAAGAATAGTTCCGCCCAAGAGCGCAAAATCAATCTCGCCCTCTCGATGGCATCCGCGTCGCCTTGGAGTATCCGCATGGCTCCAATGTTCGTGAACTTTACGTTGCCGTTGTCCCCGGTAGATGGAGAAGAACCGACGGCATCGCTCATGTTCCCGCTCTGTGAATTTTGTCGTCCAAAGCTGTCCGTGAAATTCGCAAACGAGCGTTTCTTATCCTCGTCGCTCATATCTTGCATGGAGTTAGAAATCATCGATCCGTCTGGAGTATTTCCTCCTCCTCCTCCTCCTCCTCCTCCACCTCCTTCCAATAAAACATCAAACTTCTTCGTTCCAGCCATTCGCATCTCGATCGAGTCTTCCGCTAATCCTTTATTATACCCACCGTTGTGCATTCGTTTCATTCTCACGTGGTGTAAAAACTCCGCGTATACGTATAAGGCGACGATGAATACGCCGGAGAGGAATAAACCGAGTTGAAATCGTCCGTATTCGAGAACGGATGATGGTTCAACCTCTTCATCTCCTTCAAAAGAGGAAGAAGTTAAAGAAGAAGAGAAGTCCAACAGCGTTCTTCGCTTGGCGACGTCCTGCCAACTCAAGTAACGATGATCCATCCTTCTCTCGTCGTCGTGAATGGATTTTGTAAAAAGACTATGTAGAGTGAGAAGTCTCGGACGACGAGGAAGAGTAAATGAAGTAAAAATTCTATCTGCTTTTTGTGTCATTTTCTTGTTCTCATTCGGAGGAAAAAGGTCACTTAAAAACTTTAACTGCTATTCCTACTCATAACACATCATCATCATCAATCGAACGGGATTTGATTTCCATCGTAAATGGCCGTCAGTCCCTCTTTGTACGAGGGAAAGAGGAGCGATGAAGAGGAGGATGAAGAGGATGCGAACGCGCGTTTGAGCTTTACGTTCTTGACTCGCTTTTCGCTCTTGTCGGGGAGGAGGATGTCTTTTTCACCACTCTTCTCATTGCCTTCGTTATTTATTTCGGAACTCAGAAGAGTTGCCGCGAAATCGACGGCTTCGTCTCGAGATGAAGGATAATCGTCGACGACGTTGTATATGGCGACGCGATTATCGTCGTCGATACAAACGGTATCCTCTTCTTCGTCGCTTACTTCTTTTTCGATGCACCGAACGAGCGCGTTGGCGACATCCGCCACGTGGATCCGAGACGTGTACATCTTCTTCCTCCGAGATATTTGCGTCGGCGTTAACGATCTCGTATTAGCGTTATCGCTATTTCTAATGCTATAAGTATTACTATTATCCTCACTCTGTGCCTCTACTTCTTTCCTCCGAGTCTTCTCTTGGAATTGTCGCTCTCTTTCGCGTTTCGAGGCGATATCGAGAGCGCTTCTTCCAGGGCCGTAAATGCCACCCAATCGAAATATTCGCAACGAAGACTTTACATTATTTCTTTTGTTACCATTGACTACCCACTCTGTCCACGCCTTTTCGGCGTTTAACCTTCTTTGAGCGACTATCGAATCTGGATTCGGTTCCGTCGTTTCGTCCACCCACTCGCCGAGATGGCCTCCGTACACGCCCGTCGAACTCAAATAGATAAACATCTGTCGCTTCTTCGCGTTCTCCAAGATTTCTCTGACTGCTTTCGTTGATAATATCGGGTCTAAATCTAAATCACCATTCGGTGGCGTCGAAATTAAAATAACGTCCGCTTTCTTCAACCACCGCGCGCACTCCTCTTGTAACGGTTCCCCGTCGTCTGATTTCCACGTGAACACTTCTTCGCACCACGTGCCGTTCGAGCGAAGATTCAAAGCCTCCGCTTTCTCTCGCGATCGAGTCGTGCCCACTACAATCCACTCAAAATCTTCCTCTTTTTCTCCTAAAATCTCGTTATTATTATTACTCTTCTTCTTTGTCTTCTTGAGCAGTTGGTTGGCGACGCCGATGGCGCAATACCCGAAACCAAACGCAAAGAAAATTTTTTTTCCTTGTTCTTCTTCTTCTTCTCGGGGTTGTTCTTTACGTGAAGAAGAAGAAGAAGAAGAACAAGAAGGAAAAGATTTTTTGCAAAGACGGCGACGACGAGAGCGGGAGGAAAAGGAGGAAAAGGAGGAGGAAGAAACGGTGGGAAGAGTGGTGGAGGTGCGCATCTTTTCGTTTAATTTAATGATGTGTTTTTTGTTGTTTTTCAATTTTCAAAATTTATTAATAAAATTGGTGTTTTGTTCGTTCTTTTTTCATACACAGAGTCTCTTCTCTCTCTTCTCTCTCTCTTTTTCCTTGATTTCCTAAAAACCTTCCTCCTCACTTTTTAATTCTTCTTATTATAGCACACAAAAAATTACTCAAAGTCACTGTCGAAATCATCCTCCTCGTCCTCGTCGTCGTCAAAATCGCTCTCCTCTTCGTCGTCGCTGGAATCGTCGACTTTGTAGGATTTACGTTGGACGTTTCTCCCCGCGCGCGCCGCCGGTTTCGCAGCGACTTCCGCGACGACATCCTCCGCATCGTCGTCGTCGTCGTCGTCACCAAACGAAACGTCCGAGTCCGAATCCTCGGCTTTCTTCTTCTTCTTTGCCGGAGCGGGTTTCTTCGCAGCAGCGGCTGATTTCTTTGCCGGAGCGGCTTTTTTCGTCGCAGCTGGCTTATCTGCCGACGCAGTCGCTGGTTTCTCGTTGGCGACTTCGTTGACCATCTTTGAAACGGCGTCAAAGTTAAACGAGTCTTGACGCTTGGCTTGTACGGAACCGGAGGAGGCCTTTTGTAACAATCGCTCCGCCAATGATAACTGAGGAACGTCGTCGTCGTCGGAATCCGCAGCAGGAGCAACCACCGGCGCAGGGGCGGCAGCGCGAACTGGAACTGCTTTCGGTGCGGCGGCAACGGGAGCCGCTTTCGGTTTCGCCGGCGCTCGTTTCTTCGGCTTGGTGACTTCAAAGTCGTCGTCCGAGAAATCCTCGTCGATCTCAGAATCCGAAGCGTCCGAGTCAAAGTCCATGGCTTTCTTCTTGATCGCTTTCTTTTTCTTCGCGAGCGCTTTTTGTCCAGCCTTGGTGTTGTTTCTTGCCGCCGCGCGCACTTGCTTTTGCATCTCTTCCTCAGCCGCGACGTCGTCGTCTTCGAGTTGATCCAAATTCTCCTCCAACGCGTCCAAATCCGTAAACCACAAGTCCTTATCCGTCGTTCCTCTCAAAAGCGCGACTTCGGCTTCTTTCTCTTCCTTTTCCGTGACCAAATCTTCAACCTTCTCCAAAGTTAAGTTCCACAAAGGCATGGAAAGCAAGTAATCGTAGGACGCGTTGGCGTCGTCGGATTCATCCGCCGCGATGTCGTTCTCGTCCGTTTGAACGATAGCCGCCGCCGCAGACGCAGACGTCTTCGTCTTTGGTAACTTATCGTACATCATCATCTCGAGCTCTTCGACCAACTCAGCCTTCTTCTTTCTGTTGACCACCAAGGAGCCTTCGACAACCGCCAAGATGAAACGCGTCTTGTTCGCCAAACGCTTGAGTTCCGACTCGGCAACTTTGATGAGCATTTGACGTCTCTCTTCGTACGCCTTCAATCGCAAAGGAACGAACGATTTCATGATATCCTCTGCGGACTCGTATTTGGTGATGATCGAGTGCTCGTTGAACGCGTGCATGTTGGAGCACGAAATTTTCGACGCCAACTTGAACTTCTTCACGATGCCTTCTTCTTCAGCCTTGGCCAAGTTCGCCGGAGGCATGGTGATGACAAAATGCACCGATGTATCCGTGTGATACTCCTTGTAATCGGTAATGAACGGAGCTTTCTTGTCCTTTGGCGCAATGAGTTCTTCCAAGAACTCCTTGTAGTCTTGCGTCCACGTGCGCAACGGTAACTCGGTGATTTCCAACGTGCACTCGTCTCGGATGTGATACGAGCCAGTGGCGATGAATCTTCGCTCGCCCTTGAAGATTTCCTCGGTGATTTCACCCTTGAAGTGTCTGTACCACGGCATCATTTGCGTTGGCTCTTCTTCGTTCAAAATCGCGCGAACGTTGCTGATGACGTCTCTCGCGTTGTAGTTTGGAATCGAAGTAGACCATCCCGTTCCGATACCTTCGGCGCCGTTAATCAAAACAGTTGGAATAACCGGCATGTAATACGTCGGTTCAATCTTTTGACCGTCTTCGTCGTTGTAGTTCAACAACGCGTCGTCGCATTCCGGGAATACAACTCTGGCCAACTGCGCCAAACGCGTAAAAATGTAACGCGGCGACGCGTGGTCCTTCCCGCCTTGCAAACGCGTACCAAACTGACCGCTCGGGACTAACAAGTTGATGTTGTTCGTCCCAACGAAATCTTGCGCGAGATTAACGATTGTCGACGCAAGAGACGCTTCGCCGTGGTGATAGGCGGAGTGTTCCGAGACGTAACCGCTCAATTGCGCGACTTTGATGTCCGACTTCAACTTTCTCTTGAAGCACGAAAACATAACTTTTCGTTGCGAAGGCTTGAAACCATCAATGGCGGATGGAATAGAACGCATTAAATCCGCCAAGGAGAAGAGAATCAACTCTTTGTTGATAAACTCATCGTACCGAACGGTCTCGCCGCTTTGGTCCAAGAACGTTCCTTCTTCGTACGCGGACAACCACCTTTTACGATCTTCGACTCTCTTCTTGGAGAAGGACATGTCGATCAAATCTCCGTCGCCGTCGGATTCCCAGCAAAAAGTCTTGCGGTGCAACTCAATCGCAGCGAAATACTCCTTCGCTTCTTTTGCCGTGGACGTACCGAGACCTTTGTAGTACTTGATGGCCCAGCCTTTACCGTCGTTGTTGACGAGCTTCCAGTTTTCGTATTCCGGCAACGTGTAAAATACGCGCGTTTGTTGGCCCTTCGTCGCCTTGATGATGGGCGTGATGAACTCCAACAAGAAACCCGGAATTTTCAACAAAGACGGGAAGTGCGCGTGCAGAAAGTTGATTAACAAACCTTTGATGTGCGAACCATCGTGATCTTGATCCGTCATGATCATCAACTTCCCGTATCGCAACGTCTTGATGGAATCTTCGTCGTACGTTTTGCCGTGTTGCAAGCCCAAAATCTGTTTGATGTGGGTGATTTCCACATTGTTCTTTACTTGATCAAACGAAGCGTCGCGAACGTTCAATAACTTCCCTCTCAACGGAAACACCCCGTAGTTGTCTCTTCCGACGATGGACAAACCGGAAACCGCCAACGCTTTGGCAGAATCCCCCTCGGTTAAAATCAGCGTGCAGTCTTTCGAGTTGCGTCCGCCGGCGTTGTTCGCATCGTCCAACTTCGGAATACCAGTCAATCGCAATCGCTTGACACCATCGGTCTTCTTCAAGTCCTTGGATTGTTTGAACTGAGCCCACGACATGATGTTCTCAACCAACGGCGTGGCCATCAACTGCTTGATGAGTTTGTCGGAAACGGAGAACTTGGAGCCAAAGTTCGAAGCTTTCGTGATGAGCGTCTCTTTCGTTTGCGAATCAAACGCCGGGTTCTCGATTTGCGCGTTCACGAACACCCACAAGTGGTTCTTCACTTGAAACGACTTCAAGTTCTTGCACGACTTTTCCTTCTTTTGAATCTTCTTCAACAACTCGCCCGCGATGCCGTCGGCGATGTTGGCGACGTGCGTCCCACCCTTCATGGTGCAAATACCATTCACGAACGAGCACTGCTGGAACTGCTGCGTGTTCGACACCGTCACGCACACTTGCCAACGATCGCCTTGCGCTTCGTAAACTTTCGGCGCGTTCTCAGTGTCTTGCAAATACATATCGACGTATTCCGAGAAGCTCTTGACTTTGATCTGTTCGCCGTTCAAAAAGATCTTCGTGTTCTTCCCGATGATACCTGCGGAATCGTACACTCTCTTCGACATCAACGCGATGGAATCGTCTTCCAATTCAGTCATCCCGAACTTCTCAAAGTCTGGTTTAAACGTAATTCGGGTCCAGTTGTCGGATTTCTTACACTTGGTAATTATCGGTTCCCCTTTCTCGCTCATGTTGTTCTTAAACACTTGCTTGTATTGTCTCTCGCGACTACCATCGCACGTTTCCACGATGAACTCGTGCGAGAAAATGTTCGCCAACTTTGCGCCGTAACCGTTACGACCGCCGGTGACTTTCTTTTCGTTGTCGTTATAGTTGGACGACGTCAAAAGATGTCCAAAAATAAGCTCCGGGACGTACACGCCTTCCTCTTTGTGCATCTCCACCGGGATCCCTTTCCCGCCATTCATGACCGAAATCGTCCCTTTCTCCTTGTCGATATCCACTCGCAACTCTTTCATCGTCGGATCTCTGACTTTATTATCTGTCGCGTTGACCAAAATCTCGTCGAAGATTTTATACAAACCCGGCGTAAACGCGACGGTTTTCTGCACCAACTTGTTCTCAGCGGCGTCGTACACCCACGCCGTCTCTTCCGCTTTTTCGCACGACCCGACGTACGTGTCCGGTCTCAACAAGATGTGTTCCAATTGTGTTTTCTTTTGGTAAATGTCCTCGATGGCAACTTTTTTAGTCGTCTTACCACCACCACCGGCGGTAACGTTGCCGTCCGCCAACGGCGCTTTCTTCGCCACAGCAGCTTTCTTCCCCTATTTTTTGTTTGTTTGAAGGGAGAGAAATTATTTATATGTGAGTAAAAAGTACACGTGCGCGCTGACTCGTCGTCAAATGATGCATCGAAAAAGAACCGCTAAACATTGAAAGAGTGAAAAATCAAGAAGACATCACGAACGGAGAAGAGTACAACACAATGTTTCGATGATAGGAAAGGAAGTGCGCGCGTGGTGTTCAAAAGAGATGAAAAATCTTTCTGTTGTTGTATTTGGGGGGAAAGAAAGAAAGTTTCCAAAATTTCATATCTCATCAGCTTCGTCGTTAGACACACGCGACGGCGAAAACGTACCACCCACCAACTTTTTGGTGGTGGTGTTCAACGTTCAATACGAATAGACTGACGTACCTTTGCCACTGGCATTGGACTGTTTTCGTTCTCGGAATACTCCGAGTAGTCCATCGAAGTATCCGCCATTTTCTTTTTCTGATGATGTGAAAGTTTTTTGTGGGGTGAAATCAAAAAGGTTTCGAGACAGAACAAAAAGACGAAAAAGTGTGTTGTTGTTGTTTTGGTCACCCACCCTTTCTTCACAAAGAAAACTTCTTTCTTGAAAACCAACACACAACAACAACACACAACAACAACACACAACAACAACACACAACAACAACAACATTAAACTTGAAGTACTACTACTAAAGACAAAATGAGCAACTCAAACACAAAAGTTGGATTTATTGGATCGGGAATGATGGCAGAAGCTCTCGGTGGAGGCTTCTCCAACTCTGGAATCGTCCCGTGGGAAAATATGTATTGCACGGACCCGTGGCAACCGAGATTGGATTTATTCACCTCGTTCGGCTGCAACGCGTGTAAAGATAACCGCGAACTGACGAGAAACTCGGACGTGATATTCATCGCGGTGAAACCGTACGCAGCGGCGACAGTTATGAAAGAAATCTCAAAGGAGCTGACG
>Ga0129327_10001887_pt1 | contig 12290 bp, 7 predicted proteins | sample CPBDNA_6_FD_111799 | JGI IMG/M metagenome (GOLD analysis project Ga0129327, IMG submission 111799) | Freshwater to marine salinity gradient microbial communities from Chesapeake Bay, USA - CPBay_Spr_31_0.8_DNA | ecosystem: Environmental > Aquatic > Marine > Coastal | place: USA: Chesapeake Bay... | reverse complement strand
TCGTACTGTCTTTGCTTGAAGGGTGAAAATATTTCGTATCTTTTTTAATATACTCATAAGGCGCTTTTTTGCCCCTAAGTTAACTCTTTTCGCTAATTTAGTCCAACTTTACGTGGGTAGCCACTTTTTGACAAGATTCAAACGTAATTAAAATACAACATATAAACAAACAGTAATAAGTATCAATTGGATTCTTTACTAAAAGTGCCCACCTCTTCAAAACGAATAGCTGGGTCATTATTCGTTTTAATTTTCCACAAAAGCGGAAGCAGCGATAAGCTAATAAAAAATAACCCTACTCCTGAAATAACAGCCGTATTAGCAAATAAATCACCACTACTACAAATACCTAAAACAAGTATGGTCGAAAAAGGTAGCGATAATGCTAATATATTTAAAGCAAAATCCAGCTCAAAGGTTTGTAGGGCAGGTTGGTCTAATTCCAGCGTTTCTACTGCGGTCATGTGTGCAAAAGGCCAAAAACTACAAGCACTTTGTGGAAAAATAACGGCTAATAATTTGATAAAAAGAGGCGTATCTGCTGGTAAGCAAAATAAGATAATGACACTAATTAAAAAGGCAAAACCTGACCGCCATAATAAAGCCTGTAAGATTAATCCTATTTCTCCTTTCCTAAGTTTTACAGCGATGCCAATAAATATTAAGACCATCGGAGTCATCAGTACACTCATTCTACCAATAGAATCTTGTAAAAAAATCGGCAATGATTGTAAATTAAAGCCAAAGCAGAGCATGAGGATGGCAATCAACAAAACCATATTGATGGGTTCTCGCAACAAGGACAAGCCTAAATCTTTTAAGCGGCTATTATTTCGGTCAATTTTTAATCGTTGTTTCGCCACTAATTGATAATACCAATGCATAGAAACAACGTATAGAATAATCAATACAAAAATTTTATTCCCTACATCTGCGAAGGCTGCCATGGCTAGACTTTCCTCCCCTAAAAATTCGGTTATAAAAGGAAAACAGGATAACCCTGGTGCAAAAGAGGGGATTAATAATTGGAAGGTTCTACTTCTGGGAGAATCTGGATTTAATTGCGCAATTTTAATAAATAATTTTGAGCCCAACCACAAAAGAATATTTACTGCCAATGCTAAGATTGGCAGTAATATCAATGCTGGTTTTATTTCGATTTTTAGTAGGGCAATAAATATGGTGGCTGGTAAGGCTATATTTAAAATCAGGGCTTTAACCCCTTTCATTTCTTCTTTGGTTTGAATTTTACTTTTTAGTAAAATGCCAATTCCTATTAATACTATAAACACAAAGGTTTTTTGTAAGGCTATTCCCATAATGCTACTTTGGATAATGTTTGATTAGATGGATTAAGTACTCGGACATAAATACTCGAACATCTTTTAGAATAGTTGCGGGTTGCGAGTTACGGGTTAAAATGGATGAATTTTGTACCTAAAGAAGCGAAAATTAAATTAGCCATTGGATAATAAGACTAATTACGCTAAACCAACTCGTTCCGATTTAAATCGGAATAACTCGCAACAAATTAATTGTTGTAAGCTTATTTTTGTCCAACTACTTATATGACCTTGATGCTCCTGAAAAAATCATCAGCAATCTGACTTCTCTTAGAATCAGATGCTGATTGATTTGGCATATATTGCTTAATAAAGCAGACAATTATTTTATAGCGTTTTACACCATTACTTTTTTAAAGGCGTCGACGAATAGTTCCATTTCTTTCATGGTACCAATACTCACTCGACAATAGGTTTTGCCGAATACTTCAAAGGAACGGACGCCAATACTTTCGGCAAACATTTTTTCTAAATAAGTCTTGCCATCCATTTCAATAGGAAATAGCACAAAACTGGTATGGGAGGGTAAATAGTCGTAACCAAGTTTGCCTAATTCTGCACAAACATATTCTCGACATGCTTTATTTTTTGCTCTACAAGAATCAATAAAACCAGTCTCTCCCATACTCGCCATTGCGCCTTTTACTGCCGTCACATTCATACTCATATTGCTACGAGTTACCTTTTGAATCTTTTCTAAAGTACTTGGTAATGCCACGATATAACCGACCCGCAAACCTGCCATACCATGTACTTTTGAGAAAGTTCTGGAGATAATTACATTTTTACCTTCATTTAATAGCCCGACCATACTTAACTGGTCTTTTGGATCCATAAATTCTAAGTAAGCCTCATCTACAAATACCAGTTTTTTATCCGCTACTTTGGAGCAAAAATCCCAGAGATTTTTTCCATTCGTAATCGTTCCTGTTGGGTTATTGGGGTTACAGATGTATACAAGTTGTGTTTTACTATCAATAGCGGCTTCCATACCTGCTAAATCATGTTCCCATGTATCCGTTAATGGCACAGGCTTCCATTCCGCTTTCATATTTTTGGCGGTTTTGATGATAGACATATAAGCAGGGTCAGCAGAAACAATATTGCCACCATCTAGAAAATGAGTAATGGCTGTTTTTTCTAATAAATCGGAGGAACCAGGCCCTAGCATGATGTATTCTTTAGGAACGCCTTCCTTTTCTGCAATCATTTCTGTTAACTTCATCGCATCTCCTTGTCCATATCGGTTGCCTTTACCAACTGACTCCATAATCGTTAATCGAGTTTTCGGAGAAGGGCCATAAGGATTTTCATTGGCCAATAACCTAGCCTTTAAATTCCATAAATCTTTTGGTTTGTTGAATGTTTGATTTTCCCATTCCCAAAAACGCATCTTTGCTGAAATATCTTGATTTTTGGAGGTGGTCGCAAATAAACTAGACGAGCCTACTGCTAATCCTGCAGTCGTAAGAGAGGTTGATTTCAACCAGTTTCTTCTGTTTAGTTTCATTGTCATGTCGTATAAATTTTAATTAGTTGAGTTAAATTTTACTGAAAATTGATTTTACTAAAAAAAGAGCAGAGCATTTTAGGAAATATTGACTAGCAACGAATCCTAAAAAATGCTGCTCATTATTTAGTTCAAAAAATCAATATCAATAACTAAAATCTGAATCTTGAAGTGTGAATCCTATATCAAAAATTTCGATAAATTCTAAAAGGCGTATCTGAATAAGTTCCGACCCATTCGAGCCGACTAGCGCCCTCTAATTCACTAAAGGATTTTGCAAAAACCGCTTTTCCTTCACTATCGGTAGTTATTTCGCCAACCAATGTATTTTCGTTAATAAATACTTCGACGGTCATGCCCGAAATTAAAGTAGAATCTATCCCTATATTTTTGTCTAAAATGCCACTTTTGTCTAATTCGTAAAAAGTCGCAGACATCGTCAAGATGCCTTCTTCGGAATCTATAGTTTCTTCGAAAGTGGCTAAAACAGGGGATTCTATTACATCAAACGCTAGATTTTCACTAGTGCAAGAAGTAACTAATATTGCTAAAATGAGTACAGCTGGTACAGCATAGAGGATGCCCATTATGCCCGTTGTAATTGGGCTATCTTTGTTTAATTTTTTTAATTTTATCATTAGAAGCTATTGTTTCGTTAATAATTTAGGTGAATAATTGTTGTTGCGATGTTGCGTTGTTACTCACAACACGGCAACAGAATAACATCATTACTCTGCCCACCACAAAGGCGTCAATTTATCATCTGCGCCACCGTTCAAAGCAGCACCTGCTGCCACATTCGTACCGTTTAGCGAGTATTCGGATTCAGGATATCGTAAGCGAGTAGGTACTTTGCCGCTATTCTCAAAAATTGCTTGCGGAGTTGCACCGGGTAAAATAGGATAACCTGTTCTTCGATATTCCGTCCATGCTTCAAGACCTTGACCAAATAAGGCCTTCCATTTTTCGGTCATAATGGTCTCCTTATCTGCTATTTTATCCCCCATATAAGCTGCAGGCATAGACAAACCATATTGTTCAAAAGAAGCATTGGTAGCTAGTTCCGTATATTCCATAGCGGTTAAGTCTCCCTGATAAGTGCCTGCTAAAGTCGCTTCTGCCAATACAAAAAGTAATTCACTATAAGTCATTAAACAAAAAGGAGCAGTTTCTCTTGTAAAATAACTCCCCGGTCTAGAAGCGGTATTGATATAAACACTCGCTATGGATTCGGGTAACCCATTAATAGCGCCATCATATAAGCCTGCCATTGCTCCAGCAGTCACAGGTTCGGCAAAAACGGCTAATCTAGGGTCTGTTGGGTTGCCTGTACCATCAGTCATGGCATCAATCAACGTTTGACTAATAGACCAATCTTCTCGACCATCGACGACCATGATTTCATGCCAAGCATTGTTATTATTATCATTCAACCGACCTTCATGGTATAATAAAGCAAAATCATCATTGCTCGTAAAAATGGGGTAGGCGGTTGGATTACCCATGATTTCGCTAAAAATAGCTGCTGATTCGACTGGTTTTTTCGAGGCTTGTCGATTCGCTAACTTTAAACGTAAGGAGTTCGCAAATTTTTGCCAGCGAGTGATGTCGCCACCAAAAAGATTATCACCTGTAAGTACTGCTACAGCAGGGTCAAAAGTTTCCGCTGCGGTCTTTAAATTCGCTAACATTCCAGCGTAAATGGTTTCTTGACTATCATAAACGGGTGCTAAGTTGCCCACAGCACCACTTAAAGCTTCTGTATAAGGAATAGCGCCCCAAGTATCGGTAATGATGGAATTCATATAAGCACGCATCACCATTGATGCCGCCATGAAATTTTCATTATAATAGATATTTTCAGGGTCGCCAGTCGCATCAATTACTTTTTGGAAATTGATAATAGATTCATTGAAAAATCCTGCCCAATTATTATTCCGCATGGATGCATCAGGGTTGTACGTATCGCCCTCATTGGTGTATTGATTTCGAGCAAAATATTGTACCCATAACATCCCACCGTCTAGGCCCAATCTTTCTAAACGGGTTCGATGACCATGCACTCGGTCAATGCCTTCTCGCATCGCATAAGGAAAGATGACACTTGGTGGCACCGCAGTCGGTTCATTAGGGTTAAGGTTTAATTCGGCAAAATCATCCGTACAAGCCGAAAAGATAATTAAGAGTAGTAAAGTATAGATATATTTATAGTTCATTGCTTTATTATTTTTAGGTGATTCAGAAGTCAGAAGTCAGGCCGTTTATTTCATAAACTGTCAGAAGTCAGATAATTTAGTAAGTTCTCAATGCTGGTCAGGAGACCAGCGGATAGTCGTTCCTAGTCAGGAGACTAGACACATCGAGCGCCGATATTCCTAGTCTCCAGACTAGGAACGGCTATCTCGTCGTCTCCTGACGACGCTCGTTTTGAGAACTTACTACTATACATTTTAGAGGTCAGAAGTCAGACCGTCAATTTCATTGACTGTCAGAAGTCAGATAGATAAGGTGTAAAATACTGATAATTAGTAATTTACACGAATTAAATCTGACTTCTGACAGAAAAATTTATTTTTCGGTCTGACTTCTGACATCTTCTAAAAAGTTACATTCAAATTAACACCCATACTCCTCGTAGTGGGCAAAGTCACGTAGAACAAGCCACCTTGAAGATTGCCTCCATAAATATTTAATTCAGGGTCAATTTGACTATGTTCGCTATAAAGCATGACCAAATTTCGACCGACTAAAGATAATTTAGCGCTTGAAATGAATCCAAATCTGTCTAGGAAAGTGCTAGGCAACGCATAAGACAAACTCACCTCTCGTAATTTGATATAACTACCATCGAACACCGCTCCTTCATTTACGGAACGTACACTTAATTGTCGAGTGACTGCTTTCGTATCTGCTACCACATCATTGGGTACATAAACAGGGCTTTCGTCTGAACCAACATTTTTTACGCCTAGACCAATAACGCCTTCTTCTCTACCCAAAGCAGTAATTGGATAAATGCCTGTTTGCATCCCTGTAGAAGTACTTTCATCTGTAATATCTCCACCCATTTTGAAATCTATCAAAGTATTTAGAGTGAAGCCTTTATAGGAGAAAGAATTGGAAATACCTCCCGTCCAATCGGGTGTTACATTGCCAATGACTTGTAATGCCGATTCTTTCTGAGCGACTCCATCTTTAAAGACTATTTGTCCAGCAAATTCGCCTTCAGCTACACGCTGATAAGCACTACCCACTAGTGTTCCGTATGGTTGTCCGACTCTGGCTTCTAAACTAAGCCCTCTACGAGAATGTAATACAATCGTCTCCAATTCATTGCCATTGGCATCCGTAAATAATGCTTCTACTTGGTTGTTGTTCTTGGCGTAGTTTAAGCCTATATTCCATTGGAAATCAGCTGATTTTGGCAGCACATCTACAAAGACTGCAGCTTCTATTCCTTTATTTACAATTTTACCAGCGTTTATCACTTTACTATCATAACCCGTTGCTTTGGATACCGAAATATTGATAATTTGGTCGGTGGTGGTTTGGTTATAATAAGAGAAATCCAAACCGACTCGGTTGTTCAGAAAACGCAGGTCTGCACCGAATTCGATACCAGTTGTTTTTTCTGGTCGCAATCCGTTATTAGCAATGACCCGGTTTTCTGAAAAGGTTGGTGTGGAGGAATTCCAGGGGTCTTGTGGGGTAAACACCTGAGTTAATCGGTATGGGTCTGTATCATTTCCAACCTGTGCCCAACTTGCTCTCAATTTGGCAAAAGATAATGGGGTTTGTGATAAATCTAAAACTTCTGATAAAACGACACTTGTTGAAACAGAGGGGTAGAAATAAGAATTGTTCTGAACGGGTAAGGTACTCGACCAATCATTTCTACCTGTAACATCTACATATAAAAAATTCTTAAAACCAAAACTAGCCGCCGCATAAACACTATTGACCTCTTTTTCTTCAATTCTACTTCGGTTAGTATTTGTCGTTGCATTATTGGCAACATTGTATAATCCATTGATGGTCACATCGTTGACAGAGATAAAATTACGTTTGTAATAATTGCTTCGATTCGATGCACCTGCCTGTATATTCAAAGAAAAATTGTCATTAAAGTATTTATTATAGGTTAATAATAAGTCCGAGTTGGTTTCTTGTCGGCGCAATACGTCTTCGGAGAAAGATTGGGTTCTTTCATTACCACTTTTGATTCGTTCGTTTCTAGTAACTGCAATTCGAGTATCTGTCCAAACATCTGTTCCTGTCCGAAGTAGTAAGTTCAATCCTTTGAAAAATTCGTAGGTTAAGGCTACATTTCCAACCAATCGGTCTTTTTCATTAGAATTGGTGAGCACTTCTTGCTCGTAAAAGCGATTCAAGGCAAAAGAATGCTGCCAGTTAGCATAAGGATAGCTATCGTCTTCACGGGTAATATGGACATCCATATAATCTTCATAATTCTTCAACACACCCCAATCATCGTGGCGATGGTGCCAAGTTTGTATTTCCCATAGTACGGGTTGTTGTCTGTTATTTGAACCTGATTTAATATATTCCGAACTAACTTTTACTTTCAGTTTATCGGTTAGACTGTGATTGATGTTAAATCGGAAATTTTGTCTAGAAAAATCATTATTATACATCAAACCTACTTGGTCGGTATTGCCAAAAGCAAATCGGAAATTACCACCCTCATAATTACTAGAAATAGCGATATTTTGATTAATCGTTGACCCTGTTTCCCAGAAATTTGACCACATATCAGGAACAGGCGATAATGGGGCGACTTCTTCCCCCGACCACCAATGTCTAACCAATCTGCCATCCATCGGCGCACCCCAACTTTCATCTACTCCCGCAGTACCACCAAGAGAGGCATTGGGATAAGCAGCCTGAAATTGTTCTACTGCCAAAGGGTCCGTAATCCCTCCATTTCTACCATCTGCGTACCAAGTAACGTAGCCATTTCCTCCGCCGTAAGTATTCTGAAATTCAGGGGTAACAAAAGGGTTTTCAATGGTTGCATTTAGATTGTAATCAACGGTTAATCCTTTTTTGCCACCACTACCATCTTTTGTTGTAACTAGGATAACGCCATTGGCGGCACGAGAACCGTATAAAGCAGCAGCATTTGCTCCCTTCAACACCGTAAGAGAAGCAATATTATCAGGGCTTATTTCTGAAATACCTCCGCCATAAACATTATTATTGCTGGCTCCTTCTATTGGCGCAGCAAAATCACCTTCCATCGGTACACCATCAATCACATAAAGTGGTTGGTTATTACCTAAAATAGAACCATTTCCTCGAATGGTTACTTGTGAACCACCACCAGGGACAGCAGCCCCTGTAATTTGAATACCCGCAACTCTTCCAGACAAACCATTGACGACATTGGAAGAACGAGCCTCTGCTAGGTCAGCTGCATCTATATTTTGTACCGCGTAACCTAAGGCTTTTTTCTCTCTTTTGATACCCAATGAAGTAACAACGACTTCTCCTAGCAAAACATTACTAGATTTAAGTTCAACTTCGAAGTAGGTTTGTCGATTGAGCGCTACTTCTTCTGCGGTAAAACCAGTATAGGAAAATTCTAAAATAGTGACCCCATCTGGGACTTCTAACTCAAATTTTCCATCAAAATCAGTAATCGTTCCAGTAGACGTACCTTTCGCAGAAATGGTCGCGCCAATCAGCGGTTCCCCTTCTCCAGTAATTAAACCAGAGACCGTGGAAGTTTGAGCAATTAGCGTTTGGCTGCTCAAAAAAAATAAAAAGACTAGTGAATGTAACGTTTCTTTCATAAACTAAAGTTTCTTGTTTAATAGAATAGGGTTATAGGGAAAGGCATAGGGCAAAGACTAGCCAATCCACAAATTCTTTAGCTGATTTTTTACTTAGGGAAAGGCATTTAAACTACCTGTTATTATTTTTTATTTGGTATAAACTGGCGATGTATTTTTAGTTCATAAATCAAAGGTAGGATGGATTTAAACCTTTGACAAATGGAATTTTTTGTATTTTGTTATGGATAGAAAACCCTTATTTAGAAAAGCAGTTTAGAATAGTTGCTGAAAATTTGCTGAACCTTTTTCTCAAAAAATATTTGGCAGTTTAATCGAATATTTTAAATAGTAATTTGCTTTTAAGTCCATGCCTTTACAATTCCTTATGCTATGCCCACACTAAAGAAAGATGCCTTATTTGACCTAATTACCTCCTTGACCAAGGCAGAAAAGCGAAATTTTAGAATTTATGCTAAAAAAATTCAATCGGGAGGAGAGGTGCTTTTTCTAAAATTATTTGATTATTTGGAAAAGCAGGAACAGTATGACGTAAACGAACTACTAAGGAATTTGAAAAATATTAAAAAAAGTCAAATTCCTAATTTAAAACGCAATTTATATCAGCATATCTTGACTAGCCTACGACTATTATATAGCCAGAAACAAATTGGATTACAAATACGAGAATTCATCAATGATGCAGAAATTCTTTATAATAAAGGACTTTATTTACAAGCTTTAAAAATATTGGGCAGGGCCAAAAAAATTGCTCAGAAAAACCATCAGAGTATTTTACATGTAGCAATTGTGGCTTTTGAGGGTAAAATAGAATCGAGACATATTACTAGAAGTAGTACCCAACGAATGTCTGATTTAATGCTAGAATCTAAATTGGGGAATCAAGTTATTGCTAATGTATCTAAATTAGCCAATCTAAAATTATATTTACAGAGGGTCTTTATTATCGAAGGGCATCTAAAAACGGTGGAAGTAAAAACAGCCAACCAATTATATTTTAATAGCTTAACAAAAGATTTTAAAATTGATAAAGCTACTTTTTTTGAAAAGGTTTTTTATTATCAATCTTGTTACTGGTATCATTTTTTATTGCAAGAATTTCAATTTTGCCATGATTATGCTAACCGTTGGGTGCAACTCTATGAAGCAGAAGCCAATATGATAACGACTGATGTAGATATGTATTTGCGAGCCAAACACCATTTATTAAATACTACTTTTTTTATTAAAGATGAAGAAAAGCTAAAGGAAGAAGTAAAACATTTTAGGGTTTTCGTAGATACCCATACGGACCAATTTAGTTTGAATGCTTTAGTGCAATCGTATTTATTTTTATATCAAGCTCAATTTAATTTATATTTTTTAGGCAATCAATTTGAACAAGGTTTAAATATTATTCCAAAAGTCTTAGTTTTTATTAATAAGTATGAATATCAGTTGGACAATTACAAAATCATGATTTTGTATTATAAAATAGCTAGTTGCTACTTAGGAGCAGGGCAACCAGAGCAGACCATTGATTTTGTAAATCTCATTATCAATCAATCGGGGAATGCTTTAAGAGAGGATATTTTGCGTTTTTCTCGCTTATTAGGCATATTAGCACATTACGAATTAAAAAATATGCCTAGCTTAGAATATCTACTAAACGCTACAGAACGCCAATTAAGGCAATCAAATCAACCTGACAAATTAAGCCAAATAACCATTATCTTTTTTAAAAAAATAATGTACGCTATACCTCGTACAAAACCCCAATTGTTTAAAGATTTCCATCAAGCGGTCACTAACTTGGCGCAGCAAATTGAGGAAGGTCGAGCCTTTATATTCTTGGATATGTTGGGATGGGTGGATAGGCAAATTGACTAAACAATTTCTGACAATTTTTCTAGTTATTTGACACTTGCGTTTATCTATTAAATGGCGTATTTGCTATTTTTTTACTAGCCTCAACCCGTTTGCCTAATATCCAGAAACTCAAACCTCCTAATAGACCGATTGCTGATAAAATAATCCACAATCCATCAAAACCAATATTTTCAATTAAGAAAAATCCAGAAGCGGGTGCTACGATACTGGCAGTTGACCAAGCTATAGAATAGAGTGCCATGTATTGCCCACGATTCTCTGCTTTAGACCGAGTGGCAACCCAAGCACTAGCAAAGGGCATATAATATATTTCGCCTAAAGTTAGTATAATAATGCCTAAAGCAGCAATCAACCCTACTAATTTGAGAGGTAATAAAAAGCATAAGAAACCGACACCGATTAGGATGGCGCCTATTTTCATAATCTTAAATGGCGTCATATTGCGTTCTGCTAAATAAACGAGCGGCATTTCTAATAGGACAATAATAACTCCATTTAAAGCCAAATAACCGCCAATTTGTCCTTCATCTAAGCCTAAGCTTTGTTTGAAAAAGACGGGAATAGTATAGAATAATTGAAGAAAAGCGAAGGCCAATAATCCGATAATCAACAAAAAATATAGAAAATGATGGTCTTTATAGGGAGAATGAGTGCTTTTTAGTGCCTTTTGTGCTGCCTTACTTTTAGTAGTTGTTTTAGCAGACTTAAAGTCATCTTTTAGGGTTAGCCTAAAAATAATAGCTGCTAATAAACAGGTGACTGCATCTGCATAAAACAACCAATCGTAGCCTTTCCAAGCGGCTAAAATACCTCCCATTGCTGGCCCAATGGCGAATCCTAGATTGATAGATAACCTTAGGAGTGCAAAAGAACGAGTCACATTTTCTGGTTGACTATAATTAGCCACCGCTACTTTATTAGCAGGACGAAAAGCATCGGCAACTACACTTAACAAAAATGCCATGAATGAAATACCCCAAAATGTTTCTGCTCTTAATACAAATAGAAGAACGGTAGAGGTCGCTATCAAGGACCAAAATTGAACCTTATAATCTCCAATCCTATCTGTCAACCAACCACCAATATAAGTTCCTAATACCGAACCCAACCCAAAAAAACTCATAATAATTCCTGCCTCTTTTAGAGAAAAACCTCTTGCTTGGGTTAAATAAATGGTCATAAAAGGGAAGACCATTGCACCTGCTCGATTAATCAAGGAAATAAAGGATAATAACCAGATTTCTCTAGTGAGACCCGTATAAGCGTCTTTGTAAAGATTGATGGTGTTCTGTAGCATTAGGGTTGATGATTTTCAGTTTCAAATTTCCAATTTTCGAAAGGATAATATTTATTCGAAGTATAAGAGGGGATTATTGGCTAGAAACCTTAAAAAATAAAAAAAGATTCCCTAAAAATGAATAAAGGCGAACCTTATAAAACTAACGCTTTTTAATATTGTCCGCAAGGAAGTTTATAGCTGTTTTCTTATTTAGATTTAATCCAAATAATAGAATCAAAAAAGGCTACTAGCATAAAAAATTATTAGCAACTAACTTTACTTTGCGTGAAAAAAATTATTTGTTTTTTGAGGAATAACTATCTATAAACCAAATACTTAATTATGAAAACGGGCTACCCTTCTAGCGTTGTAAAATATTGCCTTTCAAAGATTTATCTTTCCTTCTTCGGGGTTCTTTAAACCCTGTCACGTTTTCGCATAAAAACTCGAAAAGATCAGGGAAGTCTTGCTTA
>Ga0129327_10001882_pt1 | contig 12303 bp, 5 predicted proteins | sample CPBDNA_6_FD_111799 | JGI IMG/M metagenome (GOLD analysis project Ga0129327, IMG submission 111799) | Freshwater to marine salinity gradient microbial communities from Chesapeake Bay, USA - CPBay_Spr_31_0.8_DNA | ecosystem: Environmental > Aquatic > Marine > Coastal | place: USA: Chesapeake Bay... | reverse complement strand
GTGCTTGTTCATCAGGTGGGTGGTCAGATCAGAGATGGAGTGTCCAATGGGGACCAACCCCACATAGAGGGGGCAGATACCCTTGGAGTCCACATCCTGTGCCTCAAAATGCATTATTGCTTCTCTGATGGAAAGGCTGTTCTTAACCAAGAAGTAATCCTGAGACATACGCATTTTCTCCGGCCAACCCGCGGGGTAGGACAAGCGGGGTACCCTCGGCTTCAGAAACACTTCATGTCTGAAGTGCTTGTTGAATGTTAGGATATGCTGACGTTGTTGGTGGCGGAGATCGCCTAGCATCAGTCCTCCTAGGTCCCTGTAGGGGGTGAAATGTTTCGCCTGAACATTCCCCAATGCCTCAGGGCAAAAGTTGTAGACCCCGGGAGGGGGTGTAAACTTTTGCCAAAATACCACTCCCACTGAGTCCGGTGCCGGGAGATGGACCCTCAGTGGTTCTTTCAGCTTATGTGTTTTATTACTTGCTATAATAGCATCGTAGTCTTTCCTGGCTGTCATGTTAAGCCAATCGATCGCAAAACATGCAACTTCCATTACCGGTGCCCGGAAAGAGTAGAATCCAGGTGAACAACCAATTTTTGAACACCACGCTTCACAGGGGAGTTGTAGGAGTTCCGCGTGGAATCTATCCGTCTTCGTCGGTTTCATTTGGAAGGAGGCCACGCAGTTGCCGAGGGCGCGCGCCCCTTTGTCTATGTTGTAATAATCGATCGCCTTGTAGCGGAGTTCTCGTTCGACGTCGGGCTGCGCCCATTGGCTCCGGACGATTTCTTCAGCGACACGGTATTTCGCATCTTTGGTTTCGACGTTGAAATCGATGGAGCCGCGGAGCGCCGAATCCAAGACGGATGGGGGCATGTAACCGATATGGTTCCTTGGCGTCGTCGCCGGCCACTCGGAGCTGTTGCTGTCGCTGGTCCTCTTCAGGACTTCGTACAACCGGCAAGTCTCGGGCTTGGGTTCCCTATAAACAAGGCAATATTGTATAATGCGGTCAAACAATATTTTTATATGATGTGGAGAGATGCGTAATTGCAAAAAGTATAAAGTTCATCATGATTTTTATGTAATAAATGTTATAAATTTTTATTAATCATCTTTATTGCAATGTTTTAATTTTTATTTCGGAAAGCAGAAATAAAATTCATCATGATATTTTAATGTAATAAATGTAATGAATGTTTTAAAGGCCAAGGAAACATTTGTTTCTTCCCTTTAGTTTTGATTTTTATTTATTTATTTTTCATTATTCGTTTCCGGGACGGAGAAATAGCTAAAAAGATTGGCATTTTTATTCTCTTTGTAGATATTAATTAATATATGATCCATCCTGATTTGGAATAATCCGAGATGCGAATATTAATAGCTTAGATAATAAAGAAAAGATGTATGGAAAGAATTTCGATCCATTGTTGTTATATAATTTACATTTATTTTGGATTTGTATGTACATAGAATGCTCCGATTACGTAATAATAAGCAAATACGTAACCGGAGCACTCCTTCAGAATATGTTTAGATAAAAAGAAATTGTAGCTGGATCCTGGCATAATATGGGATCCTGTCCTCTCTTAAAAATCCCCTTCAATAGGGGTCCACCATGGCAATATTTTGTGGCTGTTTACGTCGCGAGTCACGGATCAAGGGTGGGGGGGGGGGGCCTAAGACAGGGAAAATGATAAGATGAAGGAACCCGGGGGAGATTTTTAAGGGAGATTTCTGCCCGACGATGACCAAAAAATAACTATTATGCCCGGACAATAACATTAGCAGATGATCGTAAATTGAATCGAAACTAATACATAAGCATGACATATCAAAAGGTAAGTTTCTCGAATCGTCCCGTTAAAGTACTCACCAAAAATGCTTTCGATGTACTTTAGTAAGAGAACTAAATCCAATCCGATATTATTTCTAGCAGGGGGCGAGATAATTGCTATGACGCCTCCGCGATACCGTCATAATTCAGATAATGAAATAATTCCATCCCATATACCAAAAGATTGAAAATGTGGAATTTAGTTTCTAAATCGTTAACAACACGATCTAAACAAATTGTAATGAATGCATCCTGGGGAATGCCCATCAATCATAGGGGTCCCAAAATAATTGCTGCTTTGTCCCGCGGTATGTTGTGGGCTCCCCCAGTGGTGCTATTCAGAGCACTCAGATCAGTACCGGTATATATATGAGTATCGAGCGAAGCGAGTGAAGGATCTGATAAGTCAGTTACTGATGGAAGTTTAATCAAAATGTCCGTCAATAAATTAGTAATTTTGTAAATTAGACCCATAAAATATATGAAATGGTCACCTGCGATAGGGGGTTGAGCCTGATCTCGATCGGTCCCCCCTGTCCTCATTACGTCTTTTCGATTGACCTTGTGATTGGCCTTGGCCCGGTCTTTTATTCGAATCCGATTTCAGCGAGTAGGACATGGTAATCTGTAAAGGGAGAGAATATGTTAGCTACAATTCCACGCGAATTGCGAAAAATATACGAATAATAACATTCAGAGAATGATCTATAATAAATTATTATCTCGTGTGTTGTATAACATTACTGTGACGTTTACATTCTTACACGTAGTAAAGCATTGTCAAGCAATATCTATATTGGTATAATAATATATACCCCTTAGTTCACTTAAAGATATACACCCCTCAAAGAAACTCCGGGAGTTTGTAAGGGTGTAATAATATATACCCCTGACTAAGTTTCGTCCTACGACGAATTTGTCCATATTGACGAAATCACTGATTATTACTCAATAGTAGTTATATGAATGTAACAGAAATACAATATCCCTTGTAGGGACCAAAGACAGTCCATGGAAGGGGGGTCACTTGGTATACCCTTTTTTGTTTTTTATTTCCAATATATATATCACTGGGTATCCATTTTATCTTTCCTAAGTATAGCAATTAATTTCAATTAGAAATATTGAACGAACACTTTTTCAAAGCATACGTGTTTCTTCGACATTCCCCTATGGGGGATTTTTGTCACATGTGGCAAAAAAGGGTTGTTGGGTGTAGGAGTTATTTCCGGGGAAACTGGGACCGGTTGTACCGGGCTTAATGGAGGTAACGAAAAAGTAACTCTAATCTTGGAGGGGGAGGGGGGTATTCTCCAATCCTCATTAGTTTTTAAATTTTTCACGTTTTCAATGTTATTAATATTAAATAAACTCGCTTTTCTTATCCGATTATTCGTGTCAACCTGTGTTGAGACCGGAATGGCGCCGAGTCTATTCCCCTCATTTGGGTTTCTACTCGTTTGCGGCTCTAGTGGGTGTCTACTCCCCCTGGCCTGTGAAACAAAGGAGCAAAATGGCGCCCGCTGAAAAGAAAGGCTGTCTTTGTGTTTGTGTAAATATGAGTGAGTTTTGTTACACAAAAACGGTGAATTTTGCGGCGTGATACTGTTTGAAGCCACAGGTAAGGGGTTGGTGTCCATGACAAATGTTAAATGTTCCGAACATTCCGGAATTAGGCTGTTCTTAGTCATGGAACGGGTCGTCGGGCCTATAGGGCTCTCGTCGCTCAATAGATCGGGGGTTATGACACTGTCCCCACTCGTCCGTAATCTTTGTAGCGCGGCCGACGACCTTTTAATGAGGTCCTTTGGAAAATTCATTTCATAATCCGAGGGAGTAAAGGGGCGTAAATAACGTTGGTGCGAATGCCTCAGTTTATCTGTCCGTAAATCCTGAACTTGAACCCCTTGGGGCTGAACCGAACGGATTATATACGGCCCCTCATAAATATCCTTAAGGGTATTGTGTTTCTGTTGTTTCAGAAAGACAATATCCCCCAATTTGTAGGGGTTAACATTTTTCGAGTCAGTTTTCTCATTTAACTGTAGTAGCTTCATATTCCTAGCTTTAGTGATTAGAAAGTCACGCGCAAGTAGAAATTCCGACATTTTATGGATTAGAGCATCTTTTGAGAATAATTCCGAATAAATACTATAAGAAGAATTGGGCTCAGAGCCAAAAAACAGGCCATGTCTGCTCATATTAATTACTTTTAATTTACGCGTATTAATGTGGCTGATCGCTAGGTGACAATATTTTTGCCATAAATGGATCAAGCCGGAGCCCCTAAGGTCTGAAATAGCTAGTCTCAGTGCCTGTTTAAGTATTTTCATCGAACTTTCTACTTTGTTTTGCCATTGTGAGTAAGCATAGCTTTGGAAATGGAGAATATTATATTTTGCGAATAAGGCTTGGACATCAAGACCAAATTCGGTACCCTGATCACTTAATATGGCATCCGGGAAATCCGTTTTTGCGAAGTATTCCAATAAACTGTCGCATACCATAGCACTTGTTTTATTCCTCAATGGCTGGATTGTTAAAAATCCTGAATATATATCCTGTATGACCAGTGCATACGGGTATTGGTCGGCCTCAAGGTAAATTATATCCAATGATATGGATTGCCGAGCCCTTGTAGAAAATTGGTCAATTTGGCGAGTCACTGGAGTAGAGCTTGCCTTAGTAAGTCTAGATGCCTTAAGTATTGTACATAAGTAGCAGGACTGGCTAATTCTTTTGATTAAACACTCTACTCGTGGTAAAAAATAATATGGGGTCACTATGGCCTTTAGGTCTTTCATAGACGGGTGATGATAAGATTCATGTAGATTTCTCAAAAGGCTCATCTGAATTATAGCTGGGATCACTATCTGGTCGTGACCATCCCTTGAATGTTTGATTAATAGTTGTTTATTCATGCTGAAATTTTTAAGATTAGGTAATTGTTTACCTATGTTTTGGCAAAAAGGGTCAGTTGATTGCAATTCTGCTAATTTTGATTTAGTGAGTTGGCCCGCCATACGTACGTCTCTCTCAATGATTAATTGTTGTAACCTGTAATCTTCAGAACTGTTTTCTATTTCAGGTGAAGGCTCTGTTGTGTCGGCCGCGGCCGGTACATGATCGCCGTCTAATGGGCGGATCTCGTTAAGTTGGGCCGGATCATCTGGTGTATTCTCGCTGGGAGCACTCAGGTGATGATTTGTACGTAGTACATGGGAATAAACAACAGTTGGGGATGAGATTTTATCAAGTATGTATAAAGGGGAGAGATCAAAAATATTGATCATTTGTAGGTCAAGGCTGTCAAAATGAAGGGGACCATTATTCTTCCCCTGGAACATTTCAATATGAATAATTAGGGCATTTTCTAATAACTGGATGGGCTCTGGAGAGTTGTTTAATATTGTAACCATAGTGGTCATATTTTTAAAATTTTGGTCAATGACTGATATGTCCAATGAAGGGTGGGGGGGGGTGAAATACAAAAGTACGCTGAATCCATTCATTACTTCTATAAAGAAATCAAGGGGTTCTTCCTGGGGAAGACCAGGGTCTAGTACCATAGATCTATTAATTGGGATGGATATCACGTGATCTGCAATCTTTATATCCAGCCCAGGGCCATGTGTCCAAATTTTTAAATGGGATGGGCGGTCGTAATATTTATCCTTGAAGTCAAAAAAATAACTTTTAACTATTTCCAGGGTTTGTGCCTCGGCTGATTGGCGGAGCCCAGAAGATGGCGCTGATAATGGTGTGGAGCTGGATGACGCTGGAGTTGGACAAGGTACAATAGATTCATGAATATCTGAAAGGATAGCATTGACTGTAGTAAATTTTTCTTTAAGAATCTGAGTAAGATCCTCTGAGTCATTATGTTGTTCCCTGATAAGAACTCGATAAGTTTCGTCGAGGCTACGGCGCAGGCGTGTAAGTAATGGGGATTTTTGGAGTTCTGGGAAATGATTATTTAACAGAAAATTCAGGCGGTCCATATAAATAGCTGATAAATCCTTATTGCTTTGGCTAATTAATTCATTCAAAAATACCGTCTCGACGTTGTCCGACGTGAAAGAGAAACCTATATTTTCTGTATGGATCCTATTAAGGTCCTCTGTATCATGACCCGCTAAAAGTTTAAGGACAGTTAGGTAGCGCTCCTCAGGACTAGGAAGTTTTAATTCTTTAAAAAGGTCATCTATTTTAGGGGGGGCTGAGTGGCGTTTATCTTTTTGCCATATGTCCCCTTTTTCTTCTTTAGGCCGCCTAGTAAGATACTGGAGGATGTCCTCCGAAGTTAACGTACAGTTTTGCGGAACAGGTGGAAGTTTAGCAGCTTGTATCTTACTTAGTGGGTGGACAGATTGTTTTTTGAAATAGCTCTCGAAGGATCTACTGAGAGTATCCGCCATTAATAGAATAGATCCGGGAGCATGGCTTAGGACGACATCTAGTTGTTGTAGACGAAAGGTAATATTATCAAGTAGGTTTTGTACTAGGAGGGAATGACTGCTCATTCTTTTCAAGAACAGTATTGCCCTCATATCACTGAAGATATATATTTTCTTTCTACAATTGATTAGGTAGGGCCAAAAGGTGGCCAAAGATAGATGTAGGGCCTGAAGCTCGAGAATATAGGAACTTTTATGAAAATTATTAATAGAATTTATTTTAGATGTTACTTGTGCCAAGCAGAGCCCGTCCGATCGATCCACAAAAAGCGCGGCACCCAGTGCGTAACGAGACGCATCACAGGTAATGAGGAGATTTTCTTCCTTGTCTGGAATAGCCAATTTGACATTAAGTTTGATCAGTAATAAGAGACTTTGCCAAGCCTGTTCCTCAATTTCTGTCCAAATAAAAGTTTTTGTTTTAAGCATGAGGGAGAGTGGGAAAAGGAAAAATTGTAGTAAAGGAAGATATTTAATAATATAAAGGAATTGGGCTAGGCGAGAGTGTAAAGCATAGAGACTATTAGGACGATCTATTTCGATTAGCGCCTTTATTTTGGCCTGGTCCAAAGACAATTCGCCATCCATAGTGTTTATAAAAATACCTAATATATTAAGCTTAGTTGTTAAAATGGAGGTTTTGCTCGGTGCCATTTTCACATCACCAAGTCTGCACATGATAAGGAAAGCTTCATATATTATGAGGAGGATTTCCGGATCCTCATGAAATAGGAATACGTCATCCATATAAATCTCGAGAATGTCATCAATGATAAAGGATGAAATACGAAGTCTGTCTTTCTCAGAGAGTTTTGTGAGTGCTATGTTAAACCTATTTTGACTAAAGACTATTGATGTGAATTTTGTACAGATGTAGGGAGAATTGGTTAAACCTTGAAAGACCATGAGACATTTATAAACTTTGTGGTTCAGATAAAAACTAGTCTTATGGCAGTCCGAAGGCTTAATCCTTAGGTGGGAAAAAGCATTGTTGAGATCAGACACAATGACATATTTTTTATTCAGTTTCCTGTGAACTGAGTCTATGGTGGGCAGACTAGACGGGGTCTTAACCTTTGTTATTTGATTTAGGCTTCTGACATCGAATACGAGGCGGAGTTTCCGAGTATCCTCAAGGCGACTCAGACCGGCTTTGGCGAAAGACTCTGTACTCTCTGTCTTTTTCCGGACAATATTAAGGTTAGACCTAAAGGGGGAATCATAAGATTCTGTCATGAGACCTGCTTTAACATAGTGTGCAACTACTTTCTCAGCATATTCAAGGTGTATACCTGATAAAGGTCTTTTTTTGTCGCAAGAAACTTTATCTTTAATTGTTTGAAGGCTCATATAAATATCATTGCGCTCTGAGCAATTTCCTACATCAAGTTTATGTTTGCTGAAGCAATCTGGATATTTGTCAACGAGATTTTTTGCTTTATCCAAGAAGGTTTCCGGGCAATTAGAGTAATCAATATCGGATAATTTATGTATTTTAGTAAACTCCTGGAGGGGTACAAATGATTCTTGTTGAAGAAGGTCGTCAGACGTTTCTACCTGAGAATGGTTTGTACCCTGGAAGTGGGATGCATAAAGATCCGTAATGGGGTTTTTTAATTTATGTTGTTTGGTCATGTCCGTTAAGGACGAGGGGCTGAAAGGTGGCGGTATAATCGAACTTTGAGTTTTATTATTTACAGGAGGTGACTGAAAGTTTGGAGTAATGAGTCTGTGCAATGCCGAGGATAAGAAGTTGTTTGCCGACAGGTGAGATTCAGCTGTAAGTAGACCACCTAGCGGTTGATTTTTTGCAATATGCAGTGGAATGCTGCCCGTATTTTTAATAGGAATAATTATTTTGTTGTCCACAATGTCAATTTGATTGAGCTGGGGAATATTAGTTTGTTTCAATTTTTCATCCATTTTATAAAATAATCCCAAGCAATCTGTAGGCGGGGTGGGGGTGTCCTCCAAATCTGATTTATTATTTGAATCAAAATTATTCGCCTGAAGAGCTATAAAATCGATCTGACGGAAAATAGAGCAATGTAAGGAATGAGCCGTCTGAGGTTCAATTGTGATATCATAAAGAGATACCGCAATATTATTTGTTTCATTAGCTTTAGATTTATGAAAAAGGGGAATGCAATGCAGTTCATCTAAATGTGGGAGAATAAAAGTCGGACCGGCTATAATACTGTTGCGTAAGAGGGGGGACCCAAGGATCATTTGATGATTATTAAGGGAGGTTGCTACTAAAAATGGGAGTATTTTTGACCAAGTGGCTCCTGAATAGTCTGTAAATTTAATATTAAGGCAGCAGGTACCCTTAATCAGATCCCGGCTGACCCCGTTAGCGGTGCGTAGAAGCACTGTTCTCGGGGTAATTGTAACATTGTGTAAGCGAGTAATGGATATAGTACAAAGATTCCTTGATGCCCCAGTATCAATTAAAGCCAAGACTGGTAGTTCAGATTGATTGATGTGTAATGAAATATAAGACAAGGTTTGAGGCTGATTATCCAAAAGATTAATTTCAGACATTTCCTTTTTACCGATTCGTTTCTGTTTTTCCCTTTCGCGTTTGTCCAAAGTGAGGGAATCTACTTTTTTTGCAATATAATCGTCATAATATGGATCCTGGCCCAGACTTCTTTGTACCCAAATGCGAGCAAGCTCCAAGTCTGATAATCCCAGGGGAGGGAAGTCATTTATTACGGGGTTTCTGGGTTTTGCAAATTTCATAGAATAAAGGTCGAGAACCGGGTCAGAAATGTTAGAAATACCCGGGGAAATATCCGTTTCCGGTTCCGAGTCACGAAAAAGAAAGTTTTCTTTTGCATACGGGGAGAGTAGGGGCAATATTGGCCCCTTAATTTCAGTATGACCTAATTCTCTAGGGGTGGCTGCATTTGTAGGTTGCAACTCACAATTATTTAATTTATTTACTTTAATTACTTTATTTAGTGTATTTAAGCTATCTGGGTTAGTAATATTAACAAAAGATTGGTTATGCTTATTATTACGGTATGTTTCGAAATGAAGGTCATCTGGAGAGGCCATTAGGTCAAATTCATTAGTGGAACCATTTCAGCCAAAATGTCTTGTCGTAATGCGGGTTGGTTGGGCCGGAGGGGGTCGAAATGATTTTTAACAATAACTGAAGAATCTAAGCCGTCGGGGGTGTCAATCATATGGAGGTCCGTTTCTCTTCTAGGGCTAGAGGAGCGATGTGAACCATAATTATCTCTATTATCTTTATATGATTCTGCCCGTTTGTTTTTTGATGAAAAATCTTTAGATGAATAATTATCCTTGCCTCTGTCATAGCTAGAAGATCTCACTTTTTTCATCCCAGATTTTGTCTGATAATAATTTCGTTCCCCATAACGTACGTCTCTACTACCTCGTGAAGAGCTGCGAGGTGGGGAGCGGCCCCTATTATCTTGGTTATTATATTGGGACCGAGACGAGGGTCGATCCTTATTATAATTATTTTTGTTGTAGGAATTGTCCCGGCGGTATTGGCTGGGCGATCGTGAGGAACGGCGGGAGGCGGCACTTCTATCTCCGGATCGGCCGTCAGGCGTGCGATTATTCGGGTAAGTGCGGCGGGAGCGATTATCATACGAAACTTGGTCATTGGGTCGGCTCCGTCTATAAGGGGAGGGGCTATTTCTGCGAGAGTAAGATGCTCTATAACTCGAATTACCTCTAGGGGTGTACTCGCTTCTATTTCTTGAATTTGATCGTCTATTATCATAATTCCTCGAGCGGCGATTGTCGCGATTCCTCTCGGGGGATTGGGAACGGCGAATAAAACCTCGGGAGGGAGATCTCGCTGAGCGGGATGTATATTGATCCCTTCTAGTGTCAATATTGTGGAGTGAAGCATCCTCATTATTGGAAGTGCCGGCTACGGGGTTTGTGGATGAATTATTCCTTGTGGTCATACCATGAGCATTAAAACCTTTTTTTGTTTTAGCCTGTTGATGATCTATTTTAATATTAGGTTGATGAATGGCGGAGCTTGGTGTAGAACCTGATGCCTCCGCCGGTGGTGTCGATGGTCGGACCACTGACAGCAAGTGTCCCATCGCACCTCGTTGCTGGTCTGCATGCTGTTGAGCAGGTAATTCAGGTTGTACTACTGGTGCAGGGTCAGAATCACGTCTGTGAAGGTCGCTAGGAGGTCCAACGCCTAATGGGTTAGTTAATGTAGGGTGATCAGGATGTGGGTTGGAGTAGGTAGTGTAGCGTTTTTTCTTCGCGTTTGGGTGATAGCCGTAAAAGTCTTTATCTGAGTCGTCAAAATGACCAGGGACATCATGATCAACCCCACCCAGGCGAAGATTGAACAATTCCACGGAGTCTGTTGTCTTTTTCTTGTATGGAAGGTCAGATTCAGGGAGTGATGACATAGTTTCCGAAAGCTCAGCACTGTGTGCGATTTCCTCCCAACCGGGTAGGTCGGTCTGGTTTAATTGCGATCTGTCTACCATTTGTTTAATGGTAGCTCTAACAGAACCCGCAGTAAAACACAATAGACAGTGGAGCATAAGTTTGTTAACCTTAGTTTTCTGAGGATTGGGTTCCTCTTTATGATAGAGAGCGAGCGCAATACCTTTGCTTTCATTTAGGATATTAAAAAGCGATTGTCCCTTAAAGCGAGTGAGGGCATGAAGCGCCTGAAGTAAAAGGACGTAAGGGTTCGAGCGTTGAGTCTTAGACATTAGGTGTTGTGCTTTTTGAGTTAAGGTCATATTCCGAAGGATAAGTTCGATGCTCGGCCCTTCGAACCAGGTAGCTAGTCGTAGAATAGCTTTGTTTATGGTGTCAGTACTATAGTGTAGAGTACGTGCTAGGGATTTAAGGTTAAGCATCGTGCAAACCCAATCTACATTAGATTTGGTCTTATCGGTGTACAGTACACAACTATTCTCACTGACGGTACAGTTTGGGCTGACCCTAGCTAATGGTTTCCAAGTACGTCGGGGATCAGTTGGTTGACCGTCACCGATTGCGCCCTCAAGGCGTGAATTGTAGAATTCAATTTCCCCCAATTTAAGGAGGTGGGAGAGGGGTGATGCTACCCCTTGTAGGTGGGTCATAAACAAGTTTAAAGTGAAGTCAATAGGTTCAAAAGAAAAATCCTTTATTGTTTGTTTTGATGAATCTAATTTAAAAACATCTTTTTGAGTATCTTGTGCCAATATGGCATCAAATTTTTTAGTTCTTTCATCCTCATTTGTTTCTCTGTAAGCTGCGACTAATTGTAGTCTAAATTGTCGCTCTTCGTGCGCTCGCGCATTACCGACGATGTAATTTTCCATGATGAAAGACAAGTCTAAATAACTTTTTATTTATTGCAGGTTTGGTATTCCGTGGCTGGACTATAGTGTGGCGACAGATCTCTCTGAATCGTGATGGGCAACGACGTGCTCCCTGTGGTGGAACCCTGCGTGAGAGATGCTGCTGAGTGAAACCTCGCGTAGCTGCTTACAATCTATTGTCGATCTGGTGACTGAAGCGAACGATACTATTTGGAAAGAAGGACGCGAGTGTAAATATGCTTTTAGTTCGAGTCTGTGTTCGCAGTTTGGACAATCCGAATGTTCCATTGATAAGCTACGGAGCTTGGCAAGCTTACAATCGCAAGTACCGAAGATTCTCCCAATAGGACAACCATTATGGCGGATTAAGTTGTCGAACACAGATGATTGAAACTCGAATTTATCGGCTTTAAAGTCGTACGCTGCTATTTTATGAAGAAAACTTTGAAGATGTACGAAGTCACGTGGGTGTTGAGTCAACAAAGTATGACCAGAATCGACGTCAACGTACAAGATATCAAAACGAGCTTTTTGGAGTACAAGTTGTCTATAGAGCTGTTTATTGTCAATTCTTGATTCAAACAATTGTGATACTATAATATGCATTATACATGTTAATAAATTTCCGCCGAATAGTACGAGTCGTTGTCGGTATCAACGGATTCGGATTCCGATG
>Ga0129327_10001879_pt1 | contig 12312 bp, 10 predicted proteins | sample CPBDNA_6_FD_111799 | JGI IMG/M metagenome (GOLD analysis project Ga0129327, IMG submission 111799) | Freshwater to marine salinity gradient microbial communities from Chesapeake Bay, USA - CPBay_Spr_31_0.8_DNA | ecosystem: Environmental > Aquatic > Marine > Coastal | place: USA: Chesapeake Bay... | reverse complement strand
TCACCAACATAATTTCGACGTTTGGCAATGATATAAACTGTTAGCATCAGCAAAGCAGTCGCAAAGAAGCCTGGTATAAATCCAGCTAGAAACAATCGCGGAATGGATTGCTCAGCAACAATGCCATAAATAATCATTAAATTACTCGGCGGGATAAGGCTGCCCAGAGCACCACCAGCGGCAGCAATTGCACCGCCCATCGCAGGGTCCCAGCGCTGTTTGATCATTGATGGAATCATAACTGCACCGATCGCAGCTGTGGTTGCAGGGCCAGAACCAGATAAGGCTGCAAAAAAAGCACAACCCAGCACCGCCACAAGACCCAAACTACCGGTGTAGTTGCCAATCATTGACTGCGCCATATTCACAATACGACGTGCCATGCCTCCCTGCTCCATCAAGGAGCCCGCGAACACAAATAATGGAACTGTAACGAGCGGGAATGGTTCTACGCCCGTATACATGGACAGCACAACCTGAACCAAATTCAGGTCCATCATGAAATAACCAATCGCTGTACCTATGGCGACTGCGATTGGAATTGGCACTGCAAGAACGATCATTAAGACCATCGAGCCAAACATGATCAGAGCCTGTTGGCCTTCTGATAGGTCAAAGATAAAATCCATCAAGAGGTCATGCATGTGGCAAATCCTCTTCATCACGAGGTTCTAATATTGGTTCGTCATACTTTATCCAGCGGTAATAGACCTGCGCCAACCTTAGGGTCATTAGACCAAAACCAAGGATCAGGCACATGTAGGGCCATTTTTGATCAATGTCTAACGCTGGCGAGCGATATTCATCTTTCCAAAAAGAGAGATCCAACAAAACACTTTGATAGGTGAGAAAAATGCCAAAAAGAAACCATATGAGGTCACTGAAAATTGTCATCCCAACCGCAACCTTTGTTGGCAATAATTGGACAAAATTCATCACACGAATGTGCGCACGCTCTCGAACTGCCCACGCAACTGAAATGTAAACTGACCACAACATCGCATAAATCGCCAACTCGTCAGACCACGACGTTGGCATGTTAAACAAATAGCGCATGACTACCTGGAAAAATACCATCGAAGCCATAAACATAACGAGGGTGCCGGCCAAAATTTCTTCAAAATATTTTTCTAAAAAATTCCACACTTTAGCAATCTCACTTGTCAAAATGTAAGTGCTGGCCCCAAATTTGAGGCCAGCATAAAAGGTTAGTTATTTATTTTGCAGCCGCATAGATCTTGTCCATAATTGCGGCATACTCAGGACCACGCTCTTTGGCAAAAGCACTGTGGACAGCCTTAGCCTTTTCAACCCAAGGGCCGATATCCGGCTGGGTGAATGTTACACCAGTGGCTTCCATCTTCTTTTGCACGATGGACATACCGTAGTTGGTGTGGAAACGTGACGCAGCAGTGGCAATTTTTGCTGCCATTTGCATAGCTTCCATCTGACTGTCGTCAAGTTTCTTCATGAATGAATCACTGACGAAAAATGGGGGCGCAAGTACAAAATGCCCGGTCATCGCAACATGTTTTGCAATATCGTGGAACTTCTGTGAGTACTGAACATCCAAAGGCAAATCACCACCGTCAACAGTGCCGGTCTGAGTTGCAGTCAGAGCTTCCGACCATGCAATCGGCACTGGATCTGATCCGAACGCCTTATAGGTATCAACCATTACCGTATTCTTTGGAACCCGGTACTTCATTTTGGCAAAGTCAGCAAGGTTGTTGATCGGCATCTTGGTGTTATAGATGTGCCGGAACGAAAACAAAGGAATGGTTACGAGATGCACACCAACTTCCTTGGGCATTCCACCCCAGATCTCTTGACCAACTGGGCCGTCTGCAACCTTAACTGCATGATCAAAATTTTGGATCATGTATGGCAGTACCAACAGGTCAATCTTTGGATAAAAAGGCCCAGCGTTATTTTGCGCAATCATTGTCCCGTCGAGTGTACCGAGCTGCAGTTTTTTAAACTGTTCCTGCTCACTACCCATTTTATGGCAGCAATGGACTTTCACACGGACTGTGCCACCTGAAAGCGTTTGGAAACGCTCAGCGAATAGGTGCATGAAAGTACCATAAGGGTGACCTTCATTGACAGAATAACCGATATTCATCGTTACTTTTTTTGCGTTAGCGGGCCCCGCCACCAAAAGCAGAGCTGCGAACATTGAGCCAAGAATAGGCTTTAACATTTTCATTATTTCCTCCCTATAATCAAACCTAAAAGCCTACAACTGAATAGGCAATCAACTTGAATAATGAGAGGTTTCCAAAGTTTAAAGCGCTTTGCAAGGAAATTGATTAGCTGGAAGACGGACATAGATTGAAAAAAGCACTTGAGTCTCAAAAATAAATATTTTGATCATCGCTGAGAGGTTTCTCAACATTTTCCTGGCGAATAAAATCAACACGCTTGAGAGAAATGTTTACCTAAGTCAGGTTGTTATAAATTGTCAAAATGGCGATTGACGTAAGCGCAATGAGTGCGGCGCGGCGAAAATGCTCGTTGCCCTGCTGACGAAAAAACTTTGCGCCTAAGTAATTTGACAGCACATAGACAGGGGCACTGATTATTCCAAAGGTCAAAACACTAAAGCTAATCTGACCATAAATGAGTAATGCGATAAAATTTAACAATGACATTGAACTGAGTGCAATAACAATATTACCTCGGGTGGTGTTTGCATTATCTGGCAATGACATCAACGCTGTCACCAAAGGGGGCCCTCCCATTCCAGCCGCCCCCTGAACAAAACCGCCAATCATTCCTGAACCTAACATGACGCCCTGCCCAACATTACCTTTTATACGCCAGCCCGACGCAAGAAGGGCTACCGTCATAAGTAAGACAACAGAAATGGCCAATTTCATCTTCGCAGGATCAACCCCAATAAGAACAGCTGTACCCACAGGCACCGCTATTAGAATTCCAATTAACATTGGAGTAACGGTCTTCAGATTTGAGTCGCGAATACTTGTTGGCACAAGATAAAGTATTGTTGGAATTTCGATAATCACAAGGATAGCGATAGCAACAACTGGAGGCAGCGCAAAACTCAGGGTTGGAACGATTACAAGTGCCGCACCAAATCCAAGAAATCCTCGCAAAAAACCCCCTACCGCAATGCTAAGGAAACAAAGCAACAAACTTTCGTGACTTAGCCCTAGAAAATCCATCCTTCCTCTCTACCCATCCAATGATCGTTGTTTCCTGATCTCATGCCTTGCCAATCCAAACACAGATAAAAAGATAAGGCCGCCTCCAAAAAGAGTGCCAAGGCTTATTATCTCTTCAAAAAACATCCAAACCCAAATCGGCCCAAGTGAAAATTCAAGAAGCATGATCAACGGAATTTCAGCAGCCTTCAAAACCCTCGTGGACAACACTAAAAGTGACTGACCAAAACCTTGCAAGACGCCTCCCCAAATAAAACATAATGCAATATCATAAATTTGAGGAATGACGTCCCACTGCCCAAAGACCAAACCAACAATCATGCTGAAAATACCAGTCAGCAGGAGCACCGGCAGCATCTCGACATGCTTGTTTCGCCTGAGAGTTACGGCAAAACAGGAAAAACAAAAAGCTGTCATTAAAGCAAAAAACACACCCAGCAAACCCTCTGAGCTAACATCTGTAACAATAATCGCGACTACACCAAGGCAAGCAATAGCCATGGCCAACAATGTGGTTCGTTCGATACGCTCTCTTATAACAATGAAGGCAAGCAGCGCTGTAATGAAGGGCGCGAGCGCAATAGTAAATGTAGTGTTCGCGACCGTAGTGTTAGAAAAAGCAAACACATAAAAGGTCTGCGCCCCCGTGAAAAACAAAGCACCAAGTACACCTTGCCTTCCAACGCTCCAGATTGTCAAAAATACCCTTTGCCTATAGAAGGCATTTAGGACGATGAGCATTACAAATGAAAGTGCAAGGCCCCGAAAAAAAACAACTCCAAAGGCGTCAATACTCTCAAGGCTTCGAAAAATAAGGCCAGCAGTGCTAACGATAGTTGCTGACACAATCATCATTTTGATAGCGGATGGCCTTTTTATGTTCAAAGACAGGAGGTTTATCATCGATGTACCAAAAAGCTTAATGGTTGGCGGAGAGCTAGAAAATAGCTAGCTATGAATCTGGCAAACAACAGGGCCTACAATCCACATGCAGAATACTGGCTAGCTTGACATGCAATCGCCTGTGACACGGTTTCATCAAAAATCGCCTTTGGTATTTCTTTAGCGATTGCCTGAACCATGAATGCAGCGTTGGGGTCAAATTCAGCCGATAAGAGGAACCAATGAAGCGCTTTTTCTGAGCTTTTTTCGACGCCCAACCCTTCATAATAGCTATTGGCAAGTGCCGTAAAGGCAAAAGGATAGCCTTGCCTAGCTGATCTTTTAAAAAGCTGAACGGCTCGAAGTTGGTCTTGAGGGGCGCCCTGGCCAGTCTGATAAAGCAGGCCAAGGCTCGCCTGCGCCACTTTATCACCAGATTCTGCCAACGGCGTCCATAATTTAATGGCCTCTTCTGGTTTGCCTTCTGAGAGTTTCACAAAGCCATTATTTAAATCATCAGCACTGACAAAAGTTGCAAAAAACGTAAATGCTGCAATCAACATTATTCTTACCCAGCGCAAAGCCATATCTCCTGATTTTGTACTTTCTGAGCAAATCCAACTGGCAATCGTAGACGTTTACCCGTAACGTCTAAAGAATGCTGACACTTTAAAATTTGTTTGAACAGTTAAATCTCAAAAATGTGAGGTGCGTCAATGATCATTCATCGCTCAGCAAAAATGATTGAAGAACTATTTTTATTAGCCTACCAAAAAATTACCGCGCCCAAATCCATAATGGACACAGTTTATGGAACCTTTCTTGCTCTCGCAGCTTTGTTCTGCCTGCTGTTCGCTTTTGAGCAGTTCATTGGCCGCTGAGATTTGTTCTTTAAGTTGAATCTGAATGCATTATGATTGTGAGCTTATAAAATATTCAAGAATAGCGGTTTGATCGAGAGCCCCCATCCCAGCTTTGTCTGCATTGATGAATTCTGCCCGAGCCATTCTTCCAAATTGGCCCTTATTGTTAACCATTTCTGCAAGCTCTATTGCCATAGTCAAATCCTTAATCGCCATGAAAATTGGAAAGTCTGGCGTTAGGTCGCCTGCAAGCACTTTTTTTGGATAATTTGTGTTGAGCTGCCCAAGCCCAGCAGCCGTTGAACTCATCAATTTTGCCATAGCTCTCACATCAAGTCCCAGGGCTTTTGCTAAAGACAGCGTTTCACCGGTTACTGCGTTGTTGACCATAGCCATATAATTATTGACAAGTTTTGCCTTCAGGCCAGAACCTGTTTCGCCAACATGAATAATTGTATCGCCAACTGCTTTAAAAGCACCGTCCAGCGCTGCAATATCATCCGCTTCTCCGCCAGCCATTACGAGAAGCTTGCCGGTGATTGCCTCCCGAGGAGTCCTGCCAACAGGCGCATCAACAAATCTGTGGCCACGTTTGGCAACACGCTTTGCTGTTTCCATCAATTTTGGGTATGAGCCTGTCGACATATCCACAATAAGGCTGTTTGGTGCACAGTTTTCCAACGCGCCCCCCTTGTCAAACAGCACCGCATTAACAACATCACTGTTCGGCAATATCATCATAATCACATTACGTTGATCTGCCGCCTCGAAGGGATTCGTCGATGCGATCGAGGCAATGCCCTTAAAGCCGTCAACAACATTCTGCTGAACATCGCATACAGCAACGTCAAAGCCCTTTTCGATAATGTTTTTTGCCATTGGAGCTCCCATCATTCCAAGCCCAATAAAAAGGATTTTTTGTTCCATAGATCCCGCCACTTGTTAAAACTGCAATCGCATAAGAATTTGAATGAAGAAAAATTGATTAATACAACTGCGCTTTGCTTATTCAGGTAACTCTCCGTATGGAAGATAACCGCCAGCAAGTGTTATGCCGCAATCAGCAACAGAAACAGAACCTGTCATGGCGCTCGATGAGTCGGATAGCAAAAATAAAGCAATATTGGCAATCTCCGATGGTGAGGCCATTCGGCCCAGTGGTGTCATGTTGAGAATTGGTGATAAATCTCGTCCCGCTGCTTCCTGTTTTCTAATGAAAGGGGTGTCGACCCAACCTGGACAGATTGTATTCACACGGATGTTTTTTTTGCCCCATTGAACAGCCAGTGCCTGTGTTAGGTTCTTGATTGCTGCTTTACCAGCGCCATACCCTAGTACCGGCCCTGGTCTAAGTGCCAACACGGATGACATAGTAACAATAGAACCACCGCCTGATTTAAGCATTCGCCGGCCAACTAATTTGCAAGTAATAAATGTGCCATTGATGTGATTTTCGAGCACTCTTTTAAAATTCTCTAGTGGCATTTCTTCCATAGGTTCTCGGGTTGGCATAATGCCGGCAGAGGCCACGCAACCGTTGAAGGCAGGCATGTTTAAGGAAAGCGTCTCCAGTGCAGCATTCATGGACGATTCTGACTCTACATCACCAAGCGCACAGTAAGCTCGACGTCCAAGTTTCTTACATAGATTTAAGGCAGCATCACCATCAATATCAATGACACCAACACTAGCCCCCTTTTTGTATGCAGCCGCGCAAATAGCAGCGCCAATACCGCTGGCACCACCCGTAACGACAATGGATTTTTGTCCAAGATCAATCATTACAATTTACTCCTTTGAAAAGAACCTGCTATTTCGAGACACATCACTGCATCACATAAAACTAACAACTGCAATTTTTTACAATTGATCAATTCGTATGTGTTGATAACTTATACGTTGTGCAAAAAAACCAGATCATGCCAAAACAAATATTGAAATAGACCATCACGAAAAAATTATTGAAAGTTGATATCATGAATCATGACAACGTTGACCTTGATGCAGTCGTTGTCGGCGCAGGGTTTTCAGGGCTCTACCAGCTCTATTGCTTACGTGAGAAACTAAAGCTGCGTGTCAAAGTTCTTGAGGCTGGCGGTGGTATAGGCGGTACATGGTACTGGAACCGCTATCCTGGGGCACGCTGTGACTCTGAAAGTCACACTTATTGCTACTATTTCGACAGGTTGTTGCTCGAAGAGTGGTCATGGTCTGAACGATACCCTGGACAGGCAGAAATCTTAAGGTATCTGAATTTTTGCGCCAGAAAGCTAAATCTTGAGAAGGACATCCATTTTAACGAGCGAGTTTTAGAGTCAGAGTGGGACAGTGATGCACGGCTTTGGCATGTTAAAACTCAAACTGGCAAAACCTTCAGGGCACGTTTTTTGATAACTGCGGTTGGGTGTCTCTCATCGACAAACATGCCTGACATCGATGGACTTGCTGATTTTGAGGGAGAAGTTTATCACACTGGCCAATGGCCCCATAACAAAGTTGAGTTTGACAAAAAGACCGTGGTTATTATTGGAACAGGCTCAACCGGAATTCAAGCAATTCCTGAAATAGCGCGTCAAGCTAAAAAACTTTATGTCCTTCAGAGAACTCCAAATTACAGCGTACCAGCGCGAAATAGACCTCTTTCCAAAGATTTTCACTCGGCATTCATTAAAGAAATTGATGCTTGGCGATCAAAAATGCTGAAGTCTCGTCATGGTCATCCATGGACAGCACCAGACCGTCAGGTCAGAAAAACCGCGCCAGAAAAGCGCCAGAATATCATGGAAGCGGCATGGGAACGTGGCGGCCTCGGGTTTCGTGAAAGTTTTGATGATGTGCTCCTTAATGAAGAGTCAAACAAAATCATGTCAGACTTCATTCGGCAGAAAATCGTCGATACCGTCCATAATGCTGAAACAGCAAAAAAATTATTACCAATCGATCACCCATTTGGCACCAAAAGGCCGCCGATCGATACCAATTATTTTGAAACGTTCAATTGTGACCATGTGCATTTAATTGATGTCAGGGAAAATCCAATCTCTTCGATCTTCACTAACGGAGTCACACTGTCCAACAACACTCAGATAAGGGCGAATATGATCGTTTTTGCGACGGGTTTTGACGCAATGACAGGGGCGTTGCAAAAAATGAACCTGAAGGGTAGAGGTGGGCTCAAACTAGAGGATGCTTGGTATGCTGGTCCACGAACATTTCTTGGTCTCGCTGTACCTGAATTCCCAAACATGTTCACCATAACTGGGCCTGGCAGTCCATCCGTGTTAACAAATATGCCGCGTGCAATCGAACAGCATGTTGATTGGATTACTGATATACTCTCACACGCGATCCAGTGCGATTATGTTGAAATTGAAGCCAGCCAGGCAGCCGCCAACGAATGGACGCAACATGTGACAGACGTAGCCAACAAAACACTTTTGCCAAAGGCTAATCATTCCTGGTACCTCGGGGCAAATGTTCCCGGAAAACCCAGGGTTTTTATGCCCTACGCATTCGGTTTAAATCATTATCGAAATCATTGTGACTCTGTTACAGCAAACGGATATGCAGGCTTTCTGTTGACAAAGTAACCTTATCCGAGACGCGTTGAGATCGGAGTGTCAAATTATGACTGATGAAATTGAAAAATTCGACTATGTGATTATCGGCGCTGGGAGTGCGGGTTGCATTATTGCAAACCGCCTCAGTGCCTGCGGCAAATATAGTGTCTGTGTGGTTGAGGCAGGTCCAAAAGACTGGCACCCGATGCTGTATATCCCAGCTGGGTTCATTAAAACATTAGTTAACCCTCGATTCAACTGGATGTATTCGAGTGAGCCAAGCGTCGGCACCAACGGCCGCGCGATACCAGCACCTCGAGGCAAAGTGCTCGGTGGATCAAGTTCAATCAACGGTATGGGCTTCAACAGAGGGCAAAAAATGGACTTTGATGTCTGGGCTCAAAAAGGTAACCCAGGTTGGTCCTACGATGACATTTTACCGTATTTTAAAAGATTTGAGAGCTATCAATCTCACGATAATCAGTCCTATCGTGGTTCCGATGGTGAAATGACCATCAGTGACCTTGAATGGAAAGACCCCCTTTGTGAGGCCTATATCAACGGTGCAGAGAGTATGGGAATTCCAAGGAACCCGGACTATAATGGCGCAAGGCAAGAGGGCATTTCATATCTTCAGCGTACAGTTAGGGGACGGTTTCGCATGAGTGCTGCCCGTGCTTTTCTCAACCCAGCTAAAAAACGTTCCAACTTACGCGTGATCACAAACGCTCACGTGACTCGTATCCTTTTGGAGGGCAAGTGCGCAACTGGCATCACATACAAATTGGGCAGTGCTAAGGGGGTGGAGAGGCAAATTCATGCCGGCCAAGAACTAATACTTTGTGCCGGTGCTATAAATTCCCCGCATCTTTTGCAGATATCAGGAATTGGTGCAGCAGAGCATTTGCGAGAGATAGGCTGTGAGGTGCACCATGCTTTGCCAGCTGTGGGGGACAACTTTCAGGACCATTACGCAACACGTCTAACCTATCGGGTGCGCGGCGTTGACACAATTAACAATCGTGCACGTGGGCTACCTTTGATTTCCGAGTTTGCTAAATACTGTTTTGGTAAAAAATCAATATTAAATCTTGGTCCGACTGCCGTTTTTTGTTTTATGAAATCAAATGAAAGCCTCAGTGATCCTGACATTCAAATCAATTTTACGCCTGGAACACACCAACGTGGAATGCAATCCACGTTGGAAAAACAAGCTGGCTTTACCATGGCTACATGGCAACATCGCCCCGAAAGTCAGGGGTATGTAAAGGCAAAAAGCACAGACCCGTTTGCACACCCTGAAATTCAGCCAAATTATCTCGCTGCTGAAACTGATCAAAACGTCATTTTGGCCGCAATTAAAATTTGTCGCAAGCTTGCACAAACTGAAGCCTTGAAACCTTTTGTTGTGGAAGAGACCTTTCCAAGTGCTTCCTGTCAAAATGATGATGACTTGTTGAACTCAGCGCGTGAAATTGGTCAGTCCATTTACCATTTAATGGGGACTTGCCGCATGGGTAATAGGGACGACAGAACTACAGTTGTTGATGCAGAACTGAGGGTTCATGGCATTAAAAACCTACGGGTAATCGACGCGTCCATAATGCCAACAATGGTGTCTGCGAACCTAAACGCAGCAGTCATGATGATTGCTGAAAAGGGCGCAGACATGGTACTCGGGAAAACAGCTGCAAAGGCTCATTGAACCCTAAATTTATTTATAGCCTTGAAATCAACTTCCACCCCTAATCCAGGTGATTCCCCAAGCTTAATCAGGTTCGATGAAGTTTCAAAAAACGCATCTACAAAGGTACTTCGAAGAGGATTTTTATTAATATCAAACTCCAAAACACCATTGCCACCAACTGCGGCTAAGGCATGCGCTGACGCAAGCAAGCCAATACCACCGCCAAGATAATGTGGGCAATATCGGATGCCGGCTGCAATTATTTTCCTAGCAACCGGAACCGTCTCTGTCAAACCACCCCATTTTGCTAGGTCAGGTTGTATAACCGAAAAGTATGCAGCCTCAATTAAACGATCAAAATGACGGCCTCCCATAATATTTTCACCACCAGCAAGTGGAGTGTTGCCAGAGGCCTTCAAACTACACCATTCATCATCGGGTCGGTCAGCATGAATTGGCTCCTCCAACCACTTGATGTCAAACGCAGCAATTTTTTGCATCATCTCCCTTGCCTCGTTTACAGTCCACGCCTGGTTTGCATCAACCATCAACTCCCCATTTTCGCCAAGTAAGGCACGTAATGATTTAATGTTCTGGATATCTTGCGCCGAATCAAATCCGATCTTTAACTTGAGTGCATTATGTCCCGCCTCCAGAGCCATTTCTGCAGTCTTTTCAGCATTGGCCGGGTTGATACCGCTTGCGTAAGTTTTTACGCTATCGCTTACACCACCAAGATATTTCCAGAGGGGTATTTTATCTCGCCTTGCCATTAAATCGTGAAGAGCAATATCAATGCCGGCAATGCATTGTGCCATCGGTCCAAATTCTCCAGTTTGCAACCCGAGAACCCATGTTTTTCTTGTCAAGAATTCAAATGCCTCGGCTGGGTTGTCAAATAGTTTCCCATTCAGCAAAGGTTTGAAAACACTCTCAATTAGCCGCGCACGATGTTCTGCACCAACCGCTGGGAAGTTACACCAAACCTCGCCAACTCCAGCCAAGTCATCCTCGTCAGTCAATTTAACTAAAACCATTGGACGGTCGTACATTGTGCCAAATGACGTTTGGACAATGGTTTCCAGAGGATAACGATATACCAGAACCTCAATAGATTTTATTTTGATCACACAAACCCTCCTGCAAGCCTAAACAAACTCTCCAACTGCTTCGTGAGCGTAAATGAATTCATCTGGGAATGTTAGCACTTCTTGTGGAAGGCAATGGTCTAACCTTTGGTAATTTTGCAAATACATCGGGCTCCATCTTGAATCTTGGCTGTGGTGTCTTCAGTGTTTAGTGAGGATTAAATTTTAGCTAAATACAGAATCACATTTATCTAGGCCCACGCAAAGAATTTTCTGGATTTTAACTGCCTAGCGGTCAACTATAAGATATTATGAAGACAAACCAAAAGCGTTATACACACATAATTGTTGGTGCCGGCTCCGCTGGCTGCCTATTGGCCAATCGACTTACATCGCGTGCTCAAAACTCTGTACTTTTGATTGAGGCCGGTGCTTGGGATGATGGCTTTTGGTTAAAACTGCCAGTCGGTTATTACAAAACTATGAACAATCAAAAAGTCTCACGGCACTTTGCCTGTGAGCCCAGCGAAGGTTCTGGTGGTCGTTCAATCAACTGGCCACGCGGGTGTGTGATTGGTGGGTCCAGCAGCATAAATGGCCTAATCTTTATTCGCGGACAGCACCAAAATTTTGATGACTGGGCGGCACTTGGTAACCATGGTTGGTCCTATACCGAGGTCTTGCCATATTTTAGAAGACTGGAAAACTTCAACGGCGAAGACTCTCAATTCCATGGTCGGCACGGTGAATTGCAGGTATCAAAATTGCGCAACCATCATCCCGATTGTTCGGCATGGCTTGACGCAGCTCATCAATATGGCCTTCCACTAAATGATGATTTCAATGCTGATACAACAGAAGGGGTTGGGGAATACCATCTATCCATTGGGGCTCGTTGGCGTTCCAGTTCTTCCCGTGCTTTTCTGGCGCCAGCTAAAGCTCGAAAAAACCTGGATATACTGACTAAAACATTGGTTACCCGTGTCCTTTTTGAAAACAAAAAAGCTGTTGGCGTTGAAATAGTCCAAGAGGGACGAAAGCAAG
>Ga0129327_10001869_pt1 | contig 12361 bp, 7 predicted proteins | sample CPBDNA_6_FD_111799 | JGI IMG/M metagenome (GOLD analysis project Ga0129327, IMG submission 111799) | Freshwater to marine salinity gradient microbial communities from Chesapeake Bay, USA - CPBay_Spr_31_0.8_DNA | ecosystem: Environmental > Aquatic > Marine > Coastal | place: USA: Chesapeake Bay... | reverse complement strand
TGCCGCTCATCGTGAATTGATAACCTACGATGCGGTTGTTCGGGTTCAGCACATGGATATCCAGATATTGCTGCCCCCAATTCACTGCACCAATGGTAAAAGAAACCGAGTCAAATGGATTGACGATATGGTTCACGGGGAAGTTGCATTTGTCATGAAACCCCGAGCTATCGGGATGTTCGTGTGCCACGTTGAAATTTTGGCACAACGCCATGTAAGCGGCATCTGAAACGGTGATATCAGCATCCTGGTCAATGTCCGTGCAAGGCAACGCCTCGATGTCATTCCCAAGTATCTGCTCAACATAGGCCACTGCATCCGCGATTTCCTGTTCGCCATTGTAATCCAAATCGCCCATCAATGCGGTTCCGTTGCAATCGCCGTTGCAATCCACTTCTGCGGTTCCAAAGAGCGTTCCGGTGCAATCATCAAACGGCTCGCAGCCTTCAACGGTCTCCACAAGAAGCTCTCCAGAAGTACGATCCAAATTGATACAGACTGCTGCGTGATTGTTCTCGTATGAATTCTCGGCGTGACCGAGTGCATCTGGAATGAAATCATAATTCGCACGAACAAGCAAGTAGTAGGTCCCGTCCGCCACGTCTGTGACATCAATCCATTGACAACTGAGCCCAGATCCATATATGTCTCCGCAGCCCGCCGAAATCCCCATATTGCCGCAGCCGTATTGCGCGGTGCCTCCCCCGCTGCATTCAAGGTCCATCACACAAAAACCATTTTTAAATCCGATGGGGATGAGTTGACCGTCCATGGTGAAGAGGTCATACTTGGCGTAGCCTTGGTGATGCCAGTGGTTGTGGCAATCGCCCCATTCAAACTGGTTGTTTTCAGCTTGGCTGGGAACTCCGATGTAATAATCCAGATCACCAATGTTCAAGATGTGTGTCGTAAACCGCACCAATTCGCGGTCGCCGTATCCGTTCAAGCAACCTTCTTCGATGTAACAATCCGTTTCGCTAACCTCCATCACTTGCGTGCTGAGGCTGTTGATGATTGCTTCTGCACTCACGATTAAATCTGGTCCTGTGCAATTGGGGTCGCCGGGGTATATACAATCTCCACTATCGACTTCCGCCATCGGGTTGTAATTGCAAGCCGTCTCGTCCATGCAACCCGTCGGCAAACCAACGAAATCAAATTCCCAGTCAAATCCTGATGCACACGGTCCCGTGGTGGATTCCACGAGCAATTCCATATCGAAACTGATATCTGAACTGGTCAAATTGATTTGGTGCACTTCTACGGCAATGACATTTGTACCTGCTAGCAGGTCCAGCTGGACCGAGTATTCGTTGAGTGAACTCTCCCCATTTCCGGTTATTTCTGAAGCGGCAAATGTGCTCGCGTCAATTGGGCCTTCGGGCATGTTGCTCCGAAGCAATTCCTCTCCATTCAAATAGACAACCGCTCCGTCATCCCGGCGCAGGCGAATCAACCCGCTCACCCCACTCGCTTCATCTCCTTCAAATTCAAAAGACTTTCGGAAATAGGTCGTTGTGTGCTTATTAAATGAGTCTTCCCCATAACTGACAGTCGTCGATTCATCTCCATCTCCGTACCCCAGCTCTGCATCGCCTGAAGACCAAGCGGAATCGTCGTAATCATTATCCACCCAATCCGTCCCCAAGTCTTCTCCCGTATCCAAATAATTCCAATTCGACTCCAAACCTACGAGGCCATCATAGTCGGAATCACCCAATCCCATTCGCACCCAATATGGAACACCGCCTTCGAGCAGCACTGTCAAGTTGGCTTGATCCCCGCAACCGCCTTGCTCATCATCATAGTATATGGACCCTTCATTGGTGTCATCAAAATTGCCCATGTTACAATAATCATAAATCCAAAGCCGGGTATCGCATTGCACGTCACACGTGGAGAACAAATACATGCCATTGGAAGGGGGAACGAACTGATACCACGCATTGTCTGTACTTTGGTTCACGATGCCATAATCCGCTTCTGTCAGCGAAAAAGCATCGTTGCATGTTGTGCCCGGAGCACAATCGAAGGAAACGGTTTCGCCGTATCCAAATGCATTTCCCGTTGCAATTTCAATTCCATTCTGGTAAATCCAATATCCACCTGGCGCATAGATTCCATCACCATAGGAGTCGTAAATCGTAAATGATAAGCAAGGGTCTTCGATGGAAGCGTCCAAACAAATGGTATCGCCAACCGCACCGCCAGAAGCAATCACATCGGTACCGTGAAACAAGTCCCACGATATTTCAGTGGGCCAATTGTCAGCGACGATAATCACTTCGATCGTAGACTCGGTGTCTGCGCATTGTGCGGCGAGCTGGCTGGAAACACCAAGAAAGACACAGCAAACGATCCATGCCACGTTCTTCAACAAAGCGCCCGAAAAGCCCGATTTCAATGAGAATAGCATTGGTTTCGATTTAAGTTGCAGGTGTCGAAGATAACTCATCCTTATTTAGTGAACCGGACCGCACCAAAAAGGGTTGCCTGAGCACTTGAATGACGCGAAATCCTGCCGTATTTTTGCGGCATGGCACATGATTCAACGCACGACCACGGGCACGATAGCGAACCGGAACAAAATGAGATTGGAGGGCCCGTGACCTTCGCTGTCATCCTTTTTGGCTTGCTCGTGACGGTTATCGCTTTTCTGGCATAAACCTGAGGGTCCTTTCCGAACTGAGCGTGCGGTGGCTTTTACTTTGGTCCACATCGAATGCGCAAAAGTCAAGCACGCTTATGCTGCCGTGCGCGACATTCCGCCCGGTGCAGAGCATTAGGGCTCGACAGTTCTGACGCACGTCATTTCGTCCACCAAATGACCTGCCCCAGCATAAACATCCGTAATCCAGAGGACGTAGCGAATGTCAACCATGATGTTGCGGCACCTCGATTCATCGAATAGGATGTCACTCATGGTTGATTCCCACGAACGGTCAAAGTTGATGCCCACCAGGTAACCATCTCCGTCAATCGCTGGGGAACCGGAATTCCCACCGGTGGTATGATTCGATCCGGTAAAGCATACGGGCAAGTTCCCAGAATCATCAGCATATTCCCCCCATTCACCTGCCCGAAGGGCTTCAACCAAATCCAACGGCAAATCAAAATCAGCATCACCTGGAATGAATTTCTGAAGGATTCCTTTTGCCGTAGTAAAAGGCCGGTATTCCATTCCGTCATAAGGCGATGATCCTTCCACCTTGCCATAAGTAAGACGCATGGTGCTATTGGCATCGGGGAAGAATGCTTTTTCGGGAAACAAAGCCCGCAATGCCGAAGTGTACTCGCCGGTGAGTGAATCCAACGCGCTGGCATGCGCGCGGTATTCACCCGCAACGCGATTGAAATAAACATTGCGCATCGCCTGAACCAACTGAAAGGCGGGATCTTTGGCCAACTTGCTAAATGCCTTACGGTTTGGTTTATCCAGCATTGCCTTAATCTTTTCTGAATCTGCAAATACACTTTTTTCAAAAATTGAAGAGGCCCAATCTTCCGCGTTCGTCGCGTTTTGCATTGATTCTGGAACGAATTGAACGTCCAAATGTTCCCGATAAGGGTCCAACAACGCAGCCATTACGCCTTCATCAACACGCGCTTCGTATTGGCGAAAATGATTTGATGTTTTCCCTTTCAAATCCGAAATGGCGCCATCCAACTCGCCCTTTTCCTCCAATGATTCCCAGTTTTGAATCAATGGAGCAAAAGACTGCGCGTAGCTCAAAATATCAGGTCCATAATAGACCCATTCGATAAACATGCTACGCGCCATCTGGAACGGAAAGAGTGCTTCGTTTTCAGCTTGCATGCTCGAAATCAGTCGCATCCAACCCACATTTTCAGCTGCTGAGGCCCGAGCCATGAATTGCATCTCGAGTGCTCGCTTCTGGCCGATTGCATCCAACTCGATCAGCCCTTTGTTCTGGCCAATCCATTTCTTCCATGCGTTGGCGATGGAACTTTGCTTGTCTGCGTACGCGATGCGCAATGCCGCCGATTCCGTTCTCGCTGCATTGATCACCTCGAGTGAAGCCTCTCGCATATCTATGCGCGCTGGGTTTAATTCATCAATCACCCGAGCCACAGCATCGCTTGTCAAATACTGCTCTGTGCGTCCGGGGAAGCCAAATACCATGGTGAAATCTCCCTCTTTGGTGCCGCCAACATTGACAGGGAAATGATGCCGAGGGCGAAAAGGCACATTATCAGCGGAATAGTCTGCGGGTTGATTGTCCGCATTGGCATAAATGCGAAACATGCTGAAGTCGCCTGTATGCCTCGGCCAAACCCAATTGTCGGTATCGCCTCCAAACTTACCAACCGCAGAAGGCGGTGCACCGACCAAGCGAACGTCATTGTACGTGATTGTGGTGATTAAGTAATGGCTATTGCCAAAGTCAAACGCGACCACTTTTCCTTCCAATCCGTTGCCCGCTGTGGCCGCTTCCACCAAATCCTTTTTCATCTGTTCCGGATCTTCGGCAGTCGCAATGTTTTCTGTGACGTCTTCGATGCGATGGATAAACCGGGCAAAGAGATCGGAATTCACCAACTCTTCCGCTCGGGTCATGGCCCAAAACCCGTCCTTTAAATAATCATTCTCAACCGTACTATGAAACGCAATCTGACCAAATCCACAGTGGTGATTGGTCAGCAGAAGACCTTCCGCACTGATCATTTCTGCGGTGCATCCACCATTGAAATGAACCACAGCATCCTTCAAAGAACCATCATTGATGCTGTAGATATCCTCTGCGCTCAAGTGCATGCCCATGGCCTGCATATCGCCTTCGACAGCATTGAGCAGTGTCGGAATCCACATGCCCTCCTTGGCCTGTGTGTCATCTGCCGTAACCAAGGCCAAAATGATGAGTGAGAACCTCATGTTGCGAATAAGAATAGTCGTTTGAAAGATTTTCATGCGTGAATGTATCTATATCGTGTTAATGGGATGCCGAATATAGTTCGCTTCAAATGGAGCGTCCAAAGCTGGTCATCGTTAGTTTTACAACGTCGAATCCTCACCTACACCACGCACCATGAACGAACCCACCATCGATTTGCGCTCGGACACCATTACTCGGCCAACGGCAGCGATGCTCAAAGCCATGCATGAGGCCAAAACGGGGGATGACGTTTTCGCCGAAGATCCGGCAGCCGTGGAATTGCAAGAGCGATGCGCTGCCATGTTCGGCCATGAAGCCGCGTTGTACTGTCCCTCTGGCACCATGACAAATCAAATCGCGATCAATGTGCATGTGCGGCCCGGAGATGAAGTGGTTTGCGATCGCAAGTCCCACATCTACAATTACGAAGGTGGAGGAATTGCACGAAATTCCGGGGCATCCGTGCGGCTCCTTGAAGGAGACAATGGTCGATTTCAGTGGTCGGATGTGATTGGGGAAATCAACCCGAGCGATAGCCATTATGCACGCACGGCGTTGGTTTCGGTTGAAGACACTTGCAATCGCGGCGGCGGGTCGGTTTGGAAAATTGCGGATTTATTGGCCATTCAATCCGGATGTCACGCAGCAAACTTGCCTTTGCATTTGGATGGAGCCCGGGTATGGAATGCATTGATTGCTCGAAACAATGACACGGTGCCTCCCGACGAAGTCTGGATGAACTATGGCCGAATGTTCCACTCCATATCGGTTTGCTTCTCAAAAGGACTGGGAGCACCTGTTGGTTCCGTTTTGATTGGAAGCAAGGGATTCATTGAAGAAGCCCACCGCACTCGGAAGGTTTTGGGCGGAGGAATGAGACAAATTGGGGGGCTCGCCGGAGCTTGCCTGCATGCATTGGACCATGAATTGCCACGGATGCACAACGACCATGTTCACGCGCAGGCGCTGGCCGCGACATTGGCCGAACTGGCGTGTGTCGCATCCATCGAACCCGTCGAAACCAACATTGTCATATTCAGCTTAAAAGCACATGTTTCGGCCGATCAATTTGTGGCATGGGCGGCGACTCAGGGCATCGCCTGCTTTCCGTTTGGCGGGCAAAAGGTTCGGTTTGTCACCCACCGTGACGTCACAGCGGAACAAGTCCAGCGCGCCTGTTCCTTGCTCGGGCGAGCTGATTTCTGAAACAAAAGGGTGGGAATCAGCGGGTGACGCTAAGGCTGTGAATGAGCGAACGATCTTCGTCTCGAAACTGAATCGTGTACCGTCCAACAGGCCAAGAACTTACATCAAACACAGGCGATCCTGCTCCCGTCCATAGCCGCTCTGCAATCTTTCTGCCTGTGGCGTCAAATGCCACGGCTTGCCAACCATTTTGACCGCAATCAAGGTTCATGTGCACTTCATCTGTGGCGGGATTCGGGTAAAGGAATCGATCGGCCAATCCCAATTCATCCATCCCGAGGGAACATTCGTGCACGGTCAACAGCAGAGCATCGGCGAACGAACAACCGGTATCGGTTGAGCCTGACAGGATGATACTATAGGTGCCCGGTGCGAAGTCTCCCGGTGCGACGTAGAAAAATTGATTGGTCGACCCATCTTGCCATTCGTAATCATAGCCGAGTGGGCCGTAGATCAAGAGCGGCTCATCTTCGCAAATAATGGTGTCACTCCCAATGCTGAAGTCCGAGGCCTCCACCTCTGGGATGAAGGCTGTGACCGAATTTGCGCATCCGTTCGCGTCACTGAGTGACAACTGATAGGTGCCCGGCAACAAGCCGAAAAGATTTTGCTCTTCTGACGTGAATTCATTCGGGCCCGTCCAAACAAATGTGTAATCAGGAGTGGCGCCGCTGACGGTAATTTCGACAGAACCGTCTGCCGCTTCCGAGCATGATGCCTCCGCGATGGTCGTTTCGGTGTCCCAGGGTTCCGGCGCTGAAATCGTGCGGCTCAAAGAAAATTCAGCACCACACGTGGTAGTGATGGCAGCGGTGTAGGTGCCCGGGGCAAGGCCATAAAGCCATGACTCTTCCGATGTAAAACCATTAGGACCCGTCCAAGAACAACTGAAATCGGCACCTCCAAGATTGACAAAAGGCAGCAGAAGGCCGTTGGCCTCAAAATCTTTATCCAATGGACACGTGACATTTCGTTGCTGTGCATCGGCACTGATGTCACTTTCTTCCAACGTGGAAACCGAGATGTACGCATCACCCGTCTGTCCGCCCCATCCTTCCACTTGGATGAGGTATGTCGCCCCCACTTCCAAGCAACTCGTGTACATGATGGATCGGTAACCACCGCACTGATCATCGCCTGATGCCACCAACTCGAATGACGCCCAATCCGCGCAGTCTTCCACTTTATAAAGGGCAATTTGAGTGTCAAAACTCGCACTGTCCGTGCAAGAAGAAATCATGAGTGGCGCCTCGGTTTCGGGAGAAAAAGAGACCCAACCAGAAGCGGTCACATTGCCATCAGACCCACACCATGAACCGGGTAAATTGCATGAGCCGTTTGGCGCAGCTGGCGGCGAAACTTCGCCCGCCTGCACCGTTGCACCTGCTGTAGAAATCATAACCGTCGGTCCGTCTACTTCTACCGCAGCGGCATCGCAAGGCACATCGTTCTCGACAAGCAAACTCTCGCCAGCGGTAAACGTCCATACATTGCCAGCGCCCGTTCCATTGAATATTCCCGAAAGCACACCGTCCATGACCAAGTCAAAACGGGAGCCTCCATCTCCGTAACTATCCACATGAATTAAGTCCAACGGTTCTCCGGTGCTGAAGCAGAAAGGTCCTTCAACATAAATGGCATTATTCCCATACGTAGTTCCGCCTGAACCATCCGATCCAGCTCCGTCGCAACCCACATTTTCTGAGTTGCCACCACTCGCCAAAAAATCGGCACTCCCACACCCCGAGCCCGACGGCGTCAATTCCCAATACATCTCATAGCCCCATGTATCCGTGTCGATAACAAATTCAATGGCCGTTTCTCCTTCTTCGCACTGCGAAAGAAGACTCAAAGAAAAACTCAGAGCCAAGCTCAATACGAATATGGGGAGGGTTGATTTCGAATTCATGCTTCGAATATAACGCAATTGGAATCACTAAGGATACCACCTACTTTTGTCTGCGCAATGCTTGTGCTCCTCTCCCCTTCCAAAACCATGGCCTCGGATGAATTTCCAGTGAAATTTGCGCCCACGCAGCCATCCTTTTTGAAAGAAGCGGGCTCATTGATGAAAGAATTGAAGAAACTGAGTGTTTCCGAGATTGCGTCTCTGATGAAAGTCAGTCAAACCATTGCCGAAGAAGCGCATGAACGCTGTGCCAATTGGGAGTCACCCTTTACTGGCGACAATGCGAAACCGGCGGCCTACGGTTTCAAGGGTGCGGTATATACAGGATTGGACACCCGATCCTGGTCAACAGAAGATATGGATTTTGCGCAAGAACACTTGCGCATTTTGAGCGGACTGTATGGCATTTTGGCCCCCAAGGATTACATGCAATCCTATCGACTCGAAATGGGATTGAAATGGCCAAATGACGACACAACCAAAAACCTGTACGCGTTTTGGGGAGATAGGCTGCAACGGAGGCTTCAAGAGGAGACTTCAGGCCCCATTATTGACCTGGCCAGTCAAGAATACAGCAAGGCAGCTCAGTTAAAATCCATGGATCGACGCATCATTACGCCGGTTTTCAAGGACTTGGTCAAGGGCGAGTACAAGGCCTTGATGGCTTACGCCAAAGAAGCACGCGGTGCCATGGCAAAATTCATCATCCAAAATCGAATCACTGACCCCGATGAAATGAGAGGGTTTGGTGGAATGGGCTACCGTTGGGACCGGTCTCTGTCCAGTGCCGACACCTGGTTGTTCACCCGAGATAAAAAATCAATCGCATCATGAAATCATTTTCTATAATCTGCCGACGGCTAAAAAGCGCATTCGGCATCCTCATCATCTCAGCGCTTGTCACCACTGTGCAGGCCCAAAATCAAAATCCATCCATGGAAGACATCAGCTACGCTCTGGGCGTATTGTTCGCTAAAAACTTGCAAGACCAGGGACTTGAATCCATTTCCACCGCTGAAATGACTGAAGGACTATCCAGTCAAATGACAGGTGCCGCTCGACTTACTCCTGAACAAGCCAACGAAATGGTGGGAGCCTTTATGCAAGCCAAGCAAGCTGAAGCCTCAGCAGGATACGACGCAGAGTGCCAATCTTTTCTCGCTGCAAATGCAAGCAAAGATGGAATTCAAACCACTGCATCAGGACTGCAATACAAGCACGAAACGGTCGGCGAGGGCGAATCGCCAACGGCTGCTTCGACGGTAACAGTGCACTACCGTGGAACATTGATCGATGGAACCGAATTCGATTCCTCGTACTCACGAGGCGAGCCGATCTCATTTCCTTTGGGCAATGTGATCGCGGGCTGGACCGAAGGGCTTCAACTCATGAAGCCTGGAGGAAAGACCATTTTTTATATTCCACAGAACTTGGCGTATGGAGCCAACCCAAATCCAAATGGGCCAATTCCTCCGCTTGCAGCGCTCATCTTTGAAGTGGAATTGATCTCCGTTCAGTAAACGAAAGCACAGCCCGTGCAACCAACCCCAGGGCCTTCGTCCTGGGGTTTTTTGATGCCTTCATTTTTGAACATCCGCCTTGGCATCATTGCCGTAAACTTCGGTCGATGTTCCGTCTATGATGATTAGTTTGCACGTTATGAATGCTCTCATCACCAATGATGCCACCGTACTGGGGCTGCTCATCGCCACCTTGGCCCTTGTTTTTCACTGCAGTTCGCTGCCGCGATTCAAAGGGTTTTTCAAAATAATACCATCGCTGCTGCTGTGCTACTTTCTGCCTGCTGCCTATAACTCTTTGGGAATCGTAGACGGTGAAGCTTCGAATCTCTACTTCGTCGCCTCGCGATACTTATTGCCAGCCAGTCTCGTTCTGCTCTGTTTGAGCATCGACTTGAAAGGCATCTGGAACCTCGGCCCCAAGGCGTTGATTATGTTCTTTACGGCCACAATCGGAATCGTAATCGGCGGTCCCATTGCGCTGTGGGCCGTGAGCTTCATAGAACCGAACGTGCTGGGCGGGGATTCGCCGGAGGCCTTCTGGCGAGGTTTGTCGACCGTGGCGGGCAGCTGGATCGGCGGAGGAGCCAATCAGGCTGCGCTCAAGGAAATTTCCCAAACGTTGGACGATCAATTCAGTGCGATGCTCATTGTTGACGTGTTCGTTGCGAACCTCTGGATGCCATTCCTTTTGATCGGAGCAGGAATGAGCGCAGTGCTGGACCGAAAGCTCAAGGCCGACTCATCTGCCGTGGATGCATTGAAAGAAAAGGTTGAAAAATTTCAATTGGGAATTGCGCGGATTCCCTCGTTTCAAGACTTGATGATCATCGGTGGCATTGCTTTCGGCGCGGTGGCCTTGGCACACGTGGCTGCGGACGGTTTAGGTCCGGCCTTCAAATCATGGTTTGGTTCCATTCTAAACACCAATCCCGACAGCGTCGTGCAATTCTTGAGCAGTCTGGAACAAGGATTCTTTTGGATTGTCGTTGCAGCCACTGCGATTGGAATTGGACTGAGTTTTACCAAATTGCGCAGCTATGAAGGTGCGGGTGCCAGCAAAATCGGCAGCGCTTTCCTCTATGTATTGGTTGCTACCATTGGCATGAAAATGGACGTGGTGGAATTGTACCACAATTGGGATGTCTACTGGTCGGTCATCCTGATCGGACTGCTTTGGATGGCCATCCACATCATCACGCTCTTGACCGTGGCTAAAATCATCAAGGCACCTTTTTTCTTTGTTGCTGTGGGGTCCCAAGCCAATGTCGGCGGGGCCGCTTCAGCCCCGATTGTGGCCAGTGCCTTCTCGCCAGCGCTCGCACCAGTTGGCGTATTGCTCGCCGTGCTAGGCTACGCGGTTGGAACCGTGGGTGCGATTGTCTGCATGGAATTGATGCATGCGATCTCCATGTAACCCCATCAAAGGGTCAGCATTCAGCCTAAATAGTGGCCCATCACCGCGCGTTTTACTTCCAGATAGCCGGCATTTTCAGGTTGTGCAGCAATGACCAACGGCACGCGTTGGCTGACTTCAATGCCCAAGGATTTTAAGGATTCGACCTTGAGCGGATTGTTCGTCATAAGCCGAACCGTAGCAATGTCCAAATCCGCCAAAATCAGCGCTGCCGCTTCGTAAGATCGCGCGTCTGATTGATGACCCAGCGCCTCATTGGCCTTGATGGTATCCATGCCACCATCTTGGAGGTTGTAGGCTTTTAGCTTTTCAACCAGACCTATGCCTCTGCCCTCCTGCCGGAGATAGATAAGCACTCCGCCCTCCTTCCCGATTTGTTCCAACGACTGATCCAATTGCTCTCCGCAATCGCAACGAGAGGATTGAAACAAATCACCCGTCATGCATTCGCTGTGAATGCGCACGAGAGGCACCTCGCCATCAATTGATGGTGCTTGCAGAACGACATGGGGAAACAAGTCCGGTTCGTTCCCATAGGCTGACATGGTAAAATTTCCCAGCGCAGTGGGCAAACGAGATGAAACGAGCTTTTTCACAAGTCCAAAGGTAATTGAAGCGGTTGCTGTTGAGATTCGCCTCGGTGAATAATTTGCCTCCGGCACAGAAACCAAAAAGAAAATGACCGGCTCCCACAAGGGAACCGGTCATTTCGAATAATGTTCTTACGCTCGGTTTATTCGCCGCAAGTAGTTCCAAATACGGAGAGGAATGTCAGGAGGTCTGGTGTGGCAATCAAACCGTCGCCATCCAGGTCACCTGGGCAATCATTCACTTCAAATTCACATGAACCATCATCTGTATTTGCAGCTGTGTCATAATTCTCAGCTGAATCATAAATACATCCGAATACAACTGCCGTTGCGCATGATCCGTCATCCTGTGTCGCATACAAGTCGAATTCAGCATAGAAAGGATCTGTGCAACCGAGCACTGGGCACGTCGCTTCACAACTTCCAGCACAAAGTTCGATTACAAGGCCTTCAGCCGCTGTAGCTCCATAGTTTCCGCCTCCGCTGCCAATTGGCAACTCAGGATTCGTTGAACAATCTTCAGGAGCATTGATGACATAGCCCCATCCGGACCAGCCATCGCCCTCACCTGTCAACGCAATCACGTATTCGAATTCAGTGCCTTCTTCAATTGTGAGTGTTCCTTCGAAGCGACCTGAGTCCCAATCGTAATCCAACGTCACACCCCATGCGCCCCAACCGTTCCAAGAACCGTTGACGACCACGGCTCCGAAATCACCAATGAGGTCTGCGTAGTTCAACATATCAATGGAGAACATGACGTCTACCATTACTGGTGGGTTCACGTCATCACATGTAAGGCAGGTTCCATACGTATCAGCAGT
>Ga0129327_10001865_pt1 | contig 12383 bp, 7 predicted proteins | sample CPBDNA_6_FD_111799 | JGI IMG/M metagenome (GOLD analysis project Ga0129327, IMG submission 111799) | Freshwater to marine salinity gradient microbial communities from Chesapeake Bay, USA - CPBay_Spr_31_0.8_DNA | ecosystem: Environmental > Aquatic > Marine > Coastal | place: USA: Chesapeake Bay... | reverse complement strand
TTTTATACATGTGGTGTATTACTAAAAGTTGGGGGCACGTTTTGGTCGTAATAGTGATACTAGAGTTTTTTAGGGTTAAGGGGTTTCTTTTGTGCAGGAGGCTGGTGGGGGGTTTTCTTAGGTCCTCCTTAATTTTTTTTTTCGTAGTCTTAATAGTTTGCGAGGCGTGTTTAGGCATATGTCTCGTGGTGTGTTTAGGCCGAGCTCGGGGGGGGGAAGTTCAGGTTGTTTAAGGTTGGACAACATTGTGTGTGTTTAGTTTAGGCTAAAAAGATGAGGTTTCCTTCAACCTGTTACAGGAAGGGCGAGGCACTCAGAGGCGGAGGCTAAGATTAAATTGTTTATGTCCGAGTGCCTGGCGGCCTTAGGCTTAGTCACACCTTTTACCGGGCGGGGTTGCGTGTTTGGTTGAGGCCAGTAGGCCTACGTTTGACTTTCCTGGGGCGGCAGTTTAGGGGGGCTGCTATTTTTTAGGGTGGGCATCCGTCTGGTCTTGCTTCACTGGCTTAAGTGCTTCGAGGGTGGGACTTTAGGGCTAGTGTTTAGAGTAAGGGCGAGGCGTGCACTCGTGGGGTCAGCGGGAGTTAAAGCTAGGTGTGCCTTTCACCCTTGGGTGGCTTTCCCGGGCTAAATAGGATGTACGAGGTTATTATTTTTAGGGTATAAAGGTATACACTTTTGACCTTATTAAGCCCGGGAGGGCTGACCTAAAGGGTGGGGTTAGCCCCCATTAACAATTTTTAAGGCCCCGCTTAGGGCGCCTCTGTGTGGGTCGTTGCTATAAAGACCAGTTGTCACGGGGCGAGCCTGGGCGCCATCGTTTTGGCTCCACTGCCCCCTCGCGCAGGGCTCTAGTTTTTAGGGGCAAAGGTTTAACCTTTAATGAAGTAGAGGTAATATGTAAAGCCTTAAACCTTCATAAAAGCTCGGTGTTTCGCTTTGACTGCGGGGGCAGAAGGGTGCGCCAAGTTTCCAGGCTTATTGTTAGGGGGTTCTTGATTAATTGCCAGGTGTAAAACTCGAAGTGCTTTAGTTTTCAGTTGGGTGGGGCTTTCTCTCTTAGCTCAAAGGGTAAAGGTTTAATTGCGGACCTTCTGGGTCGACAAATAAGCTTGCAGATTAGTGCTAGAATGGGGGGTTAAATACGGTCGTTGGTTGGGGCCGACCCTCGGGTAAAAAAGGGGAGGTGCTTATTAGAGCTGAAGCTCCCTTCATGTGTACGACGCACTATTAAAAAGGGGGTGCGGTTTGCCCCTAATAATAACTCTAGGGGTTTGCTTTTTCACTGGTCAGATGTTTAATAGGAACTACGGGGCTGTCAGGGCCAGGCTCGCGTCGTATGGGGGGTCGACGCCGTTTTATCTCGGGGTGTTGGGTGACACGGGGTCTCGACAAGAGAGGTTGGCCTAAGTCTTAGCCGCAATTTTTACTGGGCGTATGGACCCTTTAGTCTAATATCATGCGGGGGGCTGGGCAGCCCAGAGTTAGTGGGTTTGAATATAGTCATACACTCTTAAGGGTCGTGGAGAGAGCTGCCCCCCTTCGCGTAGGCGGGTTGTAGGGTCTGGCCACAGACCTTCAAAATATTACTATGCCCGGGGAGCACCGGGCCCTTGACAAGGGCTTACCTTAAGGCCTCCCCCTGAAACCATGCTTACTTTAGACGTGATTAGTAATAAAAATTTCGTAAGGGGTGGGCTCTTAATTAAGCCCCTTGCAGCTCCTGCGCACCCCGTAAGGTGCTGTGGCTCCTTCTTCAGCCGTGAAGGTTGAAGGCTGCTCGTGTCATTGGGCGCAAGTGCGGAAGGGTTTGACCCCTTTGGCGGCTTAGGCAGGGCTGGAGCCTTTCGCCTTTTGGGGCGGGCAGCGGGGCGCCTTCGGGCGGGTTTAAGATGTGCGTCGGACCGCAACCCTCGAAGGGTTGCGGTGGGGGCAGCATACTCAGACTTTACGTGGGAGGTGTTGCCCGTTGCAGGACGGAGTTAGCAGGTAATTCGAGGTTGGGGCTTGAGGCTTTGGCCTCAGCTCTGGGTTTAGGCCTGGGAATAAATTTGTGGTTTAGGTTGGAGTTTTAGCCTACTACTAGTCAGGTTGGGGCCACTAAGTGCTAAGACGTGCCCGTATTATATTAAACACTGTTTAGGCTGAGGTTTATAATTTCCGTAAGGTAGATTCTGTTGGGGGGTGGTGGTGGTGAAGACGCGATTGTGCCCCGAAGGCTTTGTAAGTGGTGTCTTAATATGAGATGATTTTAGAAGAAGGGGGAAACTTAGTTGATTGATACAATTACTGGAGAATATATGCGTAGGGAGTCGATTGGGGGCGGAGCCCCCGATCTTTGGGGGGGCTTTTAGTTTGGGCCGGGTTAGGGGGGGGGCTTACGCCTGTTTGACTTCTAGCTTCAGGCTCGCTCGCTATCTTGCCAGGGTTTTTAGGTCAAACCCCTCGTGTGGGCCTCAGGCCGCTCGGATGTGCTGTCGCGGCGGGAGAGTGTCGTGTTTTTATGAGTCGAGGTATTAGAGCATCCACACAAGCTGACGCGCCGAGAGAGGGTGGCCTTTAGGTAGTCCAAGAGGGGGTCGCGTGAGTCGGGCGTGCTTGGGTCGGCGGGCCCTCGTTGGGGAGGGGGTTTAGTGTTTTAGCTGGCCGAGGGTCAGGGCCTTGGCTTCAGGGCGTGCGGCTCAAGTAGCCTTAAGCCCTAAGCGCTTGTTAGGTTCGGTGGACATCTCTGGGGCCTCTGAAGTTGTGAGGTTTTATTATTTAAGGGTAAGATAAAATGTCGACCCAGCACCGGGGTCAATCTTGGGCCCTTAGGTCCGGTCCACGGGCTTAAGCTCCCGCCGGCCCTTTGGCGGGCCTGGGCCCCCCGGAGGTTGGGGCGCACAGGGTGCGGCGTGGCATAGGGGGGTATGAGGGCCTCCCAGAAGCCGCAGTCAAAGTAAAAGGGGGCAGTGTCAGGTATTTATGTTCAGCCAAGGCTGGCTGGCTGAGGCCTGCGGAGGCTAGGCCTACACGGGTGTCAGGGGTTTGGGGTCGGGGCCCCCGGGCGAGGGTTTAGTGTAAAGTACGGGGTTAGACAGCCTCTTGCACTCGACCCATTTGAGGAGAGTAGCTAAGTTTTCTCTTTAAGAGTATCCATTGCCGCACGGGATGGGGCGCAGGGTGAGGGGCAGCATGTGTTTAGGTCTCGAAAGTTTTGTAGGGGGGGGGTCAGTGCGGCGCTAGGTTAAAACAGGGGCGGGCCGCCCAATATGCTTATTAGGGGGTACACAAAGGTTAGTTGGAGGGCTAGCCTTGGGCTTAAACGCGTTAGGCCAGGCCTGTTTGACCTCCACCCCTCAGCTGGCTATCTCCTTCGCCCAGGGCCGGAGGGTTCGTTGGTGGGGCTCGGTGCGGCCTTCAACCGGCCCCGGTGCGCCTTCGTGCTAACAGAGTCTTCACAGCTTCTTTAGTTGAGGGTTTAAACCTCCGTATGAGCTGGCGCGCGGAGGCTGAGATTGCTAGCCTTCGTGTGGAAGTAGGGGTTCGGCGCGCTTGGGCGGAGCCTCTTGTTAAAGGGGCTGGCTGTCCCAATAGGTCCGGAGGCCGGGGCTCAGGCTCGGTTTCGACTCTGGGGGGGGTCCAAAGGCGCCCAAGAGGGTGAGGCCTATCTGATATGGGGGTTTATAGGTGCAAGGCTATGAGAGGCCAACATTAAGCCAGAGGGTGGGTGCTTAGTGCCTGGCTTGACCCGAGGAGCGAGGCAGAGCTTTTAATTTAGTAGAGGTTCTTATGGTGGGGTAATCATGGGCCCACTCCTGGGCGTTCGCTGACCCTGACAGGCCTTACACTTAGGCGTGCCGACCCGGCGCTAGGACGACCCTGCGTGCGGGGCCCGATGAGCAGGTCTGGGCTTTAGCTAAACCCTTAGGTGTGTTTGGCCCCCAGTAGCCAGGAGTAGGTCCCCGGCCAATTCGCCCGGGCGGGCGCGACCTTATCAAAATACTGCGGGGAACTAGCTCGGGTCAAGCCAGACACTAAGCACCCACCCTCTGGCTTAATGTTGGCCTCTCATAGCCTTGCACCTATAAGCCCCTGTATCAAATAGGACTCACCCTCTTGGGCGCCTTTGGACCCCCAGAGTCGAAACCGAGCCTGAGCCCCGGCCTCCGGGCCTATTGGGACAGCCAGCCCCTTTAACAAGAGGCTCCGCCCAAGCGCGCCGAACCCCTACTTCCACACGAAGGCTAGCAATCTCAGCCTCCGCGCGCCAGCCCATACGGAGGTTTAAATCCTCAACTAAAGAAGCTGTGAAGAGCAGGCCTCAGTATGTCCAGGATGGGTGGGGGGGCTTGTCAGTGGGTTAAGGTATAGCCGGCTCTGGTTAAACCTCAGTCGGAGGGCGCGCGGCTTAAGTAGTCGAGGGCTTTAGAGACCTATTAGTCCGGCGGGTGTATCTGTGGGGTTAATGAGGGACACCCTTAGAACTACCATTAAGCTAGAGCGAGGGGGCTTAACCTCCAGGTTGAGTTAAACTCGGCGGCCCTAAGCCCGCAAGGGGTATAAGGATTCGCATTTTACACGGACGTCTGTGAATTTTGTGTTCGGTTCAGGTGGGGCCTTAATTTTTAATACTATGGTAAATATTATTCTTCACTCGGCTTATTTAAGGGGTTGTCTGAGCTTTGCCTTAGGGGTGGGGCCTAGCCCCTAGCAAGGTGAATGGGGTGTAGGACCTAAGCACGTGCAAGAGTTATAAGAGCCTACTAAGCCCGGCGGACGCCTTAAGAGCAGGGCTATGAGGGAGGCCCTTATAACACTATGTCCACAGGATCACCAGGGCCTGGCAAGGCCCTATATTTTAAACGCGCAATAGGGGCGACCCCACACCCTTAACTCTAGCCTTCAGGCTTAAGCTGGTCGGGCCCTTAGGCGCCCCCATCCCGCAGGGCTTGAGGGTAAGAGTTGGTCGAGGCTTGGCCCACTCGGGCGGCCAGAGGTCTCAGGCGATGTTGGGGGCGGTCAGGCTTGGGCTCATTTGAAGTAGGGCATTCTAACAGCCCGAGGAGCCCTCGGGCTTGTTAAGTTCGGCGGAAGGCGTAAACATGGGGCCACGGGTCCTCCAAGCTGGTAGTGGGCTAAGGGGACACTTAATCCCTGCGTAAATCAAATCAGCCTGCTCGGGACCCATAAGGGCTCCAGGGCTTACAATCTAGGTTAGGGCTGCGAGTTGTAGGGTCGAAGTAGCTTGAGGGGCCAAGGTTAAGTCTGTAGTTTTAAATGGCAGACCTAAATACACTCCGTATTACCCCTCTCTAGGGGCCTCCAGCTACACCCCAGGGCGGGGCTTAAGCTTTGTAAAGTAGTCAGAGGTACAAGGTAAGGGGGCGCTCCGAAGGATTTAAAGGGTTGGGCGCTTAATAGGGCTGCTATAAGATATTTGTATAGAGGCCTGAATTTATGGGGCGGGGTTTAGGCCTTGCCTCGGGTTTAGCCTCTTCGGCGAGGTGTTCGGGTGAGGCTTTATGAACGGTGTGTAAGGCCTGAGGTAATCCTGGGGCTTTGGGGCTAAGCAGATCCTCACAATTCCGTGATTCAAGAGCTTAAGTTAGTACACAGAGGCGGGATATTTTAAACGGGTCAAAGAGGCCTCCACGCTTAGGGGCCCAGCCTGGCGGGTTTGAGCTAAACAGGCCCTCTGTTACGGGGATGTAGTATTTAATTTACCCGAGGATAAGGGTTGCCCGGGGCGTTAGGGGCTATGTTAAGCCCTGCCTGCAGGCCCGAGGCCTAGGCAATCCGAGAGCATAAAGGCTTAAGGCCCTAGGGGTCAGTCTTTATGGTTTAAAGAGTGTAGTAGGGTGTTCGCCCGGCATTAGGGTGCGGGCCCTGAACCCCCTCCCACAGGGCTATGCTATCCGCTTGGCCTTTTAGTATGCTTATATTTCGTACCTAGGGGCAATAAAGACTATTAGACCCGGCGGACAGGTGTAAGACCCTTGTAAGCCAGGACTAGGCTAAAGGGTGACAGCCTACCTTGGGTTGAGCAAAGGTTTACTGTCCACACAGGTCTGGGCGGGGCCGTTTCATGTTCGTAGGGGTTTAGCGAGCCTACGCCCCACACTGGTGCCGGTGAGATTTGTGATCAGATTGGCCCTGGAGCATTTAATCTTTAATAACCGGTTTAAGCGTCCCGCTTTTGGCCCTGTAAGGGGGTTGCATGGGCTGTTCTTCAAGCGGGACTTAATTACTGTGAGGTAAGTGGGGTTTGGGGGAGGCGGGAGGTAAAATGTGATTGTGCCTCGAAGGCTCTACAAGTGGTGTGGTCATACGGCGGTATTTAGCGGGGAGGTCTGGCCGGCCGATACGATTATTGGGCGATACACGTATAGTGAGTTGATTGGGGGCGAAGCCCCGGTCTTTGATGGCCTTTAGTCTGGGTCTGGTTAGGGTTGGTTTGTTCTGTTTAACTTCTTGCCTTAGGCCTGTTCGCTAACTCGCCGGGGGCTTCGTAGGGAGGTATTAGTGAGGTGCAAGATTAAAAGAGAGGCTGATTAATTAATATATTTATTAGGGGGTGTACAAGGGTTGTTGTGGGCAGGCCCTCGGTTTAAACGCGCGGGGTTGGGCCTGTTCGGCCCCAGTTTGCAGCTGAACATCTTCTTGACCCGGGGTCGACAGACTCGTTGACGGGGCTTGGAGTGGCCTTCGGGCTAAGAGGGCCTTCACCGTTCTTTTAGTGGGGGGCTTAAGCTTCTGTATAGGTTGGCGCGCCGAGAGGCAGGTTACCCCCTTCGTGTGGGGTGTGAATCTGGCGCGCTTAGGTAAGGGGGTCTTTTGTTAAAGAGGTCGACCCCCTAATAAGTCTGGAGGCTTAAGCCCAGGCACGATCCTGATTATGTGGAAGAGGCTTAGAGGCTTCCAAGAGGGTAGAGGCGTATTAGACACGCCAGACCATGAGTGTAAGGCTATGAGAGATCAGCATTAGGCTAAAGAGTTGATGCCTTATACTGGCTTGGCCTGGGGAGTAAGGACGGCCTCCTAATTTAGTGGCGAGTTATTAGGGCGGGCTCTTATGGGCTTATTATTGTGTGTTCGCCGAACCTGCCAAGCCCTAGACTTAAATAGGCCGTCCCGGCGCTAGGGCGACCCCGCGTGCGGAGGCCCGGCCGCCAGGTTCAGGCCTCAGATAAATCCTTAGGCGAGTTTGAACCCTCGCTTGGCGTTCATTAGCAAGCCCTCAGGTTGGTCTGGTCGAGTGGTCACGAGCTTGTGAAAATACTGGGAGGGTTTAGTCTCGGGCCTCGGCTCTCGGCTTGACCGCAGGGTGTGTTAGCTAAGCGTTAAATCAATAATGGCTTATTGAATTTGGTGGGCACGTACGTAAGGGTATAGACCCCCGTTGGCGGATGTTAAGTTAAGAGGGGGTCCTTAGCCCTCAGGTTGGGCGGGGGCTGCCCACCCCCTCACAGGGCCTGACGCAGCGCCCGAAGTTAATAGGGGCTCTAGGGGGCTGGGGTGTGAGAGACTAAGGCCGACCCGGGCGAAGCCTTTAGTTTTAAATAAGAGGTTGTGCATACGCCGCGTCCGCTCCTTAGGGCCTCTGAGCCCCACCTGAGGGCTAGTTACACCAAGGTATGAGTATTTGGGGTGGAGGGGGGTGCCACACAATTAAGCCTTTGAGGCCTTGTAAAGGGGGCAACGCCGGGCGCAGTACACCACTCCTGCCCCGGGGGCGCAGGGTGTTGCGTGTTTACGCCTCGGAGGTCTTGTAAGGGGGTATTAGTGAGGCGCGAGACTGAAAGAAAGGTTGGTTAATTAGTATGCTTATTAGAGGAGCGGACACAAAGGTTTGGGGGCGGGCCTCCGGTTTAAACGCGCAGGGCTGGGCCTGTTTAGCCCCAGTTTACAACTAGGCATCTTCTTGGCCCGGGGCCGGCAGGCCCGTTGACAGGGCCTGTCCCAGCTTTCGTGTTAAGAGAGCCTCCCCCACCCCTTCAGTCGCGGGCTTAAGCTTCTGCATAAGTTGGCGCGTTCAGAAGAGGGCTACTGCCTTTCGTGCAGGGTGTGAATCTGGGGCGCTTGGGCGGACGGGGTCTCTTGTTAAAGGGGTCAACCTCCCAATCGTTCTGGAGGCTGGAGCCAAGGTACTACCCTGACTCGACTTGGGGAATAAGGGCGCCCTCTTAATTTAGTGGTGCCTTGTTAGGGCGGACCCTTATGGGCTTACTGCTGTGCGTTCGCCGAACCTACCAGGCCTTAGACTTAGATGGGCCGACCCGGCGCCGAGGCCCCTGCGTGCGGAGGCCTCGTCAGCAGGCTTAGGTCCTAGGTAGACTTTAGGTGTATTAAACCCCCCCGCTCGAGAGCCAAGAGCAAGCCTTCAGGTTAACCCGCCCGGGCGGTAACGCCCCTATTAAAACACTCTAAGGGCCTAATCTCGGACTTGGGCTTGGCCGCAGGGTGTGTCGACCAAACACTAAATCAATAAAAGCTATCGGATTTTGCCGGCACCTGTATGGGGGGCCTCCGTTGGCAGAGATGTCAGGTTAAGGGGTAACTTTTAACTCTCAGGTTGGGGGCTGCCTGCCCGCACAGGGCTAGAGTAGTGTTCGAAGTTAATAGATGTTTAGGGGGCTAATGCGTCACACTAGGGGTGTGGGGCTAGGGTATGGGGTTAAGGCCGGCCCGGGCGTGGCCTTTAGTTTAAAATAGGAGGTTTATGTGTATGCTACGCCTACCCCTTAGGGCCTTTGAGTTCCACCTTGGGGCCGACCACACTAAGGCAGGGGGTGTTGGAAGGGTTATATAATTATGCTTTTAAGGCCCTGTAAGGGGCGCGTTAGTAGGGCGTAGGGTTAGAAGTAGGGGGTTAGTTGATTAATGTGAGGATTAAATAGTTGTGCACAGGGAATTTATTAGGGCGAGACCTCAGGTTTTAAAGGCTGGTTTATACTCGGGGGCCGAGTTCGCACTAGTTTGACCCCTTGCCTCGGGCTTAGACTAATTTGGTGGCATGTCTGGGCAGGTCTTAGGTAGGGGTTTCACCCGGTTTTCAGGCGGCTTGGCTGCCTCTGAACCCGGTCGGCCCATGTGCGCCCGTTAGTCGAGAGCTTAGGGGGCGAGATACCTTGGCGCGCCGATAAAGGGTCGCTTCCTAAAAGGGCCGCGATAACTACCCCCGGGACAGAGGCCGTTGGAAGGGTTGACCCGGCCTTGGTGTAAAAGGCCTTACAAGCTCGACGGGTGTCCTAGACACAGGGTCATGAGAGGCCTTCTATGTTATTAGCCTAGAGCGCCCGCCGGGCCCGCCTGATGTTGTACTTTAGGGTTTGGGGTTGTGGGTCTTATACGTTTAGGCCTTGCCCAGGCCTGGCCCTTTGAAGCCTTCGATGTCTTTGGGTGCGCAGGCTCTCCACTGGAAAGAGCAAGCCCCAGGCCGCCCCCGGGTTGAGGGCTGTGTGCGTGTTAGGGTGCGCCAGGTTCTAGTTCAACCTTAGTTGTAGGACGCGCGGCTTAAACAGCCGGGCCCTGGAGGCTTATTAATCTGGCTGACCCTGTGTGATTATGAGAGCTTGTAAGGGGTGAGAGGGTTTACACTCTACAGTAGCACCTGTGAAGCTTGTGTCCGGCTCAGGCGAAACCTTTAATTTTTAATAGGGGTTAGAGAGTCTTTCATTTGGGCTGTTTTAGGGGGTTAAAAACCCCCCCCGCAAGGCGGTTGGTGAGACATAAGACGGTGCCACCCCTTAAGGCTTTAAAGGCCTGTTTTACCTGCCTACCTCTGTTTAGGGGGTGTGTGTATGGGGTTATTGAGGGCGAAGCCTTCCAGTTTAGGGGCGCCAGGCCAATTTACACCTCTTTAATTTTTGCTTGGGGGTTAATTAGGGTGCGCACGGGGGCGGCTGTATGCGGCCGCAAGTAGCTCATAAGGCCTATGCGCTAAGCGGGCTAATATTTATGCGCATCGCGGGTTTAGGCTTTGCATAAATTAGCGCGCCGAGAGGCGGGCCACTTTTTAAGCGGGCTGAGGGCTCCTCTCGTGTGATGGTTTAAGCTTGGTGTGCTTGAGGTAAGGAGTCTTCGCTAAGGAGTCCTAATATTATAGTTTACCCCAGGGAGGTAGTAGCCTGTCGAGAGTATTACAGGGGGTTTCGCGCTCGATCCTGAAATAAGGCGCGAGGCCTAAACGATTTTAGGGCCACAGGGTTTCTCAGGTCCGGCGGAGCCGGCAAGCCCTTATAATTTTGGGGGTGTAATAAGAATCAGGTTAGCAATGCGGGGTCAACCTGTAGGCCAGGCTCCGATGGCGCTCTTAAATGTGCTTGCGGGCACGCCCGGGGTAGTAGAGGCTTAGCAGGCCTGGTTGAGGCTTAGTGCGGAGCTGTAAGCCCTTTCATAGGCTGATATTAAGTTAGTGGGGGGCGTTTAGGCTGGCCTGGGGTCAGCAGCTAGTACTAGTTTGAGATTCATATTTTGTACAAGAGCTTGTGATATTTCCTAATCGGGGCGGCTTAGGGGCTCCTTAATTTTGGGTACCAGGTTAGGGGTATTTTGAGCCTGGCCCCTAAATGGCTTATGGGGGTTTCTTAAGGCAGGGCTTAGCTCCCACAAGAGGCGGCGTGCGATAGTGTACCCCTGGGGCCCAAAGGTTGTGCAATTGGCACGCTTAGGGTTGCACAGAGCCAAAAGAAGGAGATGTTTAGTTAGCTAAGACATTTATTAAAATACGGCAGGGTAGGGGTTGGTTGGGGGCCTCGGTTTAGAGGATTAGCCCGGGCCCGGCGAGCCTGGGTCTACACTCTAACCTTTGCATTGCGCCGGGCTGCTCTGCTCGGCCCTCTTGGAGGCTAGAGCCCTTTAAGGCTAAGTAGGCCATTGCGCGTACGTGGTTAGAGAGCTCAGGCTTCAGTGTTAGGTTGGCGCGCCGAGAGGGCCCCTCCTAAGCGGGCCAAGGGGGTTGTTATTCTTCGTGGGGTCGTCTGAGTTTCACGCCCTTGGGGCTTCAGTCAGAGGGTTAGTGCTTTGGTCGGCTTCGAGGGGCAGGGGTCGTTGGGGCGCTATGGCTACTCGGTTTCAGGTGCGGTCTTGTTTCTGGAGTGTAGGGTTTAAGAAAGGACAAAAGTTAATAAGAGCCCACTAAGCTTGAGGGGCACCATAGGGGCAGGGTTATGAGGGGGGCTCTTATGCCACTGCGCCCACGGGTCATCGAGGCCTGGTAGGGTTTAATATTTTAAGTGCGCAACAATGTGTCGGCTCCACACCTTTAGCTTTATTTTCCCCAGGTTTAAACCCAGAGGGCCCCTAGGGGTTCTTGATCCTGCGGACCCTGCAAAATAAGAGGTGGCCGAGGGTTGGCCCGCCCGGGCGGGCAGAGACCCTGGTCAATGCTGGGACTACCAGGTCCGGGCTCAGCTAAAGTGGCGTATTATAACAGCCCGGGGGTCTCCGGGCTAGTTTAGTTCGGCGTAAGGCGCGGGCACAGAGGCACGAGGCTACTATAGGCTAGCATCAGGTTGGGGTGGCTAATCTCGGCGCAAATTAAATCAGCCTGCTCTAGACCCGTAAGGGTCTAGGGGGTTGTAGTCTGCGTCAGGAAGGGGGGGCTGTAGGGTCGAAGTAGCTCGAGGGGCTCAGGCTAGGCCTTTAGCCTTGAGTGCCAGGCTGAAAGATACTCCGTATTGCCTCTTTAAGGGTTTAGCTAGGTTGTGCCCCAGGGTGTAATTTAAGCTTTATAAGGTAATCAGGGACATGGGGGGTAAGGCGAGGCGCCACCTTAAAGGGTTGGGGGCTAATGGGGCTGTCATAGGATGGTTGCGTAAGGACCCTCAATCTAGGGGCGGGGTTGGGTCTCGCTTCGTATTTAGCTGTTTCGGCGGGGCGCCCGGGCGGGCTTTATGGGGAGTATGTAAGGTTTGAGATAGCCTTGGGCTTTGAGGCTAAGCAGGGCTTTGCATCTCCGTGATTTGAGAACTTAAGTTAGTACACAGAGAAGTGGGTTATTTTAAACAGGCCAAATAGGTTGCTATGCTTAGGGCTCTGCCCTGATAAGGTTAGGTTAAATAAGCCCTCTGTTAGGGGCAGTGTTTAATTTACCCGAGGACAAAGGCTAAATAGGGCGTTTGAGGGGGCAGGTTAAGCCTCGCCCGCAGGCGCAAGGCCTAGGCAGTTCGAGAGTGTAAGGGTTTAAAGCCCTGGGCGGGTTTGGCAGTTTTTATGTTTAAAGGGTGTAGTATATTATTAGTCCGACATTAGGGTGTGGGTCTTGAACCCTCGCCTCCAGGCTTACGTTCTCCGGCGGGCCTTTGAATGCACTTGCGCCTCGCACCCAAGAGCAATAAAGGCTTACTAACCCTGGCAGGGCTGGGTGCGAGGCTTCCGCAAGCTGGGGCTAAGTTAAAGAG
>Ga0129327_10001862_pt1 | contig 12388 bp, 14 predicted proteins | sample CPBDNA_6_FD_111799 | JGI IMG/M metagenome (GOLD analysis project Ga0129327, IMG submission 111799) | Freshwater to marine salinity gradient microbial communities from Chesapeake Bay, USA - CPBay_Spr_31_0.8_DNA | ecosystem: Environmental > Aquatic > Marine > Coastal | place: USA: Chesapeake Bay... | reverse complement strand
GTCTTTTTTCGCATCTCCCACCAGGGCATCCCATTCCTCCATTGTAAATCCTTTTCGTTTCCTTACCCCAGTAGTACTAGAAGCTGCAGCAGCACGATTCATCAACTGTCTACAGCGGGTCGCCAAGTTAGTAATCAACCCTGCAAATTGTCCAGTGAATTCTCCATTTTCTTTGAACATTAAATTGAAATTACCTTGTATATCGTCCTTCACCTCATTAAATTCCGCCATGAAGTTGGCAATGGTATCTTGGCCTCGAAAGGCTACCCACCCGAGTGCACCTTGGACCGCCATTCGTGCATCATTATAGCTACTATAAGGAATAGCAGGTGTAAAGGGAGTACGATCCGGTAAATTCCATTGTTCTGGGTTTATAACCGCTTCCGCAGGGATTGTCTCAAATTTCATTTCAGGGTCTAATTTAAACCGCGGCTGAGTTGTATATCTGTTCAAGTTATATGTCTTCATTTCTTCTTGTTGGACTAAGTCCTTGGCTGCATCATCATCCCAATCAGAAACCTCGATGTCGAAGGGACGAATGATATATGGTAGTAAGGGGTTGCCTTTATAGTCCTTTGTGTCAACATCTGCATCCTCTCCGGTGAATCGGTCAGTTCCGTTTAGAATTCTCGTAAATCTCAATAAATTTGGGAGTTCGGTTGCGTCATATTTTTCCTTCGATGGGTGTGCTAGCGCATCCAGGACATTTGCCTGATCAGAAATATCAATCCTTTCACCAAATACCAGATTTAGTATTTCCATTGCTTCTTTCAAGTCCGTCACCTTTTCATCTTCTACAACTTTTACACCTTGAGACTCAATCCCCTCCATCAACTCTGCCTCATTGTACCCAGGTAGAGTCATGAATGTCGGTTTCTTAGGTTCTAGAGGCGGGACACCCGATAGACGTCCTGAGTCATTGTACTGCTTAAGTTCGATCAAGTACTGAGCAAATTCCACATTATACTTGCGAGCGGCTTCTTGTTTTTTACGTATTTCAGCTCCCGCAGAGGTTTTACCCACTTCAGCAACAAACTTGTCTTCCTGTACTTGCTGCTCAGTCACCGAACCTAAGTCGATATCCATTGTAGCAGGTCTGTCCACCTGCGACATTGTCACGGAACGTTGTAAGTAGTCACCATTGAAGTCATACGGTTTCCGTTTTTTAGGTGAATTGTCAGGCCTAAGTGACGTACCCTCTGACCAGTCAATTTCATAGGTCGGATCGACACTGGACTTGGTAACGTTGCGTGAAAGGGGATCGTAAGACATTAGTAAGAAAAAATCTCAACCCAGTCTTATTCACAATTTCAAAATTGTGAGACACTGAAAAAAGTTTTTTTAGAAGACACGGAAAAAAGATTGTGATGTACAATCCACACTCAAAACACTCACATTTCCACCTGGGTGGTCTCGACACATTCGCCGTCGGACCCGGCCGTCTAGGTGACCGCTTATTTCACACTGGTCATGATTTTAGACCTGTTCACATGGGTTTCAGTAAAAACCCAAAAATACCTTCGGATGGAAAGAAGAAAGGTGATATGAAAGGTTCAGGCGCTGCTTCTATGGATCTCTGGGCTTCAATGAAAGACGCAGCTAAAAGCTCGACCTCCCAGACACCGGGTATGGAAGGTGAAGGGGCGGGCACTAGTGGGAACCCTTTCACAGGTAATGTACGAAATCCTTACGCTATGCGGGGTAAAGGTTCTTCAAGTAGTCACATGACAGGTAAAGCTGCCAAGGCTTTACTTAAATTTATGAAGAAACAGCATGGTCTTAAAGGTAGCGGCGCAGGTCTCCCAGGAGGAGGATCACCTGCTTTCATTAACCTCGCGAAAGGGTTAGTGAAGAACCCAAGGAAAGGGATCCGCGATGCTGCACAGCACATGGCTGACGAAATTAGCGACAGACTTGGTTTGACCGAAAAAGAGACCGAATCTAAAGAGAAAGAGCTCCAAATGTCAATGATCAAAGACCCCACGATCCGAGCCTTCTTGAAGCACGGTAAAAAGAGGGGTGGTAATTTTTGGAAAAAAGCGGGTAAGGCTCTTAAAAAAGGTTTTAAAAAAGTAGGTAACACAGTTAAGAAAGGTGCAAAGTGGGTCTCTGAACATCCACTGGAAGTGTTGGAATTTGTAGAATCGAATCCAGAACTTCTCCTTTTGGCTTAACATAATCCCACATTTTGAACGAGGTAGAAAAAAGAAGAAAAAGTTACTCAAGAATGTCTATCAACAATGATATCCCTGCACACCCTGAAGCTAATCTTAAACGACATAAGGAATCTGACGAAGAAGAAAGAGAAGATTATCACCACCACCACCGTCACCCTCAGCATCATGAAGAAGATGCAGTGTGGAAGTCGTGCTGCTTTTCTCTCGATAGAGGAGCTGCCTCCTTCTTTGCTAGTTTCAGTATGAGTTTTTTCTTAATGGGGTTCGCTGCTTACCAAATTGCGTGGAACAGTGATGACAGCGACACGGCGCTTTGGTCCAGTCTACTTAGTTCTATTGCGTCCATTTGGCTACCTAATCCTGTTTTACAGCGAGATAGTAATTAGAATAGAATAAAAAAATTTTATTTAAACTGAAATGTTAAAATTCAAATATTCAACGGCTACTTCTTCAGAACTGTCCCCGGTACGGGTTTCTGCCCGTAGTAGGTCCCCAGGATGGAGAGTGACAGAGGTAACAATAGTTAGGTTATCGGTCTCCTCTTGTTTCTCACAATTTCTAGAGACACTAGTACCGATACCTGTCCACGGTTGATTATCACGGCGATAAGCCAACCTGAGAAATGTGCGGACATCTTTCTTCTCGTCCCCAGTCCACCGTACAGAGGCACAGACAACTGCCAAACAAGTGACGGACTCTTTCCCCAGATACTTGAAAGTAGGAGTGAGGTCGTAATCATTGGTTGTGTATCCTGTAGGTGTACCATTAGGCTCATACTCTTCAATGTCGCCACCAACCCACTCATTACCTAAAGAAAGGTCATGCACCCACACGGACCAGGAGTCAGTGGGTACACTAGGGAGTACCACATCCTCCATAATGGTGAGATTTTGTCCAGTCGAAGTACTCGTCAAGACATTACCCGCCTCAAGGAATGGGTTGGTTGTAGGAATGGTCGTACCTGTTCCACCTGCAGAAACTCTGAGTAACATCCCAAAGTCATTACTAGGTAAGAACTTGGTCTGATTATCGCTCTTAATGTCTATAGCAGTCCAGGTATTCCCAACAGGCTGATATTCCTCTACACCTCGTTCAAGTACGGAGGTGAGAGAGGTCTTCATGTCTCGAACCCCAGTGTTGTTAGAGATGTCAAGGTTACGGACAGACACATGCCCCTTGGTCCCCAACTCATACTTGAAATAGTTAATAGCTGGAGTTACAGCTGTACCCAACTTAAAATTGTTTCCGGAAATAGTTCCACCGAGAATGCGTGCGTCGGGGACAATGATGAGAGGGTAATCTAACTCTTCAGCTTCGAACGTGTTATCCGTAATAGTCAAAGAAGAAATAGCAGCACCGCCAGAGTTCCCTCCAACATAAAGCATGTATCTAGCCTGAGATATAGAAGAGTCCCATTTCTCAAAGGTATTTCCACTGATCCTCACGGACCTAGTCTGTGAAAAACGAAGAGACCCTACGGTCCGTAAGGTTGAGGATGGGATGTCTGACCCAACGAATCGGTTATTGATGACCTTTATCTCACGGAAACCAGCGATCGTAGAGAGTTCTTTTTGTTGTGTAATCGTACATCCACGGATAGTGAGTGTCTTATTTCTCCCATTCGCAGCTTCAGGGTCTGTAATGGGGTCACTGGTAATATTACCCAAGTTGAGGAAAGGGATGGTGATTTGAAACCCTGGTGTCCCTTCGACATAGTTACCACCACCACCACGTAGAGTGAGGTCCCACAAGTTCAAACTATAGTCCAGGCACCGAATAAAGAGATTTTTCTGTGCACCACTTTCATCAAAGAACAGTTCACCACTGGTCCCGGCTCCTCTAATAGTCACACCGTCCCCATTGACGACGAGAGGGTAGGTGATTGTCACTTTACCCTCAATAATGTAGTCGGTTGAACCCTCCAGTAAGATCTCACCATTCACTGGTTGTCCAAAGTCATTTTCTGATGTAATCACTTTGGCTAAAGGCCCCGCTAAAGTCTGGGCAAGTGGGATATTACTAATCGCGTTGTTAATTTGTTGAGTCACATCAGACCCTCCTGCCCCCCGCCACCCTGCTGCAGAAGTTGACATCACTTTTCTTAATTTCTGCTTGTCTAGGCTTTTTTTACTCCCTTCAAAGAAAAAAGGCGCCAAAAAAATAAAAAAATGACACACGTGGTCAACAAGTTTCAGATGAGGTGCTCGAATGTAGGAGCCGAGGTCGCGAATGAAGGTGGAGACCGGTTTACAGTGCTTCTGGACCCACCTATCAACGTGCCTCATCACGTGGAGCGAACAACTGTGGCTGTAACGCAGGCCCAAGTAACCAATGCTGCTCCTAACTTGGTCGCAGGTAGAGATGCGTTTTTCCGCTATGCGAAAAACACTACGGGTACTCGTACAAATGTTCGTGAGGTGGAGATCCCTCAAGGTCTATACACCCTCTCTTCTTTGGCTCTCAAAATCTACAACCTCTTAGCTAGTGACCCCGCTACCGCCTCTGATGCTGATTTGTTTACATTTTCTTATGAAGAACCAACAAACAGAACTCTAGTCGCCTGTAAGTCTGGTGTTAGTATTTTCTGGGACTCACCAGCTGGTCCTTACAGTGGGACTGTTCAAGATCTTTTTGGCTTTGACACAGATACAGTCTCTATTGCTCAGGCCCCTATTCTTTCAGGTGGCTTCACTTTCCTACGGAGCCAAGGACCTCCACGCTTCAACAAAATCAATCAGTACTTTATCGGATGTCCGGACCTGGTTGTAGCAGGTATCCCTAACAATAACGTCTACAACAACACGATCGCCATGGTACCCATTACTGAGGCTCCAGGTAACGTTATTAATTATGTACCGGGACATCCACTTGAATTACCTTGTAGCTGGTCAGCCAATGATAAGATAACTTCAATGTCGTGGGCACTAACTGACGAAAATGGGAACCCGGCCCCTCTAGGAGGTGAACCGTGGTCTATCACGTTTGAAATTACATTCTATCAGTAAAAAAATTTATTTTTTAGTCCTTGGTTATTTTCTGGTACCCATTCCACCGTAGAGCGTAGGGTGTGTTTTTTGTTAGGTCTACCCAGATAGAGTCATGGTTGTTCTGCCTCAGTGATGAAAAAATACCCTCCAAGTCTTCCCCCACACGCTGACTGATCTCCTGCAGTAGGCGCATATCTCTAGGTTTCCAAACAACAAAAACATTAGACAGTCTCCTCGCAATAGGAGGTACATTGAAAAATTGCTGTGCACCTAACATAATACTTACGTGACGGTGTGTTGATACATGACCGAAAAGACGGTCAAGATTAGCACGCTGGTCACCTCCGATTTCCCGTAGCTCCATATCATCAATGATGACTAGGGTCTTGACCGCATGTTTGGACTTAATGGTTGGGAAGTAATCCGGAGGTGGGAAATCTTCACGGAATTCAATTCCTTCACCTTTACCTAATACATCGTATTCATTTGTGCCTTCAATGCCCCCTGGGTAAATGATAATAATCTTCTCGAAAGTGGGCCTAGCTCTTGCAATTATATTGAGGATTGTAGTAGATTTACCGGAATTGGGAGGACCAATGAAAAGAGCTCGGTAAGGGTGTGGGAAATCAAGAGGATCTCTTTTACTCTCCCATTTCTCATGCCACTTCTTGTCAGGGTTAGCAATGGGTAGTAGTTCCCTTGGAAGTACCTTCTGTTCGAGTTTGGATGTCTTTCTTCGTTTGGGTGGCATGTTCACGTGATAGGTGAGACCTCAAAGTCTCGCGCCTTTTTCACTATTCTGCCTCAGCTTACGCAATTTTACGAAAAATGACATCAACAGCCGATACGGTACGCACACGTCTCATCTTTAGACAGAGTATATACTCAGGCTTACCTAAACTCCTACACGCCCATGTGAGTATAGAAACGGAATGCTCTAATTGTGGGGAAAGTCACCCCATGAGTGGTGAATGGGATGATATTTGTCAACCCTGTGTAGATGAAGTCTTACAGTGGTGTGGGTACCTCTCACCCGAAAAGGAGAGCCCCTCCGCCCGTGTCTACGGCACTTCTGAAGACCAGACGAAAGAGAGTCCGTATTTGCGACCCAGCGTCTCAAATCCGCCCATCCGACCAGGAAGAAATCCACCGACTCCGAGAAGGACTACTGGAGAGATGGCCGGAAGCTCGTATGATGATTAATGAATTCCTCTTTGGACGTGTGAACAGTTCTTCTTATGGACCAGAGATTGTCCCACTGGACCCTACACCTTATGGCAACCAAGTGGTACTGTCTACCTTTAACTCACCTTTAACTAGGACCTGTTACGAATGTGCTCTAGTGGTGCCTCTGGACACCCTCGTTAGTCAGTGTATTTCACTGGATACAACCGTTTATTTGAAAGAGCGATCTTCAACGATTGAGTATCATTTCTGTTGTAGAGAACATTGTAGTAATTTTCAGTCACGTTGGTTACTCAATACCCCCTCCACGAACCAGCGTTTTAGACACACCGAATACCGCCACTACTCAAACTAGTTTAGCTGTCTTCTCTCCCATATCGTTATAAACACCTAACCAAGCTAAACACCTTTGACCACAATTATCTTCACTCACTTTCTGTTCAGCATCAGGATCCGTGTATTGAGATGAACCTGACCCTCTTAGGATCCCATTGCGTCCAAAACTGTCGTAAATAAGGCTGTTGGCTTCAGCTACCCAGTGGCTACCGGGCTCGTTGGACCTATCCAGGTTGATAATATTGTAGCCCCTGAATGGTCTGGGTTCATCCGCTGCATACACTCCGTTAAATTTCGAACCAAATAATGTTTTTCCTCGGTTTCGTAAATCGTCTTCGTAGGTTATGCCCTCCCCTAGACGTTTCCTTTCTTCTCTCAACTTCTTATGGTAGTGTGTGAGAGCGGACCTCTCAAGTTGGGTCTTTTCGCGAGGCATTAATCGAAAAACTTTTTTCTGTCCCGAGTTAGGAAACAAATTATGGTCAAGGCACCTACTGATTCTTGTCGTCACTGCGGAGGGAAAAACCCCTTAATGTATAAAGGTGAGGATCACCGGGGAGGTAACGTATTTAAAGACGTTGGTAAGGCTGTTGGGAAAGCGGCGAAAAAAGTTGGCCGTGTAGCGAAAGAAGTTGGGCGCCGTGTCAAAGCGACAGGGGAGGTTGTTGGTGCAGTGATGACGGGTCAAGTAGCTGAACTACTACAGAAGAGACCGCGTGTGATTAAACGCCTCATTAAGAATAAAGGGTCTCTCGAGGTGGTTTCATTCCGAGTCATCCGGAACCCCATTGGGAGCACTGTTAAAGCCATTCTAAATGAAATTGCGAATGTACAGAAGCACGCTGAAGAGTTAGGTTTCGACGATGTGTATCACTTGTTTATGAATGTCACACTGAGTGATGGGTCCACAGTTGGACTCGAGAAGAACGCCCGTGTCAATGTAAAACACGGAGGTTGGGACCCAGAGGGTGAAGGTGAACAGCTACCTGATATTAAGCTGAGTACTCCTGTAAAACTAAAAACTTTCTTAGCGAAGGGGGAACTACATGGGGGTAAAAGTCACTACCACTATGACGCCGTGGAGGCGAATTGTCAACAGTATATCATGGATTTATTAGGAGGAAATGAGCTTATGACAGAAGACATCAAGGGCTTTGTGTACCAGGACCCTCAACAGTTAGTACGTAAGAAATCCGTCCGCCGTGTCGCGGCAGTATTGACAGACATTGGTGGCTTGGCTGACTACATTCAACATGGTGGGAGCTCTGCAAATACACATGTCTCTATTAGGAGCCGGTATAACGTGGGTCTCCGACGTCGTATGTGATGGCGGTGATGGGGCTTGTGGTAGGACTCGTGGTAGGTTTAACGGCGGTAGCGTTATAACTAGAGGACACTTGGAACAACCAGTACCAGGTTTGCACGTAGTAATAGCTTTACCCATATAAACACTGTAAACAACATTTCTATGTAAGTGCTTTTGACCGCAGTAGTCACAGTATGGTAATAGGAATGTAGGGTCCATGGTGATACTAGAGTTTAAGGAGCACGACGAGGTCCGTGAGGGCACTGTAGAAAGAAAGAAGTCGTTCCATGGAGAGTCCATTTTTTTCCACCTAAAATGCGCTGCTACCGAGTAAAAAAGAAATTCTCGAAGGTGCCCACGTGGGTGTTCGAAAATTGAATTTCACAAATTTGCGAGAAAATTCGCCACGTCATCAGAGGTCACTTTTTCAAAAAACACACCAACAACTCAAGATGCAAACTACTTCGAACCTCGTCAATGCCGCTGCCGCTTTGGTCGCCGCTGGACTCACCGCTGGAAGTGATGCGGATGCGAGTGATGGTGCCAGTACCATCACCTACTGCGAATCTGAGGACGACCAAGCGTATCCTCTCGCGAAGACTCCTCCGGCAAGTCCTCAATACGGTGTTATCATGGACGATGACGATTCTGATGATGCGGGTGCTGAAAGTCTGACGTCGTCGCCACCAGCCTACCCGCGCTCTCCGTCTTCTTCTCCTCGCCGTCGCCGGCCTAGACGTGGAATCTTGCGACGTGAGGCGAAAGATCATGAGCTCAAGGCTGCCTGCAGGAGCGCCATCTTGTCTGACCTTCGTCGCCGCCTGACCGTCGCTGAAAGCTCAAACATGTTCTTGAGGACTGACTTGGAGGTCTTGCGCGCAACGAACCAAGAGGTCAGGAAGACCTCTGACGACTACAAGGCCCAAGTTGATGAACTACTCACCATGTATGGTCAAGCTACCTTGAGAAGTTCAGCAATACTCAATGCTCGTACGCGTCGTAGTAAGCACTTCCAAGAACAGGCAGCTACCCTCCGTGCAGCCTTTAACGCAAGCGGCCGCCTGAATAGGGAGCTGCGTGATGAAATCAACTCAGCTGGTGCCCAAGTGAACACCCTCCACAACAAAGTCCATGACTTGGAAAATGTGCTGCACGAGCAAGCCCACTGGAAGCAGCAGTACTTGAACCTGGTGACCGAAAATCAAGGACTCACCCACGAGCTGGACTGCATGGAGAAGACTGCGTTGGTGTGGAAACGGCGACATGGTTTCGTTCGGAGTAGGTTGGCGAATGCACGGAAAGCTTATGAAGAGGCGGAGAAGGTGGCCTCGGAGGCGCAAGTCGACCTCTTACTTGAACGCCAAACTTCTCGTGGTGCCGCTATGTGCCGTGAAGCTCGTAAAGATCAGTGAGTGTGTCGAATCTTAAGAAAAACATGATTAAAGAGACTTTAACTTATACTTTTTACCTTTACTTTTTCTAAATACTGTATCTCCATGTCTAGCTCTGTTTATAGAGGGTGGTAGAACCTGTAAATTACTAGTTGCGCCGTTTAGAGGGTTGTTGTCTTTATGGTCGACATCTAGGCCTGAGAGTGCCTGTCGTGCTTTAGACATGTTCTGGGAAGAAGACCCCAACTTGTAGGTTTTGGCTGTAGCTTTGAGTACCTGTCTTCGTGAGCGGTTCCTGGCTGTCTTTTCTTTACGACGCTTCTTATGAGTAGCTGTGAGTTGGCCTACTTTCCCAAAGAACTGGTCATACTCACGTCTATAATTCCGACGCTTCTTCTTCTTCACCATCGTTGTCCGTGTCGCTTTGCTCGGTGAGTGACTCTTCCTCTTCTGAAGAATGAAATTGTGTTTGGACTTCTTCAACTATCTCACTATCTTCACGATTGTCTACAAAATCGTCATCACCTGAACTGTGTAAGGTCTCTTCTTCATACTTTCGTTCTAAAGACGTCATATCGATGTCTTCATCTTCATCCACTGGGTCGGGGGCGGCGTGGGCTGCGTTGTAAACATCTTCAGGTGTGAGTCTCTGAGGTGGACGAATGACGCGGCCTGAAGAAGTCGTAACTGGTAATGAATTGACATAAGATTGCCATAGGTCGACTACCTCGGGACTATCCGTGTCGGAATCTGACGAATCGCTTGTGGAGAATTCATACTCACGGGTTCGTTGACGACCGAGTTCAGGTAAGGAAGGTACTGGTGAGGTGGACCTTGACATGTTCACAAATTATTTTTTTGGGCGCGAAAAAACTCTTTTGTGGTGCTACAGTAATTACGTAAAAAAATTATCGTCATAAATTCAAAAAAAGTTTAAGTAACGGTAATCTCTTATTTTTTTTACCAATGTTCAGTCTACCGCAAAGTTTACCTAAACCCACGCCAGTGACACACTCTCACTACCATCCACTTTACCCCACCGATGGTCAAGTCAGTAACGATACAGTGGCTAATTTTGTTCAACGCTCGCAAATTTCGTTCTTGATTCAACCCACCGGCCGTCGATGGTGGGTCCCTTCTCGTTCTTTCTTACGGGTACGGTTCAGACTGGATTGTCCAGTAGGTGCTACAACCGCCGTAGGTGGTATTGGTAAAGCGCCCGTTTTAGGTGCTTCTCCATGTGCTGCTCTTTTTCGTGGAGCTCGGTTCATGATTGGGACTCAGGAAATTTCAAAGATTAACAACTTTTTACCGCAAATCAATGCTATCAAGTTACGGACAACTCGACCTGGAGCATACTTACGTGACATTGAATCCAAACGATCTGGATTTGTTTCTTGCCCTTATGCCGCATCCGGGGATGGGAAAGCCCAAAAGGGTGATGCTGGTGCTTACCGACTAACGAATTTATATACGCAGGAACTTTACAAACTGGCAGATGCTAATGGGGCAGAAATTGTGGACAACGATGTAGGCACGGACGAACTATATTATACACCACGACCGTCTACCATGGATGAATCTTGGCAACATGTTAGCCGTCCTGCTCAGGGTTCTAATCAATCGGTTTTGGGACCATTGACCACCGGTATTCTACCTCAAAACGCGATGCCGGTTTATACACCTGTTGCTGGATCTGTTGCAGGTCCTACTACTTATGAGTATGAGTTTGATTGGACACCTCCTTTAGGAATTTTTGATCACCAAGGCGCTCTACCTGGCGCTGATTACCGTTTGGAATTTCACCCACAACCTGATGCTCTTAAAGACCTCCTCATCAATACACTTGCAACGCCTGTAGCCGCTACTGGTGAGGCACGGACGCTTTCAATTGTAAATATGGAATTCCATGTTTGTGAGGTGGAAGGGCCCCGTGGCGACGATAGTAAATTCGTTCTAGACATTGCGGACTGGCAATTGACACCCCGCGGTATCGAGGCTAAATCTAGCGGAGACGAAGATGTGGGTGCTGCGACGCCTATTCAAGAATCCTACACCCTCCCCATGGCTACTGAATCTGTCGCTTTTGCGATGGTGAACCTGAATAAGACTGAAAAGGGGTATGGACCACAATTTTTCTATGATCGTGCAACTGTTGGTGCTTTTACTACCAATGGTACGGCTATTGTTGGTGGACCACCTCCCACTGCAGAGTTTGTGATCCCTGAATACCATGTCTGGGAATCAGAAATTAAAAATCGTCAGAGTCCATTTTTGACACCTTTTTCTCAATACTATATTGAATATGGTGGTCGTAAACGACCTTTGCGGACTCCTGAAATTGCGTCTACTCTGGGTGTCTACCCACATGGGTGTTTGGATACATCTTTATCGATTTACGCAGATACAGGTGTCCCTGCTAAACTAACTGCAGACGCAGAAACTACACGTCCTGTAGTTGACAGACTCCTCACTGAATGGCAGCGCTGCCACCATCAGACTGGTCTTTGGTTCGCGGAAGGTGGATGTGAAACCTATGATGAATGGCTTTCGCGAGGACCTTTCTTCTTTTTCCGGTGGCCTCGTGACGGTACCAATAACTCTACACGGTTAAATTTCTTTGCGCAAACCAAACAAGCTCTATCTGGACTTGGTAACACTGCCCAACCGTACCTTGGTATGTTTACGTTGGCCCGTAAAGGTGTTCGTGTAACGACCAGTGGATCACGTGTGTTAAATGTTGAGGTGAGTAACCGTACTAAACGAGCCTAGAGTGGTGAGTAAAAAGGAGAACCCACCTCACTGGGTGGGATAGTAAGAGGTTTTCCCAGGGTGGGGATTGAACCCACGACCACTCGATTAAAAGTCGAGCGCTACTGCCACTGAGCTACCTGGGAAATTTTATGTGTGTTGAGTGATTGGGTAATATGGTAAAATAAACTTCGAGTTTAGTCATAATTTTTGTTTTGAGAGGGGGTATGCCAGATATAGTCCAGGTGAGGAAGG